>Ga0123337_10001430_pt1 | contig 30686 bp, 34 predicted proteins | sample frozenSSSSmetaG_FD_89792 | JGI IMG/M metagenome (GOLD analysis project Ga0123337, IMG submission 89792) | Glacier valley bacterial and archeal communities from Borup Fiord, Nunavut, Canada, to study Microbial Dark Matter (Phase II) -... | ecosystem: Environmental > Aquatic > Freshwater > Ice >...
AAGGCTCAAAGGCCTGTGTGAATGCATAGAATCTTCCATGCATGCGCATGGAGATTCTCATGAATTCTCCAAACTGAGAATCCCCGGGTGCCTACAGACAGGCACCCACCTCTTTATTCAACACTCCCCCGCATCATGAGAACCACATACCGGTCTCATGATGCCCATAGAATAGAATAGAGAAAGAAAAAAAATAGAAGAACAAATAGAGGCCGGTGATTTGGCCCAATTCCAAATGTAGGCCGATGATTTGGCTAATTCCCCAAATGCTAAGTAGGCCGGTGATTTGGCCCAATTCTCAAATGCTGAGTAGGCCGGTGATGTGGCCCAATTCTCAAATGCTGAGTAGGCTGGTGATGTGGCCCAATTCTCAAATGCTGAGTAGGCCGGTGATGTGGCCCAATTCTCAAATGCTGAGTAGGCCGGTGATTTAACCTATACTCAAATGTAGGCCGGTGATTTGGCCAATTCTCAAAAGCAGAGTAGGCCGGTGATGTGGCCCAATTCTCAAAAGCAGAGTAGGCCGGTGATGTGGCCCAATTCTCAAATGTCGAGTAGGCTGGTGATTTAGCCCAATTCTCAAAAGGCAAGATTCTCATCCTGAGAATGCATGCTCGAGCCTTTTTCATGTCCATGATCCTTATCCACCCACCAAGACGGCCGAATCTCTGGTTTCAATTAGAAGCAACGCTCAATTGTATGCCCTCTCTTCTTGCAATGGTTGCAAGTGAGAATTGATCTCTTTTCTTTGCCTTTGTCTTTTGCTATATAGGCTTCGTTTTAAGAGTCGGATTCCCCTTGCTTTGCATGATTCTCTGCAGCGATTTTCTTCTCTTCTTCTGCCACCATTTAGACAGCTTGATCTCCTGTCATTGTGTCGATATCTGTCGTATTCCATATAGAGAGAATAGTTCCGAATTTATTAGTTGGTAGGGACTGTAGGATGTTGATGAAGAATTTGTTGTCCTCTGTCTCTTGCACACCTATATCTTTAATAGCTGTCTGCAATCGCATCCATGATGCTCTGTATTCATATATTAAATTGAAATCGGTGTATCGTAATTCGTTCTGCTCTCTTTGTAGTTTGATGTATTGCCTCTTGCCACTCGTAGTAAAGATCTTCTTAATTTCCTTCCACAACTCAATTCCATCTTCATATTCGATTTTTGAGAGCATTTGTCGAGCCTCTGCTGTAAGCATAGGATATATCAAATCTGAGATGTTGAGCTTCTCATCTCTCGTGAGAGGGGTAGTTGGAGTGGTGGCTTTGTCGTTAAGATATCTCCATAAGGGCCGGTTTTTCATGCGGATCAAGATGCCCATATGGACAGCCCATTCTCCATAATTCTTCTTGTTGAGCTTTGGGGCCGTATTAGGTGTGTTGAAGACTGTCACCCCTTTCGAATCTGCCATTTTGAATATGGTATTAAGGATATGAAGAGAGAGAACAGGGTCATTTGACCAAACTGTCTCAAAAGTGAGAATTTTGATGACAACAGTCACGCTGTTCCGGGCCCATAACTGTAGAAATGAATGATTTGAATTGCTTAATTGTAAAACTATCTAATCTAGAGCAGGCCTCTCATAATATAGAGAGCCTAAAACAAAGGCTCAAAGGCCTGTGTGAATGCATAGAATCTTCCATTTCAACATTTAGTGCCATAAGGTGCGCGTCTAATAGTATTTTGTGTAGAAAATAGAGCATACGCAGTGTAGAAATGATGAAAATAGAATTGATTGATTGACTAACTATGCTATGGGCCATCTATTCTAATATAGATTGGCAGTGACAAAGGCTCAAAGAGCCGATAGAACGATGCATGAAATCATCCATGCATAACGTGAAGATTCTCCAAAGTGAGAATCCCCGGGTGCCTACAGACAGGCACCAAACCTCTCTATCCAACATTTTGTTCTGCCCTCCATGCTTCTGCGCTTGAGCGGTGCCACGCGCAACAACAGCAGCTATCTCCGATGGATTTTTAGGGAGCCATTCTTTTGCATCACGAAGAGAGATCTTATAGGCGGACATGACAATTGAATTGATTAAATTACTATACTAGTGGATAGTGTTGAATAAACCGCCCCCTGTATATTGGCTCAGCCAAGGCGAACATCCGGCATCCGGGGTCGGCATCGGGTGTTTCTTAGCTGATCAAGGTGCTCATGATGATGAAGCACAGCGAGATCCTGCGCCATTGCGGTATCAAGACCCGCATCAACCACAGCTACCCGCTGGATCTTGCCCAACACGGCGTACACATCGCCCTGGAGCCGACCCCGTGGCGGCGCCAGGATGCCGTGTCAGGCAAGCGGGCGGCCTTCCTAAACAACTTCAGTGCTGCTGGCGAAAACACGGCGATCTTGCTGGAAGATGCACCCGTACGTGCACAGCAGTTGATCGTGGAGAAGGACTCTCGCCCCGTGCAAATTGTCGCCGTGACAGCCAAGTCGCCCAAGTCCCTTGTCGCCAATATCAACTCGCTGAACTCCTTCCTCGAGAAGAAGGGCCCTTCCGTCTCCCTTGCGGCGCTGTCATACACAACCACAGCACGGAGAATGCACCACAACTATCGGATTGTCGTCTCCGGGTCTGACGTAGACTCAATTCTCTCGGCTCTCAAATTTTCCGGCCAGGGCACCCTCTACGCCGAGCTGGGAAAATCGCTCTTCGTCACCAATGCCCCGTTTCGCGCAAGCATTCTCCGACTCAACCGCCTCGCAGAGATCCAGGGCTTTCCGGCCTTCCTCGGCCTCATCGACGGGTCTACTACCACCGCGGACGTTCCCGGCCGTCGGCGCCGTCGGCGCCGTCGTGTCGCAACTCGCGCCTGTGTTTGTCCAGGTTGCGCTGACAGAGCTCTGGAAAAGCTGGGGCGTGCCACCCGCTGCCGTAGTTGGCCACAGCCTGGGCGAGTACGCGGCACTGCACGCCGCGGGGGTCCTCAGCGTTGCCGATGTCATATACCTCGTGGGCACGCGGGCAGCGCTTCTGGAGGCGCGATGTACGGCCGGTACGCATGCCATGCTCACTGTTAAGGGGTCGCTGGAGGCCGTGGAGCAGCTGATTCACCACAGCTCCGAGGGCGAGGGGTGTGAGTTGGCATGTGCCAATCAGCCGTCCGGGCATGTTATTTCTGGGCCCGAGGACAAGTTATCAGAGGTCGCCCGGGCGGCTGCGGGCATGGGCATCGAGACTGCCCGGCTGAATATTCCTTTTGCGTTCCACTCGGCCCAGGTCGAGCCCATCCTCGCCGAGTTCGAACAGGCTGCGGCGCAAGGAGTTGCTTGCCACCCTCCGACGGTTCCTGTCCTCTCGCCGCTCCTGGCCAAGACGGTGCCTACAGGCGACGGTGATACACTCAACGCATCGTACCTGGCTGCTGCGTGCCGGAGCAAGGTAGACTTCATGGTGCCCTCGCGGCTGCTGCTGCCGCCCAGGCAGATGATGGCGGCCTAGGCCTAGGCGCTGCTGAACGCACCATCTGGCTTGAGATCGGGTCGCATCCTGTCTGCAGCGGGATGGTCAAGGGCACGCTTGGCTCGCACGCCAGGACGCTGGCGACGCTGCGCCAGCATGTGGATCCCTATAAGACATTGGCGGCGGCCCTCGAGATGTTGTATCTTGCTGGCATCGAGGTCAACTGGAATGAATACCATCGCGACTTCCCAGCTGCGCATGAGGTCCTTGAGCTTCCCATGTATGCATGGGATCTAAAGAACTATTGGATTCAGTACGAAAATGATTTCTGTCTCAGCAAGGGAGACGACATGATCCAACAGCTTGCTGTCGAGGCGCCAGCTGTGCTGGCCGTCGTGCCCAAGTACATCTCACCGTGTGCACGGCAGATAGTTTAGGAATCCCATGGCGCTGCATCAGTCCTCGCTTGTTGTGGAATCCGACATATTCGACGACAGATTGCTGCCGGTCCTGCAAGGCCATTTGGTGAACGGCGCTGCTCTTTGTCCATCAGTAAGTCCAACCCAAGCTGATTAAACTCCCCTTCCGCCAGGTGGGACTGCGACGCAGAAGCGGAAAGCCTGGCATCTGCCAATGTTGAACTGATTACTGATCTGCAATTGCAACCACAGTCGATGTATGCGGACCTTACCCTGACCCTGGCGAACTACATGCTGCTGCAACGCGCCAACAAACTCCCCCTTGCCACCACCGGCCTTGAAGTGAATAATGTTAGAGTCAAGAACCCGCTCATTGCTCGGCCCAACGAAATCACGCACCGTTTCCGTGTCTCAGCCACGGCAGAATGGTCTTCTCATCTCATTCCATGGATATCTTCAGCGTGGACGGCAACGGCAAGCGCACCACCTCGCATGCCAAGCTCAATGTGCGTGTGACGCCGCAGCAGCGCTGGCTCGACGAGTGGAAGCGCAACACACATCTCGTCACGGCGCGCATCGATGCACTAACTCAGAGCATCCACGGCCATGGCCACAAAGGAAACAACGACAGCCACATGATCAAGCGCGGGATGGCGTACAAGCTGTTTGACGCCCTGGTTGAGTACAGCAAGGAGTACCAGGGTATGGCCGAGGTGGTACTGGACAGCAAGCGTCTGGAAGCTGTTGCCACGGTAGAGTTTCAGGCTGGACAGGAGGCCTTCCATCTGAATCCCAAGTGGATAGATAGCCTGGGCCATATTGCCGGTTTCATCATGAACGCCAATGACGGCGTCGACAGTCGGACGCAGATGTTTATCAACCACGGATGGGAGAGAATGCCAATTGCTGAACCGCTTGAGGCAGCCAAGACGTACCGTGCGTACAATCGCATGCAACTGATTGAGAAGACGACCTACGCGGGTGATACGTATATTCTGCAGGGTGGGCGCATCGCGGCTATCTTTGAAGGTCTAACAGTACGTTCAGCTCTTCCCCTCCCTGCGTGGGCCATTATGGCGGCCCCTTTATTGACCGGTTTTGTTTTTGTTCCAAGGTCTTGATTTTGTTTCAGTTCCAAGATGTTCCGCGTCGTGTTTTTGACCATCTCCTCCCGAGTCAATCAAGCACCGCGAAGACGAAACCAGTGGTACCAGGTAACCACTCGGTCCTGCCGCGTCCTGCATCGGCGATGGTACCAAAACCAACAGCTCACTTGCCAGTCCCCATACCGCAGCTGGCAAATACCAGGTCTGCTACAGATACTTGAATCTGGCGTCCTCGGCCGGATAATGGTCCTGATCGGCCAGGAAGTCGGGCTTGAGCCCTCCAAGCTCAAGGTCGAGACCAAGTTCGCCGAACTGGGAATCGACTCGCTGCTCTCGCTGACCATCACTTCAAAGATACGCGCTGAACTCGGCTTGGACTTTCCCCCGTCTCTGTTCATCGACTGCCCGACGCTTGGAGACCTGCAAATCCGGGTTGGCGGTGGAGAAGATGATGGCCTGGCCGCGACGCGCTCCAGCTCTAATAGTAGCAGCGACGAGGAGACTCGGGAGACGCAGCTCACGAGCAGTGTCACGTCAACGTACCAGGACGCACCACAGCAGGATGCATCGTCATCATCATCATCATCATCATCATCGTCATCGTCTGGACGCACCCGTGCTACAACTCGTTATGAGACAAATCATTGCCGAGGAAAAGCGTGTGTCCATTGGCGAATTGAACCCGTCGGCATGCCTCGCCGAGATTTGTGTCGACTCGCTGCTTAGTCTAACTATCGGCGTGAAGTTGCAGGAGCTCCTAGATGTGGACATTCCAGGGAACATGTTCATGGAGTTTGAGACCCTCCAAGACGTCGAGGAGGCCCTGTGCAAGGCCCTCGGCTTGGGCCATTCCAACCTGGAGAAGCCCAGCGAGCCATTCAACACCTATCCTCTGGCATTAAACTCATCGTTAGCTAACAGCAACATTCCATGGTCGTCAGACTTATCAGACCGCCAAGCAGAGGACAGTCGGCATCAGTCTGTCGCTGTTTCATCCCTTCTGCACGCAACGTCCATTCTTCTCTCTGGCTCACCGCAAACTGCTCGGCTGATCCTCTTCCTCTTCCCCGACGGCTCTGGTTCAGCTTCCTCTTACGCCGCATTGCCACCCGTCATAGATACCAGTAGCGTTGCCGTCTACGGGCTCAACTGTCCCTGGCGTAAGACGGGAGCCGAGATGACTCGTCTCGGGTGACGATGTCTACAATGGTCGCCCGATATGTGGCCGAGGTGCGACGACTTGTGCCGCAGCAGCAACAGCTCCCTAGGCCTACCCCTTTCATCGCCCTGGGCGGGTGGTCAGCCAGCGGCATCCTCGCATTCGAAGCAGCACGTCAGTTGCAACAACAACCCGGAGCGATCAGAGTCAGTCAGCTGATCGTCTTCGACTCGCCGAACCCGATCGGCCTGCAGAATACCCTGCAGAGGATGTACGCTTTCTTCGACTCGCTGGGCATATTCGGCGGCGGCAAGACCAAGACCCCGGAGTGGCTGCGCGCGCATTTCGACGCATTCCTTCGCATCTTGCACGCCTACAAGCCTGCACCTCTTCCTGATCCTCCGGCCTCTTTGGTTGTGTATGCCCGCGACGGCGTCTGGAAGGACCCCGATGGGCCGAGAATGGAGACGCGCCCGGATGATCCGCGCGAGATGCTCTGGCTGCTGAACAACCGCACCGACTTCTCGGCGCATGGGTGGGCGAGCGTGTTAGGGCCGGACAAGTTGAGCGTACGGGTGTTGGATGAGGTCAACCATTTCAGTCTTGTGGATTCGGGGCCGAAGATGAAGGAAATGGGTCAAATTGTTACCAAGTCTCTGTCTGAGGGTATTGACAGTGATAGTTTTTTCATTTTTTATTTTTTTCCCTTTTATTTCCTTTTACCTTTGTATTAGAGGGCTATTTTGCTGTAGAGTGTTATAGTAGTAATAGATAGATAGCTAAAGAGGATAAAGGATGCCATCGAGGACGAAGCCTATGGTCCGTCATGCTGACTAATTGACCCCTACTGCCTACCTTATGGGCGCATCTCGCATCTCGCATCTCGCATCTCGCATCTCGCATCTCGCATCTCGTATCTCGCATCTCGCATCTCGTATCTCGCATCCCGCGTCTATGGATATTCTTTATCATCATCCATCTTTAAACTTTAAACTCCCTAACATACATGATACATCTAAAATGGGCGACGAGTCCCCTAATCCTCCTTCTTATGATCAAGATCTCCTCGCTAGATTAAACGCTCTCCGTAAGACGGACATAACGCTCGACCATCCTACGTATCTCACTCCCTCACAGACATCTAGTTGCTCTGCTAAAGGACCTTAGGCCTGTTCTTTCCATCCCAAAGTCTCAAGAAACACCAGAAACCGATCTCTCCGCTAGATTACGGGCTCTCCGCAATGATGCCAATGGAAAAAGCCCTTCTTTGACTGTACCAGGACGAGGACTACCCTCCGCATCTAGTGCTCCCATTTCATCTGTTCACCTATCTCCTGAAAACACAGCAATGTCTCTCCTGTCCGACAGCCAGTCTCAGACCTCCTCCCTCCTCTCCGAACTTGGAGCGCCCACTTTCCGGCCCAACGATGAAGCTGATGCTCAACTCGCCCGTGACGCCATCAAGTTTGCAGGACCACGTTCACGTGCCACGGCACCCCTCACCCCTACCGAGCGGGATTCACTGACAAGCAACAACGCGCCATCTAAGGAGGATGTGATCAAACGACTCCGTGAGGAGGCGATTTTGGCGTTAACGGCGTCAGAAAATCTGTTAGATTCTGAAGGCGAAGGTGCAGACAAAATCTCGATACCGAAGATTGAGGATTCCGACCTAGAATCGGATAAAGGAACACATCCAGCACTCGATGAAGACTATGAGGAAGACGAGGAGAGGGATCTTGATCAGGAGACACAGGAGGCGGTGGATGTTCTAGCACGACTCATGGATGAAGTCGAGTTCGAGCAACGGGACTCCCCGCATGGGCAGGATTCCGACCCACGTCCTGTGGATGAAGCCCCAACATCATCGAGTCCGCCTCCTCCCACCATCCTGCCTAACAAACTGCCTTCTCCGCCTTCGAATCTCCCAGAGCCAACCACCTACACCTATCCCAATGCCGACCCGGACACGATCTTCGCGACCTCCATCGCCGCCCGCATGGCCGCCCTCCGCACCCCTTCTCCCCTCCCCTCATCCCACCCGCCCGATCTCCCTTCCGCACCCGCAACAGATGTGCTCGGTCTCCCCTCCGTCCCAACAACGCTCCCATCGTCATCCCCCAGACCTCCGCCGCCCCCGGAGCCCTCATACTCCTGTGTCATCTGCTACGACGACGCGACCATCCTGTGCCAGGGCTGCGAGGAGAATTTCGGAGACGCAGAGGATGCACTGTATTGCGCCCGGTGTTGGAAGGAGGGGCATTTGGGCCCAGATGCGAGGGAGGAGAGGGGGCATGAGTGGGTTAAGTTTAAGCGGCCGATGTGATGATTGTCTGCCTTGAGGACTTGATATGCTTGCGGTTGGTTTACAGAAGGAGGCTTGGGCGGAGGCCCAGAACAGGTAGAGGCTTAGGAGCAAGCTTGACAGACGCCCGCACTCGCCGTGGGAGGACCACGGTGCCTACCTCAGTTCCTACCAAGGCTCAAGTGAGGAAGGGACGTCTGGAGGCCAAGAGCAAGAGAGGTTCGGACAGAAGATTCGGATCTGCTGACCTGGCAATGGAGAGCCAGGCCATACGTATAGATTTCGGACCTTGTATAGCCGGTCCTGGCCTTTGTGGAGTCTTATGCGGGCAGGTAATGGCAGTTGGTGGGGAGTTTTGAGTAGGGCTCTGAAATACACCGTAGCATCGCTTTAGACGGGGAGCACTTTGCGGGATATGGGCTGCCGTGATGTAACGACGACACGGCCTTGGATCATTGGGATTGGTACTTAAACCAGTGCTCTACGCGGTTTGGCGTTGGGAAAACATTATGATGGCGTATACATATACATAGAGCACAAAGATGACTTTCCACGGACAGACATCATAACAGATAATGATGTATGCATGCGATATATACAATTCCAGCCATCATCCCCTCTATCCATACGTATCTCCTCCCCATCTCTAAATCTTCGCCTGCGCCTCCCTCAACAACTTCCTCAACTCCGCCGCCGGCCTGACATCCACATCCCTCGGCCCCTCCTTCGAGAACCTCACGAGCACCATATCGCCATCCTCGCCCCTCCGTCCCGTCCCCTTGAGCTCCGGACCCGGATAGTCCAGACCCAAGACGCCCCTCCCATCCAGCGCCCCCACGGCCACAGGACTCATAACCTTATCCGCCCACGGCACGCCGTTATTCCCACCTCCCTTGATAAACGCCATCGCCGCCTCCCTCTGCCTCCTCAACTCCGCCGTCTCCGTCCCGCCCACCAGGAACTTGCCCAGCAGCCACGTGAGGTAGAACTGCGGCGGGAACAAGATGACCTCGTTCCGCCGCGCCTGGCCCACCCACTCCGCGCACGACTGGAACACCGCAGCCGTGTGCTCCACCCCCCCATCGCTCGTCGGCGTCGGGATCACGGCCTCGCGCAACAGCCCCGCCCCGCTCCGCAGCGGCCAGAAGTACACGTACATCTGCGTCGTGAAGCGTCGCGGCACCGTCGCCGGCGTGACCCACCGCGTGAACGGCACCAGCGCATCCGCGTCCACCACCCCGCCCACGCGCTCGACCCACTCCGCGAACCCCAGCTCGCCGGCGTGGATCGCGCGGCGCGCGCGCTCGCGCTCCGCCGCCGCCACCTCGAGCATCGCGCCGTCGGCGGCGCCGCGCGCCCGCGCAAGCAGGATCCCCGACTCCTCGAAGCACTCGCGGATCGCGCCGAGCCGGTACGCCGGGCCGTCGACGTGGCGCGCCGGCGAGCTGGGCTGCGGGATCGCGCCGTCCTGCGAGGCGGAGAGGTTGCCGCCGGGGAAGACGTGGGCGGAGGGGAAGGAGGAGGAGGTCTTGACGCGGTGGAGGAGGAGGATCTGGTTGAGTGGGGAGATGAGGAGGATGCTGTTCGTGGCGCAGCGGGTTAGCGGGGAGGAGGGAGGGAAGGGGAGGCGGGGAGACGAACCTGGCGCTCGGTCGGGGCTCGGGGGTTGGCTTCCTCGCCTTGGGCTTCGCTGCTGCTGGAGAGGCCATCGTTGCCGTCGTCGTCGTCCTCTGCTCAGCTGTGGCCGTTTCAATCAAGGCGCTGTTCCGCACAGTGTTGCTCGATCGCCGAATCGCCGAGTATAACGGTCTCGCCGACTGTATCGCAATGATTCGTGTCGAAGTCGTCGAGCAAGCGGCAGATACTTGGGACAATCGCAATGGCAGGCCGAGGAGCATGGCCGCTTATGTACTGTACCTGCCACCTACCTATGTCCTATGTATATCCTCCTCCGCATTGTGGGCCTCGTGCTTTGAGTCGATAAGATACGAAGTCCGGGGTTTTGGCGCGCGGGGATGGCGGGTCCAGCTCGGGACACCGTCGGGATTAGCGAATCCGGGGTGCCATGCCGGGGGAGGAGCCGAGGTACGTTGCACGTGAGTTCCAAGTGAGTTGCACGTGACCTATAGATGTGATGATGGGCAGGTGCAGAGTAAGGTTATATTTATTTCAGGTATACGAGCTAGAAAGATATGCACTCTCGCATGTGCAGACTGCAACTCGGACTGCAGACTGCACACTCGCACAAAACACAACGAACAGGCCATGTCTAACAAGATGCAGAGCCCACAAACACCAAGCCCTTCGTGTATCATATCATATGTATAGCTCCCAATTCCGACGATGCAAAGCAAGAACCAGCGCAAGATGCAAGAGCGAAAGTGAGAGATCATTTACCCATCTCAGTTACGTCCAAACGCCGGTGTATCACACATCTATGCCATGCCATGCCCTGCCATGCCATGCCGTATATCAATCCAGAACTGCCCCGTATCATCCCCATCATCTTCCTTCATGCCATTTGACCGTCGCCGCCTCCCTCAAGTTACTCGCACCTGCGTTCTTCTGGCTTCTTCTGCCGAGCAGTGTTGCGCCGTCGAGGTTGAGCTCAAATGCACCCTTCCGATTCTTGACCTGCTGTCTCGCGGCAGCGGTGACCGCCGGCGAATGCTGGCCATATCCTCTCTCGGGTTTCGCCGCCACAGGCGGGTGGCGTGCATTGGCGGCTGCATTGAGGTTCGTGTTTCTCAAGCCCTGCTCGACGCTGTGGACATCCGCAGGCTTAGGAACTCTGGCACCCTCGCGTTCCGCGTCCGCGATCGGATCGAGAGCACCTCTGTAGCCTTCCTTGAAATTCTTCCGACGCTTAGCCTCTTCCTCCTGGCGATGCACAGCATAGCCGACATCGAAGACCTCGCGAAGGTTGACGGCACCAGGTGAACGGAAGTCCATACGGCGACCTGGCGACTCGAGTAGGTCGGTGTTGAATGCGCGCAGTGGGGCCTCTCCCAAGGGCCGTTCCCGCTCGGTGGCGGGAGTGGCCAACGGCGGTGCGTCAAAGGCGGCATATGTTGGCTCCTCGGTATTCTTGATCCACGGATGCGCCAAGAACTCCTTGATGGTATATCTCTTGTCCGGGTCGACGGTCAAAAGATGCGTGACGAGGTCTTGAGCCGACTTGGAAATGTTATCCCACCATGGCGATAAAAACGTATACTGTCCCCTTGCGACCTTCTCCGTCAACACCTGGATGCTCTCGTCGTAAAACGGTGGGAATCCGCAGAGCAGTGTATAGAGGACACAGCCCATCGCCCACATATCAACACTCTTTGAATACCTCTCGTCCTTGACAATCTCCGGAGCGGTATATCCAACCGTGCCGCAGGGCGTCATTGTCTGCATATCCCAGACAATCTTCGATAGGCCGAAGTCGGCAATCTTAATCTTACCAATTCCTCCTCCTCCAACACCCGGGATAAATTCGCCTTCATCGACCTTATCCTCATCGTCGGGAGCTCTTGGTTTCGGGGTCTTGCTTGGAACGAATGGGATAGGGCTGAATAATAGATTCTCTGGCTTGATGTCCCTGCAATGAGGTCAGTGAGCCCTCGATGGCAGAGCATCATTGCGACGACTCACCTATGGACGACTCCCTTCTCCGCATGAAGATACTCTAATGCCTTGGCCACCTGGGTGATAACATGTCTTGATAAGTCTTCGCTGAAATATGTGAGACGGACGATCTGGTGAAACAGCTCTCCTCCTGGAGCCAACTCTAAGATGATGTAATAGTATTGCTTCGATTCCAAGAAGTCGACCAGCCTGACGATGTTGGGATGATCCAACTGTCTCATAATCTGCACCTCCTTCAATATATTTGCTCTCTGGGGTCATGGTTAGTCTCTGATCGTCCTGGCTCGCAGGCACATTACATAACATCATGGGCATGGCAGACATGGCAGACGCGCAAACATGCGAACACTGAAAAGGGGGAGGGGAGGGGGAAATGATGCGCACCTCAACAACCTTCGGTTGCTTTTTGAAATTCGGATGAAGATGAGCATCACCCTATGACCGTGGTTGGCTACAGCCCCAAAAAGGGCATCACGAGAAGGAAACAGCAAGAATGTGCGCATGTCGGCCCCTACTTACCTGAGTCGAGTTCATCTCAAACTTGCGAACAACCTTGATCGCGACCTCTCCCGCCTTTCCCTCCAAGTCGACGGCCTTGTATACGTTGCTGAAGGCGCCGTCGCCCATCTTCTCCAGCAGCCGCCATCTCTCCAGTCCGGGGTATCGCGGCAGCTTTCCCTTCGCCTCGTTCTCCTCGGCCACGATGCGTGCTAAGGCCTCGGCGTCGACCTTTCCCTTCACGCCGGGGACCTTCTGGTTGGCGCCCGCGGCATGTGCAGCAGCATGACCAGCATGTGCCTCCCTCTTCTGCGCCGACGCATCGGGCTCCTTCTGTTGTTGACTTGCCACGGGGGGCTGGTTTAGCGGTTGTGGTTCATGGTCGGCGGGTTTCGCTGCGCGCTGTTGATGTGCGTTCACCGGCGAGACGTGGGTTGTGGGTTCACCCGGGTGCGAAGCTCTTGCCTGCTTGCCTAGAATGCCGTCAGTGAATGGATGGCAGCCAATTTTTTTTTGTTTATTTTTTCTTCTTCTTCAAACCTACCATGTTTTATGAAGGCCTTGAGGGTCTCCATTCCAGCAACCGTTTCGGGCTGGTTAGGAAGAGGCAGATGAGGCGAGTCTGCTCGCTGTGCGTATGCTGTATGTTGGAGGGGCCGTCGAATCGATTGATGTTCTCTGATGAAGATTGTGAGTGATGATTGTCGGTCCCCGTATGGGTGTCTGTGGAGGAGGGGGTCGGCGTAGAGAGCTGCTGTCTGCTGTGGAGGTGATGGTGGCGGTGGTATAGAGACCGGGTATGTATGTCGTTCTTGGAGATACCGTTGAGGGAGATGTATCTTACGTGTATAAGATGCAATATTCGTATCTTGGAATTGAAAGTATCATCGAGCGCGATGCCGATGCCGATGCCGATGACGATGCCGATGACTTCGTCGTTGCTCTGCTTCGGCGGGTGCGGGGTGATGGAATTTAACGCCAAGACATCCTTCATCCTTCCGAATGATGACGAAGCGACGACGCGGCAAAATGTCGAAAATGTCCTACGAAGTATCTGAGGCGATGGTTGTCCGTGACGTCATGGCTACGTCTCCGTAGAATGAGAAATTAGGAACGGCGATCAACACATTAAATTAAAATTAAATTAACATTTAATAACATTAGAGTAATATTAAATTAGCCTTTAACCAATATCAACATCAAATCAGATCAGATCAACATCATGGCTCCCTCACTCAATTTACGAGGGAATGGTCAAGAGCCTATAGGTTCACAGTTCACAGCCTTACAACTTCATCCGGGGTGATATGCGGAATAAGTTATCTTAGTACTTATTAGACTGATGAGAGATGAGACATGAGATAAGAGACTGCACGGTACCCCAGGCTGAAATGGAATATGTAAAAAAGGATATACTAAAGAGGAAATGATGAGGCTATCCACATTTTATACACATCTCCATGTCATAAAGCTTTTCTACTACAAGTCCCTTTTCACCCCTTCACCCCTTTCGTGATATGATAAACAAGATAAGGTAATGTCCATCTCCAGCCTTGGATCCTAGAGCAGTTAAAGCATGTTTCATGTTTCATGTTTCATTCTCATCCTTCATTCTTCATTCTTCATTCTTCATGCCATCGTCATCTACCCCTTTGCCGTGCAGTGGCTGGTGAGACTGTGGCCAGTAATGCTGTGGCTGTCGACGTCAATCCTTGAGCAAATGCTTCCAAGAACATATCTTCAACTCCATCATGCGGCGTGTCCTGCGCATGTCAATGAAGAAAAGATAAACAACGCCCTAGCAATGTTAAAAAAAAAAGGCCCCTCTGCGTCTCAATCCAGCCAGACCGCAAAGAACCCTCGTCATAGCGCAGCATAGCAGAGATCAGCACCATAACACGACAGCGATCAGCATCATAGGACCATGCATGCCACTGCTTTCGGGATCGGAGTCTCCGCCTTCTTAGATCTACGCCCATGGCCACGGTGCACAGCCGAACCTTGTTTCGCCACGATGCTCCCACAATCCTACTCGCTATGATGCTGCGGATTCTCCATCTCATCTCCATCTCCGTCGCGATCCAGATCCCCATCAGGGACGACGGACTTCCAATGTTGAAGCTGAATGGTCGAACAGCGAAGGTGAGGAGTGAAGAGAAGAGAAGAGCGAGGAGATAAATGAGAAATGAGAAATGAGAAATGACAAACTGACGTCATGATCCCTCTCTGATATGATAGGCCTACTCTGTTATCTCCACGTGATCCTCATATCCACTCTACAGCATAGATGATCACATGATCACCGATTCTGTAACTCGACTCAACGCTCGACTATTCGCTGCACTTGGATATGCGACGATGTTGAGATTGAAGTCATTTAACCTTGAAGCAGACTATTTTATAGAAAGAGAAGCATAAATTAAACATCACATTAAGACCACTTCGCAGACTATTATAGAAAGCCTTGACAAGCATAAACCATCACATCAAGTCGAAGACCACATTCGAGACGCGCAAAATCATATCGAGCCTGGTGTATCATCTCACAACAAACGCCCTCCCCAATATAGTAACACAGTGCCTAAAAAGACACCGAATCGACGACTAGATCAACCCAGCCCTCGCCGCCTCCCCGCCCCCGTCCGCCATCACCTCCTCCGCCCTCGCCTTCCCCCTCCCAATGCCCCCCTCACCCACCCCCATCCGTCTCGCCACATATCTCTGCGCCACAACACCCACCGCGAGTCCGATCGTCTCCTCCACCCACTCCGCCGCCCACTCCCTCGGGTCCACGCCGCCCGACTCGATGATCTCGGCGATCTCGTCCGGCACATTCGCGTTGTAGATCCTGTCCTCGGCCGTGCGGCCGAAGAAGCCCGACTTGTCCGTCGCCGGCGAGCTCGGTGACGCGGGCGTCATGGCCGAAGGCGCGTCGAGCCACGCGATCCATTTGGCAGGCATCGACTGCGAGACGGTCGAGAACGTGATGCGGTGGATGGGGTCGTGCAGGTAGATGGCGAAGGAGATGAGCTCGTCCGCCTTGTCCGCGTCGGCCACGGCCTCTTCCGATGCGTCCTTCGCGGGGCCCTGGAAGAGGTCGGCCCGTTCCTCGTGAGAGATGGCTTGCACGGCGAGGAAGATGTCGCTGCTGCGCACGGGATTGCTCTGGCTGAGCTCCTCCGTCGCGCGTCTCGCCGCCGCCTCGAGCCCCCCGTGCGAGTCGAGGTACTCGCGCGCGTACGCCTCGGCGCTGACGCGCACGAGCTTCGTGCCCTCCACGAGGCCCTTGACGGCGCCGAGGTCGCGATGCTCGTTGCCCTGGCGCCACCACGGCCCGTCGTTCCATCCCGCGCTACCGCCCGCGTACGCTGCTTCCGAGTTGCGTCGTGCGTGGGCTTCCTTGCCGCGTTGGATGACCAGCAGGTCGCCCCCTTCGACTTGTGCCATGACGCGCGAGAAGGTCGAGTAGATGAGAGGGTCGAGATTGGGGTATCCGACGAAGTCGTGTGTTATGTGGATCTGGAGACGCTCGTGCGACGAGATCGGTGGTGCGAGCGTATGGATGATGTTGGTAAATGTTGGAAGGGCTCGGGAGCTCAGCTCACCACCTGTGGACCGTTAGAGAAGGATTGCCATGATGAATGCGGAGATGGAACGCACCGAGCCCGCGCAATGCGCCAACATTGCCCTTGACCTGCTCCGCCCATCTCTTTGCCTCCTCATTCTGCTGGATCTCCTTCACCGCAGCCTCGGCGGTCTTGACTGCGGCACTTGCGGTCGCCAGAATGCCTCCCCACCATCCGCCGGCCGCCGTCGCAGGAGCTTGCTGCGCTGGCGCCGGTGGTTCGGCAAGGGGTGTCTTCCTCTCCGCCTCCGTCAGCTCACTGCTCGTCGCCGACGGAGTGAAGCTCGTGTGGAAGGATCGGGTGCTCTCGACCGACCTCCTCGGCGCCGACGGCTTCTCCTCGCTCGATCTCGTCGAGGTCAGTGGAGGCGTGCCGGCCGCGGCGCGTTTGGCCTGCGCGCTCTTCCCCCCCACGGGCGTCGCAACGCGCGGTGTCCTGGGTCGGGCGTCGGGCTGCGGTCTGCCGAGATTCTCGAGCTCGGCCAGCTCGGCCTCCATGTCCTCGGCGGTCTGGGTGCGCGTGAGCTTCTTGTTCGAAGCAGCGGGCTTGGATGCGGTCGCGGGCGGCTCCTCCTCTCCCAGTCCCTCGAGCAGACTATTGAGCTCGTCATCGGTGGGGACGGCCTTGGCCTTCTTCGTTGCCATTGTGGTGTGGCAGGTGGGTTGTTTAGTTGAAGTCTAGTATTGTTTATTGTTGTGAGAAATATTTTCTGTTTTCAATGCATAAGAGGAGGTAGAGTCGAGGAGAATAGATAGAGTAGAGTAGAGGAGAGTAGATAGAATAGATGGAGTAGAGACAGTAGAGCGCCGGGTTGCTTGCATGCAGTCAGAGGCCCAAGCCAAGCTAAGCCAAGCTCAGCCTAGACCAGACAATGAATAAAATGTTAACGGTGCCATGCTTAGTCATCCTCTCTCATGCAGACTCTCTCGTCTCTCATCTCATCTCATCTCAATATAAATCTTGAACCTCATAAACCTCAAGAATCCGACATATCACCACTTTGCAACATACTCACCTCAATGCACGCTTTGTCCGCCCCATTGTCGTTGTTCATCTCCTCTTTCCCTCCTCACTAGATAATCTGTGTTGCCTCCAGCGTTGTTTCTTCATTTTGCATTTGCATCCTACACGTTTTTGCCCCATCCACTCAGCATCACTGCAACCGCAGTACTGAGGTGATCACCACCAGAATTCTCAACACTCATCCATTCACCAGCCTCATTTAAGAAGATCAGTCTCTGAGGAAGAAACAAAGCACTCTGCAGATATTCACGACTCTGCACTCAACCGACCGTCTCCCTGGTACATTCAGGTCACGTTTCACTACCCTTCAAGGGAACACTCAAAGTCAAACCAGCACCTCCCTCAACAACATCTTTCCTCTTCTCAGATCCAACCACAAAGCATCCCATCATCCATCATCCCAGGAGTGTCTCTCTTCTCTCTTCTGTCGTGTCTCTCCTGCTCTCCTGTCTCACATCCTTCAAAGACATAACGGAAGAGGCCAGTGGACCATTTCCAACTCATCAACAGAGCAATCGGGACTGCATGCAGCTTGGTATATTATCAAGCCTCCTCGCAGGCATCAGATTCTCAGATTTATTCAGAACCTGGCATCACCAAGACTGCGTCACGCCATTATTTACTTCTTCAGTATCGACGAACAATTGCTAGAGGCACCACTTCTCATCATCTTCTGCGGAATCTCATTGGGACCACCTAAAACCCTTCTCCTCTGCTACGTTGCCTGAAGCATAGCAGCTGAATAGATTTCTCTCCAGCTGCACTGTACAGGAAGTCTCCAGCATCTTCAGGCCATTCTCATAAGCATCAAGATCAGACAGAATTCACAACAGAACTTTGACCTTTGATCCATCATGGCACGCACAAAGTCTCGTGCAATTCAGGTTCAACCTGACATTGAGCCTCCAACAAAGCAGGCCACTCCACCTCCACCAGCACCACAGGCCATGTCAGCTGTACAGCGAATCAGAAACACATTGAATCGTCCGTCTATATTTGAGAATATGGATTACACCTCTGACCGTACTGACGAGTCCGACCTTGAGGATTCCTCAACTCTAAAGAAGACTGGTTCTCGACTGGCCTCGCCAAGAAGCGGCCTTGCATCCAAGACTCATTATCGCAGGCATGAAAAGGGCGTCTTTGGCACTGTGGTCCATAATTCTATGACTTGTCCTAATTGCAATGCTGTCTATGATGCGGCAGACCTCCAGGTATGCTCTTTCTCTATTTCTTCATGAAAACATCAGCTGCATTTCCCGCCTTCAAACAAGTCATCCACCGACTGCTGAGCATACTCATGAGCTCTGCTAACCTCCGCAGCAATATCGTGACCATGTTGAGTCATGTGTCCGTCGTGGCTTGGTCGATAGTGACGACGAATCTGCAACCAGCCAGCTGAGCACCCCTCCAGCCTCAATTGCTGCCAGAGACTCTGCCCTCCCAACCGCCTACTCATCTACTGAGCTCGAAATCTATCCTGAGCGTAGGGAAGTCGACGACGATGAGGATGTGCTTCCTGAGATACGTCTGGCTAAGATCACTGACGTCGAGGAATTCGCCGAGAACCTTGCTGATTGCGAGAATCTTCCAATTAAAGAGATCTACAGGCGTATTCTCAATGCTCAGCAGGTGATGGTCGAGTGGCAGGATGAATGGATCGAGGTTGAGAAATCCGTCAAGACTTATCGCTTTCCCAATACTATCTCTATTGAGGAAGAGCAAGAGAGGGAGAAGGGAAAAGTTCGAGGCGCGCCGAAGGAGGGCGCAAAGCCTTTCCAGAAGGTTGTTAACCCTAGAGCGTTGCCGACGCGGAGTGACGATCCCGAAAAATGGTTCCCCACCGATGACTTTCAGTTGAGTCAAGATCGTCTCGAGGCAGCAGTCTACGGTTATCTCGTCAAGGAGGGTGCCAAAGACATCGGCCATCAGGATCCTCTCAGCCAACGCCCGAGACGACTAGGTCAAAATCAGCGAGATCTTCGAGCCCGCGTCCCAACACAGAAGGCTGTTCAGGGCGAAATGATCGAAGAATCTGGCGAGGAGAGTCGTGCTCTGGCTCAAGTCACTGATGCCCTTCTGATGGAAGGAGGTCGTGGCAAGCGCGAGAAAAAGCCGTCGACTCGCGTTGCTTCAGAGTCTCGAGCTTCTACGCCGATAGCAGCACCACGTGGTCGCCCACCTCGCAAGAATGCCCAGATACGCCTGCAGGAGCTAGAGGCGGGCCCGACTGCCGACGAGACTATGGATTCTACCGAGCAATGGGTTGAGAATGTTGGCGATGCCGACTCCAGACCTGGCACGTCTTCGAGCATTGTCACGGGCCCCTCATCAGCTTGGGATACCGATGATGAGAATGCGGAAGAGCGTGGCGTCAAGCGAAAGCGACAGGATACATCCGATTTTGAGGGAGTTAAAAAGGGCAAGAAGGCTAAAACGGCAGATGCTGATGCCTCGACTTTTATCAGCTTGGCCGATGCAGCAGCGCATGCGAGAGCCAAGACCAAGAGAAGTGAAGGCGCTAGAATGGGCTGGGCGAAGCGAAAGGCCGAGCAACAGCATAGAACTTCTACGGAAGCCACTTCTCAGGGTGTGGAGGAGGTCGAGGGCGAGGAAAACGCTGATGGACTCCCGAAGCCAGCCAAGGTCGAGGAGGGCGCAGAGGCCAGGACAACATCGAAAAAATATACCAAGAAAGGCAAGAAAGAGGTCGAAATGGTTGTCAGTGCGGATGGAACCCTTGTTCCAAAGAAATCTGCCGCCACAATCAATATGGAGAGACGCTGGGCCAAAAAGAGAGAAGCCGAGGCGCTGGGATTGGAGCCTCCAAAGATTGGTCGCTATAAGAAGTCGGAATTGGCAGCGATGAAAGCGGCGCAAGAAGGCCAAGGTGCTGAAACTGCTGCTGGTGATGCCTCTTCCGAGAAGAAGCCCGCTGGCAAGAAACGCAAGCAATCTACCAATAATGATGCTGATGAACAGGCCGTACCTCAGAATGAGGACGTGAAGAAAACAGGCAAGGGAGTCTATAAGCGACGCAAGAAGAACATCCATCAGCCCGAGGATGGAGCTCCTGATGCAATGGTTGATGATGCCGTGGAAGCTCAAGTCTCTGCTCAAAGTTCATCTAAAGGCGTCAAGTCAACCTCCGGACGCAAGTCGAAGAAGGCAACAGCTGATACGACTACGGATACGCCTGCAACTGGCCGTCATTTTCCGAGGGTCTATGATCCAGAATACTCGTTAGTCCCACCTCCCACTCTGGACAATGACGACGAGGAGGAGTTTGAGGATGCCCAAGAGTCCAAGACCCCTACATATTCGCAAAGAAAATCTACAGGTCGAAATAGTTCTGGCAAGGGCAAGAAAGGTATGAAGACCAGTTCTTTTGGGCAATTCGTGCCAGACGATGGCCCGCCTGCTTGTTTTCCACCCCTACCGAAGAAAACGAACAAACGCAAGCATGTTACTTTCCTTGACGATGTCGACATCGACGAGTTTGACGTCCCAATTGCCCCAAGTGGCGCGCAGACTGAGAATTCGGAGACAGACGGAGTTCTTTTTCCAGCCAAGGAGGGACGTCTCGCTCGTCGCAAAACGGGTCCAGAATCTACTGTGGAGGCTCAAGTGATTTTACCAACCATTGCAGCTCCTCTAGCGAAGGGTGGTGGTGGTGGCGGTGGCAAAAAGTCTCCTGTACTTGCTGTCGAACGGCAAATGTCAAGTTCTGTCACCATGGGACCTCCAGCAAAGAAAAGTGCCGCTCGTTCGAAAAAGGGTCCAGTGACCCCAGAATGCGAGTCACATGATTCAGTTGCTACGGGTATCAAGGAAGAGCAAGTTGATCCGTCAGATGAGGGTCCCAAAATCAAGAAAGGACGTTCTGGTCAGGCGAAGAAGAGTCCAGCGACTCTCCAGCAGCAGACGTCCGATCTTCGACTAGCCGCTCCTCCACCCAAGAAAGGCCGTAATGACCGAGCCAAGAAGAGTCTAGCGACTCCAGCCGAGCCAAAGCCTGATCCAACTGTCGTTGAGAATCCTCCAAATCCTCCCCAGGCTGATCAGTTCGCCGTTCCAGAAATCCCCCGGAGTTCAGCCCGCGGTCGACGACAGGTATCAAGCGCCTTATTCTCGCAAGACAATGACGCTTTGAAAACTCTAGCATCACCAGCTGAGGAGGAGCCGACTAAGCAAGAATCTGGATCGGGATCGTCTGAGAGGCCGAAAAGGAACAGGCATCCTCCAAACAAGTATCAAGGTTACTAAGCCTCTACCATATACCCATATACCCTTTTTGGAACAATGAGGAAAGATTCAAAGAAAGAATAAATACTGATATTCCGAAGTTGAACTCGAAGAGACGCCGTCCACAACACGACAGGGAGGCCGTAAATCCAGCATCCTTCACGAGTCTATCCTCAACGATGATATGCGAAACGCTTCTCTCACTACGGTCGAGACCCCTGGTGACTCGATTCAGCCAATGGCGACAAAAAAGAGCAGCCGTCGATCCAAAGTCGAACTGGAATCGCCAGTTGCCAGCATCGAAGATACAGAAGATACAGAGCCTAACGACCCCGAACTTACAGCAGCCGCGAAAGCAAAAGAGGCAGCCCGAGCAGCCAAGTCGGCGAAGATGAAAGCAATAACCAAAGGTAACTTCCAATACCAATCAGACCAATTTCCCACAGCTAACGATTTCATCACAGCGCGTTGGGCTAGTGGGGAAATGGAAGCCGTCATGGCCCGCAAGAAAGCCAATAACGCCGCCAAAAAGGCAGCGGAGGCAGCAAACCCTGGCTCAGTGAGCAAAAAAGTGAAGAAGCTGACCCTAAAAGCCAAATCGCCCAAGGCAGAGAAGCGTCGACAGACATTGGGCAATTCGGACAAGAAAGACAAGAAAGCTCACCCCCTCGCCAAGCCACCTTTCACAACCGGCCGCAAGATCTCCGAGTACGATCTCTACCAATCCCTCACCTCGCCTTCCGTCAGCGGCTCGCCATTGCCTCCTCGCGGTCGTCGCCCAGCAGCACTTCGCGCATCGCAGAGTTTCAGCCGCTACGACACGAATGACGACGAGGATGACAGCACACAAGCCGAGGAGCCCGAGGCGGCGTTCGAGGACGAGGTAGAGAAACAGATCAATCGCCAGTTTGCATCAGAGTATGACCATTACCAGGCACTGGCGAGCCCGGAAAGCACGATTGTGTTGGGGAAGAGAGTCAGGAAGCCGGTGATGAATCTGAAGGAAGCCATGGCTATTGAGGCTGCCGATGACGATGACGATTTTGACGAATGAGATTTTGCTATGATGAAGGGGGTGGGAGTGTTGTTTGATTAGGTGCATATTCTGGTTTCTCCCCTATTACCTGAGGAGGAACAGCATTTCATCAGCGTTCGAATTACAGAGACAGGAGCAGATGGAAATATTAGAACTTGTATATATGTATAGCTTCGGTCAAGGTGCCGCTGCTTTGGCTCACTCATGGACCAAGAAGCCTCACTCAGAGGTAGCGCGATCTCGACCTTGTCTTCATTATATATAGTTAAGCTCTCAATTCCGTTAATAATTACATTTCGAAAACCCGTGATGCCTTGAAAATTAGACTATATTCCGATTTCCGACCAGCGATCCTCATGATGCAACGCTACGCTATGCTCACACGCTCGCAAATGCTAAGTAAATATAGTACACCACAGCACACGTGGTCTCTCATTCGGGGACCTCGAAGACAGAGCTCAACTGCCTTCTTCCATCTCTCATCGACTGCGGACTCCTCTTCTTCCTCAGACTTCTCCTCTGACTCGACGACAAACTCGACGTATCACTCCCACTCCCACTCCCCACATCACTATGCCCAGCCTTCTCCGCCCTTGCATGGCCCTTGCCCTCCACCCACTCCCTCCTCTCCCTCGCCCTATCCCTCGGCGGCGCGGCCACACTCGGATTCAGATGCGCATAGAACGTCATGAGATACCAGACGAATCCAACAGCGACGGTGATGAGGTCCACCACATGCGTGGCCCACCAGACCCACGGGTGGCCGAGTCGGCAGTTTGCGAACTCGGCCTTCCACTCCCAACTCGCCTCGTCGAAGGACAGACTCAGCATCCCGACATTGCCCGAGAAATCACCCATCATGCTGCGCACCGTGGCTTCTCTCACTCCGGGTGTGTCGGCCGCGGAGGGGAGGCCGGATGATTGTGCAGAGGACCAGGGCGCGGCTTCCCACGCGGCTTCGGCGTCCGACGAGGATTGGTTGATGTAGTGCCACACATCACAGCCTTCGTGGTCGTGGCCAGTGAGGATAATTCCATTCCTCCCCTGGCCCTGGCCTGCAGCATCACGATTTGCGGATTTGCCGAAGATGCCCTCGAGCAGGCCCTTGGAGGCGGCGTCGGAGAGGTGGTTCTGCTCCTTGACGCCGTAGGGGAAGTCGTCCGGGTTGTCGTTCTCGTGGAAGGCGAAGAAGGTCGAGTCGACGCAGCCGCGCTCCTTGTGCAGGGGTATATGGGTGAGGAGGAGGGTGAAGATGCCCTTGCTTTCCACTGGACGAGAGGACGAAATCACGGCGTTTATGAAGTCGTAGGTCTCGGATTGTAGGTCGGGAGAGTAGGCGGGAGTGTCGAGATTCATATTGTTCAGCACCACGATGCGCAGATGTGGCTGCTGCTCGTCGTCTTCAGCGTCAGCGGTGCGGTTCAGCGGGAGGAAGAACTCCATCTCGTAGTTGACGCGGCCGAAGGCTCGCTCGAAGCGCGCGATGCGCTCCGGCGTCAGGTCTCCCGCGTATCCGATGTCGTGGTTGCCAGCTACGTTTATCAGGCGCTTCGACCATACCTCGTCGTCTTGGCCGATTTCGTGGACATTGAGAGCAGGCTCTCCGACAGGGGCCTGACCCTGACCGAGGGAAGTCTGGGGCCAGTGCTTGCTCACATCGTCCTCGATCTTCTGGTGCTCAGGGAACACGCGGTTCCAGAATCTCCAGGTCCGCCGGTCGAATTCGTCGTCATCGATCCACTGGCTGCCCAGAAGGTCGCCCAGGACGGTAACGTGTGTCGGACTGGTCCACCATCTCATCGTCCGGTAGGCATGGGCGAGGTAGTAGTCGTTGCCCCAGAGGTCCAACTGCTTCCTGCAGTTGCGCAAGAAACGTGGCAGGTCGTCGAGGCAGACGTCGATGGCATCGTGGAGGACGCCGCGGGTGCGTGGGAGGAGGGGCTTGTCGGACTTGAGGGTCTCGAGGAGGGAGCGGTAGTGTGGGAAGGAGGCGCCGGCGGGGTCGAGGGAGGAGGAGCCTTCGAGTTGAGGGTCGCCGATTGCGAGGAGGCGGAAGGGGGGGAGGGTCGAGGCGGAGGCGGAGGCGGAGATGTAGGAGGCCAAGGGAAAATGCGAGAGGAGGGTCGTTAGGTAGGCGTTCGTCGGGGTGGAGGACTCAGGGGTCGGCGTTGGAAAGGCGCAGAGGTGGAAGAGAGGGTAGAGATAGAGATAGGTAGTCGAGATCAGGGAGAGCGGAATGAGGAGGAAGAAGAGGGCATTTCGTAGGAGGGTAAGGAGGAACATGGGAGAGGGAGAGGGAGAAGTGGTGGAGGGAGGGCGGTGTTGGCATGTACTTGCACTGTACATGCCATGCTGCGAGACGGACGCTGTTGACGGAGGAAGCGGCGGCGGCGGCTTGACTTTGGCCCGGCCTTGCCTCGCCGAAATCCAAATCAGGACAGGGCGCGCCTGTGTCTATCTCGATCACGTGCAGACCTTAATTATTTTCACTTTCACTTTCACTTTTACTTTTATTTTCACTTTTTACCTTCACTTTTACCTTCTCTTTTACCTTCTCTTTTACCTTCTCTTTTACCTTCTCTTTCACAGACGGACATGTACTGTAAGTTAGCATGTCGACTGTAAAAATGAGGCATTGGCTTTCTTCTATGTAAGTGGTTTCTTGTTTGTTTAATGTTTATTTTGTTTTGCCAAGAGACACGCACGCATGGCTTCGCAAAGTACACTTTGTCGCATATAAAATATGATATTGCTTGTGTTATTAGTTAAGTTTTGTTCTCCCCTCCTATCTTCAGCATCAGAGTTTCAAAGTCAAACTCTTCTTCAATCTCTTGAACTCTATACATTCAGTGCATGCAGTACATAATTACATTCAATACATGCATAATAAGGTGCTGTACGAGGTCACTCTACTTAGCAGTTCTCGAGCTTGGGTGTCTGACAACGGTGCGGAGTAAGCTTTGGCCGTTTTCGACAGCTGCGCATTCTTGGAGGAGGAGGCGGAGGCTGCGCTTTCCAAATCATCACTCTTTCCAGCTTTCGCACTGCAAATCAAGGCTGTCTGGTCTGCCTTGCCATCAGCCATCAGCTTCTTATTTTTCCCCTGGGCCTCTGCCAGTTTTCCTTCTCCTTCTCCTTCTCCTTTTCCTTTTCCTCGGAGATTCGGCCATCTTACCAAGACAAGCCTGTGCACATCCCATCCATCCCATCCTATCCTAGCCGCCTCCTAAATTCATTTGTCCTTGATCATCTTCACATCCCGTCGCTCATATCGAACCACAGAGACACGAGGAATTCGTCGCATTGGTGCCATCGGCGCAGGTGTCATTCATATCCTGTTCCAGTGAGGCTGAGCAGAGCAGCTGCATATACTGCCACGCCCATACTATCCAACCCTGCTGCCGCATTCCATGCGTCTATCTGACCGTACAAGAAGCAAACACCACCCTACAATTATTCTCAAAATTTGATATTTCTTTTCGTTCATTTCACCATTATTCTGTTCCTCTTACATTGTCAAGATGGAGCGGAATTCCTTGTTCTCGCTCAAACCCAGATCACGGCAGACTGTCGGCAGCCGCCTCACCCAAAGGCTGTCGAGAAGCAATGCCCAGCCTTCCGCCCCGGCCATCAACGATCAGCCGCCTCCATCCTATACAGTCGCGGATGTCAATCCTAACAACCTCACCCAAGACCAGATGATAGAGATGGCTCGAAATGAGAAGGAAGCTGACGTCGTGATCGACTCCGATATCACGTGGGCCTTTTCTCAGCTCGACATCAAAGCAGACAAGGACGGCTTTCCCACTTCCGAGCATTGCCTGGCCCATCTTAAACTTCTTGAGGCCTTCTATGCACTGAAGGACGAGGTCGCGTATACCGACGGTGCCTTTAGCATCTTTGACTCCCGGGCCCCAGGCACCGAAGAATCGGTCGCGGGAAATGAACAAGCGACGAGAAAGAGACTAGAGGCCTTGGCTCAAATTAGGGAGAAGAGATGGGCTTTGTTCGTGGCGAGGGCGGTCGATCGATTCGAGGTCTGGTGGACCAAGATGCTTGCCCCGATGGACGAAGCAGCTTCTCGGGACCCAGGGATAGGTGCGGGTGTTCTGGGAAGACTGACGACAGCCGTCATGACCACACCTCAAGCGTTCGAGAATTTTGTTGACAGCTCGAAGTTTGGCATCCAGTCGAAGGAGTGGACATGGACTGCCGATATGCTTCCTCCACTTGGTGAGTGTCCGACCCACTATCGCAATCTCCTGCTTTTCGTTCGCAGTATTAATTGCTGCAGACGTTCTCATGGTCTGGCATGCCTTCATGCTCAATCCTCGCAATTATCTCGAGGATTGCATGCGCTGGGGTTTTCGAGATACTTGGTATGCTGGAATGCCATGGCGAGCGATCAACTCTTCGATCGACGACCATTTCCGCTATGAGATTTCCCAAACGGCTAAGGACCGCTGGGTATTTATGACGGAGAGAGCATGGGATAATCTGGATGGTCCCGCCATGAAAGTTATCAAATGCCCTCGCTGCGCTGCTCCCATAAGCATTCCGTGGACAACAGCCGCTCAGCCTGAAGAACCTCGACAGGATTGGAATATGAAATTTACCGGCAATGGTTATGGCGAAAGCGAGTTGTCTCACAACTGTGCAAGTTGTAATCTTACCATTACCCATGATCTCCTTCGCGTCGCAAAGTTTAAGAGGGACGCGGAGTGCCTCCTACGGGACGATTATCCTATGGGTGGCACGATAATTCCAGGAACAAAAGGTACTTGGAGAGGGGTTCGAAGTACTGAACCAACCAGATGCCCACATCAATTTCCAAATCGACTTATTAGAGATCATTTGAGATCGGAGGTACTTGAACTCTGCACAAGTCATGGTGGCGACGGTCACAGTACGAGTTCTAGCATGTTTGACATCCGCGGAATGGTCGAAAGATCTGTCAGCAATGCGGGCGTCATTGCCAAGGTGAACGGCTATAAGCTTGGTAGACGACTCTATGCAGACGAAAGATTGGCCGTGAGACACATGATGTCAAGATACTGGGATAACCATTCACTCTTCTCCCTGGAGCTCAGAGGAGCTGTCACGCGACAAGGGGTATTTGTTGATAAGATGCACAAGATCGACTGGCTGCACAGCCCAACAGCCCTTTCCACTATGCAACGTCTGCTTATCAAGTATGATCGCTTTTTCCGCATCATGGCATCCAATCCTGGAAAAATGGCAGTTCCAACCTTGGACGTCGACCTCGCATGGCACACGCATCAGCTCAGCCCACAGAAATACTATGCGTACTCCCTGAAGATGACGCTTGACCGTTTCATCGATCACGATGACAAGGTGGAGGAGGAAACGCTTTCCGGCGCCTTCGAATGGACGTCTAAGGAGTATGAGAAGGTGTATGGAGCCGTCTACTCGGAATGCACGTGCTGGTACTGCGAAGCCATTCGCGCCAAACACGCTCCCAGCGCGTCCAGCCTCTTTGGAAAGTCCTCTAGGCATGACAAGGTCGCTGATGAGTTCTACAAAAGCGGAGCAGCCGATCTCTGTCCACCTGATAACAGCGCTCATATCAGTGCACACAATGCTGTACCTGCTGTATATGACCCGATGACGAAGCTGATCCAGAATAGGTTGGCCGCGGCGCGGAGGAAGCAGCTGGATGAGGCGTACGAGAAGGCCTGCAAGAGGGCCATCAAGAGAGGGAGGCCAGCTCCCAAGAAGGATAAGTTTGTGGAGGATCATTATGGGGTTGGATATGCCAGTACTCATCCCTATACGATGCTTTACTTGTCGGTATGTGACCACTCTTTTCAGCCAGAGCTGAATAGTCGTGGGATGCTTACTAACCTGCGCCTAGCCCTTCATGTATCCTTACGGCTTATACTATATGCCGATGGGAACGGGAACGTATGGTGCTTGCGCCAATGGGACATGCGGCGGCACGGCCGGTGCTGGTGGCTGTTCGGGTTCTGGGGGCTGCGGTGGAGGTTGTGGATCGGGGTGTGCAGCCTGTTCTGCAGGGGGCGGCGGAGGCGGAGATGGTGGTGGTGGTAACGGCGGAGGAGGATGTGGTGGCGGCGGTGGATGTGGTGGTGGGTGTGGCGGTGGGTGTGGTGGGAGTTGAACTGAGCTGGCAGTGGGAAATGGCGTCGGGCATTTATTTTCTGGATTCATGTTGTGGAGGCGAATAGTCTTGGTAGCATCTCACTCCTGTTCTGGAACTGGGAGAAACACCGATAGTCTTAATATTGTCAGTGAAAGCTTTGACGATTTAGGAGAACTGGACAAAGTCTCAGACTGGCCAAATCCAATGGACGTGAAGAGGTTGAGGGGGAGTCAGGATACGTCTATCAGGATGGATAAATATCAGTTAACTAAATACTCACAATAGCATAGTTAAGTTGAGTCAGGACACTTTAACTTGGCTGTATGCTGTTAAAAATGAGACTGGCTCTCTTCAGGAATATTCAGATCTCTAGGAGGACATCATCTAGAAGATGTTCGGAAGCTGTTCGAGGAATAAAGAGAAGGAACTCAAGGAAGGCATGTCTTTCATATCCATCTTTTGTGCCTTCTAAATAAATTCCTATACAACTCCAGCAAGCATTGAGCGACTCCCCATTCCCATATTCATATATTTTCCAATTATCTACACAACATGCAACCTCCAGCACACCTACTCAAGCGGAGGGAACTTCCTCAAGAAGTGACTTGGACACTCGTACCCGTTCGGGTTGACATCCAGATATTTCTGATGATAGTCCTCTGCATCCCACCACTCTCCTGCCGGCAGGATCTGCGTGACAATCTTCCCCTTCCACCACTGCGCGTTCGCCTTCTCCGTCACCTCCTTCGCCGTCTTCTCCTGTTCCGCGTCGTGGTAGAAGACGGCGCTCCTGTACTGCGAACCCGTGTCTGGCCCCTGCGAGTTCACGGTCGTAGGATCGTGCATCTTGTAGAAGAATTCGACGAGTTCGCGATAGCTGAGCTTCTCGGGGTCGTAGAGGACCTGGAGCGCCTCCGCATCTAGGCGCAAGTTAGCATGCATCCTCTCGCCATCCATCGCGACGCAACGGAGAAGGGAGTGGGAACAAACGCACGTCCAGTCGTCCCCGAGCACACGCTCCGGTAGCTCGGGCTGCTTGTGTCTCCGCCGATGTATCCGACGCGCGCATCGTACAATCCCTTGCCTGCGAACGCCTTGCGGTACATGTGCTCGACGCCCCAGAAGCAGCCGGCGGCGACGGTGGCTTTGGCTGCGTTTTCGGGCGCATTGGTGGCCCCGCTGGCGCTGGCGGGGCCGAGGCCGAGGCTGGTGCTCGAGCTGAAGGGCCGGAAGAGGCGTGAGATGAAGGAGGGCATGTTGGAGGCCATGAGGAGGAGGAGGGGGAGGACGAGGAGGAAGCTGAGTCGAGCTATAGCGAGAGGGGTGACGTCGACGACGATGCGATGCGATGCGATGCGATGCGATGCGATGCGACGGTGATATGTCGCGTGGTGTTGCTAGATCTTTCGCGGTCTCACCTCAGTTGTGCCTTGTGCTTAGGATCGAAGGATGAGAGAAGAAGTATATAGGTAGACAAAGAAGATGATTACTACTCTTAATGCACTAATTAAAGCTGAAATGACACTTGAAAAGCTGTTGCGGGAGCTTCGTTAGGTAGCTTTGAACCCCGCAATCCGTCGCAATCTTTGTCGCAATCTTTGTCGCGTCATAGATAAATTTAGCTATAGATGACAAATGAGGCTAGAGAGGTAAGACATACTGTCCAAGCCTTCATTCTAAATTCTAAATTCTAAAATTCAAACACTAGCCCTTTGTTATAAAATATATATGTATATACCTTATATATAGAGGCTATGGTTCTTATGACTTGTTGTAAGGCCTTTTATTAAGTATATAAGATGTAAATTATACATATTAGGATCTACTTCTATATAGGGTTAGAAAATTAATTATAATTATGATTTTTAACTTATAATCGTCGGACCCAAAACTGAGCTCCGCTCAGGGTCGGAGGAAGCAAAATGCGACGCTTCGCCAAAATGTAAGAATATGAAATTTATAGGTACGATAATAAAAAGATGTCACTTTACACTTAATTTACTATGAAAAAGGTACTAAATATAATTAAACTTTTAAAAATACAAATTGAAATCTGGTTCCCAATCTCTTATAGCTTCCTGTCTGTTGCTC
>Ga0123337_10001434_pt1 | contig 30626 bp, 28 predicted proteins | sample frozenSSSSmetaG_FD_89792 | JGI IMG/M metagenome (GOLD analysis project Ga0123337, IMG submission 89792) | Glacier valley bacterial and archeal communities from Borup Fiord, Nunavut, Canada, to study Microbial Dark Matter (Phase II) -... | ecosystem: Environmental > Aquatic > Freshwater > Ice >...
CACCAGCCCCCGATCCCCCACCACCGCCTCCTCGTGCATCCTCAGAAACACCGCCATCCACGCCTGCACGAGCTCGTAGTCCCGCCGCTGCGCCAGCCGCGCCGTCAGCGCCCGCACGAACGCCACCAGCTCCGCCGGCTCCTGCCCCGGCGCCGGCGCCAGCGACCGCATCGCCAGGTCCGCCGCCGACGGCGACAGCGTCGCCAGCTGCGCCAGGAACGCCGTGTAGTCGCCGCTGCGCATGCCCGCGCGCAGCGTCGCGCTGAACGCGCCCTCGTGGCCCGCGCGCGCCTCGACGCGCGTCACGCGGCTGCCGGGCTCGGTCGGGCCCGCGGCGCCGTCGCCCGCGACGAGCGACGAGTTCGGCCGCGCGCCCTCGAGCGACGGCAGGAAGAAGGGCGCCTTCTCCGGCGCCTTGGGCGCCTCCGTCGGCTTGTTGCGCTGCCGGATCAGGTCCAGGTGCAGCAGCGTCTGCCAGCGCGACTTCGGCACCAGGCTCAGCGTCACCATGTCCGCCGACAGCTGGTCCAGGCTGGCCACCGCGGCGGCGTCGGTCTCGGCCTCCTCCTCCTCCGCCCAGGCCGCTTCGATGACGCCCTGGCCGCCCTCGCCAGACGCCGTTGGTCCTGCGACTTCGGCGATCTCGTCCTCGGAGATGTGCCGCGTGGGCACGTGCGTGAACAGCGTCTTGTTGTTCCACACACTAACCCCGAGCTCGCCCTCACACGCCGTGGCGAGGAACTCGCCCGTGCCCGAGAACGCGAGGGCTGTACAAGCGTTGCGCAGCCGCAAGGCGTCGATCAGGTGCCCCGTCGGGAGGTCCCACACGCGCACCGCGCGGTCGCCGCTCGCGGCCACGATCCAGCGGCCATCGTTGGAGAAGGCGAGGTCGTTGATGCCGCCGGCGCAGCCCCAGAGCTCGCGGACCGTCTTCTTGGTCTCGGTGTCAACGATGCGGATGCAGTTGTCGTCGCAAGTCGCGGCGAGGAGGTCGGAGGCGGGATGGTAGCGGAGGGAGGTGAGGCGCGTCATGGGCGCCCAGTCCAGCTCGGAGACGAGGTGGCCTGTGGCGAAGTCCCAGAACTTGAGCTTGCCGTCGAGGCTGCTGGAGATCACGGTCTTGTTCAAAGAGTCGACGATCAGGCCCGTGACGGCGGCGGTGTGTCGGCCGAGGCCCATCTGGAAGCGCTTTTTCGTGGGCACGGCGACGGTGCCTTCTTTCTCGGCCAGCTGCTGCAGTTTCAGCTTCTTGGCCTGCGCGGGCGTGAGTTTGGCTGGGAAGCGCAGACGATGCTGCCCCGATTGGAGGTTGAACATGTCGATGCCGCCAGCTTCCGAGCCGACGACGGCGAAGGTGCCGCAGGGGGAGATGGCGACACTGCTGACGTTCGCGCCGTCGCCTGTCTCGAAGGCCCAGCGCCCGGCCTTCTTGCGGCCCCAGAACCAGGTCCGCGCGTACTTGTCGTCCTTGTGCGCTGTCACGACGCTCTCCCAGCCTGTGGTGCCGCTCTTTGTGGCGTCCCCGCCGAATTTGGCGCGTTGGTGCGCTTTCTGCCATATGCCACCCGTGCCGGCGAAGGCGCCCATGCCGCCGTCACGGTTTAGGGAGGAGGCGATGCATGTGATTTCCGGCGCCTTAAGATCCTCCAGCGTGGTGCTAGGCTCGTTGGCCAGGGTGCTGCTAGCGAGGATCCCGAGCTTTTTGGCCTTCTTTCTGATGTTTCCCTGACTGAGTTCTGTGCTTTGACCGTCCCGACGGAGAGACCATCCCCATAAGCTGCGGTCCTTGCCGGAACTGAGAAGCCATTTACCCTTCGCGTCCGCGCCATCGGCCTCCGACGGGAGGAATTGGAGGCGCGTGACCGGTGCAGCGTGGCCACTTCTGGAGTGGAGGATGCGTGGGATGGGGGAGTATGGTGTCTCATCGAAGATCCAGGACTTCAAGGAGTTGTCGAGACCGCTGGTGACGATGACGCCTTGGCCGGCGAGGAATTCGACTTTGTTGATACCTCCACCGACGAGAGCTCCAGCATCTGTAACGGGAGGGTTATGTGCGCCGCGAAGAACGCCCATCACTCGACCACCATGGTTGAGATCCCAGAATGTGACGTCGCCAGTGTGTGGGCCAGCAGTTGCCATGACTCCAGCCTTCGTCCCGTCTTCGCCTGCTCCTTGGCCGTCTGTACGGAAGGAGATGGATGTAACCAAGGTCTTCGATTGTAAGAGAATTTGAGTTTTGTCGGTGCGGATGTCGTGGATGACGAGAGGGCCCTTCGAGTATGCAATTGCCATGAGAGACAAGGCTGTCGTGGGCTGCATGGCGGTGATCGAGCCGCAATCGGCCATCGGTGGAAGGATGGTGTAGATGAGCTTCCCGCTGCTCACATTGAAGATATCAATGCCGCCGTCTTTGCGCGCTGCAAATACCTTGTTCAGGTATGTGGGCATGTTGGAGATGGCAGTAAGCTCATTTCCACCCTTGGCCGCCGCTGTGGTATGTATCGAGGTGTAGTGCTCGAGAGTCGCCGATTTCCAGACCTCGATTCTCGTCGTGCAGCAGGCAATGATCCATGTGCCGAAGATGAGAATCTGCCTGATGGGCTGGTTCAAGTCTTGCGGAATGGCCAGCTCCTCCACCTTCTTGCCTCTCTTGAACACCCACAGTCCTGGCTGGGCGTCCTTCGATGCGCCCCACGCTGCATAGACCTTATCCTTCCATGCCAACGTAGCTGTGATGTCTTCGGGCGTCTGTGGTCTTGTGAGGAAGACGAGGTTCAATCCGCGCTTCAGGTCGTAGGTCTGGAGGCAGCGTCCGACGGAGGTTGTGATCTGGAACGAGGTCTTTCCGAGGGGTATCGAGGTGAAGGGGACGGATGTGGAAGAGACCAAGCCAACAGTCTAGGTATTCTATCAGCATGACTTGAGCATACAATATACTGGACATATGGGCATAGGGCATACTCTGAAAGGCGTGAAGATGCGCGACACAGCGGCCTGCTTCCCTCCCGGCGCCGCAGCACCACTGAGCTTCTGGCGCTTCACGACTGGCCCTTCGGCATTATGGGCGACGACTGTTGAAGGCATGGCTGCCCGAAATATCTCTGTTTTGGCCTCACAGACGTCGTGGTGCTGTCGCTGTGTTCTCATCGGTGCCAGCAAATATTTCTGCGTGACGCTCAAAAGTGAGGCGGCTCGCTGAAACTTTTCCCCAGTACCTAGGCTAGGTACCTTTGGCAATTCTGTGTGGTGGAGGGGACTTGCGCATCATTGGCTGATTCGGATTTAGTGGGCGAAGGTTGTGTGTCTGTGTTATCGATCGCGTATTAATCGCCTATTATCGCCTATTATCGCGTATTAATCGCCGAAACGTGGTGCCTGTTGCTGAAGATTAGGGAGTCTTGTACCTAAGAGCGCTGTATTTAGGTATCTATGTACACTCTGTAAGTACCAGAGTGTAGTACACTGGAGGATAGTATAATACAGTACAGTACAGTACACTACAGTTAAAGTAGTAAACTAGATACTCTAACAGGCTACAGTACAGCATACTAATGAAGTACAGTATACAGTAGGCCACATCATAGTACAGTACAATATAGCATACTACAGCAGTACAGTAATCGTACGCTAGAATACAGCATACTACACACAGTACAGTCAGTACACTAACTAGGCGACAGTACAGTAACAGTACACTAGAATACAGCATACTACAGTACAGTACACTAACTAGGCCACAGTACAGTAACAGTACAGTAACAGTACAGTACGCTAAGTACTAACAGCTACAGTACACTAAAGTAAATATAAGTGAATAGTACATTATAGTACAATATAGTAACATCAAGAGTATACAGCACACAGTGTACTATACTAACATTTCAGCATGCCATCCAGGTCAAGTACAGTAACAACAATGTTACAGTGCATATGGTACAGCATACTACAAGATACCTGGCAGATTTTCTTTTTTTTCCAACGTCATCAGATAAGATAAATATCTGCATCTGCATACCACATGGCAAATGGCAGATGGCAAATAATGGCAGAGCACATGCATATGCACATGCATGCACATCTCTCTCTATTTACCCTGTTCATCCCCTCATCGCTCACCTACTTCGTACTTATCTTTTGCCACTTACTCACTCAACATGGAATAAATAAATCCTCACTTCTTCAATGCAGCGCTGACGGTTCAACGACAACTATATCAACATGGACATCGCCATCGCCATCGCAATAATGGCCTGGTAGCCACGAGGCCCAAATCATTATACTAAGTGACGGCGGTGAATGGAGGGGCAAAGGCCAAACCCAGAGAAGTGGGCACACTAATTCCAGTACCGCTACCACTATACCACTACCACTACGACCATCACCACCAAGCACCATGGCGGCCGAGACAAAGTCTGCAAAGTCTGGAACGGCGACGGTGCTGCCCGATTCTTCACAACAACTGCGACCGCGAGTACGGACACTCTCTCACCGATTGTCCGCAGCCTCGAGCGAGATCATCTCCGCCATCCATCGAAAGAGCGGTCAGTTCGAGCCGGAGGAGAGGGAGAGGGAGAGGGAGCCATACGCCGAGAACGGCTTCAGCCTCCCGTCGCCACGCGGGGTATCAAGGCCGACAGCCAGTTCGTGCGCCTCTTCGACAACCAGCCATCGAAGAACCGCCTCGGACGCCTCGGACGCCTGGACAGAGGGCACGACAGCTTCGATCAACGACTCTGCCATTGAGGATTCCGACACCCCGAAATTGCTTGCTGGGAACATGTCGGATCCAGCGAAATACACCCCGCTCCCAGAGCCGGCAGTGCGGAGAGCGGGGTCGAGGACGAGCGGCGAGAACAAGCGCATGTCGACCTCATCTCTGTATTCCCTGAGCTCGGCGAGAGCAGGCGGCGTGCAGAGCTCAAGCCCTTCGGCGGCAGGCTCAGAAGTCGGCTCACGACCAAATATTCCAAATCAGCTGATGCCAAAAGACGGCACGGCGGTCGAAGGACTAAAGCGATCAACAACGAGACAAGAAGGAACTCCGAGAGCGAACATCCCGCGGTCGAGGAGCCGTGCGCAGCGACGTTTTAGCGGAAGCACGGCCGCCAGCAGCCATAGCCCGAGCAGTGAGAGAGGAGTTCATGCAGCCAAAGAGAAGGAGGAGCAGAAACCTGCGCCATGGGGTATAATTGGAGTTTGTGCGTTGGATATCAAGGCTCGGAGCAAGCCGAGCAGAAACATCCTGAACAGACTCATCTCGAAAGGCGAGTTCGAGGTTGTCGTGTTTGGTGACAAGGTCATTTTGGATGAAGATATCGAGAACTGGCCAGTTTGTGATTTCTTGATCTCCTTCTACTCGGATGGCTTTCCCCTGGACAAGGCTATTGCATATGTCAAGGCGCGAAAGCCATTCTGCGTCAATGATGTGCCCATGCAACAGATATTGTGGGATCGTCGCATATGTCTTCGCATTCTGGACAAGATTAACGTTCCGACGCCTCGCCGTGTGGAGGTCAATCGGGACGGCGGTCCCAGGGTCGTCTCTCAAGAGCTGGCTCGCCATCTCAAAGAGACAGCTGGCATTGATATCCAAGGTCCAGAGGATGGCGATAGGCTTTCGTCTCCTCTGCCAAGGAAGGTCGAGCTGCTCGATGATGGCGACACACTGAGTGTCGACGGAAACCTCCTAAGAAAGCCTTTCGTGGAGAAGCCAGTCAGTGGAGAAGATCATAACATCTGCATCTATTATCCAAAAAGCCAAGGTGGAGGGGCTCGCAAGCTCTTCCGAAAGATAGGCAACAAGAGTTCCGAGTTGGTCCCTGGCCTTACTGTTCCTCGCGCCATTCTTGAAGAAGGCACGAGCTATCTCTACGAGCAGTTCATGAGAGTGGATAATGCCGAGGACGTGAAAGCCTATACCGTTGGGCCAAACTTCTGCCATGCCGAGACAAGGAAGTCTCCTGTCGTTGACGGCCTTGTCAGACGTAACACCCACGGTAAGGAGATTCGTTATGTAACCAGCTTAACCAAGGATGAAGCTGCAATGGCTAGCCGCATCTCCACGAGCTTTGGTCAGCGAGTCTGTGGGTTTGACCTTTTGCGCGCCGATGGAAAGAGCTATGTCATTGATGTCAACGGATGGAGTTTCGTGAAGGATAACGACGAGTACTACGATCAATGTGCAAGTATTTTGAAGAATATGTTTATCCAAGAAAAGGAGAGAAAGGCTGCCAGAGCGGCAGAATATGCACGAGCTGCCGAACAAGCCAGAGCACCAGAAACTGTCGTTCCCTCGGCTGAAGCATCAGAAACAGAAATGGGACCTCCGCGAAAGGATACACTGAAAGATAATCATCGATCAACACTGCAGTCCATATTGGCAAAATCTCCCAGCATATCCATGCTTGGCAGTCTGCATTACCCTCATGGAAAGAAAGCCGACATCAGTGCTGCTTCTCCAGATCTCGGCGCCCTGACAATGCCTATAAGTTCTACTCCATCGTTGGAGAAGATCGGCCCACCAGCACTTACCACCATTCCACCTGGCTCAAGTAGTTCGGCGGTTTTGCTTCCTGTATCGACGGCTACATCAACAACGACTCTGCAGGGTCCAGCTGAACCGATCACCGAGGAAGAACACGAGCTCCCCCCTCCAGCACCTAAACATGCATGGAAGCTCAAGGGCATGGTGTGTGTTATACGCCATGCCGACCGTACACCAAAGCAGAAATACAAATTCACATTTCATACCAGACCATTCATTGAACTCCTCAAGGGACATCAAGAGGAAGTCCTTCTCACCGGCGAGGCTGCTCTCGACAGTGTGCTGGATGCGGTTGATGTTGCGATTCAAGAGGGCGTCGAGGACAAGCATAAACTGAAGGCATTGAGAAATGTCCTCCTGAAGAAGGGAGGATGGGTTGGAACGAAGGTACAGATCAAGCCGATGTTCCGAAAGCGCAAGGTGGAAGACTCGCCGAAGGCCACTTTCGCCATCATCGCAGACATTCCTGTCGATGTGAGCAAAGCTATACCTTCGGCTGCGACTGCACTTTCTGAAGAATTCTCAGACTCGGAACACGGACCACTTAAAAGGGCAGACTCTCTCACTGGCGTCACTTTGTCACGCATTACGGCAGCAGAAGAAAGTCTCGTCTTGGACAAGCTTCAGCTGATTGTCAAGTGGGGTGGTGAGCCAACTCATTCGGCAAGATATCAGGCGCAAGAATTGGGAGAGAATATGCGCAATGACCTTTACCTGATGAACAAGGAAGTCCTTGACGAAGTCCACGTCTTCAGCAGCTCCGAGAGACGCGTTACTACCAGTGCACAGATCTTCTCTGCTTCCTTCCTGAACAAGAAGGAACTTGCTAGTGATTTCATTACTATCCGCAAAGATCTCCTGGACGACTCGAATGCTGCCAAGGATGAGATGGACAAGGTCAAGAAGAAGCTTAAGATTCTCTTACGAGAAGGGCATGAGCCGCCGCCACAGTTCGCATGGCCTGCCAACCTTCCCGAACCCTCAATTGTCCAACGACAGGTCGTTCAGCTGATGAACTTTCACCGCAGAGTCATGCGACACAATTACCAGAAGCTCTACGGTGGCGCTGCACCCTCTTTCAACATAGTCAATCCCGGCGACAAGACGGCTGGCGAATCGCAGTCTCAGGGTGCCACGGCACAGGCCATGGCGACAAACAGCATCCAGGCACGTTGGTGCTGTGGCGAGGACGCCGAGCTCTTCCGCGAGCGATGGGAGAAGCTCTTCATCGAGTTCTGCGACGCCGAGAAGGTCGACCCGAGCAAGATCTCCGAGCTGTACGACACGATGAAGTTCGACGCCCTGCACAACCGGCAATTCCTCGAGTGGATCTTCACGCCGAGCAAAACCATGCTCGAGGAGGAGAACTCCGCCGTGGCCGCTGACGACAACCCTCCCAAGACCTCGTCGGACGTCCAGTCCGAGAAACCCGATAGGAGCGAGCCGCAGACAACTGACAAGACGGAGGCCAGCAAGTCCGTGTCCCGCCGTCTCTTCCGCCGCCGTTCGGTCGTGAGTAATGCGCCGAAGACTGGTCAGGTCGAAGAGACGCCCGAGGCCTTACGACGGTATCCGAGCGATCTGTATCAAGCTGCCGCCGATGCCGAGCAATACTTCAACCTGTACACGGGCAGCGCGAAGACGAAGGCGAAGACAGATGCGAGGTTTGAGAAGTTGCGGGAGCTGTACAAGCTAGCGAAAGTGCTGTTTGATTTCATCTGTCCGCAGGAATACGGCATCACAGATAGTGAGAAGGTACGTCACCCCTCTTCTCCTTGTCCAATACCCATTCTAACAAAGCACACAGCTCGAAATCGGCCTCCTGACCTCCCTGCCCCTCCTAAAAGAGATCGTCGCAGACCTCGAAGAGATGCAGGCCTCGGACGACGCGAAGTCGTTCATCTACTTCACGAAGGAGTCGCACATCTACACGCTGCTCAACTGCATCCTGGAGGGCGGGATCGCGACGAAGATCGCGCGCTCGGCGATCCCGGAGCTGGACTACCTGTCGCAGATCTGCTTCGAGCTGTACGAGTCGGAGAGGACGCCGTCGCCGGCGCCCAGTGGTGCGGAGGTGGAGGGCGGCGCCGCGGCGCCGCGGCCGGCGCAGCCGGAGCAGACGTTCGCGTACAGCATCCGCATCACGATCTCGCCGGGGTGCCACACGTACGACCCGCTGGACGTGCAGCTGGACAGCAAGCACTGCATCGGGTGCGCGCCGCGGCGCAGCCTGACGCTGCACATGGACTGGATGGTGGTGATTGAGACGCTGCGGGCGAAGTTCCACCAGGTCAAGCTGCCGAAGAGCTTCCTGGCGATTAATCTCAGTGAGAGCCATACGTTTCATCGGCGGGAGGAGGGGGGGGGGGAGGGGGGGAAGGAGGCGGGGATGGGGAGTAGTTTGGATGTGAGGGAGGGGGAGGGGGAGGAGACGCGGGCAGTGGGGGAGGGGGGGGAAGAGAGTGGAGAGGTCGTCGCAGGGGAAGGGACGGCGAAGAAGGAAGGTGGCGAGGGAGACGAAGAGGCGACGAAGAAAGAGGGGGAGCCGGCGACCGCGACGAAGGTTCTACTGTAGATAATTGCTTTGGATATAGGTGCATGGCATGGCATGGGACAGGTATGGCGGGCGGGTATGGTAGGATATGTAGACGATCTGAGGCCTTTGGATATGTATGTATGTATGTACATAGACGGAATCTAGAGGGACGACATCCTGCAGTACGGCATCTTAAAGATGTAGACTACAGGTGATCGGATGGATCGTACAGTGCGCAGCGGCCTTGTCGCGCGTTGTTCGAGTACACATACATATATGATATACGTACAGTGTGTGTGTACCTTCACCACATACAAATTTGTGCGTGGTAGAAGTAGGCAGGCGGGGACGGTTTCAAGCCCACCTATATATAGCCATAATCTACGTTCGTTGCGCCCTAAGCCATCGACGACTTAAAATTGCGATTAGGTAGGTAGGTACTTCGCACAGTAGGCATGTACATATGTACTGTATGTACAAGCGACATGTCACATCCACTCTTGATCTCCACAAACAAGCCTTGAGGCTCTCTCTCTCTCTCTCTCTCAAACGAACCCCTGGATGTCAGAGGGGAAGACGGAGTGGACTTTATCGTCGCATGTGCGCTCTGCTGTGTGTGTATGGATGGAGGGAGGGAGGGAGGGAGGGAGGGAGATGTGCCGGCAGGAGGGATTGGCGATGGGGGATCGTCGGGGGAGGGGGAGGGCGGTGATGAAGGGAGGATCTGCGAGCTGTATGTATGTATGTATGTATGTGAATAGGTATGGACGATGGAGTGCAGGTTGTGGAGGAAAGGGCATACATACATATATGGATAGGTAGATGGATATTCTACATAGATATTCGGCGATGCTGGCTCCTCTCCCTCTCTAGATATTATTCCGTACCTACATATGTATGTAGGTACAAAGCAAAGCAAAGCAAAGGCAAAAGCCGGGGGCTTACAGTAAGTATATGGTTCTTTTCAGGGATAACTTAGATACGCAGTACCGTACCTACGTACCTCTGCATGTATCTGGGTGATAATGTCATAATATGATAATGTGATAATCACAACGCGACGATCGACACGACAAAAGCGCAATCACGTGCCGCGAAATGCCCGTTTGCGGCTGAGCCCGGGCTGCGTCGGAGGGCTCTCCACAGGACAGTAGACAGGCCAGTTCGTGGCTGCATGGGCGCAGATGTTGGCGGATGGTTATTGGATGGGTGAGGGGGGCTGAGGAAAGTCGGATGATGGGTCGGAGGGGGATGGGAGGGGAGGAGGAGGAGAATAGGAGGAAGAGAGAGAGAGGGAGAGAGGAATGGGAGGGGAGGAGGAGGAGAATAGGAGGAGAGAGAGAGGGAGAGAGGAATGGGAGGGGAGGAGGAGGAGAATAGGAGGAGAAGATGAAGAGGAGGAGGAGGGGGAGGAGAATAGGAGGAGGAGAGAAGGAGAAGGGCAGAGGAAGGAAGGGTTATGTTGGAGTAAGAGAAGAGGAGGAGGAGATTACGGATCCCGTGCACATATTCCATACTCCATACTCCCTATTCCATATTTCATACTCCACACTCCATATATAACGTAAACATACCATCCCTGCTATGTTATGGTCATGCTATGCTATGCTATGCTATGCTATGCTATGCTATGCTATGCTATGTATGTCATGATGTACATGCATATCTCTGGATGCGGAGATGGACGGAAATGGAGTAAGATTAGGCTTTTGCAGTCTCAGCCCTGTCGACCGTCCAGCTCCAAGCTGCATAGGTAGCTCAGCTCATAGCTCATAGCTCATAGCTCATAGCTCATAGCTCCATCCCCACTCATACATACATACATACATACATACATACATGTCATGCCATGTCATGGTCTGTCTCATTGGCCCTCTCCGACGAGGCGTCCTCTCACATTTCTCACATTTCTCACGCGTGCATTGTTTCTCACTCGTCACTGCCACTGCCACTGCGAGTCTGCGACTGCCCAGCCAGTGCCGGCGTCGAGCCCCGTCCGTCGAGTAATCTCGCGAGGGCGACACTGTGGCTTGCATAGCCTTGGATCATCATTGGGAGTTTGGGAGCTTGGAGCTTGGTATGCATGTACATCATACCTATGTAGCAAACCAAGGAGCGGTAGTATGGACTGCATCTCCCACCCAACCAGCCAGGCAGTCTGCGCCGAAAACGTACATAAGGAATGCAGAGCCGTTGGCCATCAGCTGAGTCCCAGAATTTCCCTCCCTCGCTGTTATCTACATAGCCTCCCTCCCTCCCTTCGTTCGTTCATTCCTTCGTTCCTTCGCTCGCTCTTTTGCTTCTCCTTCGAACTCCACCATCTATCTATCCATCTCTCATTTACATATCTATCTTCCATCTTCTATCTATCTATCTACACCTTTCGCTCCACTCTCTTCGACCTCCTCTGTTCCTGACCACCTTCGAAATGGCCACCCAACAAGAGAACAATGTGCCCCAGCAAGAGAACACTGTGCCCCAGCAAGAGAACACTGTGACCGCTGCTCCCCCACCAGCCGCGCCGATGCAGGCCAAGCCTCAAGAGGACGACATCGCGGACTGGATCAACCGTGCGAGGGATTTCCTGAACCATCCCGAGACCATCACGGCCCAAGTGCCACCGACCTCGCAGCCATGGCACCACCGCCTCTTCGCCTTCTTCGACCCGATTGATACCTGTATGTCCCCTCCCCTCTCCCCTCTCCCCTCTCCCCCGCCGACCCATCGCTGACATGCTGCGACACCAGGCGCCATCACCTGCTGCTGCCCCTGCATCACCTTCGGCAAGACGCACCACCGTCTGCACCACGACCCCGCGCTGAAGGACTACTCGGCCGTCAACGCCTCCTGCCTGGGTTTCCTGGTCACCAGCTGCTTCGCCGGCAACATCGTCATGATGGTCCTGCAGAGACATGAGATCAAGACGCGCTTCGGGCTCCTGGGAGACTTCCCTATCGACTGTCTGCGTGTCTGGTGCTGTGGATGCTGCGATCTGTATGTATTCCCACGACGAGATGGATGAGGTGACGGGGAGAGGGAGAGGCATGTGTGCTAATAGCCAAATAGTATCCAGCAGGATAAGGAGGCCCAGTACCGCCTCCTCAACCAGACTGTTACGACTAAGCAGCCTGTTTCGCACGAGATGACGGTCCCGGCCTAGGCGACGGACTCCTCGATTGCCAAAGGGGGACGGGGAGATGATGATGTGTGATGTGTGATGCTGAGATTGATATTGATATCCATTGTGCGCGCGTGAGAGAGAGAGACAGATTGTACTTGACCTGTTAAGTTGTTGGAAAAGTTAAAAGCTGCTGCGTTGGCGTATCTAATACCCGGATTTTCCCTTACTTGGATCTACTTACCCACATATCTCTAATGCAAGCTGTTTTGATGCGCATTATGCTGTGATCTTCTGAGATATCTGATGAATGATTTTACTGTGTGCATTCGCTAGCTGCGCCGGCTCTGTAATTTCTTGCCTCTGGATCCTCTGCCTCGACTGCAGGGAAATATGAAATATGAGAACGATCATAGCCGCTCATACCGCATCATGATCCAAGCTCCGTCAGCTTTCAGGATTGAGCCTTCAGGATTGACACTTTTGGTACAATGCATACCTAGCAAACTGCAGAACTCAAGAGCTGATGCTCAATCACCAATTTACAGAGTCTTGCGACAGAATCCAATCCCTTTCAACTTTGTCGACTATGCCGGATGTGTACTCTGCTCACTGTCAGCCATGCACGCGTCCATATTACCGCAGATCTCCAGATTATTCCCAGACACTCACCGTCTCACAATATCTTCTATGCTGTAAAAGAGCGCCTTCCACGCGTTGACATGGCTCTTTAGCGACATTCCACCCAGGTGAGCACAAGGCTGCCGCAGGAAGTCGCGACCTGCAGCACACTGCATGCTGCTGCAAGCCCGCCCACGAACTTCATAAGAGTTTCTTCTCCCACAGAACCGCAGCATGATTGTACATTTTCACCTCCACATCCCTAGGACTTCGTAATCCCTAGAATACCCATCATGGAATTAGAGGTACCCTCCCAATCCCTCCTCCCATCCCTCCCCCTCCCCATCCCCAAAACCCACATCCCCTCTAACCTCCCCACAGAAACGCTTCCTCCCCTGGCCCCCCACCCCCCTCCCAGGCCTCTCCCTCTCCGCCTCCGGCCTCCTCGCCCTCGCCGACCTCTCCACAATCGCCAAGCGCACCGCCCTAACCGGGACCTCGACCTACCTCGACATCTTCGTCCTGGCCCCGGGCATCCACTACCAACAAGCCGCCGACACCTTCAACGACCTGCCGCGCCCCCTCTCCACGCCGCTCATCCGCTCCTCCACCGGCGCCGAGCGCCTCGTCACCAACGCCGCCACCGTCCGCTACCTCGCCCGCGTCGGCAGCGCGTCCGCGAAGTCGCGTCCCGGCCCCATCACCCTCTCCGTCGGCCCCGCGGGGCGGCCGTCGGTGCGCGAGCTCGTGCGCGCGAACTCCCTGCGCCTGGCCGGCGCGCGGAGGCGCAGCGCGCGCGGCGGCGAGAACGTGCTCGCCGCCCTGCTGGGCCCCGTGCTGTATGCGCTGGGCCCGTGTCTGACGGTCGCGGCCGTGGCGGTCATGGTGCTGACGCGGGATTGGTGGGGGTGTGGGATCATCGGGGCGCTGATGCTGGCGCGGGGGCTGAACATTTGGATTGTCCGGTCGCGGACTGCGGGGCCGTCCGTGCCGCCGCTGGTGTCGCCGGCGCAGGATGGCGTGGACGGCGGGGGCTCGTCGGTGCAGTCGGTGAGCTCGGCCAGCAGCGTCGACGACGGCCCCGCAGACTGGATGGTCAGCCTCGATGGCGCGCATGAGATCTGTCTCCGCGGCCTGGCGCACGATCTCGAGGCGCTGACGACGGGGACGTGGATGCGTGCGAAGACGGAGGTGGAGGGGTATCTGGAGGCGGCGGCGAAGCTGATTGTGTACCTCGTCGCCGCGTTTAGTGGGAACATGCACCAGACGGGGAATATCGTGCTGATGGTGCTGTTGCTGAGCAGTGCGGCGTTGCTGGCGCTGAGTAACGCGCATGAGGACACGTTTTGCATGAAGGGGAGGAGGGCGGTGGTTGTGGGGGATGGGCAGGAGTGGGGGAGGCCGTTTTTTGCGGAGGGGGGCGAGGCGGCGACTGTGTTTCCGAAGACTGAGGGTGCGTTGCCGGAGGCGACGGGGAAGCAGGCGAGCGTTGTCGAGGATGTGAGTCCGGGGGATGTGACGAGGGGGGACGTTACGCCGGGGAGTCATGTGTAGGCGCGGTCGCCGCGAGGGAGGAGAGCGGGGTTTCCGAATGGGTTTCACGAAGAGAGGGGTACACGGGGTACACGGGGCACACAGGGGAGTCTAGCATTATACCCATACCATTCGCATTAGAGCACGTAGACGTGCGTAGATTGCATGAGTTCCTACAAGCGAGAAACAGATGACTCCAAGAATGTCCCTATGTGCCCGTCTCCCTCTGTGTACACATAACGCTTTCGACGGCACTGTCGACGGCACGGGTCATGACGAGAAGTCTTTCATTCCTAATACGCATAGCCACCGTTCTCACGCAGTCCTCCCTTCCAGACCTCACAACACGTCAGCGAGCAGGCGTTCCAGACGCAGCAGGACACACTGCTCCGTCACGCTGCTGTGGCCAGCGCAGGAGGGCGGGTGGACGGGTGCGGCGCGGAGTTTGTGCACTTCGAAGCGCTCGGTGGCTTCGGCACGGGGAAGGGGCCTGAAATCGCAAAACGCAAGGTCGTTGGAGCCGTCGGAGTGAGAGAGAGGGATGGTTGGGAAATATGGCTTTGTGTTTTATTCTTCCAAGCAGACTACACCTCTTCTATCTCGTCGTCGTCGTCTTCCTCCTCCCCCTCGCCCTCGCTCTCCTGATCCGCCCACCCCCCCGCCCTCGCCTGCGGCGCACGCTTCTTCCCAGGCTGCCGCACCAGCATCTGCATGTTCTCGCTGACCTCCTCGCCCTCCTCGTCGCGCATCAGCACCTGCACGAGCCTCTCGCACGCCTCCCTCACCCCGTCATCCTCGACGGCGAGATGCGTCTCGCGGATCAGCGGGTACACCTTGACGTCCCTCAGGCGGTCGCGGCCCTCGCGCGTCGTCGTCAGCAGCGTCAGCGTCTCGACGTGCGTCTTGACGACGTCGACGTCGGCCTCGCGCTCCTTGTCCGGCGGCAGCAGCTGCAGGTCGTCCAGCATGCCGTCCATGTCCTCGTCGCTGTACTCCTCGCCGCCCGTGATCGGCAGCAGCAGGTACGGCAGGATGTTGATCTCGTCGGCGGCGAGGAACAGGCCGTGCTGGCCCGTCTCGAACGCGACGTTCTTGATCGTGCTGGCCACGCCCTTGCGCCGCACGCTGCTGCGGTGCTCCGTGAACACCGTGAGCTTCGTGAGCGGGATCACGCCGTCGTACGCCTGCTTCTGCAGGAAGTACGCCCGCCCCTCGGCGTGCTTGGCGATGTCCGCGAACAGGTACGAGAGGTAGTCGAAGTTGGCGTCTTTGTTGTACGTGCCGTCGGCGCCCTTGACGAAGAGGTCCAGCAGCTGGTCGATGATGCGGTCGTTGGACTGCAGGCCCTCGGGCGTTGAGCGCCCGAGCTTGAGCAGGCGCTTGATGTTGTCTTCTTTTCCGAGGTTCGCGAGGAGCATGGCTATTAGGTTCGCATTTGGCTCTGCGGGGTTCTGGAGTGTGCTATTAGCTGTGCTGTTCGAGGAGGGGATCGAAGTGGGAAAGGATTATGGGGCGCGTACGGTGAGGCGGTTTAGGAGGGACTCGAGGAGGAGGTCGTCGCTGGAGAGGTCGGCGAGGATCTCGCGGTCGTCGGAGAGGTTGATGAGGATGTCGAGGGCATTTTTGGCGATTTGCTGCGCATGCGTTAGCCGTTGCAATAAACTTCATCTGCAGTTCGGGGGACATACGGGGTAATCTCGCACTAAAAGCTTGAGGTGCTTCACAGGTAACAGGTCGTTAACCTTGAATATATTCGGTTGGCTCAGCGAGAATGGCACAAGATTCTCGACGGCTGCATACCCCACATCAGCACCTGTACTCGCCCCCCACCAACGTGTCGTCCTTCGGGGAGAGGCTTACCGAGCTGGCGCACAGGCGTGTTGCCGTGGTTTATAAAACTCACAAGGTCTTCAATATCCGACGACATCTTGAGGCGCAGGTATGTACAGTACAGAGGGTTCTGGTCCTGGTTCCTGGGGATCTGGGGATAAGAATTTGATAGAATGCGATAGGGACAATGATTTATTTCTGCCACACTTCCCCGCCCCGAGCGCTGACGTAGGCGAGGCTGCGCTTCAGCCTCGCCGCCACCCCCTCCAAGGAGGCACACGAGACTGCGCTCTACTGCGCTCTACTGCGTATGTAGAGACCCCATTAATGTTGGTATAAAATCAAAGCACGGTTTTGATAAATTCAGTCACTGAGCACTGCTAGAGTACTCGGGGCTATTAGCCACTTAGCTGCCTACTTTGAGGATCAGTGACTACTAAATTTATCAGAAGTTCAGGCTTCAGAAGCGTAACTGGATTTAGTGAATACGCCTTTAACTTGTGAAAATAGGCTAAAAACAAAGTTGTTGAATCGATATAATACATTGGTAGTTAAGAAGCTGAACCTCATGGACTCATACTGCTCATTTCCGCTCGTTTATTTTTAGAATTTTATACAATTTAATATTTTGACAGGGGCGAAAATGTGAGAACTTAGAATCGAAGACCAAGACTTAGGAATTAGTATTGGTATGGATAATGGCAGCTATCCTGCTAGTTTGAGAAACAAAATTCCTAAAAACGACTTGTATTCTGCTACAAGATCAAAGCAAATAACCACTCTCCTCTGCTGTTCGCTTTCCTGTCCTGTTGCAAAAACACAAGTCAATCTGGAGAGTGCGAAAGCCGGAAGATGATCTATGCATGGCATGTCCCATTTCGTACTCCAGCAATTCCAGATCTGCAACATTCCGCTCCTATCCAACCTTTGTCTTCCCATAACTTGGAGAAGTACAAGAAAATACGCCATGCTCCCACAAATCCACTAACCGAACCGGCCATTACAGATGCCATGGCATACTAAGCTTGTCCGCCACAAGCCTTCCCATGCTCATGGTCCCATCGTCTCTGAAGCCTCGTAACATTCAGCTCCCTCATCTTGTTTTCCTTCCCAAAATCTTCTTCCTCAAACTTCCCCCCTCCTACCCTCGCCCACTCTCGTATAAATTCCCCCTCCTTGGTATACCTACTCCCGTCCTCCCTCATGATCACAAAATTAACCAGCGGCTTCTCCCACAGGTCACTGCTCATTGCCGCCATCTTGATATCCCTCCTAGTCTTCCAACATAGATCCACCAGCCGCATCTTTTCCGTACCGTATTCCACCTCCTTCATCAGATCAACCAAATACACCTGATCTTGTCTGGATTTCCCCTCTGCCCTTCTCGAGAGTTCTGGAAAATCATACCGTCTCCCAAAGAGTGGCGGGAAATCATATCGCCCCCTCAGGAGTTCCGGAAACTCATACCGCGGCTCCTTGTCCACAACCAAGCTCAAAGTCTCCAACTTCCCAAAGTCCTGAATACCCCGTAGAATCCGTACAGCTGGGACAGGACCTCCCGGGCTCTCTGCAGCCGGAGCCTGAATAGCCAGCAGAGCTTAGAAGCAGTCGTAGCCACCAATGCACCCCGGATTTCAAGATGTCTCGTCGACAGCAGATCCTCGCTCCTAATAGCTGCCCCGTACTGCATCGCCTCCCAGTTCAGCTGCACAGCATCGATGGCGAAATTCATGCACACGCAGGCGTCGTTGGCGGGTGTGCCGAAGGCGAGGACCCAGCCCATGAGGCCGAGGAGTTCGGCGCGTGACTCGGAGCAGGTGATGAGGAGGGTTGGAGGTGGAGAGAGTGGCTTGAGACGTCCGGTCTTGTGGCAGTAATGGGCGCGGACGACGCGGGGAGGTGGTGGCAGAAGGGACCAGATTTTGAGGCGGAGCTCCTTTGGCAGAGAGCTGAAGAGGGGGAAGGTGACGGGCGAGAGAGGAGGGTCAAATGGGATTGACTGCTGGTGATGGCCTTTGCCCTTGTTGTTGTTCACGGGTCGGCGAGACATGTTTGCTAAATGGTTATTGTAGGTTGTTTTTTAATCGAAGAAGAAGAATAAGAAGAAGAGAAACTCTATTTGTGGAGTTTAAGGGCGAGCTATGTACGTGGATGGCCCGGCTCAGCTATTGAACCAAGGCCAGGGTGAATAATTGCACCAGAGCCGGTAGATAAATAATTATATCAAAGCCTGGAGAGGAGCTGAATACCCCATTCCTTCAAAGAAAGATGTCTGAGGAAGGCTCTATCCGTCTCCTCTGGATAATTTGTGGTTCCATTCCTCCTCTCTTCTAATCGTCGGATCCTTGACTGGTCGCTTCGCTCCCAGTCGGAGTAAGCAATCTGTCCCCCGTAAGCAATCGTGTCCCCTCTCAAATCCCATTACTCCGTAGATAGTATGTAGAGCAAAACACACCTAATTCAATCAATTCTCCATCAATTCTGCAATAATGTCAGACCGCAAGGAAAACCTCCGTGAAGCGCTACAATGGGCTATTTGAAAACCCTTTAGAACAGACGTCGACAGTAGCTTAGATCTTTAGTTTAAAGCCCAACATCCTCTAACAGGCCATCCAACGGGCCACCCCTCGAGCCAACACGAAGCCTAAGCCTACCTCTCGTGGTGGGCATAATAAGGTCCTTACAGATGCTCAAATTAGAGTATTAAAGAGGTGGATAACAGAGCAATACGAGGCTGGATTTAGGGCTACTCGACAAATGCTGTACGCAGCTATTTGCTACCTCCAACAAGAACAAGGCCCTCCATCTAGTAGTTAGATGACAAAATTTGTGAGGGAGCAACTTAAGGACTTCTATATAATTAAGACAAAACCAATATCACGACAGCGTACAACAGCTCAAGATTATGGAGTAATTAAAGAGTGGTTTCAAACCTATTCTAAGTTCCTACATGAGTAAGCTATTCAGCCAGAAGATTTATGGAATATGGATGAGACCAGCTTCAGGATTGGAATTCCAGGGGGAGAGCAAGTGATAGTCCTAGCTACGGTGCAAGAGCTATATACTGGGAGCGAAGCGACCAGTCAAGGATCCGACGATTAATTCCTATCCCAACAGAAATTTATGTAAGAGCTGAAAAAATGTCTTTACATGAATGACTCTTGAATTTTCCAATCTTGAATATAGCCTAGAAGCGGAGCTACAGTGGAGTCTTCGAAAGTTCGTGATATTGGGCTTGAATAAACCGTGACCATTCTTCAGATGGAATCAAGTATATCAAACATATTATTAGGCCTCTTTGACATGTCTAGAGATATACTTGTAGCCTGCTCTCTCTTGCGTTTCTTCTTTTTAGCCTTCTTTGGGGGCTTTGAGGTGTTCTCTTCAGCAGAAGCATCCTTGTTATCACCTTCAAACAACTTGCAGACTGCTACAAATGCTTCCAAATTCACTGACCCCCCAAGTAGTTGGAGATCATTGTAGAAGGTTGGCATTGCGGCCAGGGGCGGCAAGCTTTTAAGTTTTTTGTCAAGATTTGAAAGCGTGGAAGACAAAGCATCTACATCATTATCTTTATCTTTGCAAGCCAGAACGACCTTCATGATTTGTTTCAACATGCGGAAAGAATAATATGACGCTTGCACTTGTGCCGAGAAATGAATGATTTCCCATGATAGTCTCTTCTGGGGTCCACCAGCTTTGATGATCGATTGGCCAAGTGACTGCTTCCCAGAAGAACAAGCATACGCCAAGTCCTGATGAAATGCCATGGCTCTCCAGATATCAAAGTCCGGAAGACTCAACAGGCTCCGATCGATATTGTCAACGAGGCCAGTCAAAGCTGTACACGCCTCTTGAATCTCATCGTATGTGGGCAGTTGCCAGGTCCGGCCTCGAGAGCCATTCTGTTGACGTCGATGCTCAATGACAGATGCAATTTGGTTTTCTTTCGCCTCCACCAAGTTCATCAAGCCGTAAGCCAGTTGGCGTACTGCGGTGCTCATCTCCCAAGCACTTGTCTTGGAAGGACAATCAAGCAGAAACGGCAAAAACACGTCCACGCTATCCAGCTTCTCAACTGACTGGAGCGAGGTACGAAATGGACGCTCAGCAGCAGCGGCAGCCGTTGGAAATTGGAGGACGTATTCTGAAATCCTGGGATCAAGCGTCCTAAGGATTGCCTGAAGTGATTTCTGAGGTGTGATTTCGGGACCCTCGGAAGTGTGGACTTCTCGCGGCAGTGGATCATACTCTTTTGAAAAGTCCTGATACATGCCTGGATATTCCAGCACGGCTTTGAGATCTCTGGCCTTCTGTAATAGCTTCGGGAGGCTGCCATGCGGGTCCATAAACATCTCAAAAGCTAGGGCTTGAAGGCCATGGGATGGTTTTAACCCAAGCCTCTCAACAATGACTGCGATCCTATATTGATGGCATCGAAGTGATTTGGTGGTATTGGCGGAGTCTGGCAGCTCAAGGTCTTTGAAAAAAGCCACCGAGCCCATGTCGCCAAGATCATGAACCAGAAGATCAGAGTCTCCAGTGAATACGATACCGCCATGCTCTTTGACGTACCTTGCACAGTACAAATCTGCCTCACCTGGGAGGACTGCAGTGATATCCCCATAGCGAGGGGAGCCCTGCAGCTTCTCAATCACAGCCGGCACAAGAAACGGGATTGCTGGAATCTTGCTGGAAATGATTGCCGAAGAGCCAAAATTGAAGCTTGATGTTGCAGCCTTCACTGGCCGTCCTCCAGTCCAGCTTGGGATAACCTGTGGCCATGCGTCATGGTACGTACTCATTTGCTTTGTGCAATTCATGAGACGGGAAGACCTGGTCTTGCTCTTTGAAGGGGGCAGAAAGCCGTCAAAGTATATCTTGTCTCTGCATAACATAATGTTAGGTTCTATTTCCGCTTGTTGATGGGAAAGGCATACATCTGGACACCATAGCTCTCCAATTCTTCAAGCCACCGGATGGCCGTTTCTCCAACATTTGCGTATGATGGGAAAGCTTCAAATGGGTTCCGGACATTTGGCTCCTGTGATAAACAAGTATGGAATACATGATATGCAAAGCCGGGCCCATCAATTACGACTGATTGCCCCTTAAGATCCGTATCGATGGCATAAGGACGAAGATGCGTGATCAGGTGAGGAATGCCCATCTTTTGTCGAAACTTCGAAACACGTCAATCAATTCCGATAAATAATAAGTAATTCGCAGCAACTCAAAAGCAGAGCCGCAATTGTGAAGTCGGCCGCACAGTTCTTTATCTGACTTCTTGGAATGTGTACATGGCTGTACATCATACATGGCTGTAGCGGCAGGTCTCGGCGTTCATGTGGGGAAAGAGGAAGAGAATATTTGCCGCCGCTAAGTTAATATTTCGAGTTTTGCTCCCTCGTTTCCACCAACAAACCTCCAAACATGCGCAAAACACTCATATTCGCCGGGAGCTCCGTCCCTGAGCTTACGAGTCAAATATGCATGAACCTAGGAATGGCACCGGCCGGCGTCGAGCTGTCGCAGTTTGCGAACGTAGGTCGGAACACCGCGATCGACGGTGCGGGGGCTGACTCCAGTACAGGGCGAGACCAGCGTCAAGATCCTCACCAGCATCCGTGAGCAGGACGTCTTTGTCGTCCAGTCCGGCAGCAGCAAGATGAATGACAGCATCATGGAGCTTCTCATTCTCATCTCGGCGTGCAAGGGAGGCTCGGCGAACAAGATCACCGGTATGTTGCTCAACTTTTTCTCCCGTCGCTCACCACCACGCCATTTCAGGGCCCGTTCTAATTGTCCCTTTCTAGCTGTCCTGCCCTACTTCCCATACAGCAGACAATCGAAGAAGAAGTCTCACCGTGGCGCGATCACAGCTCGCATGCTTGCCAACCTTCTCAACGTCGCTGGCGTGAACCATATTGTCACAATTGATCTTCACGCATCGCAGATGCAAGGGTTCTTCAAGTGCCCAGTCGACAATCTACATGCTGAACCATTGATTGCGAGATGGATAAGGCACAACGTTGAAAACTGGAAAGAGGCTGTGTGTGTATCTAAGAACGCTGGTGGCACGAAGCGTGTCACCTCCTTGGCCGACGCACTCAAGCTCAACTTCGGCATGGTGACCACAGACCGCAGACGCAACAACGGAAACAATATGTCTGCAAGCCTGATACTCAACTCTCCCGTCAACCATTCCAGCCAAATCAACGGCTTCGACGACCCCGCCAACGAAGCAGACAGCGAAGTTGAAGCCCTCGCCGTCCCCCTCGCCGCCGCCGTTCTCGATGAAGCCTCAACCCCAACCTCCCATTCCCGCCACGAGAGCGCATCTTCCTCTCAACGCGCACCCAACACCCCACCCTTCCCCCGCAGCCACAACACCTCCAACTCCCTGCGCTCGCCCCTCCTGCGCTCCGTCCCCGGCCCCTCGCGCTTCTCCCTCGCCTCCGACGACTCCGAATACACGGATGAGCGGGCGCGCGAGGTGATTCACGGTCGCCTCGTGCACGGCCACATCGTGCCGGACGACTATCCCAGCCCGAGCACGTCGGCGATGTCCTCGTCCATGATCCTCGAGCGCCCCGAAGACGACCCACTCGAGATCAGCCGCGTCAGCAGTTTCTTCGCGCCGGAGCCGTACGCCCTGGGCGGGACGCACGATGCGGCGCCGAGCTCGGACGAGGAGGGCGATGATCCGGCGAGTGTCGGGCAGGAGCAGATGATCACGCTGGTGGGCGACGTGAGGGACCGCACGGTGTTCATCGTCGACGACATCATTGATAAGTGCGGCTCGTGGATCGCGGCGGCCGAGACGGTGGTGAAGCGCGGCAGGGCGAAGAAGGTGTACTGCATCGCGACGCACGGCTTGTTTGGCGGCGAGAGCCTGGAGGAGATGGAGCAGTGCGACTGCATCGACGTCATCGTCGTCACCAATAGTTTCCCGATTTCCGAGGAGAGGGTGAAGAGGAGTAAGAAGTTGGTGGTGCTGGAGCTTGCCGGACTTTTGTCAGAGGCGATCAGAAGGAATCACTACGGAGAGAGCATCTCGGCGCTGTTCCAGCATATCAGCGACTAAGCGGCTGGAGACGGCTCGAGACGACCACGAGGCGGTAGGAATGTGATGGTGATTTGTGATGGACGAGATCATGGCGATGGCAATACTTGCTTACTTTGCTTTACTGGAGGCTTAGCCTCGGAGCGCGGCGCATGGGAGGCAGGCGGGCAGGCAGGCACTGGCGTTCACCCGGCTACGACACCGGGCTCTGGGTATTTACCAAAATTGAAACTAACGATTGCTGATGTTGAGTGTCCCTTTCATTTTTTTCTTCTTCACGAGTGAGCTGCAGAAAGTGAGATGTGGGCGAACGCGGATATACACCCAGCGATGTGGACTTTAGTGTCTGCAGGGACCTCTTCTCTATAGGAGGAGGTTCTTAACGGAGCGTTGGAAGATCAGAAGGAGAGGAGATGGCATCTTGTCTTGAATTTACAATGTTGTGGACTTGATGTGTGTCGTCGTCCACTTTTGTGGCGGGTTCTCTCCGACATATTTCACATACTGCCTGGCTGCCACGTATGGAGTCATGGCAATTGGCATTTGAAATAGGGTAGGTAGCTGTATCTACTAATACAATTAAGAAATTTCCCTTCTGCGCGGTCTCCTGCAGCGTCCATTAATGGTGCACGTGAAGTGTGGGCAATTAGAAGAGATACCCAGCGATGCAGACTTCGGAGTCTGCAGGGGCTTCTTCTCCATAGGAAGATGCTCTTAACGGAGCGTTGGCAGATTGAGAGAGATCAGGAGCGCGCCGGCTCTGCTATGGCGGTGGGCTTGGTGTTTGAATACTGCGTACCGTAACGTCGTACCAGTCGTCTCATACATAGAAATATCTATCATAGGCACTATCACAGGCCGTTGAAGCTTGAATAACTAGGAACAATATCCAGCGCTGTATTGGTCGTGACCTTGCGTCTTTAAATATGAGATTCTACCCTGTGACATTCATGCTCGCAGATCTCTTGCGTCCTGAAGCCGACGAGCCACACGCTAGAGCTCTACTATCTCTGGCGGATTGCCGATGTTTGAGGTGCTCTGGTATGCCAAAGCCGCATTCACCAGTATCCCCCCGTTTGCGCCTTTAGGCCCAACCATGAGCCACTGCCACAGCACGCCGTTAATCCCATACCAGACAACCTTCGCGGCATCAATCCACGCCGTGCTCGGTATCAAGTCCGCCAATACGCCGCCTTTTCGCCCGACGACCGTCTCATACGCCGCTTGCCCTTCGTCCCAGAACACGGATTCGCGGCCGTGGCCCGAGTGGATGTGGCCGAAGACGTGAAGTCGAGGTTTTACCCTCCAGATCTCGGAGAGCAAGCTCGGACAGCCGAGGGAGGTGTCGAGGTGGTGGGCAGGGGGCGTGTGGGTTATGAGGATGTCGGTGGAGATGGGGACGCGGTTTGGCCAGGGCGAGGACGATGGGGGATATTGGAAGCTGCGAGCGTCATATCAGTTTCTGTGCGCTCGCTCAAAACTCGAGGAATTGAAACCGCAGGGTGGGACGTACGCGTGTTCTTTCCCGCCAAGATGTGGGATATCGGGCGAGCCATAGATATTAAGGCTTCGTCCTCCCTTGAATTTGAGATTCACCGATCGATTGTGGAGGTATGTGATGTTTCCCCAAACGAGCTTCGTCTTCGAATTCCTGTCCTCCTCCCGCCGCGCTCTGGGATCGAAATAACTATCGTGATTCCCCGCTATCACAACCTTGTATTTATGCGGTAGTGTATTTAACCAGTTGAGAGTGGCTTGGATTGAAGCCTTGCTGCCGTCGTTCGTCAAATCGCCGGCGTGGATTAGCAGGTCGCCTGCAGGGACAGAGGGTGTGTGCGAGTGCGTGTCCGAGATGCAGACTACGCGGATTGGAGGCTTGTTCTTCGGCGGTTTGAAGGAGGGGCCGCGGAGGACGAGAATAAGGGCGTGGATGTAGGATATGAGGAGGGCTAATGGAGATGTGATGATGCGCTCGAGGAGAGAGGGAGGGTCGTATTTCGATTTGCGGCGCGCCCACGGGAGCGGCATGTTGAGGTGTGAAGCTCGCAGTTCGAGAATGGGATCGTCTTGGCCGTGGATGGAGGCTGACCTGGAGATGAGAAGCCGGATGCTGTTAGTATGAGTATGCCTGCCTGTTAGCAACCATGAGCTTTGTGAACTCGGTCAGAGATCGAGAATGCTACCGTACAGTTTGAGTAACGGACGGGGGAAGCTATCACAACAATACTTCAGCAGAACACTATGGAGTAGAAGAAGTCTTTTCCAGTCTCATATAATGAATATATGAGAAATGAGAAATGAAGAATGAAGAATGAAGAATGAATAATGAAGAATGAACAATGAAGAATGAAGAGATGAAACTTACGAAGGGGAGATGTAGACAAGTGCTCCTTACCACAACTTGGTGTTGGTGTTGAAGCTCTCGGAGGGGGAGAACACACACAGCATTACGACACAGCCACAAGGTACAAGGGTACCTCTTGCCACTCTGCGAGCGGCCGCTAGCTTCCATTTTCCACTGGTGGGTAAGCTCTAGAGTACGTACCGTACGTACCTCCCTACGGCTACGGACGACGTCACCATGCTATCTATGTAGAGTACCGCAGAGTGCTGTCACAGAGCTTCAGCTTGAGCACGGGTACTTTTTCGAGTACCGTTTCTTCTTGTCTTCTTCTTCTTTTCTTCCTTTCTTCTTCTTTTCTACAGTACCTCACTCAACCATTTCCACGCCGAATTACTTGGGAGAGAGGGGGAGGAGCTCTCTGTCCTGTACCATCATGGCATCGGAGAAGCCCTTGTCTGAGCCGGCAAAGGCTGGGAAGCTGCTCCAGAGCAACTTCAAGTATGAATTCTCGACACTCCCTTGTCGAATGATGACCGCTCATAGTGAATAGTGTCGATTATGTCATTGATTATCACTTTGCGACAACGGGTGAGAATGGCCCGTTTTCCCCTTATCGAAGGCGCCACTGACAAACGGACAGATCAATCGAAAGCCGAAGCAAGATTCGCAGAACTCATCGAAGCTCTGGCCGAAGTTGGCCTTGCAACCGAAGTCCGTAGGGGAGACAACTGTGCAATTTTAATCTTTGTCCGAGTCGCCTCCGACCGCCGCCTCGATGCCGAAGTCTACAGATCTCGAGTCCAAGATTGGCTCTACGGTGTGCGAACGTCGGCTCCGGAGAAGGACATACAGAAGTCGATCAGAGACGAGCCGATCACAGAAGCAGAACGACTTCGTCTGGTATATCTTCTTATCACAAAATCAAAAGGCGAAGGCGGAGCAGGGATTACTCCCAAGAAGGGAGAATGGGAGGGCGTGGAATCCATCTTCCCGTTGCACGACCAGCGATTCAACAAGTCTTGGATCAAAGAATGGGCCACCAAGTATTTCCTCGATATCAAAGATTTGACGGTTATTAGGGATCGCTTCGGCGAGAAGATTGCGTTCTACTTCGCTTTCCTACAGTCCTATTTTATGTTCCTTCTATTCCCTGCAGCATTTGGCTTCTCATGTTGGGTTCTCCTTGGACAATATTCTCCAGTTTACGCTATTGTGAATTGCCTGTGGTGTGTCACTTTTATTGAGTACTGGAAAAAGCAAGAAATCGATCTCGCTTTCCAATGGGGCGTCACTGGCATCTCCAAGATTCAGCTGAAACGACCTGAGTTTATACATGAGAAGGAGATTACAGATCCTGTTACTGGTGAGAAGATCAAGACCTACTCTCCTTTCAAGCGCTTGGCAAGGCAACTGCTTCAGATTCCATTCGCAATCATTGCTGTCTCCATGCTTGGGACCTTGATTTGCACATGCTTCAGTATCGAGATTTTCATCTCAGAAGTCTATGATGGGCCATTTAAGACCTATCTTGTCTTTCTTCCCACGGTCATTCTTACGACTGTCACGCCGACGCTATCGGCTCTTCTGACGGGCTTTGCCACGAAGCTGACAGATATTGAGAATTACGAGACTACGGATGCCTACGAATCCGCAATGGTCCAGAAGATTTTTGTCTTGAACTTTATCACGTCATACATGCCAATCTTCTTGACAGCATTCGTGTATGTTCCCTTCGCATCTATTATGGTGCCATATCTGGACGTTTTCCAATTAACCGTCAAACCGTTTGCGGAAAACGAGACGCAAATGGCGGCTCCAACAAAGGGCTTCCAGATCAATCCTGATAGACTCAAGAAGCAAATTATCTACTTTACAGTTACGGCCCAAATTGTGAACCTTGCCCTGGAGGTCATTGTCCCCTACATCAAGCGCCGCGCATTCCGCAAGGTCAAGGAAGTCAAAGCTAGCAACGCATCCAAGAAAGGTGTTGAAGCTAGAGACCACAACAGCGACGATCTTCCAGAAGAGCACGACTTCCTTGTCCGCGTCCGAAATGAGGCTGAGCTGGATGAGTACGATGTCACCGGTGATTTCAGAGAGATGATCGTGCAGTTCGGGTATCTGTCGCTATTCTCGGTCGTCTGGCCAGTGACTGCCGTCTCCTTCCTCATCAATAACTGGGTCGAGCTTCGTTCCGATGCATTGAAGATGACACTCGAGAACCAACGGCCTATTCCGTGGCGCGCCGACTCCATCGGGCCGTGGCTTGATTCCCTGGCTTTCCTGACCTGGCTCGGTAGTCTGACGTCTGCTGCTCTGGTATATCTGTTTTATGGCGACGGACTCGGGCCCGATGGCAGCCCGCGAAATATAACCGGCTGGGTGCTACTCCTCACGATCTTCTTCTCAGAGCATATTTTCTTCGGCGTAAGGCTTGCTGTGCGCTATGCACTGAGCAAGGTCGATAGTCCTGGTCTGCAGAAACAGCGGAAGGAGCGCTTCGCCATCAGACGACAGTATCTGGAGGAGGCGCTGGGTCAAGCGGGGGCTGAGATGTTTGCAGGTGGTGGGATGGCAACGGGGGAAAAGGTTGATAGGGAGAGCCTCGAAGGTAGACGCCCGCGTCCTTCTTTTGATGCTCAGGAGTGGATGCTAACGAGGATGCAGAAGCAGCTAGACTGTCCACGTTGACAGGGCATGGAAGCGCGGATGAGAGGTTCTGGCAGAGACAGCAGGGCGCAGCGGAGACGATTGAGGTGGGGAGGAAATTGATTGCGAAGGTAAGGCGAGATGTTGGATTATTTCTTACAGTTCCTGTGAGAATGCCTTGTGCTAACCGAATTTGCGTTTCAGGCTGCGCCATCGAAGAAAAATAAGAAAGATGACTGAATGTGTTTCGAGGACGGTGGAACTAACAGTGGAGAAGAGCGTCGAGCAGAGGCATGGCGAATACATAATTTTTTTTGTAGTCTCACAGCGGAAGAGCGGGAGGTGCCTGCCGCAAAATACCTAAAGAGACCAGATGAACGAGATAAAATACAACCTATGATTGCTTGTGCTTTTCGAAAGCATCTTTTGAGGCTATCGCCCCCTTGCTTTCTTGCCTCGATGAATGCTACTGTGGATGCTGAGAACAAGGATCTCGGCTTGGCAGTCTCAGAGGCAGATAAAAAGCAATGTCCGCTCTAGCAGAAGAGACATTTTCTACCTATTTAAGGGTGACAGCGCCGTTGCTGTCCAACCATCAGCAATGGCTTCGAACGACCACGTTCCTTCATTCATGTACTCTACCCACCAACTTCTTCTTCCTTACGCCATATCACATCTCTTAGCCGCGTGACTCTTTAGTCACTCCGACTACATCTCCAGCACTATGGCAGAGGACTGGCTAGCAAGACCGATGATTCACCGAGGACATTCACGACGAGGAAACCTGGGGCTTTGTCATCTTCCGCGCCGTCTACACGCCGGAATCCGACGAAGTCTGAGAAGCCGCGCTGGAGAAGCTCGACCAACATGTCGAGATCGAGGTGACATGGCAATGGAAGAACAACCCCCCGAAGCCGAGTCTGTCCGGCTGGTGCTGGAGAAGTACGAGATGCGACTAGTGAGGACGACGGTGCCCCGGTTGACGAGGTCTGACGTGTTTCGAGACGGGGGTTATAGAGCAAGGCTGGAGAATGGCCATGGGAGATGGGTTGGGGGTGTTACTTGGCGTATCTTGTTATTGACGCGGAGACGCTGCAGGCGCTATTAGACAAACATGTCCCCAACGCAGGCTATATTATGGCTATAGGCTAAACGTACCCTAACCCTAACCATTACAGTACATCTAACCCTTAGTTATAAGTCTCTTTAAAGAGATTCTTATATAAACTATTTATACTATTAAAGTAAAGGTCTTTGTGCTATATAGTGTTCTAAGATAAGAGGGGGCTAGAAGCTTAGTCACTAAGATTAAGCTCTTCTTTTGCAATATAAAGAGCTTTTAGAAAGGCTTAATGAGGAACGAGGGTTGAAGAGGGATAGTGCTACACTTTGTTTACATCTAAGGTGTTTAGAATATTTAGCTTTAATCCTTCATCTAGATATTATTGCATCTCTAAGTAGAAGCGAATTTCTACATGTGAATGAAGAAGAAGAACACATGGTAGGGCATATTTATTCAAATAGAAACATTTAATCTTCACATATGATTTATGTTTAAGTGAAGGGTAGTGTTGCGTTCTAGAATCATTATATAATATAACTAGAACCACTCTGAAGAGAATATAGTAACCTAGAGATAGTTAGCTTTTAATTATGCCTTACTTACAAATCTAAAGAAATGATGTGAAATACCAATTCGTTCCTATTTATTTCTAGACTGTAGAGGCGCCTTGCTACTTTTCTAACTACTTCCTTTTTCTTATTATAGTCTACATAGACTGCTAATGATAGCCTCTGTTGTTAATGCTAGAAGTTTTTGTGAGTCCTTCCCACCTTAAGAGGGATTACCTACAATCATACTATGCAAACCGCTCGCCTTTGCCAAAATATACCGCAAATGCTTCTATTAGCATATAAGGCTTACTTTGATGGTTGAGTCTAGCTGTTACATTTAGTTGTCACATCTGACAATGCATTCTAGTGGTGGCGCAGCCAACGAGATCAGGTCATTGCCCTCCTTTCCTCAGCCTTGTTGACAAAAACATGTGAAAATCTAAAAAAATCCACACTAGACGAAAACCTAACGGTACGCATTGGAAAATAGATGGATCCTCTCTGCGTAGTTGGGTCCATCGTGGGCATCCTCGCAGCGGCAGCGAAGCTGTCAAGTGCCATAACTGTCAAAAGTAGAGCAGCACAGTAGAATAGATGAAATGAAAAGTGATTGATTGATTAACTATGCTATGGACCATCCTTCTCTTAATATAGGTGGTCGTGACAAAGGCTCAAAGAGCCGATGGAACTATGCATGGAATCATCCATGCATGACGTGAAGATTCTCCAAAGTGAGAATCCCCAGGTGCCTACAGACAGGCACCAAACCTC
>Ga0123337_10001436_pt1 | contig 30570 bp, 27 predicted proteins | sample frozenSSSSmetaG_FD_89792 | JGI IMG/M metagenome (GOLD analysis project Ga0123337, IMG submission 89792) | Glacier valley bacterial and archeal communities from Borup Fiord, Nunavut, Canada, to study Microbial Dark Matter (Phase II) -... | ecosystem: Environmental > Aquatic > Freshwater > Ice >...
CGATCTCGCGGCTGCGCGCCGGGGCAAAGCGCAGGCCAGTGGTGAAGCTGACCACCAAAAACTTGGCCTGGGCCTGGGCCAGGGCGCGGCTCAGGTCGCCGCCAAATTCGCTGGCCGGGTCAATGTAGTCGAGCGCGCGGGTGATCAGGAGGTAGGTGTTGGCGTCAAAGTACTCGGCGAACTTGTCGCCCTGGTAGCGCAGGTAGCTTTCAATCTGGAACTCCACGTCCTGGGTTGAAAACTTGATGCCGGCGCTGTCGCGCAACTGGCGGCCAAACTTCTCGTTCATCACGTCGTCGCTCAAATACGTGATGTGGCCAATCATGCGGGCAATGCGCAGGCCGCGCTTGGGCAGCACGCCGTGCCTGTAAAAATGCCCGCCGTGAAAGTCGGGGTCGGTCACGATAGCGCGGCGCGCGACTTCATTGAAGGCGATGTTCTCGGCCGTGAGGTTGGGCGCGCTGGCCACCACCACGGCGTGGCGCACGCGGTCCGGGTACTGCAGCGTCCAGGCCAGCGCCTGCATGCCGCCCAGACTGCCGCCCATCACGGCCGCCAGCGTCTGGATGCCCAGCGCGTCAAGCAGACGCGCCTGGGCGCTGACCCAGTCCTGCACCGTGACGACCGGGAAATCGGCGCCATAGACCTCGCCGGTGTCGGGGTTGGTCTGCATCGGCCCGGTGGAGCCAAAACACGATCCCAGGTTGTTCACGCCAATGACGAAGAACTGGTTGGTGTCAACCGGCTTGGCCGGGCCGATCATGGTGTCCCACCAGCCTTCGGACTTGGCCTTGACCTGGCCGGCATCGTCCAGGTAGACGCCGGCCACATGGTGCGAGGCGTTGAGCGCATGGCAGATCAGCACCGCATTGGACTTGTCGGCATTGAGCTGGCCGTAGGTTTCGTAGCTCAGGTCGTAGGCACGAATCGAAGCGCCGCTCTGCAAGGGCAGCGCTTCCGGGAAGTGCATGGACTGTGGCGTAGCCACAAGAACGGGGGGGAAAGACACGATGGCAAGACCCTGACGATGAAACGCAAAGCGGCAAAAAGAAAACCCGGCATCGCTGAAGGCGAGTCCGGGTTCGTGGATCTTCGTCTTTAGCGGTACTTTTTACGCGCCCGCAAGCTGAACAAATCGGCGCTTGGTCAGTATAGCAATCTAGGCTGGCAGCAGCAGCGCCAGCCCGCCCAGTACGGCGAAGATCAGGGCCGACACGATATGCACCACGCGCAGCGGAATCAGCTGGGTGACGCGGCTGCCCAGCCAGACCACCGGCGCGTTGGCCAGCATCATGCCCAGCGTGGTGCCGGCCACGACCCACAGGTAGGCGTCATAGCGGGCGGCCAGCATCACGGTCGCAATCTGGGTTTTGTCGCCCATTTCAGCCAGGAAAAACACGAACACGGTGGTGCCGAACACGCCAAAGCGGGGCGGTTTGTTGTCGATGCCATCGTCGTCGAGCTTGTCCGGAATCAGCATCCACACCGCCATGGCGATGAAGGAAACGCCCAGTATCCAGCGCAGGGTTTGCGGACTCAGCAGGGTGGTGACCCAGGCGCCCAGCGCGCCGGCCATGGCGTGGTTGGCGATGGTGGCCACCAGGATGCCGAGCACGATGGGCCAGGGTTTGCGAAACCGCGCGGCCAGCACGAGCGCCAGCAGTTGCGTCTTGTCGCCCATTTCGGCGAGGGCGACGATGCCGGTTGAGATGAGGAAAGCTTCCATGAAAACAATGACTCCGGCCGGATTAAACCCGTGACTGCACGACATCCCCGGCCTGAACGGAGGCTATGCAGTCAAAAGTCTCGCCAAGTCAAAACCGTTTGCGCCATGTCGCCCCCGGGATATTCCCGAAGCCGGACAAGTGTGTTGACGCAAACCCCTCTCAGATCCTGTGAAAACAGGCAGGAGGGAGGCTACTCCCCAATGACAGGCTGCAGTATACCGGCTCGTGCCCGGTCAGCCACCCCGGCAGGCGAAAGCCAATGCCGCCCCGCACACTTGCGGCGCATTTCTTGCTTGTATTTGGTGCGATTCTGCGGATTTTCTGAAAAACGCACCAAAACACTACATTTAATTCAAAGAGGACAATATGGAAGCACTACAACAGGGCTCGAACGCCTTGTTCATTCTGTTGGGCGGCATCATGGTGCTGGCCATGCACGCCGGTTTCGCCTTCCTGGAACTGGGCACGGTACGCAAAAAGAACCAGGTCAATGCGCTGGTCAAGATTCTGGTGGACTTCTCGGTGTCGACCATGGTGTATTTCGCGATCGGCTACGGCGTGGCCTACGGCACCCATTTCTTTGTGGGTGCAGAAGAACTGGCCGCCAAAAACGGTTACGAACTGGTCCGGTTCTTTTTCCTGCTGACCTTTGCGGCAGCGATTCCGGCGATTATTTCAGGCGGAATTGCAGAACGCGCGCGTTTTTATCCTCAACTGATCGCAACAGCGATCATCGTCGGCTTTGTCTATCCCCTCTTTGAGGGCATTGCCTGGAATCAGCATTTTGGCGTGCAGGCCTGGATCAAGTCGCTCACCGGCGCCGAGTTTCATGATTTCGCCGGTTCGGTGGTGGTGCACGCCATGGGCGGCTGGCTGGCGCTGCCGGCGGTGATTTTGCTGGGCGCCCGCAGCAACCGCTACCGCAAGGACGGCGCGGTGTCGGCGCACCCGCCGTCCAACATTCCCTTTCTGGCGCTGGGCGCCTGGATTTTGGTGATCGGCTGGTTCGGCTTCAACGTGATGAGCGCACAAACCATCGACAAGATTTCCGGCCTGGTCGCGGTCAACTCGCTGATGGCCATGGTCGGCGGCACACTGGCTGCGCTGGCCGTGGGGAAAAACGACCCCGGCTTTGTCCACAACGGGCCGCTGGCGGGGCTGGTGGCCGTGTGCGCCGGTTCAGACCTGATGCACCCGCTGGGCGCATTGGTCACGGGCGGCGTGGCGGGCGCGGTATTTGTCGTGATGTTCACGCTGACGCAAAACAAGTGGAAGATTGACGATGTGCTGGGCGTCTGGCCGCTGCATGGGCTGTGCGGCGCCTGGGGCGGCATTGCCGCCGGCATTTTTGGCAGCAAGGCGCTGGGCGGGCTGGGCGGCGTCAGTCTGGGGGCGCAGTTCATCGGCACCGCCTTGGGCGTGGGCTGGGCGCTGCTGGCCGGCTTTGCCGTTTATGGCGCGCTCAAGGCCAGCATGGGCTTGCGCCTGAGCCAGGAAGAAGAATTTGACGGCGCAGATTTGTCCGTCCACCGCATTGGCGCCACCCCTGACCGCGAGGTCAATTGGTAACCGGCTAACGCCCTGCCCGCAGCGTGGGCGGGGCACTATTATTTCAATAGCTGCTTGCGCCGGTAACTATTGGGCTTCAGCCACTTTTTTCTTATGAAAATGGCGGCTAGCCCCGGCTGCAGCTGCGCCATGACAACTGGGCCGAAGATGCCGTGTCGGAAACACGGCTGGCCGCCTTGTCCAAGCCGCAGTCGTTTGGCAACCGCTCGCAACTCAAAACCTGGCTGATCGGCATCCTCAAGCACAAGGTGATTGACCTGATACGCAGCAACGCGCGACTGGTGGCCCTGCCGGATGCCTGCACTGACGATGAGGGCGACGAACTTGACCGCATCGCTTCAAGGCTGACGGCCACTTTGCGCAAGCCCCCAACGACCGGGGCGACCCTGACAAAACCGGGCAGCAGGCGCAGTTCTTTCTGGTGCTGGACGCCTGCATGGAACGGCTGCCGCCCGCCATGGGCCGGCTGTTTCTGATGCGTGAGGGCTGGAGCTTGCCTCGCAGTAAATCTGTAAGGAACTGTCCCTCACGCCGACTAATTTATATGTGCAATTACACCAGGCTCGCCTGCGCTCGCAGGAATGCCTGAACATTCACTGGTTTGATCACCATGGCCGCTGAGCCCGGGGCCTTCTTGACATGAAACCCAACCTCACTTCACTAAGGCGCACCTGTCGAGAGGCTGCAGCACTGCTAATTGCGCAGGAAGACCTGTCCCAAATTTGAAAACCAGGTCCTGACCCTGCGGGCCGCGATGGGCCTGTGGCAACAATACGCCAGCGAAGCGGAGCAGTCGCCCGATTAAAAGGCGTCTGGCACTGCACAAATTCGCGTCATCGGGCGTCACGCCCCCACAAGACAAAGACGCCAGCAAGCACTAAAATGCAACTTTTCGTAACTTTTTTTGATGCTATCGACAACACTTATCGCCCTTGTCACGGCACCTCGTCTGGCTTTTAGCAGGCGGGAACGGGCAAGTCTTGTCTGTCCTCCGCATCGGCTTGGCCCTTGGGAGAGGGCTCAGCCCGGCCGCTTCGCCTCCTGGCGACCCAATGGCGTGCACGCGCTAACGCTACTTATAAGTAGACTAAAGTTTGGCTTTTATCCCAATAAATCCTGATTTTCGTCGTTGAAAGCGCTGTGGTTTGCAACGGATGCTGCACTGTTTTAAGGCGGCGCATCCAAAAACGACTGGCTGCCAGTATTCAGATACCTACCCATTGACCGCTGTCGTGCACCGACACAGTACCGCCATACCACCCCAGCCCCCTGTTCATGCGGGCTGACGCTGGGCAGACAAAAAAGCAAGCCTCTTGTCTTTTCAGTAACTGGCGCATAATATTGGGGTGCGAATTTAAATAATCGCACAAGTTAGGTGATCGGTCAGTTTCGCGCGCTACAGCGGTACGTTGAAGATTTGTTGTGCTTTCGGGACCCCATCGCTTTTGTTATTGTGTTTTAGAGGAGTCCCTTCATGGGCAACAAACTATACGTCGGCAACCTGCCTTACTCAGTGCGTGACGAAGATCTGCAACAGTCTTTTGGTCAATTTGGCGCTGTCACCAGCGCTAAAGTCATGATGGAACGCGACACCGGTCGCTCCAAAGGCTTTGGCTTTGTCGAAATGGCCAGCGATGCAGAAGCACAAGCAGCCATCAACGGCATGAACGGTCAGCCTTTGGGCGGCCGTAGCGTTGTCGTGAACGAAGCCCGTCCGATGGAGGCTCGTCCTCCACGTACCGGCGGCTTCGGCGGCGGCGGTGGTGGTTACGGCGGTGGCGCTGGTGGTGGCGGCGGCGGTTACGGCGGTGGCGGTGGCGCTGGCGGCGGCCGTTCCGGTGGCGGCGGCAGCGACGGCGGTTTCCGTAGCCCGTACGGCGGCGGCGGTGCTGGCGGCGGCCGTTCCGGTGGCGGCGGTGGTGGTGGGCGCGGCGGCTACTAAGCCCTGCGAAACCCACACGCTGCTGGCTGACCAGCCAGTGCAAACAGCTTCCTTGACTTTTTGTTGAGGAAAGCAAAAAAAGCCTCAGGATTTATTTCCTGAGGCTTTTTTGCTTTCTGGGGTGGCGTGGACCTGAGCCGCCATGATTTTTATAAAGTCTTGCAACGGTTGCTACTGATGCTGGGCACGCGCCGTCGCGATACTGAAAACTGAATCAGTTCTGGCCCCGCCGGTGCTTGCGGGCGCGGCCGGACAGGACCTTGTCAAACACCCCATCGGGCAACAGGCGCAGCAACTTGGCCACCACGCCCATTTGCCACGGAATGACGCGGTAACTGTGGCCGGCCTGGATGACCGCAAAGGCCTTGTCGGCGAACGCTTCGGCAGGCATCAAAAACGGCATCGCATAGCGGTTTTTCCGCGTCAGCGCTGTATCGACATACCCCGGGCAAATCGTCACCACCTTCACACCGCTGGAGCGAAGCTCGCCGCGCAGGCTTTCACAGTAACTGGTCACCGCGGCCTTGCTGGCACAGTACGCCCCATGGCCGGGCAGGCCACGTATACCGGCGACGCTTCCAATGCCGACCAGCGCGCCGCTTCCACGCGCCACCATCGCCGCCACAAAGGGATGAAACGTGGCGGCCATGCCGATACTGTTGGTGGCAAAGATCTGGGCCATGACATCAATGTCTTCCCGCATGGCGGTATCCATACCGATACTGATGCCCGCGCTGGCGATCACCACATCGGGCACACCCTGGGCCGCGATGCACGCCTGCCCTGCCGCCACAATGCTGTCGGTATTCGACACATCGACGCTATATATTTTATAGCGGTCTACATCGATTGAATGGACTTCAGCCCATGATTGAACTTCTGCAGTTCGGCGCGCTACCAGTGCCAGCCGGTAGCCTGCGGCGTGATAGCGCAGGGCCAGCGCCTGGCCAATGCCGCTGGAAGCACCGGTGATGAACACGAGACGGGTCATGGGACTTGGGCTTCGGACCTGCGCTGAAATTGCGGGTGGTTTGGGCCTCACACCAGCCCCGGTACTAACGGGCAGGCGGCGCGGGACGCGACGCCTCGCTTGCGCCAGCTGCAGATTTTGGCATCAGCACACCCCGAACGCGGCCTTTCAGATTGGCCACCTGGTCCAGATTGTCATAGGCGAAGCTGTCACCGGTGAACTGGTCGTTGCCCCGGGTCAACACCACGGGTTTATGGGACGTGACGCGCTCCTCGTTCAAGAAAGCATGCAAAAAGTCTCCCCGAAATTCCAGCCGCGGCGCTTCCTTGCCGCTGGCCTCGCGCACCACCCGCGCATTGCCCGTCAACTGGACTTCCGAACCATCGCTGTTGACATAAGCCCGGTTGGCCGTGGCCACGGTGACGCGCCCTTCGGGACTGGTGCTGCGAATCCGCACCTGATCGATTTCAAGAATATCGGTGTCCGGAAAATGACGCCCCTCAATGCCGTAGATTTCGTTTTTGAGCCGACCCCCCTCGTCAAAGTTTTTGACGGTGAACTTGCGCATGAAGTAATCAACCTCGTGACTGGCTTCTCTGGCCGCCTCGGGTGCGCTGAAAACCGGCGTGTTGCGCACCAGCCAGTAGGTGCCCAGCGCCAGCGCGCCCATCATCAACAAGGGCATGTAAATGGCCATGCGGTCCCACAGGCGCAAGACCAGGGACCAGGCTTTTTTTAGCGGCTGCTGCACGCTGCCGCTGCCCGCGGAGATTGATGCAGCATTTGTCATCGCGCGTAGGCTTGCAGCAGGCGAGCATAGCTGCCGCCGGCCACCAGCAGCAAGTCGCAGAACTCGCGCGCTGCGCCCTGTCCACCGCTTGCCTGCGTAATGAAGTGGGCTTGCGCCCGGACTTCCGCGTGTGCGTTGACGGGTGCGCAACTCAGCGCTGCACGGCGCATCACGGCCAGATCGGGCCAGTCATCGCCCATGGCCGCCGCCGCGCTCCAGTCGAGTCCGAGTACCTGCAGGGTGATTTCGGCGGCGGGGCGCTTGTCTTCGGTACCAAAGTGCGCGTGCGTGATGCCCAGCGCCTGCAGCCTGGCGCGCAGCGCGGGACTGTCGCGGCCGGTGATCACCGCAGGCGTGATGCCCGCTTGTTGCAGCAGCTTCAGGCCGTGGCCGTCCAGCGTGTTGAAACGTTTGATGCGCTCACCGTCCTCCGACATGTATAGGCCACCGTCCGTCAGCACGCCGTCCACGTCAAAAAATGCCACTTTCACGCCTTGCGCACGCAGCAGAAGTTCCGGCGGGAAATTCAAAGCCGGTTTCAGCGCTGGCAGCGTCCCCTCATAGGGCGGAAAAACACACGAAGTGGAGGGTGTGGGGGTCCGTTCCGCCGCCAGGCCGCCCTTAGGCGGAACAGCCCCCGCGGGGGGCAGCACAGTACGCGAAGCGACAAGCGTGGGGGCCATTTAGATCACCTTGGCCCGCATCAGGTCGTTGGTGTTAAGCGCACCGCACAGCACGCCCGCATCATCGACCACCAGCACACTGGTGATGCTGAACTGCTCCATCAGCGCCACGGCCGCAACCGCCAGGGAGTCGGGCCGCACAGTGCGCGGATGCGCATGCATCACCTCGGCCGCCGTGCTGCTGCGCAAGTCCACGCCCTGCTCCACCAGACGGCGCAAGTCGCCATCGGTGAAGATGCCCAGCACCCGCTGCTGGTCATCCACCACGGCGGTGGCGCCCAGGCCCTTGGCGCTCATCTCACGCATGATCCCGGTAAAGGGCGTTGCAAGCCGCACCTGCGGGACAGCGTCGCCGCTGCGCATCACGTCACTGACATGGGTCAGCAGCTTGCGGCCCAGCGCGCCGCCCGGGTGCGATCGCGCAAAGTCTTCTTCCTTGAAACCGCGGGCATCAAGCAGCGCCACGGCCAGCGCATCGCCGAGCGCCAGTTGCGCCGTGGTGCTGGCGGTAGGCGCCAGGTTCAGGGGGCAGGCTTCTTGCGCCACGCTGCTGTCGAGCGTGACGCGGGCCTGTTTGGCCAGTGCCGATTGCACGCCGCCCGTGATGGCGACGAGCGGCACGCCGAGCCGGCTCAGCACCGGCAAAATCGCCGTGAGCTCCCCGCTCTCACCGCTGTTGGAGATGGCCAGCACCAGATCCAGGCTGGTGATCATGCCCAGATCGCCATGGCTGGCTTCAGCCGGATGCACAAACAGGGCCGGTGTGCCCGTGGAGGCCAGCGTAGCGGCGATCTTGCGCCCGATATGCCCGCTTTTTCCCATGCCCATGACGACCACGCGGCCCCGGCATGCCAGCATGAGCCGGACCGCTTCGGAAAACTCGGCGCCGACACGGTCAGAAAGGCCCAGCACGGCAGCGGCTTCTATCTCAAAGGTCTTGCGGGCAAGGGTCAGTACCTGCTCGGCATTAAAGTGGGTCGCGTCAAAGCTCATACCTGCATTCTATAGAGGCGCAGCGGGGCAGAAAGCGGCCGGAACGCGCAATCTCATCAGCTACCATCGACGCATGAGCGCGCTTGAACTGACCCTGCTGTACCTGCTGGCCGCAGTGCTGGGCGTCGTGGTCTGTCGCTCGCTCAAATTGCCCCCCATGCTGGGTTACCTGGCGGTCGGTGTGGTGATTGGGCCGCATGCGCTGGCGCTGTCGGCAAACGCTGACGGCGTGCGCCATCTGGGCGAGTTCGGCGTGGTGTTTCTGATGTTTGTGATCGGGCTCGAATTCAACCTGCCCAAGCTGCGCTCCATGCGACGCCACGTCTTCGGGCTGGGCATGCTCCAGGTTGTGCTGACGATTGCGCTGGCCACGGTGGGCTCGCTGTTTCTTGCCAGCCTGGCGCCCACGTTGTGGAAGATGGGCTGGCAAACCACGCTGGCGCTGTCCGGCGCGATGGCCATGAGCAGCACGGCCATTGTGGTCAAACTGCTGTCCGAGCGTCTGGAGCTGGAGTCCGAGCACGGCAAGCGCGTGATGGGCGTGCTGCTGTTCCAGGACCTGGCCGTGGTGCCGCTGCTGGTGCTGATTCCGGCACTCGGTTCGCCACCCGACCAGCTTTTTATGGCGCTGGGGATTGCCGGGCTCAAGGCTACCTTGCTGGTGGGCCTGCTGATGACGGGCGGGCAGCGTGTCATGCGCTGGTGGCTGACCCTGGTGGCGCGGCGCAAAAGCGAAGAACTGTTTGTGCTGAATCTGCTGCTGGTGACGCTGGCTTTGGCCTGGCTGACCGAGCGGGCCGGGCTGAGCCTGGCGCTTGGCGCCTTTATTGCCGGCATGCTGATTTCAGAAACCGAATTCAAGCACCAGGTCGAGACCGACATCCGGCCTTTTCACGATGTCCTGCTGGGCCTGTTTTTCATCAGCATCGGCATGATGCTGGACTGGCGCGAGGTGGCACGGCACTGGCCAATGGTGCTGCTGCTGGTGACGCTGCCCGTCCTGTTCAAACTGGTCATGGTCACGCTGCTGGCGCGCGCGCTGGGGGCCACCGGCGGTGTGTCCTTGCGCACCGGCCTGTACCTGGCACAAGCCGGCGAGTTCGGCTTTGTGTTGCTGTCGCTGGCGCAACAAAACCGCCTGGTGCCGCCAGCCCTGCTCAACCCCATCCTGGCCAGCATGGTGCTGTCGATGCTGGCCACACCCTTCATCATCATGTACAGCAACCGCATTGTGATGAAGCTGGTTTCCAGCGAATGGCTGCAACAGTCGCTGCAGATGACCACCATTGCGCGCAAGTCCATCAACGCCAACAAGCATGTGATTATTTGCGGCTACGGCCGCTGCGGCCAGAACCTGGGCCGCATGCTGGAGAGTGAGGGCATTCCCTACATCGCGCTGGACCTCGACCCCGACCGGGTACACCAGGCCGCAGCAGCCGGCGACTCGGTGGTGTTTGGTGATGCAGTGCGGCTGCAGGCCCTGATTGCGGCCGGCTTGGCGCGCGCCAGCGCCGTGGTGGTGACTTACCTGGACACGGCCAGCGCGCTCAAGGTGCTGGCCAACACACGCGCCCATGCGCCCACGGTGCCTGTGATCGTGCGCACCGTGGACGACCATGACCTGGAAAAACTGCGGGCGGCGGGCGCCACCGAAGTCGTGCCCGAGGCCATTGAAGGCAGCCTGATGCTGGCCAGCCATGCGCTGGCGCTGGTGGGTGTGCCCATGCGCCGCGTGATCCGCATGGTGCAGGACCAGCGCGATGCGCGCTACAACCTGCTGCGCGGCTACTTCCGGGGCGCCGATGACGACACCATCAACGAAATTGAGCAAGACCGCCTTTCCACCGTGACGCTGCCCCTGACGATCAAGTGCGTGGGCAAGCCGCTGGGCACGTTGGCGCTGCATACCGCTGGCGTGCGCGTGGTCAGCCTGCGGCGCAGCCACGGCAAAGTGCTGGAAGCCCTTGAAGAAACGCTGCTTGAAGGCGGTGACACACTGGTGTTGTCAGGAAAGCCCGCAGCGCTGGCCATGGCCGAGCAGAAACTTTTGGGTGGCTGAAGGCTCACATTCGTATGAATAAACGTAGGGTGACTGCAGCGCTGCTGGCAGCGCCTTGGCTGGCTGGGGCACAAGATGATCCTACGCGCGGGTGCCTGTGCGCCCTGCTGCTGCGCCACGCCCAGACCGTGCCCGGCATTGGCGACCCGCCCGGCTTTCGTCTCGATGCGTGCAGCAGCCAGCGCAACCTCAGCGACGAAGGGCGGGCGCAGGCGCGCCGCATCGGCCAGTGGTTCAAGGCCCGCAATCTACAGCCGCGCGCGGTTCGGTCCAGCGCCTGCTGGTCAACGCGCAAGGCAAAATGATTGCCCGCATTCCTTTTGCCTGACCTCCCATGCCGACTACACAAGACTCGTTCAACTATGGCCCCTACCTGCGCCGCCATATCCGCACCGTGCCTGACTGGCCTACCCCTGGCGTGCAGTTTCGCGACATCACGCCGCTGCTACAAAACCCCAAGGTCTTTCGCGTGCTGATTGATGCCTTTGTGCATCGCTATATGGACCCTGCCCTGCGGCCCGATGTGGTGGCCGGGCTTGATGCACGCGGCTTCATTCTGGGTGCGGTGGTGGCCTACGAATTAAACGTGGGCTTTGTGCCGATCCGCAAAAAGGGCAAGCTGCCTTTTTCGACGGTGCAGGAAACCTACGAGCTGGAATATGGCAGCGCCACCGTGGAACTGCACACCGACGCGGTCAAACCGGGCGACCGGGTGCTGCTGATTGACGATCTGATCGCCACCGGGGGCACCATGATGGCAGGTAAAAAACTGCTCGAGAAACTGGGCGCCAGCGTGACCGAGGGTGCCGCCATCGTGGACTTGCCAGAGCTAGGCGGATCGGCGGCGTTGCGCGCTGCGGGCTTGCCGCTGTTCACACTGATTGATTTTTCAGGGCACTGAGCGCGCCAAAGGGTTTACTGCCGCGCTCTTTTTTGCTATTATTAATATAGCTATATTCGCCCGTATCTATTGGGTAAATCGCCTATTTTATGCATATTATTGGTAACTGCGCCGCGCCTAATTCAGGTCGCCGTATTGTGTGTTGCTCAGCGCAGGCACGGTGGCCGAGCACGGCATTTCAGTGTCTTCAAAGCCGGTAAGCTGACCGTCCGCAGGCGCGTGCAGCCCTCTGCGGGTAGCGAGGTCACGGGCAGCCACCAGCGCGCCCTGCGGTGAATCAGCCAGCAAGGCCTGTTTGAAGGCGGCCACCTCATCCGCCTGAAGGGGCTCGTGGCGAGGCGGCACCAGTTTGGCCGGCAGGCGGGAAGGCGCGGCGACCAGCTCGTCGAGGCGCCAGTAAACCGCAGGCACCGTGATCTCGAAACGGGCCTTGGCGTTCTGGATAATCAGCGCTTCCATTTCGGTCAGCTGACGGGGCGGCCCCCTAAAGCCCTTGGCCAGATCCATCATGACCATGAATTTGTCCCCGGGCTGATCCAGCGAAAGCACCTTGAATTTGTAGCTGGCAGACAACACGCCGGCCCGCGTCATGGCCTCGCGAATTCCCACATACAGCTGCTCACGGCGGGCATGACGTTGGAGCCTGCTGTGCTCGCTGCGCAGGGCGGCCTTAGGCCCCGGTGGCAGGGCTGCAGCGGGTTTACCGAAAAACCAGTTTAAAAAAGACATGTTCAACTTTTTTGAGCGGAATGCCCATCGCCCATACGGTGCCGGCGGAGCCATTTTCCCGCGCTGGACAGCGGGTTCATAGAGCGGAGTGTATTTCACCCGGGGCGGACCTGGCAGCGCACGCCACTCATGAAAGGACTACTTTCCTATGCAGAAGCTCGAAAAAATCTCGCCCAGCAAGTCATCGGCCGTGAATGCGCCAGTGATGGCACTCAGGTGCAGTTGTGCCTGGCGCAGATCTTCGGCCAGCAAATCGAGCGCTGGCCGGGCCGCGCCGAGCTGCGCGGCAGCAGTTGCCAGCTGGGCCTGCACGCTGTGCAGCGCCCGAACATGGCGTTCGCGTGCCATGAACACACCCTCGGGCGCGGCCTGCCAACCCACGACCTGCAGCAGTTGCTGGCGCAGGGCCGGCAAGCCCGCGCCGGTTTTGGCTGAAATCAGCACGCCACCACGGACCTGGCTCAGCACGGCGGGTCTGGCGCTGTCCGACTTGTTCCAGACATCGATGATCGCTGTGGTTTTTGGAAGCTTTTGACGCAGTACGCCCGCTATTTCGTTATCAGCAGCTATGTGATTTATAGCCTCCTGCGACGCGTCCGTGACATCCTGCCGGGTCAGGTCGTGCAGGAAAAGCACCGCGTCCGCGCTTTCAATTTCAGCCCAGGCACGCGCCACGCCAATTTTCTCGACCTCGTCGAGCGCCTCGCGCAAACCGGCCGTGTCCACCACATGCAGTGGCACGCCTTCGATCTGGATCAGCTGCGACACCTTGTCGCGCGTGGTGCCGGCGATCGGCGTGACGATGGCGAGCTCGGCACCGGCCAGCGCATTGAGCAGCGAGCTCTTGCCGGCATTGGGCTGGCCGGCAATCACCACCTTGATGCCTTCACGCAGGATCGCGCCCTGGGTGGCGCGCTGCATCACGCTGGCCAGCGTGGACTGCAGGCGCAGCAGCTGGCCCTGGGCATCGGCTTGCTGCAGAAAGTCGATGTCTTCTTCGGGGAAGTCCAGCGTCGCCTCGACCAGCATGCGCAAGTGGATCAACTGCTCCAGCAACGTGTTGACGGCCAGCGAAAACTCGCCCGACATCGATCGCGCTGCCGAACGCGCCGCCGTTTCGGTACTGGCATCAATCAAGTCGGCAATGGCTTCGGCCTGCGCCAGGTCAATCTTGTCATTCAGAAAAGCCCGCTCGGTGAACTCGCCCGGCTGGGCGACACGAAGATGAGGTAACCCCGGTTGGCCGGTTGCCGGATTGATTTCAGCGCCCGCTTCCAGACAACGCGCCAGCAGCAGCTGGAGCACGACCGGGCCGCCATGCGCCTGCAGTTCGAGCACATCCTCGCCCGTATAAGAATGGGGCGCAGGAAAATAAATGGCCAGCCCCTGGTCGATCACCTGACCCTGGGCATCCCGAAACGGCAGGTAAGTCGCCTGGCGGGGGACCAGCGGGCGGCCGCAAATAGCATGGATTAACGGTGCAATGTGCTGTCCGGAGACGCGAACAATTCCCACCGCGCCGCGGCCGGGTGCGGTGGCAATGGCAACAATGGAATGGTGATGACGGGCCAGCATGAAACCTCAACGGACAATGCAAAAGGGCCGCTTGGCGGCCCTTTTTGTTACTTGAACTTCGGCAGGTTGAACTGCGGCGGCACACCCATTCGGGTATTGATGACCCACTGCTGGGCAATCGACAGGATGTTGTTGGTAATCCAGTACAACACCAGACCAGCCGGGAAGAAGAAGAACATCACACTGAAAATCAGCGGCATGAACCACATCAGCTTGGCCTGCATCGGATCTGGCGGCGCAGGGTTCAACGCTGTCTGCAGCATGGTGGTCAGGGCCATCACGACGGGCAGGATGTAGTAAGGATCGGGCGACGACAAATCGGCAATCCACAGAACCCACGGTGCGTTGCGCATCTCAACGCTGGACAGCAGCACCCAGTACAGCGCAATGAACACCGGAATCTGGATCATGATGGGAAAGCAGCCACCCATGGGGTTGACCTTTTCTTCCTTGTAGATCTTCATCATGGCCTGCTGCATTTCCTGCGGCTTGTCTTTCAGGCGCTCGCGCATTTCCGTGATCTTCGGACTGACCGCCTTCATCTTGGCCATGCTGGCGTACGCCTTGGCGTTGAGCCAATAAAACATGATTTTCAGCAGCAGCACCAGCGCCACTATGGACCAGCCCCAGTTCTGGATGAAACCGTGCAGCGCATCGAGCAGCCAGTACAGTGGCTTGGCCAGAATCGTCAGCCAGCCGTAGTCCTTGACCAGTTCCAGGCCGGGCGTCAACACCTCCAGTGTTTTTTCCACTTGCGGACCGATAAAGAATTTCGAATCGATCGTTTTGGTCGTGCCCGGCGCAATGCTGCCCACCGGCGTGATCATGCCCACGGCATACAGGTTGGTGTCCACCTTGCGGAAAAACAGGTCACGCTGCAGGCCATCACCCAGAATCCAGGCCGATGCAAAATAATGCTGCACCATGGCCACGTAGCCGTTGGTCGCTTTCTTCTCAACATCAACCTTGTTGTTTTCAATGTCCTTGAAATCAACTTTCTGGTACTTCTTGGCTTCGGTGTAAATCGCCGGGCCGGTGAAAGTGGAGTAGAACGATGACTCGCCCGGCGGCTTGTTGCCGTCACGCACCAACTGCAGGTAAAGCTGCGGCTCGACGGCCACGCTGCCTGTGTTGATCACGTCGTGGCGCACGGCAACATCGTAGGCGCCGCGTTTGAGCGTGTAGGTTTTAACCAGCTTGACGCCGCCCATGTCGGCTGACTCAAATTTGACCTGCAACTCGTTTTCACCGTCTTTAAGCGTGCGCTCGCCGGGCAGCACGGTCATCAGGGCTTTATGGGTCGGGAAGGTGCCGCCTGCGCTGCCTGCGATCAAACCACTTTGTGCAACGTAAATACGGTTGGGGCTTTCATCAAGCAGCACAAAACCGACGTCCTTGTTCGTCATGTCCTTGTGTTTGGTAAATACCGAGTGAACCAGCGTTCCGCCTTCGGTGTCGAAAGTCAGCGCGAGCACGTCGGTATTGACCACCACGCGCTCTTTGGCGGCAGAAGGTGCGGTCGACGGCGCCCCCATGGGGACAGCACCGGGCGTCGCCGCGCTCATGCTGCCAGAAGAAGAAGACGGCACAGAAGACACCGCCCCGGCGGCAGTACCCACGGCAGGTGAAGTGGCTGCGGGCGCTGGGGCAGTCTGCGTGGCAGACGGAAAGAAAGTGGCCTTGTGGCCGTTAAAAACCTGCCACTGGTCCCACAACATAACCATGGAGAAACCAAAAATCACCCACAAAATGGTGCGGCGGATGTCGTTCATAACGGCGTCTTTTTAGAAGGGGTGGAAGTCACAGGTGTGACCAGACGGGTGAAAAGTGAGGCCGAGCCCTTGGGTGGCACGGGATCGTGCCCACCGTCGCACCAGGGTCCGCAGCGCACCAGGCGACGCAAGGTCAGGTAGCTGCCCATCGCTGCGCCATGCTGCTGCAGTGCCTGCAAGGAATACACCGAACAACTCGGCTCAAAACGGCAGACCGATCCCAGCCAGGGCCTGAGCAACAGGCGGTAGCCTTTCACCAGGCCAATCAGCACGGTTTGCGGTAAACGTATCAGGGCAATGACAAGCTTTTTCATGCGGCATGCGCTCCCGCCTGCATCAGCGTCTGCACTTCGGCGCGCACCGCCTGCTTGAGCTGCTCGGAGCTGGCGCTGATGAATTCCTTGCGGGAAAACTCACGCCGCAGGCGGACCACATAAGCGGCCTGCGGATACTGCTGCGAGAAATCAGCGCTCACGGTGTAGATCTGTCGTTTGATGGCATTGCGCGTGACGGCCCGTTTGGCCCAGCGTTTTGGAACCATCGCACCTATCCACATGTCCTGCACAACAAACAACACGGGCGCGTCAACCGGCATTCCGGGCTTGACTTGCACGGCCTTTGCATCAAGCGCATTGCGGTGCAATGCGAAGTGCATCGTTCTTGCAACAATGCTGCCGGCAAGGACTGCCTGGAACTGAGGTCGGGTTTTTAGCCGCTGCACTAGCGCAAAGCGTCAGTTCAGAGGAGGAACCGGTACAAAGCCTGCAAAAAGCGGACTTAGACGGCCAGGCGCTTGCGGCCTTTGGCACGACGTGCAGCGATCACAGCGCGGCCGCCGCGCGTTTTCATGCGCGTCAGGAAACCGTGGGTACGTGCGCGCTTGACTTTGGAAGGTTGGTATGTGCGTTTCATGATAAATCCTACTAGCCTTTATTCGGCTTATTACGGGGCTGTCAGCTGCAAAGCTTCACTTGGCGATTCGAATGATCTTGGCGGCCTTACAACACAACCAACTTTACAAGTCTGCTCAACCTGCAACCGGCTTGCAACCGCCTGGTTGATCAACTCCGTATGGAGTCAACAAAAAGGCCGTGCAAGCGCTATCAATCCGCTACGAATCGGGAAAACCCGTGATTATCGCAGATTTCCCTGCATTGGCAACCGTCAGGCGGTGGTGGTTGAGAAAAGCTTGTGATCAACGCAGCCTGTGAGGCCCTCCATTCTTGAAAAAAAGTACTCCCCGGAGGCTTTGCAGGGCACTGGCCGGGAGGAATTACGCCGTTGCAATCAGCCTTTGGTTCGGGAACCCTGGCCAACAGCGGCGGTAGCCGCCCCAGTTTTTCGGTTGCGCAGAGTTCTTCTGTATTTATCTTTATTTCTTTAATTCAAATTAGTAGCAGTAGTAAAGGACGCACTTTTCTGTGGATAGTGTTCTTTTATTCTTTTAAATCAAGGACTTGGCGTTTGTTTAACCCTGTGTCCAGAGGCGCCTGAGCTTGACCGCCCGATATGAACAACTTTGAATTTTCAGCCAGGCCTGTGGATAACCTTCGAGTTGTTAAAAAGTTGTCCCCATGGTTATGCGCAAAAAATAAATTTTTCAAAATTTAAGTAAGGAATTACTGCTTTTTACGGCGTCAATGATCTTTTCAGAGGTCAGACAAGGTGCGAATTGACAGTGACAACACAGGCGACAGCCCCACGTTTCGGGAACATCATCGCGGTAGACGCTGCATCCGCCCTCCTCACAACCCGCTCATCCTTACCGCGCTGGCGCAGAAGCCCCCAATTTGTGGATAACTTGCCACGACGACTACAATTGCGGGTGCTCAAAATTAACAATATCCACAAGCAGTTGTGCGCTGCTCACCCCTTGCAGCCCGGTCAAAATCAGTCATGAGTGAGGTGTCCGTTTCTAGTGCAAGTCACGACTTGTGGCAAAACTGTGTCGACCATCTGGCCCAGGAATTACCCGAGCAGCAGTTCAACACCTGGATCCGTCCGCTGGTGGTCAACATTGCCCCTGACCTGTCCAAGGTGACCGTTCAGGTCGGCAACCGTTTCAAACTCGATTGGGTTCGGGCCCAGTACGCGGCCCGAATTTCTGCGCTGCTTGAAAAGCTGTCAGGCCAGAGAATTCCGCTTGAGTTAGCGCTTGCTCCCCGGGAAATTCCGACCAAATCAGCGCCGCTGGTCAGAAGCTTTGAAGGCGCGGGCGTTCCCGGACCCGCCCATCAAGCGGTGCCTGAAGAATCAGCGGTGGTCCCTTTCAAGAACCGGATCAACACGGCGCTGACCTTCGACACCCTGATCGAGGGCACGGCCAACCGCATGGGCCGCGCCGCTGCGCTGCACGTGGCGAGCAGCCTGGGTCAGCTTTACAACCCGCTGTTCATTTATGGTGGCGTCGGGCTGGGAAAAACCCACTTGATGCACGCTATTGGCAACAAATTGCTGGCGGACAACCCTGCGGCCAAGGTTCTTTACATCCATGCCGAGCAGTTTGTCTCGGACGTGGTGAAAGCCTACCAGCGCAAGACATTTGACGAGTTCAAGGAGCGCTACCACTCGCTCGACCTGCTGTTGATTGACGATGTGCAGTTTCTGGCCAACAAGGACCGCACGCAGGAGGAGTTTTTCAACGCCTTTGAGGCCTTGCTGACCAAAAAGTCGCACATTGTGATGACCAGCGACACCTATCCCAAGGGGCTGACTGACATTCACGAGCGCCTGGTGTCGCGTTTTGACTCCGGCCTGACGGTAGCCATCGAACCGCCCGAGCTTGAAATGCGCGTGGCCATCCTGCTGCGCAAGGCTGAGACGGAGGGCACGACCATGCCTGAAGAGGTTGCGTTTTTTGTGGCCAAAAATGTGCGCTCCAACGTGCGCGAGCTGGAAGGCGCGCTGCGGAAAATTCTGGCCTATTCGCGCTTCAACCACAAGGAAATCTCGATTCAGCTGGCCCGGGAAGCGCTACGCGACCTGCTGTCGATCCAGAACCGGCAGATTTCCGTTGAAAACATTCAGAAAACGGTGGCCGACTACTACAAGATCAAGGTCGCCGACATGTATTCAAAAAAGCGGCCCGCCAGTATTGCCCGGCCGCGGCAGATCGCCATGTACCTGGCCAAGGAGCTGACGCAAAAAAGCCTGCCTGAAATTGGCGAGCTGTTTGGCGGGCGCGACCACACGACGGTGCTGCACGCCGTACGAAAAATGTCGGCCGAGCGCCAGCTCATGAGCGAGCTCAACCAGCAGCTGCATGTGCTGGAACAAACCCTCAAGGGCTGAAAAAGCATGCTTTCGATATCAGCAAGGCCAGCGCGATAACCATGTGGACAACTTTTGAACAAGTCATGGCTTATCCACAGAAGCAGATGACAATCGAAAGTTGTTCATATCTGGCAGTCAAGCTCGGGCGCCTCTAAGCACAGGGTTAAACAAACGCCAAGTGGTTGATTTTAAAAGGAAAATAGCGGCTATCCACAGAAAGTTGCAGTCCTTATCACTACTACTAATTTGAATTAAAGAATTAAAGATAAATACAGAGGAAGACATGATCGTTCTGAAAGCCACTCAAGATAAAGTTTTGTCGGTACTGCAATCGGTCGCAGGCATTGTGGAGCGCAGGCACACTTTGCCGATCCTGGCCAACGTGTTGATCCGTAAAACGGGTGCGCAATTGCAGTTCACCACCAGCGATCTTGAAATCCAGATCCGCACCATGGCCGAGCTTGATGGCGATATCGGCGACTTCACCACCACGGTGGGCGCCCGCAAGCTGATTGACATCCTGCGCTCCATGCCCAGCGACCAGACGGTGTCGCTGGAGTCGGCCCAGAGCAAGCTGATTTTGAAAGGCGGCAAAAGCCGCTTCACGCTGCAGACCCTGCCCGCCGAGGACTTTCCGCTGGTGCAGGAGGCCGCCAACTTTGGACCGGCTTTTTCAGTGCCGCAAAAAGTGCTCAAGGCCTTGCTCAACCAGGTGTCGTTTGCCATGGCGGTGCACGACATCCGCTACTACCTCAACGGCATTTTGTTTGTGGCCGAAGGCAACCAGCTGAGCCTGGTCGCCACCGATGGTCACCGGCTGGCGTTTTCGTCGGCGACGCTGGATGTTGAAGTGCCCAAGCAGGAAGTGATTTTGCCGCGCAAGACCGTGCTGGAGCTGCAGCGCCTGCTCAGCGACAAGGAAGGCGCGATCGAGATGCAGTTTGCCGGCAACCAGGCCAAGTTCAGCTTCGAAGGCATGGAGTTTGTGACCAAGCTGGTGGAAGGCAAGTTTCCCGATTACAACCGCGTGATTCCGAAGAACCACAAAAACATCATCACGCTGGGTCGCGTGCCGCTGCTGGCAAGCCTGCAGCGTACGGCGATTCTGACCAGTGAAAAGTTCAAGGGCGTGCGGCTGAACATCGAGCCTGGCACCCTGCGTGTGGCGTCCAACAACGCCGAGCAGGAAGAGGCGGTCGACGAACTTGACATCGACTACGGCGGCGACTCGATTGAAATAGGTTTTAACGTCACCTACCTGATCGATGCGCTGAACAACATGAACCAGGACATGGTCAAGATTGAGCTGGCGGACTCCAACAGCTCCGCGTTGCTCACCATTCCCGACGACGCCGCTTTCAAGTACGTGGTGATGCCGATGCGTATTTGACGCGCAGTTGACGAGAAAAAACGTCAAAAACGACACACAGACCCGTGCACTGCGGGTTTGGTCATTGAAGAGATTGAAGAAACCGGGAAGATCCGACCATGAGTGAAGAAAACAAAGCTGGCGAAGTCGATCAAGTGCACGTCAACGACGGCGCTGCAGGCGAGGGAAGTTCCAATTTCCAGCCCAAGATCGACACCAACCAGGCCGGCGCATCCGAAGCCTACGGTGAAGGCTCGATCCAGATTCTGGAAGGGCTGGAGGCGGTGCGCAAGCGCCCCGGCATGTACATCGGCGATACGTCGGACGGAACCGGCCTGCACCACCTGGTGTTCGAGGTGGTGGATAACTCCATCGACGAGTCGCTGGCCGGCCATTGTGATGACATTTTGGTCACCATCCACACCGATAACTCCATCAGTGTGGTGGACAACGGCCGAGGCATACCGACCGGCATCAAGATGGACGACAAGCACGAGCCCAAGCGCTCGGCCGCCGAAATTGCCCTGACCGAGCTGCATGCCGGTGGCAAGTTCAACCAGAACAGCTACAAGGTGTCGGGTGGCCTGCACGGCGTGGGCGTGAGTTGCGTGAATGCCTTGTCAAAAATGCTACGCCTGACGATTCGCCGCGACGGCAAGGTCCATGTCATGGAGTTCTCGCGGGGCTTTGTGCAAAACCGCATCATCGATTCCGTCAATGGTGTCGAGGTTTCCCCCATGAAGGTGATGGGTCCGACTGACAAGCGCGGCACCGAAGTGCACTTTTTGCCCGACACCGACATCTTCAAGGAAAACAGCGATTTCCATTACGAAATCCTGAGCAAGCGCCTGCGCGAGCTGAGCTTTTTGAACAATGGTGTGCGGATCCGCCTGAAAGACGAGCGCACCGGCAAGGAAGACGACTTTGCCGGCGCCGATGGCGTCAAGGGTTTTGTTGCCTTCATCAATAAAGGCAAAACCGTCTTGCACCCGAACGTGTTTGCCGCCATGGGCGACCGCCAAAGCGATCAGGGCACCAATATTGGTGTTGAAGTGGCGATGCAGTGGAACAGCGGCTACAGCGAGCAAGTGCTTTGCTTCACCAACAACATTCCGCAGCGTGACGGTGGCACCCACCTGACCGGCCTGCGCGCGGCCATGACGCGCGTGATCAACAAGTACATCGACGACAGCGAACTGGCCAAAAAAGCCAAGGTCGAAGTCACTGGCGACGACATGCGCGAAGGCCTGTGCTGCGTGCTGAGCGTGAAAGTGCCCGAGCCCAAGTTTTCGAGCCAGACCAAGGACAAGCTGGTGTCCAGCGAAGTGCGCGGCCCGGTTGAAGACATTGTGAGCCGCCTGCTGCACGACTACCTGCAGGAACGCCCGGCCGATGCCAAGATCATCGTCGGAAAAATCATTGAAGCGGCACGGGCCCGCGAAGCCGCCCGCAAGGCGCGCGACATGACGCGCCGTAAAGGCGTGCTTGACGGCATGGGCCTGCCCGGCAAGCTGGCCGACTGCCAGGAAAAAGACCCCGCTGGTTGCGAAATTTACCTGGTCGAGGGAGATTCCGCTGGCGGTTCTGCCAAGCAAGGCCGCGACCGCAAATTCCAGGCAATTTTGCCGCTGCGCGGCAAGATCCTGAACGTTGAAAAAGCCCGCTATGAAAAGCTGCTGACCAGCAACGAAATTCTGACGCTGATCACTGCGCTGGGCACCGGCATTGGCAAGGGCGGCGGCGTCGGCGGCACGCCAGGCGCCGATGACTTCAACGTCGCCAAGCTGCGCTACCACCGCATCATCATCATGACCGATGCCGACGTGGACGGCGCGCACATTCGTACGCTGCTGCTGACCTTCTTTTATCGCCAGATGCCCGAGCTGGTCGAGCGCGGCCACATCTACATTGCGCAGCCGCCGCTGTACAAGGTCAAGGCCGGCAAGGAAGAGCAGTACCTGAAAGACACCGTTGCGCTCGACGGCTTTTTGCTGCGCATCGCGCTGCGCGACGCCTATGTGCAGACCGGCGCCGACGTCAATGCCGTGCTGACCGGCGAGCCGCTGGCCGAACTGGCGCGCAAGCACCAGCACGCCGAGTCGGTGATCAACCGGCTGCGCGGCTTCATGGACGAAGAAGCCCTGCGCGCCATTGCCGACGGCGTGTCGCTCAATCTGGACACGCTGGCCGAAGCCGAGGCCTCGGCCGTGGTCTTGCAGGCCAAGCTGCGCGAACTGAACACGACCGGCGCGCCGGCCGACGTGGCGGGCGAGTTTGACGTGCGTACCGACAAGCCGATTTTGCGCATCAGCCGCCGCCACCACGGCAACGTCAAGAGCAGCGTGCTGACGCAGGACTTCGTGCACGGTGCCGACTACGCCACGCTGGCCGAAGCTGCCGCGTCGTTCAGGGGCCTGATCACCGAAGGCGCCAAAGCCATGCGGGGCGAAGGCGAGCGCAGAAAAGAAGAAAAAATCAGCGACTTCCGCCAAGCCATGTTCTGGCTGATTGGTCAGGCTGAAAACAGCACGTCACGCCAGCGCTACAAGGGTTTGGGCGAAATGAACCCGGCCCAGCTGTGGGAAACCACCATGGACCCCAAAGTGCGCCGCCTGCTCAGGGTGCAGATTGACGACGCGATTGAAGCTGACCGCGTGTTCACCATGCTGATGGGCGATGAGGTTGAGCCGCGCCGCGAGTTCATCGAGAAAAATGCACTGCGCGCGGCGAACATCGATACGTGACGAGACCGACTGCAGGGATCGTGTGATTTTTTGAAAATGCCCGTTTCCTGCAGCGCTCCGTTCAGATCGGGATTTCGTAAGACTGGTTGCTGCGGACCCAGCGCGCCAGGCCCGACTGGGTGCTTTTTGTGCGCCAGGCGTTGAAGGCGGCGTCGCTGTTGAGGGCGTCCAGCGTGGCGCCAAGCTTTGCCGACGAGTCGAACTGGGCCCGAAAAGTCATGTTGCCGATTTCGCCGACCTGCACGGCCCACAGGCTCACCTTGGCGCCATGTTTTTTCCACAGGTCGGTGGCCTCTTTGGTCAACGCCACCAGCGCCGCCATATCGGCGCCGGGGTTGGCCTGGTACACATATTCAATAACAACGGACGACATAGAATTCTCCCTGATGTGGCTTGTAGGTGGCACAAAATGGCGCCGCCTTTCAAATTACAGGCCGGCCGCGCGAATTAAACAATCGTGATTGGGTAACGACTGCCAGACTTGGTAACCCGGTCACCGCGTTCAACGGCCTTGCGCCAGCCACCGCTGAAATTTCACATTCAAAGACCTTGCCTGCCCATGTCACCCATCGCCGTCATTGACTTTGAAACCACCGGCCTGTCGCCCGCTTTTGGCGACCGCGCCACCGAGGTCGCGATCGTGCTGGTTCAAGGCGGGCGGGTGGTCGACCGCTTCCAGAGCCTGATGAACGCCGGCGTGCGTGTTCCGTCCTTCATCACCCAGCTCACCGGCATCACCAACGCCATGCTGGCTGCCGCGCCTGATGCCGCGCAGGTCATGACCGAGGCCAGCCGCTTTGTGGGCAGCGCGCCCATGGTGGCGCACAACGCCTCGTTTGACCGCAAGTTCTGGGTCGCCGAACTGGAGCGCCTGGGCCTGCCGGCGCCGCAGCCCTATGCCTGCACGCTGCTGGTGTCGCGCCGGCTGTACCCGCAGGCGCCCAACCACAAGCTGGGCTCGCTGGTTGACTTTCACCGCCTGCCGCGCGCCGGGGCCGCCCACCGCGCGCTGGCCGATGCCGAAATGGCGGCCGCGCTGCTGGGCCAGATTCAGCGCGACCTGCAAACCCGCCACGGCGTGGCCAGGCCGGACCACGCGCTGCTGATGACGTTGCAGCGCTGCGCTAAACCTGCGGTCAGCGCACTGATGGCCAAGTACGCCCAGGCCTGCGCAAACTAAATAGCTATTAAATACATAGCTGCTTTCGCCCGTGTCTAAAGGGCTAGAGCCATAAAACATCAATAATCAGGAACCCCCCCATGCACACCCGCCCCGCCACGCCCCTTTGCACCCACGACACCACCCGCATTGACGACACCCGCATCGGTGCGGTGCGCCCGCTGATCACGCCCGCGCTGCTCCAGGAGTGGCTGCCCGTGCCACCGGCCGCGCTGGCGCTGGTCGAACAAAGCCGCGCCGCCCTCTCGCGTGTGCTGCACGGCGCCGACGACCGCTTGATCGTGGTGGTCGGGCCCTGTTCCATCCATGACCATGCGCAGGCCATGGACTATGCGCGGCAACTGAAGGTGCAAGCCGATGCGCTCAAGGACGATCTGTTGATCGTGATGCGCGTGTATTTTGAAAAACCCCGCACCACCGTGGGCTGGAAAGGCTACATCAACGACCCGCGCCTGGACGGCAGCTTTGCCATCAACGAAGGGCTGGAGTTGGCGCGCCGCCTGCTGCTCGACCTGCTGGCGCTGGGCCTGCCGGTGGGTACCGAGTTTCTCGATTTGCTGAGCCCGCAGTTCATCAGCGACCTGGTCAGCTGGGGCGCGATTGGCGCGCGCACCACCGAAAGCCAGAGCCACCGCCAGCTGGCCAGCGGCCTGTCCTGCCCGGTCGGCTTCAAGAACGGCACCGACGGCGGCATCAAGGTGGCGACCGACGCGATCCAGGCGGCGCAGGCCGCGCACGCCTTCATGGGCATGACCAAGATGGGCCAGGCCGCGATTTTTGAAACCCGCGGCAACGCCGACTGCCACGTGATTTTGCGCGGCGGCAAGCAGACCAACTACGGCGCCGCCGACGTCAACGCGGCCTGCGCGCTGCTCAAAGGCGCTGGCCTGCGCGAGCAGGTGATGATTGACGTGTCGCACGCCAACAGCAGCAAGCAGCACCAGCGCCAGATCACCGTGGCCGCCGAAGTGGGCGAGCAGATCGCCGCCGGCGACCCGCGCATCACCGGCCTGATGATTGAAAGCCACCTCAACGAAGGCCGGCAAGACATCGTGGCCGGCCAGCCTTTAAAGCACGGGGTGTCGGTGACCGACGCCTGCATCAGCTTTGAGCAGACCGTGCCGGTGCTGCAGGGGCTGGCGTCGGCGGTGCGGGCGCGGCGAGCTGCCGTCTGATGGTTGCGGCGGTGGGCTAACGAATTTCGTTGGCCGGGTCGTATTCGAGCGTGAGGGCATTGCCGAAGACGTACACCTTGCCATTCACCACACCGGCCGCGGCGCGTGTGAACGCGCTCAAGCTGGGGGTTTTGGTGGTCCAGAGGTTGGTGGCGGGGTCGTAGCTTTCCAGCAGGTCCAGACTGCGGTTGACGTTCTCGCCGCCTGCTGCCAGCAGCTTGCCATTGAACGGCGCCAGGACCAGGTGAGCGCGCGCCGTGGGCGTGGGCGCGCGAGCGGTCCAGCTGCCCGTGCCAGGGTCATATTCCTCCACGCTGCCCACCCACTGCGAGATGACACCCGCATAGCCACCCACGGCGTACAGCCGGCCAGCAAATTCAGCCAGGGCCAGCTGGCTGCGAGCGGTGGTCATGGCGCTGAGATTGGACCACGCGTTCGTGAGCGGGTTGTATTGCTCGACATTGCTGAGCAACAGGTCGGCCGACTCGCCGCCTGCCACCACGATCTGGTCGCCGAGCGGCGTTGGCAGCGTGGCGCCAGCCGCAAAGTAGCGGGCAGTGGGCATCGGGTTTTTGGTGGTCCAAAGACCCGTTGCGGGATCGAGCTGTTCCACCGTGCCCACGGCCGAGGTGCTGACGCCGTCCGTTCGGCCGCCAATCGCGTAGATTTTGCCGTTGGCCACGGTGGCGACCAGGCCCATGCGCGCTGTGGGCATGGAGTTGCCTGGGCTCCAGGTGTTTGTCACAGGGTCATAGATTTCCAGCAGGTTGGTGGACGGGCCGGGTATGACGCCGCTGTCCGTGCGCTGCCCGCCCATCACGTAGACCTTGCCATTGACAACGGCAGTGGCCGCATATTCCCGCAGCGTAGGGCCCGCCAGCTTGCTGGTCCACGGGTAGGCAACAATCCGCGCCGTGGCGGTCAAGGTGTTGGACTGCTGGCTGGCGGAGTCCGTCACATAAATCTGGACCGTGTAGGTGTCGGGTTTCACCGCAACGGCCGTCAGCTGGCCGAGAATGGTACCGGCCTTCAGTCCGTCAACCTCCAGGACGGGCGCGGTCTCAAGGCTGACCGTGGTACCGGCACTGTCCAGAATTTTGACCGTCACGCTCGCCAAGTTGCCGTCTGGATCGGTGAAGTCAAACACGGAGTCAAAGGTCTGTAGCGAACTGGAGACGTAGGCCGCCTCTGGCGTGATCATCAGATTGGCAATGACCGGTGCCGCGACCGGGACCGTGCCCCCACCGCCCCCACCTCCACACGCGGTGACCCAAGCAGCCAGCGCCACGGGCAGGCCAAAGCGGAGGAAAACAAAGCGAATGAAGGAAACGAGGGCTTTCACACCCTTGAGCTTAGACCCCGTGCAAACCCTATTGCTTGAGGAGAATCAAGTAAGCGATATCACCGGGCTCATGAACATCCTCCAAGCACCCGCTTGCCGGTCTGCCCGGCACGCCTCAGGTCAAAATAAAGTTCGCATCCGGCTGCGGCGCTGGGGGCGGAATCTCGCCAAGCATCTCGCGCAGGCTCGCGTCAATGCCGGCCACCATCGTGTCCAGCGCCAGGTCGTTGGGGGCCATGCCAAAAGGCTCCTCGATTTCGTCGCTCAGCGCTTCCAGCGCAAAGAAGGTGTAGGACACAAAGCTCACCACCAGCGGCGTCATCAGCCCGATCGAGTCCACCAGACCAAACGGCAGCAGCATGCAATACAGGTAAGAGCTGCGGTGCAGGATCACCGAGTAGGTGAAGGGCAGCGGCGTGTTGGCGATGCGCTCGCAACTGCCCAGCGCGGCCGACAGTCCGTCCAAGGACATTTCCATCTTGTGCGCCAGCATCGGCTCCAGCTGACGCGCCTCGCGGCGTTCCTGCAGCCAGCGGCCCAGCCACAGCAGCACCAGCGTGGGTGCCGAGCGCGCGCCGGTCAGCCGCTCACGCAGGGACGCTGGAAACAGGCCCTGCGTGTCGGCGGTGCAGGGCCGGCCACGCAGCTGGTTGCGCATCGTGCTGGAAAAACCAATCAGGCCCATCACGAAAGGGCGCACGTCCTGGCCGGGTGCGATCAGGCTCAAGGCCTGCCGCGACAGGTTGCGCGTTTCCACCAGCACCGTGCCCCACTGCTTGCGCGCCTCCCAGTAGCGGTCGTAGCTGGCATTGATGCGGAACCCCAGAAAAATCGCCAGCGCCACGCCCATCAGGGAAAACGGCCCCGAAGTCAGCGTCACCTTCCAGTGAAAAAACTGGCCATGCGCCATCACTATGGCGCAGCTTAGCGTGAAGATGAACAGCTGCTGAGCGGCAATGCGGTGGAGCAGCGAGCCGCGCCTGACAAACAGCAGGCGAATCCAGTGGGGGCGGGGGCGAACGATCACGAATGGGAGGCGGCAAAGCGCCTGGGGCTGCGGGGTCTTATTCTCGCATTGGGAGTGGGGCTGCGAGCGGCTGCAGGCTGCGCGCCCGTTTAGTCCATGAATCCGAACGCGCGCGCGTGAAAAGCCAGGAACTCTGGCGCAGGCGCGATATCGCAAACATCCCAATCGCCGCAGTGCTTGCTGCTACGGCATGCGGCCAAGCCTCCCTTGACCGTGTTTGCAAACGCGGCGTTGTCCGACACTGCAGCTCTCGGCTTGTTCCAACAATGGAGAGGCAGGGCGGTGCCCGGGTTTGCGAGCCCTGGCGTTGCATCCTGCACGTTGCGGCGCCTGCCTGCAAGGCGCTTGTGCTTATCCACTTATCAAGGAAACCACCATGACGAAACAACAAAGCCCGCGTGACAAACAGGAGCCGCACACCGGCAAGGTTGACAACGACAGCAACAAGGTCGGTGAGCAGGATCTGACCCAGTTGAACCAGGGCAAGCGCACGCCGGACAGCCGCAGCGACCGCGAGGCGCATGTGGGCGGCAGCAATCAGTCGCAGTCGCGCCGCGGGCCGGTGGGTAGTCCCGGGCGCTGACTGCTACGCACTTGTAGGCCACCTTTTCTTGCCGTGATGGCGGCGGCCGGGGCAAGCCGGGTCTGCAGCGCGGGCCCACCACGGCAACAGCGCGGCGTTAAATTTTCATCTGGCTTGCTTGTGCAAATAGATCCGCATAAATTGACGCAAAAATTTAAAAATACTGTTTAGCGACATAGACTTAAGCATGTCTACAAAGTCGCAGAAGTTATCCATAGCCGATCACTATTCAACCATGGCGCCTTTGCTGCCGGGCGAGCCGCTGCTGGCGCCCCTGCTGGAGCAGGCGCATGACCTGCAGCAGGCGGCGCAGCAGCTGGCGGGCGTGGGCGTGCCGGTGGAGCTCAGGCGGCTGTTGCGGGCGATGAATGCGTATGACAGCCTCAGGCTGGAAGGGCTGCGGGTGTCGCCGCTGGAGGTTGAGCGCGCCTTGCGCAGCGGCGATGTGCCGGGCGACGGGCTGGATGACGCGGGGGCACGGCGCCAGCGGCTCGTGGCGGCGCACATGGACACGGAATCTGCGCTGCAGGCGCGCTGGAGTGGCTGGTCTTGCCAGCGGATCTGGTCGGCGCAGATGGTGCGCGACATTCACCAGGATCTGTTTGCGCGTTTGCCGGGGGCTGATTTGGTATTGCCGACGGGCCATGCCATGGTGCCGGGCGCGCTGCGCAGACGTGCGGCGGGCGTGGCGATGCATGCGGCGCCTGCGCCGGCAGCGGTGGGTGCGCTGCTGGCGCGCTGGGGCGCGGTGTACGGCGGCGTGCGGCGGGGCGAACTGCAGCTGGTAGCGGTGGCGGCGTCGCACCACCGGCTGGCGTGGATTCACCCGTTTCCCGATGGCAATGGCCGCGTGGCGCGGCTGCACACGCATTTGGCGCTGGGCGCGCTGGGCCTGACGCAGGGCTTGTGGTCGCCGCTGCGCGGTTTTGCGCGCGGCGACCAGGCCTACCGGGCGCAGCTCGCCGCCGCCGATGCGCCGCGTGCGCACGCGCTGGACGGTCCGGGCGAGCGCTCTGAGCAGGCGCTGGCGGCGTGGATTGCTTATGTGCTGGCGCTGTGCCGCGACCAGGTGGCGTTGATGGCGGGCCTGCTGGATCTGTCGGGCATGAAGGACCGGATCGCGGCTTGCCTGGCCTATGAGGAAAACGTGGTGCGCCAGGGGGTTCGCAGCGAGTCACTGCGGGCGCTGCATTACTTGCTGCTCTCGCAGTCGGCGCTGGAGAGAAGCGACTTCAAGGCCTTGTTGGGGCTGGGCGAACGGCTGGCCACGGCGCAGGTGACGGCGCTGCTCAAGCGCGGCTTGCTGGCCACCGATTCGCCGCACGGCAAGCTGCGCTTTGGCGTGCCGCAGCATGCGCTGCGCTTTTACTTTCCGGCGCTCTGGCCGGAGGCCGAGGCGGGCCGCGATACCGCGCGATGAAGGCCACGAGTCCAAGCAGAACAGGCGCGGTCAGCTATAAAAAAAATAGCAGTTTGCCGGCAACGCGTGTCCATCAAGGCGCTGCGCCGCCGCATAATCAATTCATTTTTTGCGGGGACGCGACACCATGGGCTTGCTGATGTTGGGACTGGTTATTTTTCTGGGCGTGCATTCCATACGCATCGTCGCCGATGGCTGGCGCATGGCCATGATGGCGCGGCTGGGCGCGTCGACCTGGAAGACGCTGTACGCGCTGCTGTCTGCCGTGGGCCTGGTGCTGGTGGTGTGGGGTTTTAGCCTGGTGCGGCAGCAGCCGGTGGAGATGTGGTGGCCGCCGTCTTTCATGCGCTATGTGGCGTGGCTGCTGACGCTGGTGGCCTTTGTGTTGCTGGCGGCGGCCTATGTGCCGCACAACGCCATCAAGGCGCGGCTGCACCACCCGATGGTGCTGGCAGTGGCGGTCTGGGCGGTGGCGCACCTGCTGGCCAACGGCAATGTGGCGCATGGCGTGCTGTTTGGCAGCTTTCTGGGGTGGTCGGTGCTGAGTTTTCGCGCCGCACGCGGGCGCGACCGCGCCGCGCAAACGGTTTACCCGGCGGGCACGGCGTCAGGCACGGCGATCACGCTGGTGGCGGGCGGCGCGGCCTGGGCGCTGTTTGCGTTCTGGGCGCATGGGATCCTGATGGGCATCCGGCCGCTGCTCTGACGGCGGTGCTGCATCGCCGCTTTATTTTTGGCAAATACTGC
>Ga0123337_10001441_pt1 | contig 30508 bp, 29 predicted proteins | sample frozenSSSSmetaG_FD_89792 | JGI IMG/M metagenome (GOLD analysis project Ga0123337, IMG submission 89792) | Glacier valley bacterial and archeal communities from Borup Fiord, Nunavut, Canada, to study Microbial Dark Matter (Phase II) -... | ecosystem: Environmental > Aquatic > Freshwater > Ice >...
ATCAGGCCGTCGGCGGTGGCTTCGGTGGCCAGGCCCTGCGCCCGTGCCAGCGCCCGTTCGTGGGGCGGCGACAGCGAATGGACACTGGCTTCATCGGTGGGCAGCGGCTTCATGCCCTGCAGCAGCTGGGTGAGGCGCGATGTGCTGGCGGGAGGCAGTGCCTGCATGGCGGGCAGCCAGCCCTCGGCGCTGCAGGCCGCAAACGGAATCAGCAGGTGCTGCGGCGAAGTGGAGGCGGTGATGGCTGACATCGCCCTATTGTCCGGGATGCCACAATCCTTGCTATGCAAATCCCCTATGAGTTGATTTTGGGCTGGCGCTACACGCGCGCTGGTCGTGCCACCCGGCGCAATGGCTTTATATCCTTTATTTCAGGCGTGTCCATGCTGGGCATTGCCCTGGGCGTGGCCGCGCTGATCATTGTGCTGAGTGTGATGAACGGCTTCCAGAAGGAAGTGCGCGACCGCATGCTGGGCGTGATCTCGCACATCGAGGTATTCGCCCCGCAAGGCGCTGCGCTGGCCGATCCCCAAAAAACCCTGGCCGAGATCCGGGCCAACCCGAACGTCGTCGGTGCGGCCACGTTCATCGCTGCCCAGGCCTTGCTGGCGCGCGGCGAAGACATGAAGGGCGCCATCGTGCGCGGTATTGACCCGGCGCTGGAAGGCCAGGTCACCGACCTGGCGGTGCAGTTGCAGGACACCGCCTTTCCCAAGCTGGTCAGCGGCGCGTTTGGCGTGGTGCTGGGCGGCGAACTGGCGCGCGACATGGGCGTGCGCGAAGGCGACGCCGTGACGCTGATTGCGCCCAGCGGCCAGGTCACGCCAGCGGGCGTGGTGCCGCGCCTCAAGCAAATGACGGTGGTGGGCACCTTTGACTCAGGGCATTTTGAATACGATTCGGCGCTGGTCATGCTGCACCAGGACGACGCGGCCAAGATCTTCCGGCTCGAAGGGCCAACCGGCATTCGCGTCAAGCTCAAAGACCTGCACCAGGCGCGCGAAGTGGCGCTGGAACTGTCCAAAACACTGAGTGGCGACCTCCTGATTCGCGACTGGACGCGGCAAAATAAGAACTGGTTTGCCGCCGTGGAGCTTGAAAAACGCATGATGTTCATCATCCTGACGCTGATCGTGGCGGTGGCCGCCTTCAACCTGGTCAGCACGCTGGTGATGACGGTGACCGACAAGCGCGCCGACATTGCCATCTTGCGCACGCTGGGCGCCAGCCCGGGCAGCATCATGGGCATTTTCATGGTGCAGGGCGCCATGGTCGGCGTGATCGGAACGCTGTCTGGCTTGCTGCTGGGCCTGGGCATCGCCTTCAATATCGACGTGATCGTGCCGGGGCTGGAGCAGCTGTTCAACGCCAGCTTTTTGCCCAAGGAAATCTACCTGATCAGCCGCATGCCCAGCGAGCCGCAGTACGCCGACATCATGCCGATTGCCGTGATCTCGCTGGTGCTGTCTTTTTTGGCAACCATCTACCCGAGCTGGCGCGCCAGCCGCGTGAACCCGGCGGAGGCCCTGCGTTATGAGTAATAAGACCCCCACGCTCCCCACTTCGTGTGGTTCGCTGCCCTTGCAGGGCGCCACGCCGCCAGAGGCGTCGCATCTGCAGGCTGTCCAAGCCCGCGCAGGCGGGCTCGGAGCCGCAGCCTGCAGCCCCGAGGGGGCCGCTGCGCCTGCGGACTGGCAAAGCCAGATCCGCGGCCCTGACTGGAAGGGAGTTGACCCCACGCTCCCCACCGATTCACGCCTTCCCTTGCTCGGGCAAGGCCGGGAGGGTGGCGCTTCCGAATCCGTCCGCCAGGGCGAGGTGGTGCTGCGCGCCAGCGCCCTGACCAAGCGCTTTACCGAAGGCCGGCTTGATGTGACCGTGCTGCAGGGCGTGGATTTGCAGGTGCACCGCGGCGAAACGCTGGCCATCGTCGGCGCGTCGGGGTCGGGCAAAAGCACGCTGCTGCACCTGATGGGCGGGCTGGACGCGCCCACCAGCGGGCAGGTCGAGCTCAAGGGCCAGCTGATGTCTGCGCTGTCACCGTCCCATCAGGGCGAATTGCGCAACCAGCACTTGGGCTTTGTCTACCAGTTTCACCACCTGCTGCCCGAGTTCAGCGCGCTCGACAACGTGGCGATGCCGCTGTGGATTCGGCGCCAGTCCCGGGAAGACGCCTCAAAAGTCGCGGCAAAAATGTTGGCCAGCGTGGGCCTGCAGGACCGCCTGCACCACCGCCCGTCCGAGCTGTCCGGCGGCGAGCGCCAGCGCGTGGCGATTGCCAGAGCCCTTGTCACGCAGCCGGCCTGCGTGCTGGCCGACGAGCCCACCGGCAACCTCGACCGGACCACTGCCGACGGCGTGTTTCAGCTGATGCTGCAACTGGCGCGCGAGCACGGCACCGCGTTTGTGCTGGTGACGCACGATGAAGCGCTGGCGGCGCGTTGCGGGCGGCAACTGCGGCTGGTGCTGGGGAAGTTGTCGGAGTCGGATTGAGGCGGCAGGGGAATTGACATGGGCCCGGATTCAGATTTTCCAAAAACACGCACCCGGGCGTGACTCCGATGGCGGACATGTCAACGTGATCTGCAAGCCCGCCTGAAGGAACTTGGGTCGTTTGCGCCAATGCCCCTTTCACGGAAAAGCCTTGGCCAGAAGTTGCTCAGGGCATCCGGATGGTGATTTGGGAGGCCGTGTTCTGGGCCGAATCGTAGCTCATGTTCGTGCCCGAAACATTGCCCATGCTCATCACCGTTAAGGCGGTGGCCTTGGAAAGCCTGGCGCTGCTCAGGGTGCAGCTTCCGGTGCTGCCAGTGACGCAGCTCGCTGCACCGCCCGGCAAAAAGCTGCCACTGACCGTCGCATTGCTCACGATTGCAAGGGTGTTGATGTCCCGAATCGTCACGCTAGCGTAGGCTTTCCAGCCTGTGCCGCTCTTGGCCGATTTGCCTGAAAGGGACTTCACCGCAACTTTCTGGTTCGTCGGTGGTGTCACCGAGCCCCCCGCCAGCGAGTACACCAGCAGGTTAGGGGAACCGGTTCCGACCACGCTGAGCCGGTTGGGCGTGGCATTTCCCGTCAGGAAGGCGGCGACTGCTGCGGGCGATGCCGCTGGATTTGCCGCCAGCGCCAGTGCGGCAACACCGGTAACGTGAGGCGTTGCCATGGAAGTACCGCTGATGCTGTTGCTCGCGCTGGCGCTGGTGTTCCAGGCCGATGTGATGGCGCTGCCGGGGGCAAAAATATCCACGCATGAGCCGTAGTTGGAATACGAAGCGCGCGCGTCGCTGTTATCAGTGGCACCCACCGTGATGGCGCTGGGCTCTGAGGCCGGGGAATAGTAGCATGCGTTAGCGTTGTTGTTGCCGGCTGCCACCACCATGGTGACGCCCTTGTTCACGGCACCTGCCACCGCGGAATTCAGGGCGGTGGACGCGCTGCCGCCTATGGATAAGTTGGCCACGGCAGGTCGTAGTGTGCTGGCCGCCACCCAGTCGATGCCCGCGATCACGCCGCTGTAGGAGCCGGAGCCGCTGCAATCGAGCACGCGTACAGGAACCAGCGAGACGCCCTTTGCAACGCCCCAGGTGCTGCCACCCACCGTGCCGGAGACATGCGTGCCATGGCCATTGCAGTCGTTCGTGCCGTTGGTGTCAGCGACCACGTTGTAGCCAGCCAGCAGGCGCCCGGAAAATTCAACATGATCAGGCCGGATTCCGGTGTCAATGACGAACGCGTTGACGCCCGCGCCGGTGGTGTTGAATTGGTACTGGGTGTCCAGCGGTCGGTCAGCCTGGTCGATGCGATCCAGCCCCCAGATGGCCTGGTTCTGGGGCGATTGCACCTGATTGAGCGAGATCGTCTGGTCCTGCTCGATGTAATCCACGTTGGGATTGTTGCGGATGCCCTGCAGCGCTGCGTCTGGAAGCGTGGCCGCAAAGCCTTTGAGAGCGCGCGCGTACGTGTGATGAAGTTGCCCGCCAAGCCCTCGCATGAGCTTGCCTGCCTCGGCATCAGCGTCGCTCACGCTGTTCTTGAGAACCACAATGTAGCGCCCTGGAATCGGCTGAGACTGCGAGAACGGATGGGTTGCAAGGGGCTTGTCCTGCTGGGCAAGTGCGGCTGGCGCAAGGACCGCGGCCATCGCGGCAGAGAGACCGAGTGCCAGAGGCCGAAAGTTGCAATTTGTTTTCATCGTTAATTCACGAATTAATTTGATATTAATGTCAATATATCAACATAAAACGGGTCAAACAAGCTGTTTTTATAGTTTTGATTCAGTTTAAAAAACATCGAATGAATACGGCGGAGTGTTTGCTGACGACGGAAGTAGCCAGAGTCTTGCATGTGCCTGGCCTGGTGGTGGCCAACAATGGAATGTTGGCGGCCCGTCGTCGCAGAACCTGCCGCGGTCTGTGGCCGAAATCCGGGTCGATATTGACGCCAAGCACTTTCCGGCGCAAAAAGTCGACGACAAGGTGAAAGTCGAACTGAGGGGCGAAGTGGAGAAGGACTTTATGGAAACGCCGGAAATCGACGTCGATGTTCTGATCGTCTTGCGTTAATTGCGCAGGCCTCTGGCTGAACATCTGCAAAAGCACCTGCACCCTATTTTTAAGTAATTTAGCCATCCAGCCCAATAGAGGCGGGCGTTGGCAGCTATTAAATCAATAGTCATTGGTGCCCTTGTCCGGTCCCGTCTGGCGGCCGGCAACCCGGGCCCAGCAGGCAATGCGCTCGTCACGCATAATCACCGGCTCACGCGTTGTGCCTCTTTGCCGGCCCGGCAAGGCCAGGGCCGCTTTTCAGCCTGGCGCAATCGCCCATCGGTTTCAGGACCACGCCACCACACGCATGACCGATCACTACACCACCCTGGGGCTGAACAGCGCCGCAACGCTGGCGGACATCAAAAAGGCGTTTCGCCAACAGGCGTCCTTCTGGCACCCTGACAAAAATGCCGCATCGGATGCGGCGGCGCGCTTTCGGGCGGTACAAACGGCTTACGACGTGCTGTCGGACGCCGACAAGCGCCAGGCCTATGACGACAACCGCCGCCGCAACCTGCTGGATAGCCCGATTGACACCGCGCGGGAAATCTGGACCCATTATTTCAATCCCCTGCTTTGAAAAAACCTACGGCATGAGCATTTCTCCCTTTTTTCTCAACCTGCGCTCGGCCTACCGGTCTGAAATGGATGACCTGACGTTTGACTCCGACGGGCGCGATGTGCTGCGCCAGCGGCTGGCCGCCAAACGCAAGGAAATCAGCTTTCTGGTCCAGATGATGGAGCTCAGCCCCGAAATGGTGGCGGTGATCTTTCACCAGGGCTTTGTCTTCAGGCGACCCGCTGTGATGGACCATTTGCTCAGCCACGAGGCCGATGAATTTCCGGCCTGGAGCGAGGTGTCTGACGGTATCGAGCTGGCGCCTTGGGCCCAGGACCTGGCCCAGACCGTGCTGAAAGCGCGTGCGGGTGAGTGGTTTTTGACGCTGGCGGCGGGGCTGCACTACATGGCCAGCAAGCCCGATGCGGCGTTCGCCGGGCGGGGCGGCGATGGCGCCCGCGACGAAGACAGCGATGACGGTGATGATGACCACACCGATGATCAGGATGATTTCAACGATCACGAAAGCGATGAAGTGCGCGGCGACGCCCGCGACCGCGAAGAGGCGGGCGCGAGCTGGCTCGAAGGACAGGGCTTTGACCGCAAAGACTGATGACCGATAGACAAGATAGAAAAGACGCAAATCCCGTATGAACCACCTTGCCCTGATTGAAAAAACCCAGACCCTGATTGCCGCCGGTGACATCGTGGGCGCCGAGTCCGCGCTGGTCGAGCTGGCCGATGCCGAGGGCGATGCCGCGCTGATGGTGGTGCTGGACCTGCTGCCGGCCAAGGACATCCTGGCGGTCATGCGCGAGTACGACAACTCCAGGGAGTCGGTGGTCAGCCTGCTGGTCACGCCCGAGCAATTTGCCCGTGCGGTGGTGATTGAAAAGCAGTACAAGGACCTGACGCGCAGCCACCTGCGCGGCATGATGAACGCGATCATCTTCAGGGAAGATGCCGACCCGCTGGCGTTTTTGAACGCGATTGGCGACCTCGAAGGCGGCAGCGAAGCGCTGGCCGACTACTTTACCGAGAAATGGGACCGCATCGAAGCGTTTGCCTTCACCGGCAGTTTTGATGCGATGAGAGACACCGGCGAGCTGGTGTCCAGGGCCGAACTGCAAGCCAGAGCCTACGAAAGGCCGACCGTTGAGCAAGACGAGATTGCCGACCGCGACTGGATGGAGCTGGCCTGGCTGCTGCGTTACCAAAACCCGGACCTGTTCATTGAAATGCTGACGGTGCTGCGGGCCAAGGCGCGCGCCCACGATGCCGGACTGGACGAGGACGAAGTCGCAGATGAAGAGGATGAGGACGACGGCAAGGTCGAGACCGGCGACACCGACCGGGGCAAGGCCACGCCGGCTGCGCGCGAGTCGGATGAAGAATCGGCGATCTGACGCGCGCGATGCCCATGCACCCTTCGGCCTCGCCCGCTTCGGTCTCGCTTTACGACGCGCGCCCGTTTTTTGAAAAAGCGCTGCAGTACGGCGTGCAGCACGGCATCATCGACCAGCCCAGGCTGGACGCCATTTGTGCCGATGCGCCCAAGGGCATGGTGCAGATTGCGCGCTATTTTGGCAACGAGTTCTTGCGCCCCGACCTTGAAAAGGCCAAGGACCGCATCGTCAACCTGGTCAGCCTCTACCTTGAAAGCCGCTGCGGCGGCGACCTGCGGCTGGCCGCCGAGTCGCTGCGCGACCATTCGTTTTTGTCCCGCTCCAAAGGTGGCTCAGACCTGCTGAAAGCCTTGCTGGCGCTGCCGGAGAACACCGTTTTTGACACGCATCCAGGCACTGTGGACGCCGCAGGCCCGCCCAAAGGGCTGGCGGAGTGGTCGCTCAAAAGCTTTGCCGACTACCAGGCCGAACTTGCCCGGCGCACGCCGCTTCAGCAGGAAAAAGTCGCCGCCCTCTGGCTGGCCGAGCAGCTGGGCATGGACGCCGAAGAACTTGAAGAGGCGCACACCCATGCCGAGGCGGTGATTCGCATGGCGCTGCTGGCGCTGGCCACACGCCGCACGGCCTGGCCCGACTGGGTGGCGTTTGAAAAAATGGTGTCGGCGTTGCGCAAGAAATACCCGCCCGTCGCTATCGGTAGTGACGCCACCTTGTCTGTTCCCATTCCTGCCAGGCTGCCCGCTGAATTCAGGGCGGTAGTGCAGGAATTGCAGCAGTCCGTGCTGGCGGACCTGCCGCGGATTCTGGATGCCTCCCTGCCTGTCAGGCGGGTGTTTGCCAAAGACAGCGACCACCATCATCCGCCGCTGCTGGGCCGCTATTTCTGGCTGGAAGACATGGCGAGCGAGATCGATCACCATGACCGCGCTATCTCCCGCGCCTGGGACAAGGCCACGGGCGGAAACTGCGATGACGGCTCGCTGCTCACCCTGTTTGTCTGCGTTGCGGCCGGTGCGGCGCCTAAAACGCTCTTGACCGAAAAAGGCGCTGCTGCCCTGGTCCGCAAGATCCAGAAGGCGGACGCCAGGCCGGGTTTTGAGCCGGAACTGGCACGCCAATACATCCTGGATCACGCCCCCGTGCAGTACCAGGAGGGCTACGCCCAGCTCTGGGCGGACTTTGTGGACGAGGCACAGGCCACCCTGCAAAGCGATTCGGCCTTTGCGCACAAAGATGCGCTGGCCCTGCTGCGGCGCGAGTGCAATGTGAAGTTGTGAGGCTCTGTTCGCGTCCGGGCTATCGTCGATGCTGCGCGGCACTCCTATACTGGCCAGCCCCAGCCTGGAGATACCTGCATGAACTTTGACGCGCCCAAGACGACACTTCAACTTCGTTCCCTGGTTAAACGCAGCGGTGAGCTTGAGCTTTCGCTGGTCGAAGCGCCGCTTGCGCCGCCCGCTGCCGACGAAGTGATCGTGCGGGTAGACGCCGCACCCATGAATCCCTCCGACCTCGGCCTGTTGTTTGGCGCAGCAGATCTGCGCACGGCCAGGATAAGCGGCACACCGTCACGCCCGGTGGTCACTGCAGACATTGCGCAAGCCGCGATGGGCAGCATGGCCGGACGCCTGGATGCGTCCATGGCTGTGGGCAACGAAGGCGCGGGGGTGGTGGTCGCTGCCGGCTCTTCAGCAGAGGCGCAGGCACTCCTCGGCAAGACCGTTGCGATGCTGGGCGGTGCCATGTACACGCAGTACCGGTGCATCCCTGTTGCCCAATGCATGCTGCTGCCTGAAGGCGTCACACCGACCCAGGGGGCCTCGTCGTTCGTGAATCCGCTCACCGCGCTGGGCATGGTCGAGACCATGCGCCGGGAAGGGCATCACGCACTGGTGCACACGGCGGCCGCCTCCAACCTGGGCCAGATGCTCAACCGGATCTGCATTCAGGAGGGCATCGGGTTGGTGAATATTGTCCGTAAGAAGGAGCAGGAAGACCTGTTGCGCGCCCAGGGCGCGGTCCATGTGTGCAATGCGAGCCGTCCCACGTTCATGCAGGACCTGACGCAGGCGCTGGCGGCTACGGGCGCCACGCTGGCGTTCGACGCCACCGGCGGCGGCAAGCTGGCCGGACAAATCCTCGCGGGCATGGAGGCCGCCTTGAGCCAGACCGCCACGGTGTACAGCCGCTACGGCTCCACCACCCACAAGCAGGTTTATATCTATGGCGGGCTGGACCGCGCGCCGACCGAGTTCGTGCGCAGTTTTGGCATGGCCTGGGGCATGGGCGGCTGGCTGCTGTTCACGTTTTTGCAGAAGATCGGTCCGGACGCAGCGCGCGCACTGAAGGCGCGCGTGACCAGCGAGATCACCACCACCTTTGCGAGCCGGTATACCCGGGAGATCTCGCTGGTGCAGGCGCTCAGCCTGGACGAGATCCAGGTTTATGCCCGGCATGCAACGGGCGAGAAGTATTTGCTAAGACCCAACGCATAGCGCATGGCGCCGTGTGACGCCCGCCCCGGCGTCACAAAATACGGTTAAACCACAGCAGTGACAAGCCGGCCGACACCAGCGCCAGCGCTGCCGCTACTAGGGCCAGCAGCGCGGAAATCTCGGTTTCCTTTTTCTCGACTGTCAGCCGCGCGCTGAGCGTTTCATAGACCTTTTTCAAATCGCCTGCCGTGCCGGCATAAAAATACTCGGCCTGGGTGGCACGGGCAATGCCCTTGAGGGTTTCCTCGTCGAGCTTGACACGCATGGACCAGCCTTCAAAACCAATGGTTTCGCCTTCCACCGTGCCGACGCCAACGGTATAGACGCGCACGCCCCGATCGGCAGCGGCCTTGGCCGCATCGAGCGAATCCACGCCGGTGGTGCGTTGGCCGTCGGTCAGCAAAATAATGGCGCCCGAGGTGTAGGAGCCGGGTGTGACAGGGACGAATTCCTTTTTGTCCGCCTCACCGCCCTTGTCGGCTTTCCCGGCCTGGTCGAGCGAAATTCCGCGCTGGCGTTCCCGGCCGGTCTCCAGCGACTCCAGGTCAATACCCGCATCGGGGAACAGCTCGGCGAGCGCCACCACCAGGCCGTTGCCAATGGCTGTGCCGCGCTGCAGCTGGAACTTGTCAATCGCCACTGTCAGGTCTTCGCGGCTCAGGGTGGGCGGCTGCACCACGGCGGCGGTGCCGGCAAAGGCCACCACGCCCACCCGCACATGGCGCGGCAAGTCGGCCAGAAAAGCTTTGGCGGCGTTCTGCGAGGCCACCAGCCGGTTGGGCAGCACGTCGGTGGCGCGCATGCTGCCCGACACATCCATGGCCAGCATGATGGTCTTGTTTTGCGAGGGCAGCGTGACGACGGCAAATGGGCGCGATGCCGCCAGCAGCATGGCGGCCAGCGACAGCAGGAACAATATCGGCGGCACATGTCGGCGAAGGCCTTGCCCTTTGCCCATGGCTTCCCGTACGATGGACAGGCTGGCGTAGCGCAAGGCCATTTTTTTCTTGCGGCGCAGCAGCCCGATATAGACCGCGATGAGCACTGGCAGGGCCAGCAGCAGCCAGAGAAATTGGGGCCATAAAAAAGTCATTGGAAAGGTCATGGCAGTTCCTCTGCGCAGTTCAGGCGGTGCGCCTCAGGTGGGCGGGCAGCCGGCCTGCCGCTGCAGGGCCACCCGATGAACGGCTGCGCTGTTTGCGCATGTCGGTAAACCGCATGAGGGCATTGACCAGGTCGTCATCGGTGGACAGCTCCAGCGTGTCCACGCCGGCGCGGGCCAGGGTTTGCCGCAATTCAGCCTCGCGCTGGGCCGCAATGCGCGCAAAGCGCCTGCGAAAGCCCGCATCATGGGTATCGACCAGCAGCTGTTCGCCGGTTTCGGCGTCCGTGATCGGAATCAGCCCCAAGTCGGGCAATTCCAACTCCAGTGGGTCCAGCAGCCGCACAGCGACGACTTCATGCCGCTGGGCGAGTTGGCCCAGGGACTTTTCCCAGCCGGTTTCGGTGATGAAGTCGGACACCACGAACACGGTGGAACGGCGGCGTACCAGGCTGGCGGCCGACGCCAGCAACTCGTGCAGGCGGGTAGGCCCTGCGCTTTCGGCTTCAGGCCGCGACTGCAGCGTATGCAGCAGGCGCAGCACATGATGGCGACCGCCGCGCGCCGGTATCGCCGCATCTACGCCAGCGCCGTAAAGGAGGGCGCCCACACGGTTGCCGTGGCGGGTCAGCATCTGTGCCAGCACCGCCACAAAATCGGTCAGGACATGGCGCTTGCGCTGCTCGCTGGAGCCGAAATCCATGGACGGGCTCAGGTCGAGCAGGAACCAGGCGCTCATTTCCCGGTCTTCGGTAAACACGCGCACATGCGGCTGCTGCAGCCGCGCCGTCACGTTCCAGTCGATATGGCGCACATCGTCGTGATACTGGTACTCGCGCAGGTCGGCCAGGTCCATGCCGGTGCCGCGAAGCAGCGTGCGGTAGTCGCCCTGCAGCAGGCCGTCAAGCCGGCGCAGCACCGTCCACTCCAGCCGTCGCAGCAACTGGTCCGCGCTTTCGGCGGGGGCTGATGCGACAGGCGGCTGTACAGCCGATGCGGGCCTAGGCATGAGAAATCCCCCAAGTGCTCTTTGATACCTCGGAGCCAAATAACCTCGGCAGTCCTCGTTGCGTGCAAATTCCAGCCGCGGAACCGGCTTCGCCGGGCCGCAGGCGGGGCGCCCCCCCCGGGGGGCAGGAAGCTACACGCAGTGAGCGACCGTGGGGGCGATGTGCTCGGCTTTGCCGGGCCGCAGGCGGGGCGGTCCCCTTGGGGAGCGTGGGGGCCCTACTAGGCCACGAGTTTTTCATGGGCGAGCGGCTTGGCGGGCGGCGGGATTTTGGCCATGATCTTGCCCACGATCTGGTCGGCGGTAAAGCCTTCGGACAGCGCTTCATACGACAGCACCAGCCGGTGGCGCAGCACATCGGGAATCAGGTCGGTCATGTCTTCCGGCAGGGCGTAGCTGCGGCCGCGCAGCAGGGCCAGCGCGCGCGCACCTTCCACCAGGCTGATGGTGGCGCGCGGACTGGCGCCAAAGGTGATGAAGCGGGCCAGCTCCTTGAGGCCGTGCTTTTCAGGGTCGCGGGTGCTGGACACCAGCCGAACCGCGTACTGCACCAGCGACGGGTCGATATAGATGCGCCGACATTCGGCCTGCAGTTCGGCCAGCTGCTCGGTAGTGGCCACGGCCGACACCGCCACGGCCGGGCCGGTGATGCGCTGGACGATGACGAATTCCTCCTCGTCAGTCGGGTAGTCCACCAGCACCTTCATCATGAAGCGGTCCACCTGCGCTTCGGGCAGTGGGTAAGTGCCTTCGGTTTCAATCGGGTTTTGCGTCGCCATCACGAGAAAAGGCGCAGGCACCTTGTGCGTCACGCCGGCAATCGTCACCTGCCGCTCCTGCATCACCTCCAGCAGCGCACTTTGCACCTTGGCGGGCGCGCGGTTGATCTCGTCGGCCAGCAGCAGGTTGGTAAAGACCGGACCCAGTGACGTGCTGAACACACCGGTTTTCTGGTTGTAGATGCGCGTGCCCACCAGGTCGGCCGGCACCAGGTCGGGCGTGAACTGGATGCGCTTGAAGTCGCCGCTAATGGTGTTGGCCAGGGTTTTTACCGTCAGGGTCTTGGCCAGCCCGGGCACGCCTTCCACCAGCAGATGGCCCTGCGCCAGGATGGCGACCATGACGCGTTCGAGAAAGCGGTCCTGCCCGACCACCACGCGTTTGACCTCGTAGAGGATTTGTTCCATCAACTGTGCGGTGGCGTCATGGCCGGTGGGCAGGTGATCGAAGCGGTTCGAGTCCATACGGGTCCTTCAGAAGGGGTGCATGCCGACTGCAGAAGCGGCATTTTCAATCGGCACGGCAAAACCGATACCGACAAAGGTGCGCTGCTGGTTGGGGTTGTAAATGGCGGTGACGATGCCAATCACCTCGCCGTCCATGGTGACCAGCGGCCCGCCCGAATTGCCGGGGTTGGCCGCGGCGTCAAACTGGATCAGGTTGGTCATCTGCTGCTTGCCTTCGGGCGAGCGGAAGGTGCGCTCAAGCCCCGAGATGACGCCGGCGGAAGCCGAAGGCCCAATGCCGAAGGGGTAGCCCACCGCGACGACCTGATCGCCCGGCGCCAGGTCGGCCGTGGAGCGCAGGGTGGCGGCCATCAGGTCATCGGGAATTTTGTGCGCCTGCAGCACCGCCAGGTCATTTTCCAGCTGCACGCCGGTAATGCTGGCGGTGGACTCCAGGCCGTCCGCAAACGTGACTTTGATGGTGTGGGCGCCTTCCACCACATGCAGGTTGGTCAGGATGACACCCTTGTCCACGATGACCACGCCGGTGCCTACGCTGCGTTCGGCGTCTTCCTTGCCGTCCCTGGTTTTTGTGCTTTTCCCCAGGCCCACCACGCGCACCACCGAGGGAATGATGGCGTCGTAGGCTTTGGCGGCGGGTGAGGGCAGGACCGTGGTTTCCAGCGTCTTCAGAACAGCCGCGTTGATGTCTTTTTGGGTCAGTGGGCGCGCCGCAGGCCGAAGCGCAACGGCCAGGCTGAGGGCCAGCAGTAAAGCCAGCAGGCCCACGACAGACCAGAGCAGGTAGAACTGATGGTCGGAAGCGCGCTGGAACCAGCGTGACAGGCGGGAAGGGGTTTGCGGCGGAGGCGGTGCTGCCCAATTGATCTCGTCCGGAAAACCACCGCCACCGGGATCGTGGCTGGCGCGGCGGGAGCTACTGTAAAGGGCAGGCCTTCGCATCCGTTCACCTGTAAGGGCTAAGTCAAAACCGGGTCAGCAACCCGCCAAATAACAGCTGCACCGTAGCACGATTTTTTCATTCCTGCACGCACGTTTGTGTTTCAGTATCCAAACGGTGTATGGTGGCTGCCCTGCATGACCTTCTGGATTGACACCCACTGCCACCTTGACGCCAGCGAATTTTCCGCTGACGCGGCGTCGGTGCGCGCGCGCGCGCTGGCCTGCGGCGTGGGCCATTGCGTGCTGCCAGCGGTGCGGGTCGGCAACTTTGGCGCCGTGCGCCAGCTGGCGCATGATTTTTCCTTCAGCTATGCGCTGGGCATTCATCCGCTGTACGTGCCAGAGGCGCAGGAAGATGACCTGCTGGCCCTGGACGCCGAGCTGGAACGCAGGCAATCTGACCCCCGCCTGGTGGCGGTGGGCGAAATTGGGCTTGATTATTTTGTGCCTGCGTTAACCCAAAACCCGATGCGCGAGCGCCAGGAATATTTCTACCGCGAGCAGCTCAAGCTGGCGCGCAAGCACGGCCTGCCCGTGATCCTGCATGTGCGGCGTTCGGCCGACCAACTGCTCAAGCACTTGCGCGCGTTGGCACCCGAAGGCGGCTGGCGCGGCATCGCCCATGCCTTCAACGGCAGCGAGCAACAGGCCCTGGAATTCATCAAACTCGGTTTCAAACTCGGCTTTGGTGGCGCGCTCACGTATGAGGCGGCGCGCCAGCTCCGGCGCCTGGCCGCCGGATTGCCGCTGGAAGCCCTGGTGATGGAAACCGACGCGCCCGACATGCCGCCGCACTGGCTTTACACCCCGGCCGCGCAGCGTGAAACGGGCGTGGCGCAGGGCCGCAACGAGCCGGGCGAGTTGCCGCGCATCGCGCAGCAGGTGGCTGATTTGCGCGGCATACCGCTTCAGGCGCTGGCCCGGGCAACGACGGCGAATGCGATGCAGGCCTTGCCCAAGCTAGTGGGATTGATCGCGTGCTGACCGGCCTGCCGCCCCTGGTCTCTGGCCAGACCCGCCTGCTGATACTGGGCAGTTTCCCGGGCGTGGCCTCGCTGGCGGCGCAGCAGTACTATGGCCACCCGCAAAACCACTTCTGGAAGATTTTGCAAGCCATTTGGCCCTCTGATGCAATAGCGACGGGGGCAGATAGCTATAAAATTCGTAGCGATTGGCTGCTTTCCCGGCAACTGGGCCTGTGGGACGTGTATGCGGCCTGCGAACGGGAGGGCAGCCTGGACAGCAATATCCGCCGACCGGTGGTCAATGATTTTGCAGCCATACAGCGGCTGTGCCCTGCGCTGCAGGCGATTGCCCACAACGGCGGCGAGAGCTTCAAGCATTCGCGCCACACCCTGTTGCTGGGTGTTCCAGTTTACAAATTACCTTCAACCAGCCCGGCGAATGCGTCCTGGTCGTTTGATCGCAAGCTCGCGGCCTGGCGCGAGGTTTTTGAAAAACAGGGATTGATTTGATGTCGAAAAAAGAAACGGCGAAAGCCAGCGCAGACCTTCCGGAAGTCAATTTTTCGGACTATGGCGATGTACGCTTCCTGCACCTGGGCAGCGAGTGGGTGCAGGGCTCCATGCTGCGCGATGCGCCTTATGACATCGAGCTGGAATATGTGCAGCGCATGATGGTCGGTCTGCTGTTTACCGATGCCGCGACGGTGGCCAAAAAGCACGCGATGCAGCTGGGGCTGGGGTCGGCCGCGCTGACCAAGTTTTGTTACAAAAAGCTGCGCATGAAAACCACGGCCATTGAAATCAACCCGCAGGTGGTCACCGCATGCCGGGTCTGGTTCAAGCTGCCGCAGGACGACCTTCGCCTGCGCGTGATCGAGGCCGATGCCGGCTTGGAGATCCAGAAACCGGAGCACCAGGGCACGGTCGACTTGCTGCACGTGGACCTCTACGATGAAGAAGCCGCCGCGCCGGTGCTGGACGATGCTGATTTTTATGCCCACTGCCGGGACTTGCTAACGGAGGGCGGCGTGATGACGGTGAACCTGTTTGGCCGCGATTCCAGCTATGTCGCGTCGCTGACCCGCATGGCCGAGGCTTTTGGCCCCGAGTCGGTGTGGGCCTTCAGCCCGACGCGGGAAGGCAATACGGTGGTAATGGCCCAGCGCGAGCCGACGCGCCCGGAGCGCGCCGATTTGCTGGCTCGGGCCGGCGTGATTGAATCGCGCTGGGATTTACCGGCCAAAAAGTGGTTGCGGCTTTTTAAGCCCGTGGCCTGAAGTCCGGACAAAGACGACGGGGTGCATGCGGTACAGTGCCTCCCATGAGTGCAGTGCTGCCCCCCCAAAGCCCCAAGGATCTTCAGACGCCCAAGCGCCACGCGGGTCCGCTGGACTGGCGCCGGCTGGTCGAGTGGCTGAGCCAGGACGGGGTCATCAGCAGCGCCGAGGCCGGGCGCACCATTGCCCGCTGCTCGCAAGTGCAAAGCGCCCAGCATCCCCTGATCCGTCTGGCCAGCGTCGGCATCGCGCGGCTGGCCGATGGCAAGCCGCTGGACATTGAAACCATCGCCCAGTGGCTGGCCGGTCGCGCCGGTCTCCAGTATTTGAGGATTGACCCGCTCAAGGTGGATGTGGGCAAGGTGGCCGACACCATGTCGGCTGTCTATGCCGAGCGGCACAAGGTGCTGCCGGTCCAGGTCACGCCGCACGAGGTGGTGATCGCCACGTCCGAGCCATTCGTGACCGACTGGGTGGCCGAGGTGGAGCGCCAGTCCAAACGCCAGGTACGCCTGGTGGTGGCCAATCCGCTGGACATCAGCAAGTTCACGGCCGAATTCTTTGCGCTGGCCAAGTCGGTCAAGGCCGCGCTCAAGTCGGGTGGTGGTTCGGGTACGGCCAGCTTTGAGCAGCTGGTGGAGCTGAACCGGAGTAACAAGCCGCTGGACGCCAACGACCAGGGTGTGGTGCAGGTGGTCGACTGGCTCTGGCAATATGCCTTTGACCAGCGCGCCAGCGATATTCACCTGGAGCCCAGGCGCGAGCAGGGCGTGATCCGCTTTCGCATCGACGGCGTGCTGCACCCGGTGTACCAGCTGCCCATGGGCGTGCACAACGCCATGACGGCGCGCATCAAGCTGCTGGGCCGCATGGATGTGGTCGAAAAACGACGTCCCCAGGACGGCCGCATCAAGACCCGCAACCCGCGTGGCGACGAGGTGGAAATGCGCCTGTCTACCTTGCCCACGGCATTTGGCGAAAAAATGGTGATGCGTATTTTTGACCCTGACACGACGGTCAAGAACCTCGATGCGCTGGGCTTTTCGCAGCACGACGCCGAGCGCTGGGAGCAGCTGGTCAAGCGGCCCTATGGCATTGTGCTGGTCACGGGCCCGACCGGTTCCGGCAAGACCACCACCCTGTATTCCACGCTCAAACGGCTCGCCACCGAAGAGGTCAATGTCAACACGATTGAAGACCCGATCGAGATGATCGAGCCCGCGTTCAACCAGACGCAGGTGCAGCCGCATCTGGATTTCGGCTTTCCCGAAGGGCTGCGCGCCCTGATGCGGCAGGACCCGGACATCATCATGGTGGGCGAAATCCGTGACCTGCAAACGGCAGAAATGGCGGTGCAGGCGGCCCTGACCGGCCACCTGGTGTTCAGCACGCTGCACACCAACGATGCGCCGTCGGCAGTCTCGCGCCTGATGGAACTCGGCGTGCCGTCTTACCTGATCAACGCCACCTTGCTCGGCGTGCTGGCGCAGCGCCTGGTGCGCACGCTGTGCAGCCAGTGCCGTGAGCCCGATGAAAGCACCTCGAGGGAAACGCTGGTCGCGCTGGTCAAGCCCTGGCAAATCAGCGGCGGCTACCGGCCCTATAAAGCGGTCGGCTGTGTGGACTGCCGCATGACCGGGTTCCGGGGCCGCATGGGACTGTACGAGCTGCTGACCGTGACGGAGGGTTTCAAGGAAAAGGTGTCCAAAGAGCCCAATATCGATGCGCTGCGCCAGCAAGCCATCACGGAAGGCATGCGTCCCCTGCGGCTGGCAGGTGCGCTGAAGGTGGCGCAGGGCCTGAGCACGGTGGAAGAAATCCTGGCATCGACGCCGCCGCTGTCCTGAAACGTCGCGGCACCCCAGGCGGGCCCGTGCGCAACGTTTTCTGATGCCGTCAAATTCTCTCAGGGTAAACCCGATGTAGGTGAAAGCCACATGGCTGGCCCTTGCCTTTGAATGCAGAATCCATCGATTCAATCTTTAATAGAGGAGACAGCCCGTGAATATCAAGAGTCAAAAAGACTTTTTTTCCGGCCTCATGTTCATGGGCGTCGGGGTGGCGTTCGCATGGGGCGCAACGACCTACAACGTGGGCTCAGGCGCACGCATGGGCCCCGGTTACTTTCCGCTCATGCTGGGCGTTTTGATGGCCATTCTGGGGGCCGCCATCACGTTCAAGGCCCTGGTGGTCGAGACGGTGGGGGGCGACAAGATCGGCAAATGGGCCTGGAAGCCGCTGTTTTTCATTATTCTGGCCAATCTGGTGTTTGGCGCTTTGCTGGCCGGCCTGCCCATCATCAAGCTGCCGGCCTTTGGCATGATCGTGGCCATTTACGCCTTGACCTTCATTGCCAGCATGGCCGAGACCGGCTGGAAATTTAAAAATACCTTCATCCTGGCCACGGTGCTGGCGGTGGGCAGTTACCTCGCGTTTGTGCTGGCACTGAAGCTGCAGTTCCCGGTGTGGCCCGCCTTCATTGCCGGCTAAGGAGATAAAAAAATGGAATTATTTGAGCATCTTTCACTGGGTTTTGGCGTGGCTTTCACGCCCATCAACCTGGTTTACTGCCTGGTCGGCTGCATTCTGGGCACGCTGATTGGCGTGCTGCCCGGCATTGGCCCGGTTGCGACCATTGCCATGCTGCTGCCCGCCACCTACGCGCTGCCCCCCGTGTCAGCGCTGATCATGCTGGCCGGTATTTACTACGGCGCCCAATACGGCGGCTCCACGACGGCCATTTTGGTGAATCTACCGGGAGAGTCGTCCTCGGTCGTCACCTGTATTGACGGTTACCAGATGGCGCGAAAAGGCCGGGCCGGTCCCGCGCTGGCGGCGGCGGGCCTGGGTTCGTTCTTTGCCGGTTGTGTCGGTACCCTGATCCTGGCGGCGTTTGCGCCGCCACTGACCGAACTGGCCTTCAAGTTTGGCCCTGCCGAGTACTTCGCATTGATGACGCTCGGTCTGATTGGCGCGGTGGTGCTGGCTTCAGGTTCACTGCTCAAGGCGATTGCCATGATCGTGCTGGGCCTGCTGCTCGGCCTGATTGGCACCGACGTGAATTCGGGGGTTGCGCGCTTCAGCTTTGACATTCCTGAACTGACCGACGGCCTCGGCTTCGTGGTGATCGCCATGGGTGTGTTCGGCTACGGCGAGATCATCAGCAACCTGGCGCAGCCAGAGCATGAGCGTGAAGTGTTCACGGCAAAAGTGTCGGGCCTGATGCCGACGAAACAGGATTTCAAGGACATGACGCCTGCCGTGCTGCGCGGCACGCTGCTCGGTTCCTCGCTGGGCATCTTGCCCGGCGGCGGTGCCTTGCTGTCGGCCTTTGCCGCCTATGCGCTGGAAAAGAAGATGAAGATGAAGCCGGGCGAAGTGCCTTTCGGCCAGGGCAACATCCGCGGTGTGGCCGCGCCTGAGTCGGCCAACAATGCCGGATCGCAAACCTCCTTCATTCCGCTGCTGACGCTGGGCATTCCGCCCAACGCCGTGATGGCCCTGATGGTGGGTGCCATGACGATTCACAACATCCAGCCCGGCCCGCAGGTCATGACCAGCAACCCTGAATTGTTCTGGGGCCTGATCGCCTCGATGTGGATCGGCAATGCGATGCTGGTGATCCTGAACCTGCCGCTGATTGGCATCTGGATCAAGCTGCTGACCGTGCCCTACCGCTACCTGTTCCCGGCGATTGTGCTGTTTTGCGCGATTGGCGTGTACTCGACCAACAACAACACCTGGGACGTCTGGATGGTGGGTCTGTTCGGCGTGGTCGGCTATATCTTCGTCAAGCTGGGGGCCGAGCCGGCGCCCTTGCTGCTGGGCTTTATTCTGGGCCCCATGATGGAAGAAAACCTGCGCCGGGCGCTGCTGCTGTCGCGTGGCGACTGGAGCGTGTTCGTGACGCGTCCGCTGTCGGCCGGCCTGCTGGCGGCCGGTGCCCTGATGCTGATCATCGTGCTGCTGCCTGCGGTCAAGAACAAGCGGGAAGAAGCCTTCGTCGAGGAGTAACCGTAACGGTTCGCACCTGGCTGGCGTCACACCCGGTTATCAAGAGGGCCCCTGACGGGCGGGACATTCCGGGGTAACCCGGTGTGGTCCGTTGGTCCGGGGCCCTCGGTACTCACCCTTGCCCTCGCCGACCAAGGTGAGCGCCGCGCTGATGGCCGATGACGGTGGCCTCATGGCCCGTGCGACACTTGGCAGCATGCGGGTTTCCAAAAAGACATTTTGAGTAATAGTTCCGAACAAAATATGCCTTTGGTGCAGAAGGCACGGGCGCAAGCAGCTCCTAAAAGCATAGCTGCCGGCTTGCTGCTCGCCACCTTGGGCGCGATTGCGTTCAGCGGCAAGGCGATCATCGTGAAGCTGGCTTACCGCCATGGTGTCGACGCCGTGACGCTGATCATGTACCGCATGCTGTTTGCGCTGCCGATTTTTGCCGTGATGGCCTGGTCGGCCAGCCGTGGCAAGGCCGCCCTCACGCGCAAGGACTGGCTGGGCGTGCTCTGGTTGGGCTTTACCGGTTACTACCTGGCCAGCTTTCTCGACTTTGCCGGGCTGGCGCATATCAGCGCCTCGCTGGAACGGCTGATCCTGTACCTCAATCCCACGCTGGTCTTGCTGATGGGGCTGGTCCTTTACAAGCGGCGCATCACGCCGCGGCAAATGATGGGCATGGCCATCAGCTACTGCGGCGTGGTGCTGGTGTTTGGCCACGAGATCACGCTGCAGGGCGACGATGTGGCTGCGACGGCGCTGGGCGCTTTGCTGGTCTTTCTGAGTGCAGTCAGTTATGCGGTTTATCTGGTCTACAGCGGCGAGCTGGTCCGGCGTCTGGGTTCGCTGCGGCTGGTGGGCTTGGCCACCACGGTCGCCTGCCTGCTGTGTCTGCTGCAGTTTTTGCTGCTCCGGCCGCTGAGCGCCGCCGCAGTGGCGCCCGAGGTGATCTGGCTGTCGCTGCTCAATGCCACCCTGTGCACGGCCGTGCCCGTGCTGATGGTGATGATGGCGATCGAGCGGATTGGTGCCAGCCTGGCGGCGCAAACCGGCATGGTCGGCCCTTTGTCCACGATTTTGATGGGGGCGGTGATTTTGGGCGAACCCTTCACCGCCTGGGTGGCTGCGGGCACCGTGCTGGTGATTGCCGGGATTTTTGTGTTCACCCGGTCGGGCCGCTAAGGATGTGGCCCCCACGCTTTTCACTGTGTGTAATGCGCTGCCCCCCCAAGGGGCTGAACTTTGCTTGGGTCGGCCCGGTGCTGCCTTCGGTGCCCCCACGCTTTTCACGTTAATTTTTTCATCAAGGAGATCGTATGGATTTAGGTATTGCCGGTAAATATGCGCTGGTGTGCGGCGCCAGCAAGGGTCTTGGTTTTGGCTGCGCGCAGGCGCTGGTACGCGAAGGCGTGCATGTGCTGATCGTGGCGCGCGGCGCCGAGGTGCTGGAAGCCGCTGCCAACAAATTGATAGCTGACAGCGCACGTCCGTCAAGCGCTAGCGTGCAATTTGTTGCTGCAGACATCACCACGGTAGAAGGCCGCGCTGCCGTCTTTGCGGTGCGCAAGGACTTCGACATCGTGGTCACCAACGCGGGCGGCCCGCCGCCGGGCGACTTCCGCGACTGGGAGCGGGACGACTGGATCAAGGCGGTTGACGCCAACATGCTGACCCCGATCGAGTTGATCAAGGCCACGGTGGACGGCATGGCGGGGCGCGGCTTTGGCCGCATTGTCAACATCACCTCCAGTTCGGTGAAAGCGCCGATCGAGGTGCTGGGCCTGTCCAACGGCGCGCGCAGCGGCCTGACCGGCTTTGTGGCCGGCGTGGCGCGCAGCAAGCTGGCGGCGCAGGGCGTGACCATCAACAACCTGCTGCCCGGCGTGTTCGACACCGACCGCATCAAGAACATGCTGCAGGGGACTTCCGAAAAAACCGGCCAGTCGGTGCAAACCCTGGCCGACGCGCGGCGCAAGAACATTCCGGCCCAGCGCTTTGGCACGCCCGACGAATTCGGCGCCATCTGCGCCTTTCTGTGCAGCGCGCACGCCGCCTACATGACAGGCCAGAACGTGCTGGCCGACGGCGGCGCCTATCCGGGGACTTACTGAGCCGCCGCTGGTTGTCATGGCGCTGAACTATCTGGTTTTCGATTACAGCGAAGACACCGAAGGCGTGGGCACGCTGGAAGCGGCCGCTTCCACCTGGCCCGAGCAGGTGCCCGCCGTGCAGGCCGAGCTGGCCCGGGTGCTGGACTGGGCCTTTGCCGCGTTTGCCGGCCGGCGCGGCCCCCTTGAGGAGGGCGGTGACTGGGACTATGACCTGCAGGGCATGCTGGAATTCACTGCCCCGCAGACGGCGACCTATGACGCGCTGACGCGCCGGCTGTCGGTTCATCCCGGCCCGGCCGGCAAGCCGCGCCACAGCTACACGCTGGTCTTCAGCGGAACGGCCGAGTTCTGCGATGCGTTCAGGGTGCAGTTCGGGCTGGACGCGTCGCTTTAGCCCGCAGGCTTAGCGCCGCGACGACACCACGATGCCGCCCACAATCAGCAAAAATGCCAGCGCGTGATAGAGGTGCGGCAACTCGCCCAAAAACGCCGCTGACAGCAGCGCGGCAAACAGTGGTGTGAGGTTGGAGAAAAAACCGGCAATCGCCGGGCCGACGCGCTGCACGCCCATGCCCCAGCAGCGAAAAGCGATGACTGCGGGACCCACGGCCACATACAGCAAGGCGCTGGCAAGCGGCCAGCCCCAGCTGATGTGCGCCTCCGTCAGCGCCCATTCACCGCCCGCAAACAGGCCTGACCAGCCCAGGCCAAACACGATTTGCGCCATTAAAAATCCGGCCCAGTCGCTGCGAAGTGCCGGCGGGTCCCTGGGTTGCGACAGCAGCCAGCTGTAGAACGCCCAGGCCAGCGTGGCCAGCAGCACATAGACATCGCCCTGCACCAGCCGGACCTCTGCCAGCAGCGCCCACTGGCCGCGTGACAGCACCACCAGCACGCCGACGACCGACATCAGGGCACCGGCAATCTGCTGGCGCGCGATGCGTTGCCCGAAAAACAGCCCGCCCACCAGTAGCATCCAGACCGGGATGCTGGCGGCGACCAGGGTCACATTGAGCGGCGTGGAGGTTTGCAGCGCCAGGTATTGCAGCGCGTTGTAGCAGCCAATGCCCAGCAGCCCCAGCAGCGAAAAGCGCTTCCAGTTGGGCCAGATGGCGCTGCCGCGCCGCAGTACCGGGTAGGCCAGCGGCAACAGGATCACAAAAGCCAGCGCCCAGCGCAGAAAGTTCAGCGTCATGGGCGGAACCAGATCGTAGACCAGTCGGCCCACCACGGCGTTGCCGGCCCAGAGCAAAGGAGGCAGCACCAAAAGCATTGCGGTGGCGGGCGTCAGGCGTTGATTCATAACCAGGGACTTTACCAAGCTGGCAAGCTGCCAAGGTGACAAGCCGTCAGGCTCGGCAAGGGCAGCGCCGCCGGATTCGTGGCACGATGGCGGCCAGCCGCCTTTTTGGCGTACTTATCCACCCACAGACCACCAGGAAATTTCTCATGACTCCCATCCGCTCCCTTGCCGTGCACATTGACCTGCCCGGCGGCCCCGAGGAACTCAAACTGGTCGAGGTGGAAGTGGGTGAGCCCGGCCCGGGCGAGATCCGGATCCGCCACAAGGCCGTGGGTCTGAATTACATCGACGTCTACCAGCGGACCGGCCTGTACAAGCTGCCGTTGCCGCTGCAACTGGGCATGGAAGCCTCGGGCGTGGTCGAAGCTGTCGGGGAGGGTGTGACCCACCTCCGGGCAGGCGACCGCGCCGCGTATGCCAGCCAGCCGCCGGGCAGTTACTGCGAAGTGCGCGTGATGCCCGCCCGATGCGTGTGCAAGCTGCCCGACGCTATTTCGTTCGAGACTGGCGCTGCCATGATGCTCAAGGGCCTGACCGCGCAATACCTGCTGCGCCGCACGCAGCCGCAGGGCGGGCTGAAGGCCGGTGACTTCGTGCTGTTTCATGCCGCTGCCGGCGGCGTCGGCCTGATTGCCTGCCAGTGGGCCCGGGCGATGGGCCTGCAGTTGATTGGAACGGCCGGATCCGATGAGAAATGTGCCTTGGCCAAGGAACATGGCGCGGCCTTTGTCATCAACTACGCCACCGAAGATTTCGTCGCCCGCGTCAAGGAAATCACCGGCGGCCAGGGCGTGAAAGTGGTTTATGACTCGGTTGGCAAGGATACTTTTCTCAAGTCGCTCGATTGCCTGCAGCCGTTTGGCCTGCTGGCCAATTTCGGCAACGCTTCGGGCAAGGTCGAGCCGCTGGACATCGGCTTGCTGGCGGCCAAGGGCTCGCTGTATGTGTCGCGGCCCACGCTGTTCACCCACATTGCCACGCGTGAAACCACGCAGGCCATGGCAGATGATTTGTTTGAAATGGTCGGCAGCGGCAAGGTGCAGATCCGCATTGACCAGCGTTTTGCCCTGGCCGATATAGCCCAAGCGCACCGGGCGCTGGAAGCCCGTAAAACCACGGGCTGCACCATTCTGACGCTGTAAGGACGCGCAGCAGGGGTCAGAACCTCATCTGTATTCTTTTGAAAACACCGATTACCTCTTGAAGAGAATGCGCCTGGTTTTGAAACATCTTTCCTGAAACTTCACCGTGATGGCGCCTGTCAAAGCAGTGAGTCGCAAAAAAAGACGACTCGCCAAGGCTGGACCGGGGTGCATTCAGCTCCTCCCCAGCCGTTTTGATTGACTGTTGAAGGAGGTTCATCGTGAACACCAGGTTTAAAACAACGGCGTCCATCATTGCCTTGGCACTGGCCGCAGGCCCTGTTTTGGCGCAGGATCCGGGCGCGGCCAAAACGCGCGAGCAAGTCAGGGCGGAACTGCGTGAAGCCCAGCAGAGGGGCGACATCATGGCTGACTGGGAGACGGGCAGGCGGCTCAATGAGCTTTCCCCCCGCCATTTTCCGGCGACAGCTACTGGACCAAGCAGAACGCGCGCTGAAGTCCAGGCGGAACTGCTTGAAGCCCGACGCAGGGGTGATATTTTGGCCGGTAGCGACTCGGACTCGGCATTTACGCAGCACTACCCCGGTCGTCGGTCTGCCACAGCGGACACGCCGGGACGAACGCGTGCGGAAGTGAAGGCGGAACTGTTTGAAGCGCAGCGCCGGGGCGAGATCATGATGGGCGGGGACTCGGAATCGAGCTATAACGGGGTTTACCCCTACCGGCCAAGAGGCCGGAGTCGTTCCGAGTAGGTGGCGCGGGACGGCAGGCTGCGGCGCGGGGCTTAATTTTTCGCGCGTTTCACCCGCAGCAACTCATCCAGGATCAGGCAGACCGCGCCTATGCTGATCGCGGCGTCGGCGATGTTGAAGGCCGGAAAATGCCAGCCTGCGTAGTGAAAATCCAGAAAGTCCACCACGTAGCCGTGCAGGGTGCGGTCAATCACGTTGCCCACCGCGCCGCCCAAAATGCAGGCCAGCGCGAACGAGAACAGCCTTTGCCCCGGATGCGACTTAAGCATCCACACAATGAAAAGCGCCGCCGCCACGCCGATGGCGGTGAAAAACCAGCGCTGCCAGCCCGACGCCGACGCCAAAAAGGAAAAGGCGGCGCCGGTGTTGTGAACCCGCACGATGTTGAAGAAGCTGGTCACCGTGGTGGCGTCGCCGAGGCGGTAGTAGCCCAGGATCAGCACTTTGGTGAACTGGTCGGCAATCAGCAGGATCAGCGCCAGGCCCAGCCAGGGCAGCATGCCGGACGATGATTTTGCAAGGTTGATTTTGGCCATCAGGCAAACTTCCTGTCTTCGCCCGCGCCATGCAGGTTGCTGGTGCAGCGGCCGCAAAGTGTGGGGTGGGTGGGGTCAATTCCGACGTCATCGCGGTAATGCCAGCAGCGCTCGCATTTAATGGCAGAACTGGCTTTTACGTTGGACTGAAGGACGTCTCCAGCTACCAAATAAATAGCGGATGTGATGAACACAAACTTCAGGTCATCGCCCAGGCTGGCCAGCAGCGCGAGGTCGTCGGCCTTCACCTGCAGCGACACGTTGGCCTGTAGCGAGGAGCCCACCTTGCCCTCGGCGCGCAGGGCTTCGATGTCCTTGTTGACGGCATCGCGGATCTCGCGAATCCGGTTCCACCTGGCCAGCAGCACCTGGTCGGGCATGCCAAGGTCGGCGTAGGTTTCCAGAAAGATGGATTCCGACTGGCCGAAGATGGTCCAGGCTTCCTCGGCGGTAAAGCTCAGGAACGGCGCCATCCAGCGCAGCATGGCGTGGGTGATGGCGTGCAGCGCCGTTTGCGCACTGCGGCGTGCCAGCGACTTCGGGCCGGTGGTGTAGAGCCGGTCCTTCAAAATGTCGAGGTAGAACGAACCCAGGTCTTCGCTGCAGTAGATCTGCAGCTTGGACACCACCGGGTGGAATTCGTAGGCCTCGTAGTGCGCCAGGATGTCGGCCTGCAGCTGCGCCGCGCGGCTCAGCGCGTAGCGGTCGATTTCGAGCAACTGGTCAAACGGCACCGCGTCAGTGGCGGGGTCGAAGTCGCTGACGTTGGCCATCAAAAAGCGCAGCGTGTTGCGGATGCGGCGGTAGGCGTCCACGACGCGCGCCAGGATCTTGTCGTCGATGCCCAAGTCGCCCGAATAGTCGGTGGATGCGCACCATAGGCGGATGATTTCGGCGCCCAGCTTGTCGCTGACCTCTTGCGGCGCCACGACATTGCCCTCGCTCTTGCTCATCTTGCGGCCTTTGCCGTCCACCGTGAAGCCGTGCGTCAGCAGGCCCTTGTAGGGCGCCTGGTCGTACATCGCGCAGGCAGTCAGCAGGGAAGAGTGAAACCAGCCGCGGTGCTGGTCGTGGCCTTCGAGGTACAGGTCGGCCGGCCAGGTCGATTGCGCCGCGTGGCTGTGCTTGAGCACGTGGAAATGCGTCGTGCCCGAGTCAAACCAGACGTCCAGAATGTCGGTGCTCTTGAGGTAGTCGGGGGCATCCGCGCCGATGATGGATTCGGCGCTGGCCTTGCTCCAGGCCTCGATGCCGCCGGCCTCGACCATGCCAGCCGCCTGGTCCATGATCTCCATGGTGCGCGGGTGCAGCTCGCCGGTGGCGGTGTGGATGAAAAAGGGCAGCGGCACGCCCCAGTTGCGCTGGCGGCTGATGCACCAGTCGGGCCGGCCGGCAATCATGCCCTGCAGGCGAAGCTTGCCGTTTTCGGGGTAAAAGCGGGTCTCCTCGATGGCGTCCAGGGCCAGCTGACGCAGCGTTTTAGCGGCCTTGGCCTTGGGGAAAACGCCTTGCGTGCCCGATGTTTCCTCGTCCATGCGGATGAACCACTGGGCCGCCGCGCGGTAAATCACCGGCGTCTTGTGGCGCCAGCAGTGCGGGTAGCTGTGCGTGATGTTTTCGGTGGCCAGCAGGCGGCCGTGCTCGCGCAGGGTTTCAATGACGAGCGGGCACGCTTTCCAGATGTTGAGCCCGCCAAACAGCGGCAACTCGTCGACGTAGCGGCCGTTGCCCTGCACCGGGTTCAGGATGTCGTCGGTGGCAATGCCGTTGGCGACGCAGGAGTTAAAGTCTTCCACCCCGTAAGCCGGCGAGGAATGCACCAGACCCGTGCCGTCGTCGGCGGTGGCGTAGTCGGCCAGAAACACGGGGCTCAGGCGCCGGTAGCCGGCGTCCACATCGTGGAGCGGGTGCATGAAGTTCAGCAGCGCCAGGTTCTTGCCCAGCGTGGTCGCCAGCACGGTGCCCGTGAGCTGGTAGCGTTCCAGGCACTTGTCGACCAGCACGGCAGCCAGCACCAGCAGGCCGCGTTCGGTATCGACCAGTGCGTACTCAAGTTCAGGGTTCAGGTTCAGCGCCTGGTTGGCGGGAATGGTCCAGGCGGTGGTGGTCCAGATCACGGCAAACGCGTCTTTCGACAGGGTTGCCAGCCCAAAAGCGGCGGCCAGCTTTTCGGGCTCGGCGCATTTGAAGGCGACATCCAGCGTCTGCGATTTCTTGTCGGCGTATTCAATTTCAAACTCGGCCAGCGAGGAGCCGCAGTCGAAACACCAGTACACGGGTTTCAGGCCACGGTAGACAAAGCCGCGTTCCATGATGCGTTTGAGGGCGCGGATTTCATTGGCTTCATTGCCGAAATCCATGGTCCGGTACGGGTTGTCCCATTCGCCGAGCACGCCCAGGCGCTTGAAGTCGGCCATCTGGCCGGCAATCTGCTCGGTCGCAAAGGCGCGGCTCCTGGCCTGCACTTCATCGCGCGGCAGGCTGCGGCCATGCAGCTTTTCAATGGCGTTCTCGATCGGCAGGCCGTGGCAGTCCCAGCCCGGCACATAGACGGCATCCAGGCCCTTGAGCTGGCGCGCCTTGACGATCATGTCCTTCAAAATCTTGTTGACGGCGTGACCGATATGGATCTTGCCGTTGGCGTAGGGCGGACCATCGTGCAGGACAAACTTCGCGGCGCCGCTACGCGCATCGCGCAGTTGCTTGTAAAGCCCCTTGTCTTCCCAGTCCTTGACCCAGCCGGCCTCGCGCTTGGGCAGGTCGCCACGCATCGGGAATGGGGTGTCGGGCAGGTTCAGGGTGCTGCGGTAATCGGGTTTTTTGTCAGACATGGGGGCTTTTGTTGGCGGCGGACTGAAGAGGCGGTGCCGCAGGAAAATTCGGTAAAAGGGGGGAGTGGGCTGTTCGCCGACGGGGCGTGCAGGCGAAAGCCGGGCGACGAGATCGTCTAAATTCGGTCGCGGGTGGTCTGTCGGCTGGTTTCGGTATGCATAGCGGCAAAAAACGACCGCGCATCGTCGCAGTCCCTGGCAATGCCCGCTTTGAGGCTGTCCAGACCGTCGTACTTCAGCTCGTCGTGCAGTTTGTGTAGCAGTTCCACGCGAATAATTTTACCGTACGCCCCCTCGGGGCCCAGGTGCGCTGGCCATTCGAGGCAATGGGTTTCCAGCAGCACGCGCCCGCCATTGACATCGGCCGGGTCCAGTGAAGGCCGTATCCCCAGGTTGGCGACGCCGGGCAGGGGCTGCGCGGCCAGGCCTGCTACCCTCACCGCAAAAATCCCGCTGGCAGCCGGGTTCCAGTGCGAAAACCGCAGGTTGAGCGTGCGAAAACCCAGATCCCGGCCCAGTTTGCGCCCATGGACCACATGGCCTGAGATGCTGTACGGCCGCCCGAGCAGGCTGGCGACCCGCGCCATGTCGCCGCGTGCCAGTGCCTGGCGCACCGACGAGCTGGAAACGCGTGTGCCGTGCACCTCGTAGCTGTTCATGCGGGCCACGTCAAAGCCCTGGCGTTCACCGGCAGCGTCCAGCATGGCGTAGTCACCGGTGCGCTTGCTGCCAAAGCGAAAGTCGTCGCCGACCAGCACATACTGCGCGCCCAGGCCCTGCACCAGCACGTCCTGAATAAAGGCTTCAGGCGACAGCGCTGCCAGCCGCGCATCAAAGGGCAGGACCACGCACTGGTCAATGCCGCAGCGCACCAGCTCGGTGAGCTTGTCGCGCAGCGTGGCAATGCGCGCAGGCGCCAGTTCGGGCTTACGGGCGAGCGCCGCAAAATAGTCACGCGGATGCGGCTCAAAGCTCATCACGCAACTGGGCACGCCGCGGTGCTGGGCTTCGTTCCTGAGCAGCGCCAGCATGGCCTGGTGGCCACGGTGAACGCCATCGAAATTGCCGATGGTCAGGGCGCACTGGGGCGCCAGTTGGGGGTGTCGGTAGCCGCGAAAGACTTTCATGGGCGCAATTATCGTTTCTATAGCGGCAGCGTCCCGCCTGGATGCGCTTGAAGCGGATCAATCATGCGTTTGGGCCGCTTTGCCGTGCGGGTTCTTCATGCTGGTTTCATGATTTCACTGTATATTGATTAATTCACCGCTCGACGCCGTTTTTCCATGGTCATGGAGGTTCGTTTTGAAGGTCCTGAAACTCTCAGCCCAAGGGTTGCCGCAATCCTGGATCAGCCTAGAAGAGGCCGTGCTGCATTACGCAACGAATGAAGTGCGCTGGGAGATGGGCGCGCGCATTGCCACCTTTCACGGTGGCCACAATGCCGTCACGGGCCAGCAGTCCATCATCACGGTCAACAGCATCATCGGCACCCGGGGCGTGCCCAACATCAATCCGTTTGAGCTCAAACCCGGGCTGACCAACGGCAAGCTGTTTGCGCGTGACCGCAACGTGTGTGCCTACTGCGGCGGGCATTTAAACGAAGAAGACCTGACGCGCGAACACATCATTCCGTTTGCCCAGAACGGCGTCGATGTCTGGATGAACGTGGTGACCGCCTGCCGCCCCTGCAACCACCGAAAAAGCCACCGCACGCCCGAGCAGGCCGGCATGCCGCTGCTCTACACGCCCTACGTGCCCAGCCCCTGGGAAGACTTCATCTTGCGCAACCGCCGCATTCTGGCCGACCAGATGGAGTTCCTGATGTCGCACTTGCCCAAGACTTCCCGCCTGTACGCCTGAGTTTCAGGCAGTTCAGGCAAACACCCCCGCCGTGTCCTGCATGCGCGCCGACACCTCGCCCAAGTGATGCAGCGTGTCGCCAAACGTCATTTCCAGTTGCGTCAGCTTCTTGAGATAGTGGCTCACGATGTACTCATCTGTCACGGCAATACCGCCATGCAGCTGCACCGCCTGCTGGCCCACGAAACGCATCGAAACACCCAGCTGGTACTTGGCCCGGGCCAGCGCCCGGCGCCGTTCCTCGGCGGGTGCATTGAGCTTGAGCGACGCGTAGTAGCTCATGGAGCGGGCCAGTTCCAGCTGCATCTTAATGTCGGCCACGCGGTGGCGCAGCGCCTGAAAGCTGCTGATGGCCACGCCGAACTGCTTGCGCGTGTTCATGTACTCGACCGTGATGGCCAGGGTCTTGTCCATCACGCCCACCGCCTCGGCGCAGCTGGCGGCAATGCCGATGTCCACCG
>Ga0123337_10001443_pt1 | contig 30449 bp, 26 predicted proteins | sample frozenSSSSmetaG_FD_89792 | JGI IMG/M metagenome (GOLD analysis project Ga0123337, IMG submission 89792) | Glacier valley bacterial and archeal communities from Borup Fiord, Nunavut, Canada, to study Microbial Dark Matter (Phase II) -... | ecosystem: Environmental > Aquatic > Freshwater > Ice >...
GCGCAGTTTCCAGCGTGACCGCAATCGCGGTTCAGGATGACTCCGGCAAATTTACCTCCGGCTCCGTGATCTTCGATGTCAACTACAACGCGGCGTCTCCTGTTACGTTCACCGGGCTTCACATTCACAAGGGCGCCGCCGGAATGAACGGTGCCGTTGAAATCCCCACATCTGTCAGTTCCGTTGCATCGGACCCCAGCGGCAAAGGAAATCTGCGCTACCCAGTGAATGTCAACGTGGCAAGCGCACTAGCGCAGGACGGTCTTTCAGGCCTGTTCGGCAACAATCCGGGTGGTTACTATATCAACGTGCACACGACGGTTAACCCCGGTGGCACGGCGCGCGGACAACTCCGCGCCACTGATCAGCTTACTTATCCAGTCACGCTCCTCCCTTCGAATGAGGCGCCCCCAATTACCGGTTATGCGGCATCGGGGCCCGGCACTGTCACAGTCAATACCATTCGCCGTCCTGATGGTTCAGTGGAAGCGGGCGTGGTGACGTTCGATGTGAACTATCGCTTCCCGGACAGCCCGACCATTACCGGCTTTCACATTCATGACGGAGTTGCCGGATCGAACGGACCGGTGACCATCAATACCGGGGTAAGCGGTGGCAACCCGGTCGCGGCAACGCCCACGGGAAATCTATCCCGCACCGTCACTGTCGGTGAAGCGGCCGGAATTAACACACTGAACTCTCTGGTAAGCACGCCGGAAAAGCAGTACGTCAATCTGCACACTACCGTGTATCCGGGCGGCGTTATCCGTGCCCAGTTGGGAGTGGCGAATGCCGGTCCCCCCCAGGTTGGCATCGTGATTAGCGCCGTGAGCGACCCCACCAACACCACCCTCGCTCCGGGCGAACTGATCAGTATTTACGGCAACAATTTCGCAACGGCGAACGGCAACCTGCAGGGTTTTGACATTGCCTCCGCGCCCATGTCTCTCAACGGAGTTTCCGCAACCGTCGCCGGCCAGCCAGTGCCGATCATATCGGTTTCTCCCACCCTGGTCGTCGGGCAGGTTCCTTTTGAAACCGTTCCCGGTACTCAGCCACTGGTCGTCAGCACAAACTCCACGCCCAGCGCGGCTTTTAATCTGAAAGTGGTGCCTGCGGCTCCCGCGATTTTCTTCGATGCCACCGGCGGCATCGTCCTTCGCAACTCGGATTTCTCTCTCATTCGCCCGGATAATCGTGCCCGCGTCAACGAAGTGCTGCTTGTATATTGCACAGGTTTAGGCCAAGGCACCCCGGCGCTTCTTACGGGCCGCGGTGCCCGGGGAATCTCACGGACGCAACCAGTCACGGTCACTGTTGACGACAAGGCTGCAACGGTAATTTACTCCATCGCTTCGCCGGGATTTGTGGGGCTCTACCAGGTCGCCTTCATGTTGCCCGCGGGAACCCGGGGCGGCACGTCTCTGCTGAAAATCACCGAAAATGGAGTCTCTTCTAACGCCGTCGCATTGCAAACTATCTCTGTTGACTCCGTAACGCCCTGACAGGCTTGCGCGTTACAATAGAAGTTTCTATGCGAACAATGTTTTTGAACCCCCCGTCGTTTGAAGGTTTTGACGGCGGGGCGAGTTCTCGCTGGCCGGCGTCCCGAGAAATTGAGTCTTACTGGTATCCCGTCTGGCTCTGTTATCCCGCCGGAATGCTTCCCGACAGCAAGGTTGTGGATGCTCCGCCCCACAAGATTTCCATTGAACAAACGGTGGAGATGGGCAAAGACTTCGAATTGCTGGTCCTCTTCACGTCCACGCCGGGTTTCGACGTGGACGTGAAGATGGCCAATATGATGAAGGTAGTGAACCCGAATCTGAAGGTTTGCTTTGTAGGGCCGCCCGTTACTGTCGAGCCCGAGAAGACCCTGAACGCAACGAACGCTATCGATTTCGTGGTCCGCCGCGAATTCGATCATCAGATTGTCGATTACGCGAATGGCAAGCCCCTCGAAGAGATTCCGGGCGTCAGTTTCCGTAATGCCGAGGGAGTGATCGTCAATAATCCGGAGCGCGGCGTCATCGAAAACCTCGATGAACTGCCGTGGGTGAGCAAGGTGTATAAGCGCGATCTGGACGTTACCAACTACAACGTTCCCTTTCTGCTGAACCCGTTCATTTCGCTGTACACCTCGCGCGGCTGCCCTGCCATGTGTACGTTCTGCCTCTGGCCGCAAACGCATTCCGGGCACCGCTGGCGCCTCCGTTCGGCTGAGGATGTGGCGGCCGAAATGGCTTACATCAAAGAGAGCTTTCCGGAAATTAAGGAAGTCTTCTTCGATGACGATACGTTCAATTACCAGAAGGCGCGCACCATCGAACTTTGCGCCAAGCTGAAGCCCTTGAACATGACCTGGTCGTGCACTTCGCGCGTTACGACGGATTACGACACTCTGAAGGCCATGAAAGAAGCTGGCTGCCGGCTGCTGATTGTGGGGTATGAATCGGGCGACCCGCAAATTCTGAAGAACATTAAGAAGGGCGCCACGATCGATATGGCGGAGCGCTTTACCGCCAACTGCCGCAAGCTGGGCTTGCTTATTCACGGCGATTTTATTGTAGGCCTGCCGGGCGAATCCCGCGAGAGCATCCGTAAAACCATCGATTTCGCCAAGAAGCTCGACAACGAAACCATTCAGGTTTCAATTGCTCACCCGTATCCCGGCACTGAGTTTTACGATTACGCCAAGAAGAACAATCTGATCTCCATCGGTTCCATGACGGACGAAGTGGGCCATCAGCTCCCGAAAGTGATTTATCCCGATCTCGACGAGGCTGAGCTCGTGGAATGGGTGGAGCGCTTCTACGGTGAATATTACTTCCGCGCCCGCGTGATCTGGCGCGTGGTCAGCAAGGCCATGTTCAATTCGCATGACCGCAAGCGCTTGGCCAAGGAAGCCAAAGAATACATGGCCCTGCGCCGCAAGCGTCGCAAATTTGTCGCGGACCACCGGCGGGCCACAGCCGCCGCCGCGTCCGCTCATGCAGGCGACTAGTACTCAGCCAATACTCAAAACTCGGGTCTTCACGCTGATCGTCATTTTGGCGAACGTGCTGGGAGACTCGTTTCTGCGCATGGGAATGAGGCAGGTTGGCTCGATTGTCTCCGCTTCCCCAGTCGCTTACGCCATGGCATTTCTCAACCCGTGGGTCGCCGTAGGAGTCACGTTGCTTGTACTGTGGATGCTGTCCCACATGGCGCTCCTGAGCTGGGCGGATCTGAGCTATGTTCTGCCGGTGACATCGATCGGTTACGCGCTGGTGGCGCTGGCTGGGCACGTCTTCTTGAATGAGGCGGTTTCGCTTACCCGGTGGGCCGGCATCGCGCTCATCGTCGGCGGAGTGATTCTAGTGGGCCGCACGGAATTCAATACAACCAGGCAACCTGAATGAAGTGGATTCTGGTGGCGATCATTGTCGCTTGCACCACGGTGGGTGAAATTCTTCAGGCAAAAGGGATGCGCCAGCAAGGGGAGATTGACGATTTTCACCCTGGTGCACTGGGCCGTGTTTTAGCCGCCATGGCGCGGAACCGCTACATCATCCTTTCTGTCACCTGCATGGCCGTCTCGTTTTTTTCGTTCATGGCGCTGCTCTCCATCGCGGATGTCAGCTTCGCGGTGCCTGCTACTGCGGCTAGCTACGTGTTTGAGACGGTGCTGGCGAAGTTTCTGCTGCAAGAGCACATCAGCCCGCGCCGTTGGATGGGCGCCTCGCTGGTCGCCTGTGGAGTGGCGCTGCTTTCGGCGTGAATTGGCTCGCGCTCCCAGTTGTTGCCTGCACTGCCTACTGGCTCCTGGCCTTGGGTGCCGCTCTGAAACGCCTGCGTGAACCGGCCCCTCGCCTTCTTTACCAACCACCCGTTTCGATTCTCAAACCGATACGCGGAAGAGATGAGCACTTCTATGACGCCATTCTTTCGCACGCGCGCCAGCAGTACCCGGAGTTCGAAATCATCTTCGGCGTGCGGGATTCGAGCGATGCCGCATGGATCGACATTTACCGTTTGATTGGTGAGTTTCCGGCTCTTACGATCCGCACGGTTACGGAAGCGCCCGATACTCCAAATGGCAAGGTGGGGATGCTGATTGCGCTCGCCGCCCAGGCACGCTACCCCATGCTGCTGGTGAATGACAGCGATATTTCGGTGGAGCCCGATTATCTGAGCACCGTGATGGCGCCGCTTGCCGATCCGGCCACTGGCCTGGTTACCTGTCTTTATCGTGCCCGAGGCTCCTCATTTCCGGCGCGCCTTGAAGCTCTCGGTATTGCAACGGACTTCGTTCCCAGTCTGTTGGTCGCGCGTACGGTTGGCGTGGTGCAGTTCGCGCTAGGCTCAACCCTGGCATTTAGCGTTAAGCAACTCCGGGCCATCGGCGGCTTCGAAGCGATAGCCGATTACCTGGCCGATGATTATCAACTTGGCGCAAGGATCGCAGCAACAGGGAAGCGCATTGCAATTGCCGCTTGCCCGGTCGAGACAAGTCTCGGCGGCGGATCGTGGAGTGATGTCTGGAACCACCAGGTCCGCTGGTCACGTACCATTCGTGTTTCGCAAGGAGCCGGTTATGTGGGGTCGCTCATCACGCACGCGCTCTTGTGGTCCGTTTTGCTTTGCACGTTTGCCGCGTGGAGAGCGGCATGGCCCTTCGTGTTTGTCTGCTACGGCGTTCGTATCCTTGCTGCTTTTGCGGCAGCGAGAACGGTGAAAGCATCAGTTGCGTGGTGGTGGCTGCCACTGCGCGATGCGTTCGGTACCGCTGTCTGGGTAGCCGGGTTGTTCGGCGGGTACGTTGAATGGCGCGGCCAGCGGTTAAGACTTCGCAGCGACGGTCGAATTGCAGTCTGATACGCTTTTTAAATTATGTTGAGCGGATTCAAAGAGTTCCTGTTTAAGACGAACGCCCTCGCACTAGCCGTCGGTGTCATCATCGGCGCGGCTGTCGGCAAAGTAGTCTCTTCCCTGGTTGCCGATATCCTGATGCCGTTTGTCAGCCTGCTGATTCCAGGCGGCGAGTGGCGCTCGGCGAAGTACGTCCTCAGCACCTCCACAGGAGCGGATGGCAAGACCATAGTCAATGCGGTCAACATCGGAACCTTTTTCGGCAATGTGATTGATTTCGTCATCATCGCGCTCTGCATTTACTTCATCACGAAAGCGTTCCTGAAAGAGCCGCCGCCCCCCGCCACCAAGTCATGCCCGAAGTGCTGCGAAACCATTCCGATCAGTGCCACTAAATGCCGATACTGTACAACCGACCTGTAATCGCCAGCTTGGCCTTGAGCATGATGCTTGCCCAACCCGCGCCGCCGCCTGACCTGAAAGCACTCAGCCGGATGACCGCCCGGTTTGTGCCCACTCCGCTAACTGCCGATACTTCGCGCTTGAGTGACGGCGATAAAAAAGCGCTGGTGCAACTGGTGGCAGCCGCGCACGCAATCGACGAACTTTTCCTTACGCAGTACTGGAGCGGTAACCACGCACTGCTTGAAAGCTTGCGGCACGATACCACTCCGCTAGGTAAAGCAAGGCTTCATTATTTCTGGCTGAACAAGGGCCCGTGGTCTGGCCTCGATGAGAACCGCGCTTTCCTTCCCGGGGTTCCCGCAAGCAAGTTACCGGGTGCCAACTTCTACCCGGAGGATATGAAGAAGGAAGAATTCGAAACTTGGGTGAAGGCTCTTTCGCCACAGCAAAAGCAACTGGCCGAGGGCTTCTTTTCCGTCATTCACCGGCAAGGCAATAGCTTGACGGCTGTTCCCTTCAGTGAGGAATACTCGGCCGATTTGCATAAGATTGCCGCCTTGCTGGACAACGCAGCCGCGCTGACCGAGAACGCGACGCTCAAGAAATTCCTCACCTTACGCGCGCACGCGTTTCTTTCGAACGATTACTATGAGAGCGATCTTGCGTGGATGGATCTGGATGCGCCGCTCGATATCACAATTGGGCCTTACGAGACCTATAACGACGAAATCTTCGGGTATAAAGCTTCGTACGAGGCCTATATTAATATCCGCGACGATGCCGAAACCGGGAAGGTAAAGTTCTTCTCGAGCCACATGCAGGAGATTGAGAACGGCCTTCCGATAGACGCAAAGTATAAGAACCCGAAGCTGGGCGCGCTCTCACCGATTCGCGTGGTGAACCAGATAATTGCAGCGGGCGATGGCGCACATGGCGTGCAGACGGCGGCGTATAATCTGCCGAACGATGAACGCGTGACGGTGCAGAAGGGCACGAAGCGCGTTATGCTGCGAAACGTGCAGGAAGCTAAATTCAACAGCATCTTAGTGCCAATTTCAAAGCGGATGCTTCCGGCTGCGGCCATAGGCGACCTCAGTTTTGAAGCATTCTTCACGCACATTCTGGCGCATGAAATGACGCACGGCATCGGGCCGCACTCCATCACCGTGGATGGCCGCCAAACCACTCCCCGTCAGGAGTTGAAGGAGCTTTACAGCGCGATCGAAGAAGCGAAAGCAGACGTCTGCGGCCTCTATATGCTTCAGTACATGTACGATCGCAAACTGCTTCCCGAAGCAGAAAAGAAGCTTTACACCAGCTATCTTGCATCTTCCTTCCGCACCCTGCGTTTTGGGTTGCATGAAGCGCACGGCAAAGGCATGGCAGTGCAGTTTAACTATCTGATGCAGAAAGGCGCACTGATCGCGAATGCGGATGGAACGTTCGCAGTCAATTTCGAAAAGATGAAAAGCGGTGTCCGCGACCTGGCTCATGACCTGCTGACTATTGAGGCAACGGGCAACTATCGCGAGGCGAGCCGCATGCTGGATACTCTGGGGCACTTGGGACCGGAGGTAACAGCCGCTCTTCAGAAGCTAACAGACTTGCCAACGGATATAGAACCTGTGAATGTTACCGCGGACAAGCTCAAGTAGGCTATTCGAACCCTTCACCCGGGCTGGGCAACACGTCGTTGGGCCCCGCGAACCACACAGAGAGCGCCGGCAACACGGAGATGCTCATCAACAAAGTGGTGCTTAACCCGCCTAAAGTCACACTGGCAAACGACCGCTGCGATTTCGCGGGGTCGCCGCCTTGTATTTTGATGCGCTCGGAAACTTCTGGTAATCCGAGAACGCTAATTCCAAATTGGGACTGACTACATTCAGCAGAACCTGACCCTTCTTCACGGTGTCGCCTAATCGTGCGCGGATGGCGGTTACCCTGCCGCTAAGTAGCGCATTCACAGGGACCGTGCGGCCGACATCTGGAGCCATAACGCCGGTAGCCTTCATCGCTGAAGGTGCGGACTGCTGCTCGACGGTGCCCGGCGGGTATTGTGCAGGCTTTGCCACAGTCGCCGAATCCGCCAAGGCGGGTTCTAAGCAGATTCGGATTATTCTGGCGGAATCGCTCGCGCACCTGGTTCCGGGTGAATGGCTGCTTCGCCTCTAAATTCCGCGCGTCCTACCCTAGAACCAATAGCGAAAGCGAAGGCCAATAAAAAAGCCTCACACTTTTCCCTTCCTTTGAATTTTTTGAGAGTTGGAACTTGCGAGAGCTCTAGGCTAACGAAGGGGACCGCGGCCAACGGAACAGAGCAGCTGGCGTGCAATGCTGCGCATCCCAAAAATTTCACTTTTCCGAAACAACTAAGTGCGATGGCGAAGACGAATGCCGCGGAGAATTGCATGTTTTAGAGCTCCTGCAGTACTCGTTCCAGATGCCCCGCGTTCTTGCCGGTTGGAGAGGAATCTTGGTGTCGAGCGCTTAGCGTGGAAAGGCCAAAAATGTCGTCGCTAGCGGAAACGCAGGGGAACAAGAAACAGATGGCGATCAGTACAGCGCTGATGTGTTGCACTCTGCCGCCTACGCGTTGGAAGCACTTATGGCGACGCTACGCTAGTGCAAACCAAAGCACCGCCGCAAACGCTATAAAGCCCCAAACTGCGTTTAGGACAATCGGTGAAGCCACTGCTTTTCCGAGTGTGCCGCAGCTAAATCAGGTTACAGGGCCGGGGTTAAAAGGAGCGAGTGCGTTGCCGAGGCCCCAGTGTTCGCTCCAGGTGCGCCTCCTGCCGCTGGCCGTATCGAGGATGAATTGGAAAATCTGCTGACCCACTTCGTCGATTGTGGCGTCGCCGGTGGCGATGGTTCCGGCGTTGATGTCGATCAGATCGTGCCAGCGTTCCGCGAGCGAGGTGCGCGACGAAACCTTCACTACCGGGACCATCGAAAGCCCGTAAGGTGTACCCTCTCCGGTGGTGAACACATGGACATTCATGGAGGCAAGTTGTTGCGTGCCGCAGATGAAATCACTGGCGGGAGTGGCGGCGAAGATCAGGCCACGCCCGCCGCCCACGCGTTCGCCATGAGAGGCGACGCCCATCAGAGCGGTGCGGCCGGCTTTGGCGACGCTGCCCAAGGCTTTCTCGACAACGTTAGAAAGGCCCCCACGCTTATTACCCGGCGTGGGGTTGGCGCTGCGGTCGGCGCCGCCGCCAGCGAGATACTCGTCATACCAGCGCATCTCACGCACCAATGCGCGTGCTACATCTTCGGTGACGGCGCGAGGCGTGAGCAGGTGCACGGCGTCTCGAACTTCCGTGACTTCGGAGAACAGGACTGTGGCCCCGGCACGCACCAGGAGGTCGGCTGCCGCACCCACGGCCGGGTTGCAGGTAACTCCGGAGAAGGCATCGCTGCCGCCACACTGCAAGCCGACGATCAGCCCTGCAGCGGGGCAGGGAACCCGCTGCCTGCGGTTCAGTTCCGCGAGTCTCGTTTCCGCTGCTTCCATCAGAGCGGAGATAGTTTCCGCAAAGCCCAGCTTGTCCTGCAGCCGGATCACGTTGCCTTGCCCGATGATTGGCAAGTCCGTTGTGAAGAGGGTTGCGGGTTGCATCTTCTCGCAGCCGAGACTGATCACCAGCGGGCGCGACCCTAAGTTTGCGTGAAGCGAAATATGTTTGAGCGTGGCAATGGGGATGGCCGCACCTGGCGCGTTGATGGCCACTCCGCAGCCATAGGTGTGAGTGAGCGCAACCACGCCATCCACGTTCGGGAAGCGCGGCAGCAGTTCGCGCCGGATGCGGTTCGCTGCGTGTTCGACAGTGGGCGCGACGCACTGCACTGTGGTCGCAAGGCCGAGGATATTGCGGGTCCCATAGGTGCCGTCAACATTCGGGTAGCCCTGAAAGGTAATTCCTTCGAGTGGAGGCAGCGGCGGGGGAACGGCAGTGGCGAGCGACAAGGATTCCAAGGGAGGAGCGGCTGGCATGGAGAGCAACTCTTCCCGAACCCATGCGCCCGCGCCCAAATTGCGCCGTGCATGACCGATAATTTGTCCATACCGGATGACTGGTTCGCCCTCTGCCACGCTATGCAGCGTTGCCTTGTGAGACTGCGGGATGGCTTCAGCGGCAGTGAGCCCCTGGCCAAGATCTTCGCCGGGATGCACACCTTCCGGGTCCACTACGATCGCGACATTGTCGCGCCCGTTGACTTGAATTAGTTTGCGCCGCAACTTTTATTGTAGAAACTTGCGCCAAGGCGTGCATAATGAGGGCGAATGCTGAAAGCGGCTGAAGACGAGAAAACCACCGGTTCCTCGAAGCGGTTTTTCGCCGACCTTGGTCCAGGCTTGATTACGGGAGCGGCGGATGATGACCCGTCCGGCATATCCACTTACTCCGTTACCGGTGCAACGTTAGGGTTGGCAGGATTATGGACGGCTCTGTTTTCCTTCCCATTGATGGCGGCAGTACAGTTGATGTGCGCCCGGCTTGGACTGGTAACCGGGCGAGGTCTTGCGGGTGTAATCCGCATGCGCTACCCGCGATGGGTACTGTGGTTTTCCTGTCTGCTTCTGGTTGTCGCGAACGTATTCAATATCGCGGCGGACCTGGGCGGCATGGCGGAGGTGATGCGAATGATGACGGGCATCCCCGCGGGTTATTGGTGTTTTGTTTTCGCCGGGCTCATCATAGGAATGCTTTTCTGGACCTCTTACAAACTGATTGCCCGCATCTTCAAATGGCTCACCTTGGTGCTTTTTGCATACGTGATTGCCGCATTCTTCACGCATCCGGATTGGGGTAAGGTACTTCAGGCGACGTTGTTGCCGCACTTCGAATGGTCGCGCAGCAACATATCGATATTGGTTGGAATTTTGGGAACTACCATTTCCCCGTATCTATTTTTCTGGCAATCGGCGCAGGAGGTGGAGGAGGAGCGCTCTCAGGGCCGAAACACTCTGGCGAAGAGGAAGGGCGCGACAGCTTTGGAGCTGCGTTGCGCGCGAACAGACGTTGTCGTGGGAATGTTTTTTTCGAACCTGGTCATGTTCTTCATAATTTTGACGACCGCAACCACTCTGCATGCGCGCGGCATCACTCAAATTGAAACCGCGCAACAAGCAGCGGAAGCGCTACGGCCTCTGGCGGGAAACTTCGCCTACCTCTTGTTTACAATCGGCCTGATCGGTACCGGCATGTTGGCGATTCCGGTACTGGCCGGCTCTTGCGCGTATGCTATTGCGGAAGCTGCGAATTGGGGCAGGCCGACATTGAGCCGCAAACCGCATTTGGCACGCCGATTTTATGCGGTAATTGCCGGTTCTCTGCTTGTGGGACTGGGTTTGGATTATGCGGGGTTGAACGCCGTCAAGATGCTGTTTTGGTCAGCAGTGGTGAACGGCGTATTGGCCCCACCCCTGGTAATTCTGGTTGTCATGCTGACCAGCGACCCTACTGTTATGGGAGAACATGTAAGCCCCCCGCTCCTGAAATATCTGGGTGCGCTGTGCGCCTTGGTGATGTCATTGGCGGCTATTGCTCTTTTGTTTTAAATCGTCCATTTCGTTTTCTTCATTGAGGTGTTTTGGTAATGTAGAGCCCGAAACTATCAGGAAGTGTGGGTTTTCACTCGTGCTTACGGGACTGCGCAGATAGGAAAATTAAAACGTACTAAAAAGTGGCTGTTTGTGGGCTGGCACCTCCGCGCTGGCCCACAAACCTACATATGAGATGCCCAGTTCAGGTACCGCATTAACTCCTTCCTGTTTCGATAACTAAATTTCCAAAAAATTGCGGGCGTGATTTGACTGGCGTGGAGGCCTGAATAGGTTTCAATACGCCACAGCAGATAGGGGCTGCGCCAAGGGCGAAGCCTGTATCCGCGCGTCAGTCTCCAAAGTACAAGAACGGCCTTCAACCAATTATTTGGCAGTCTTCGCGCTCGCATCGCTTTTCGCCGCATAATAGCCGCTGCGAGTGCGCACCATGGGATGATTCGGGCCATTAGCAACTACTTTCACGGTGCGGAAGGAGCCATCCATGTCGGTACTGGAAGAGGAATAGCCGATTGTATATTGGCTGCGGAGATCCCTGGCCACCTGATGGGCAATACGGTCTACTTCAGAGGCGTCCTTTGGAAAAAACGCGAGGCCGCCGGTAGCCTCCGCAAGACCGGTGAGAGCACGTTTCGCACGGTTTGCTTCACGACGTTCTTCTTCGCTCAGCAATCCAATGCAGTAAATGGCGGTTTCGCTATCGGCCTGCTGCGAAGCCTGCACCAGATTCTCCAGGCTGATCATGCTGGCGTTATCATTCCCATCGGTGACCACCAGCAAGACTTTTTTATCTTTCTTCCCTTTTTCCCGCAGATGATCGATGGACATGCGAATGGCGTCGCGCATGGCAGTGCCGCCGCGCGAATCGATCTTGGTCAACCCCTGCTGCATCTGTTTGATATCGCTGGTGAAGTCCTGATCCAGGTAAGCTTCGTCGTTAAAATTCACGATGAAGACCTCATCGTCGGGATTGGAATCTTTCACCAGAGCCAGCGCGGCGGATTCCACTTTCTGCCGCTTGTCCCTCATGCTGCCACTGTTATCTATGATCAAACCCAGCGACACGGGGACATCTTCCTGTTTAAAAACCTTGATCTGCTGAAGTTTTCCATTTTCGTAAACCTCAAACGCGCTTTGCGTCAGGTTGGTCACCAAATGGCTGCTCTTGTCGAATACGGTGGCGTGCAAAACAACCAGATGTGTATCGCTCGAAAAAACAGCGGGCCCCTCATCAGGCTTTTGAACGTTATCCGGTTTCTGCGCCGCTGCGAAACAAAGTCCCAGGGCGAAACAAATAAGGAGTCGCATGTTATTGAGTAGGGGCGTAGTAGCCCAATCGCCAGAAAGCTTTCAACGGGGGAAGCCCTTTCGGCTGAACGAGTTTGACCTGTACCTTTCGATATTTTCCGTTACGTTCAGCATTGGTCGGGGTATAGCCAAGCAGGTATTGGTTGCGTAATTCGATGCCAATCTTCGCGGCGACATCCGGCAACTCATTCAGGTTATCAACGGCAAAAGCCCGTCCGCCGGTCTGCTCTGAAATTTCGGTCAGCAGCCCAGGACCGGCCAGCTCTTCCGCGGTGCGTCCACGGCCTGCCATGGATTCATAAATCCCGATGGCATAAATCTGCACATCGGCCTCGCGCACCAGATTCTTAATTTCACTTTCCGTATAGCGGCTACTGTTATCGCCGCCATCGCTAATGATCAGCAGCGCTTTCCGGGCGTTGTGGCCTTTTTTCATGGTGTGCAAGCCCAGGTAGACCGCGTCGAGAAGTGCGGTACGTCCCTTGGAGTGTGTGAAAGTAAGCCGGTTCTGGACCTCTTCGAGACTGGTCGTAAACGGCACCACCAGTTGCGGGCGGTCATTAAACTCAACTAGAAAAAATTCATCCTGCGGGTTCGTGGTCCGAAAGAACTGCGCCACTGCCTGACGACTCTTGTCCAGCTTGCTGCCCATGGAACCGGACGTATCGAAAATGAGACCCACGGAGATGGGCGCGTCTTCGCTGGCAAAATACTGTAGCTTCTGTTCGACCTTATCTTCGAACACTCGGAAGTGTTCCTTCTCAAGACCCGTTACAAAGCGATTGAGCGGGTCCGTAACCGTGACAGGTATCTGGACGACAGTGGTATCGATCCGGATATTCGCGCGGGGCGAAGCAGGCGCCGCCTGGGTAGGTTTAGCGCGGGGTTCAATAGTTACTTTCTGCTGAGTGTCTTCAGGCGAGCCAGTGGCTTGCACTGAAAGGAACGCCGTAACTAGAAGTGCTGAGAAAAAGGTCCGTGAACGGGGAAACATTGGGTTGATCAACCCTTCTTGACCGAAGTCTAACACAGGGATTTTATGCTAAATTCGTTTGTGCCCCGCAAAATACTGGGCGTAATCCCCGCCCGGTACGCAAGCTCTCGGTTTCCTGGTAAAGCGCTGGCCCCACTGCAATCGAAAAGCATGGTCCAGCACGTTTGGGAGCGCTGCCAGCTTTCCCGCTATCTGACGCACACCGTAATCGCGACGGATGACGACCGGATCTACGCGGAAGCGCGGCGTTTTGGCGCGGATGTCCGGATGACCAGCGGCGACCACCTTTCCGGGACGGACCGCTGCGCCGAAGTGGCATCCCAAGATGACGCGGAACTGATTGTAAACATACAGGGCGACGAGCCTCTGATTGACCCTGAAGCGATCGACGCGGCGCTTCTGCCATTAGTGCATGAGCCCGCAATTCTGATGGGCACGCTGAAGAAGAAGATTGAGGATCCACGCGAGATGACGGACCCGAATGTCGTGAAAGTGGTGACCGACCGGTTCCAAAATGCCCTTTATTTCTCACGATCCACGATGCCGTATCCGCGTGGCGGCGAGGCGGTGGAGTGCTTTAAACACATCGGGCTCTATGTTTACCGCCGTGCTTTTCTGCTGGGATATTCGGATTTGACGGTGGGACCCCTGGAAGCGGCCGAGCGATTGGAACAGCTACGCGCCCTTGAGAACGGATACAAAATTCGCGTGGTGCCGACAGAATACGAGTCTCTCGGAGTCGACACGCCGGAAGATTTAAAACGTGTTTCCGAACTGTTCGAACGCAGTCTTCAATACACAGGTGCTGCACACATAAAGAATGGCTAAATACATTTTCGTCACAGGCGGCGTGGTTTCCTCATTGGGCAAAGGAATTGCCGCCGCGTCCATCGGCTGCCTGCTGGAAAGCCGCGGGCTGCGCGTAGCATTACAGAAATTCGACCCCTACCTGAACGTGGACCCCGGCACGATGAGCCCGTTTCAGCATGGAGAAGTGTTCGTGACCGATGACGGGGCGGAGACCGATCTCGACTTGGGCCACTATGAACGATTCACTCATGCCAAGTTGACTCAGGCCAACAACCTGACGAGCGGGCGTATCTATGAATCCATTATTCAGCGCGAGCGGCGAGGAGACTACCTTGGCAAGACGGTCCAGGTGATTCCGCACGTCACCAATGAGATTAAGGCGGGCATCAAGAAAGTTTCGGAAGATGTGGATGTCGTGATTGTGGAAATCGGGGGTACGGTGGGCGACATTGAATCGCTGCCGTTCCTTGAAGCGATCCGCCAGGTTCGGCACGAGCAAGGAAGAGAAAATTGCATCTTCGTTCACGTGACGTTGGTGCCCTGGATTGCGGCGGCACAGGAACTGAAAACAAAACCGACGCAACACAGCGTGAAAGAACTGCGGGCCATTGGTATTCAGCCCGACATTCTGCTTTGCCGCTCGGAGCGGTTCCTTCCCAAGGACATGAAGGAAAAAATCGCCCTGTTTTGCGATGTGGCGGAAGAGGCCGTGATTACCGCCAGCGATGTGGATTCAGTGTATGAAGTGCCGCTTTCCTTCGCGCAGGAAGGCGTGGACGAGATTGTTCTGCGGCAATTGAAAATTGAGCCGCGACCAAGCGATCTGAGCCGGTGGCGCGGCATGTTGGAACGCATGCAGAACCCGATCGATGAGGTATCCATCGCGCTGATCGGCAAATATGTGGAGTATGAGGATTCCTATAAGAGCCTGAAGGAAGCGCTGTTGCATGGCGCACTGGCCCACCAGCTAAAATTAAATCTGCACTGGATTGAGGCAGAGGGCGTGGACGGCCCGGGCTGGCAAAAACGGTTGGAAGATTTCGACGGCATTCTGGTTCCGGGAGGGTTCGGCAGGCGAGGCATTGAAGGCATGCTGAATTCGATCCGTTTTGCGCGTGAGCAGAAGGTGCCTTACTTCGGTATTTGTCTGGGCATGCAAACGATGGTCATCGAGTTTGCACGCAACGTTTGTGGACTGGAGCGCGCGAATTCCACGGAATTCGATCCTGCGACGCCGCATCGCGTGATCTACAAGTTGCGCGAGCTGAAGGGAATCGACGAGCTTGGAGGCACTATGCGCTTAGGCGCTTGGCCGTGCGTACTGGCAGATGGCAGTTTTGCCCGTGAATCGTACGGTAAACCGGAAATCAGCGAACGCCACCGGCATCGGTACGAATTCAATCGCGAATACGAAAAGACGCTGACCGAAGCGGGCTTGCGGATCACGGGTGAGACGCCGGACCGAACTTACGTAGAAATATGCGAGTTGAAAGACCACCCGTGGTACTTGGGGTGCCAATTCCATCCGGAATTTAAATCCAAGCCGCTTGAACCTCATCCTTTATTCCAATCTTTCATCGGGGCGGCGTATCAGTACCGCCGTCACCGAATGACGCCTCTTGAGTCGCAAGAACCAGTAGTTGAGTATTTGCGTGGGGCCTAATCTGCTGCTGATTGCCGGGCCTTGCGTGATTGAAAGCGAGGAGCATTGCCATGGACTGGCGCGTGCTATTCAGCAGATTGCGGGCGATTACATCTTCAAAGCTTCATTCGATAAGGCAAACCGAACCCGCGTGGATTCGTATCGTGGGCCAGGGCTGAAAGAGGGGCTGCGGATTCTTGCTGGGGTGCGGGCGGAAACCGGTTTGGAGGTGTTGACCGATATCCACACACCGGATCAGGCCGGGCCTGCGGCAGAAGCTGTGGATATTCTGCAGATTCCCGCGTTTTTATGTAGGCAAACCGATTTGCTGGTGGAAGCCGGGCGCACCGGCAAAGTTGTGAATATCAAAAAAGGCCAGTTCATGGCGCCCGCGGATATGCAGTATTCCGTAGACAAGGTCCGGTCCACGGGGAACGATAAGGTGATTCTCACCGAACGCGGTTCGTCCTTCGGTTACGGCAATCTGGTAGTGGACATGCGCAGCCTGGTGATTATGAAAAAGATAGGAGTGCCCGTGGTGTTTGACGCGACTCATAGCGTGCAACTGCCAAGCGTGGCAGATGGCGTGTCGGGCGGACAGCCGGAATTTATCGAGCCTTTGGCGCGGGCCGCGGTGGCGGTGGGAGTCGACGGGATTTTTGTGGAAGTTCACGATCACCCGGAACTGGCTCTTTCAGACGGAGCCAACGCGCTACATCTAAGCCTGCTCCCGAATTTTCTGCAAACGCTGGGACGCATCGCCGCGTCATAAACTGTAGATGGTGCCCAAAATCAATACCCGTAGCCGCCGAGGCTTCTCTCTGATCGAACTGCTGATTGTGATCGCCATCATTTTGATCATTGTCACGGTGGCTGTTCCCAAGTTAAACAATGCGCGTAAGTTCGCTCAAGAAACAGCGGCGATCAAGGCCGTACAGACGATTCATTCCGGCGAGGCCCAGTACTTTTCCCAATACGGCAAGTACGCTGGCTCGCTGACCGAATTGGGTCCACCTACCAGCGGTCAGGCGGGTCCGCAAGCCGCCGATATCATTCACGAGGATTTAGCTTTGGGAGTGAAACAGGGGTACAAATTCACGCTTGCAGCCACTCCCTTGGGGTATACGGTGAACGCGACGCCAGTGGCATTCGGGTCCACCGGGAGCCGGACGTTTTATTCGGACCAATCCATGTCAATTCGTCAAAACGCGGGGCAGGAGCCGGCTGGTCCCTCCAGCCCTGAATTGAAATAACCGTATCTAAATAAAAGGGGAGGAACTGTCGAATACTCGCCAGTTCCTCCCCTTTTATTACTGTCTTGATGCCTGTGCATTAGAAAGCGCCGAACATCACAGACTGCAGAGTGGCGGCGTAAGTAACGAATGCATTAACGCTTAGCGGATAAGTGAGCGTGGGGACTGTATTGGTTTGGAACACGGTCCCGTTCTTGTAGTACTTCATTTGTCCACTCTCAACCGCGACGCGAAAGATATCAGCTGTGGCGCACGATATGGCTCCACGGTACTGCCCGAACTCCCGGATCTCAGCGTAACCGCCGCCGTTTAGAGTCAGACCGTAATCGACAGCGCCAGGATTGTGTCCCAGGCCGATTCCGCGGACCGTATTCACTTCCGCAACGGTGAATTGCACGAAGCCGTTGCCTTGCGTTACCTGCTGTTGAGAACTCGCCGAGCCATTGTATCCGTCATTGCTGCTGGCCAGATTATTCCCGTTGATCGCCACGTGACTGCCGTTAATCCACACAAGATTTTGCGCAACCGGCGGGACTGGAACGGGAGCTGGCCCGGAGAGCAACACGTTTGACAAGAGAGCCTGAGAGGTCAGGAAAGCGTCTACAAATAGCGGGTAAACCAGGGAAGGAATTGCATCCGAGGCAAAAAGAACGCCGTTTTTCAGGTAATTCATTTGCCCGTTCACAACGGCGATACGGAATACGTCACCCAAGCTATAAGAAATGCCGGCCCGGTATTGTCCGAATTCGCTTACCTCCGCAGCTCCCGCCCCATTGAGAGTGATTCTGTACTGGGCGTAGCTGGCATTACTGCTGAATCCAACCGAGCGGACCCAGTTGTAAGTGGAGACCGTGAAGTCTATATAGCCGTTCCCGGAGGCAAGCTGCTGCTGTGCGGAAGCGGAGCCATTGAATCCGGCGTTCGTACCCTGAAGAGAGTTTCCATTGGCGGTGACATTAGCGAGGTTCGTCCAGGTAACCGGGACTCCGGCCGTTGGAGGCGGGGGCACGGTGGGAGGAGGCGGTGCGACAGTAGCTCCCATGCCCGTTGAGGTCATCACAGTCTGCTCCTGGTTGGAGCGATAGAAGTTGGAGTCCCAAAGGATGAATTTGCCGTCCCCTGAAAGTCCGGCTCGCGCCGTACTCCAATACGGATCATCGGTAAACCTGACGCTGTGCAACTGAGCGAGCCTCCTGACTTCGAGTCCAAGTCCGCGAACTACGAATACTTCAGACTCGTGCGGAAAGCGCGGTATGGGAGTGGTGGGGTTAGCGGGATCGAGTGCAAAATAGTCGGCGTAATTTTTAGAGAAAGCGCAATAGGCATTGGTCTTTGCGCAGCTGACGTGGGAGGCAATAAAGGAATCGCCCGCGCCGCAGAAGTGGGTCGCCATAATGGATGTAAGGCCGCCGCCGGTGCCCAGGCTCGCGATGTCAAGAATGGCGTTGCCTTTCGACAATTGGAGCGCCGTTACCCGGCGGGAGCAAGGAGCGAAAGAGCTACCCTCGTAATCCATTTCTAGAGCAAGGTACTGTTTTCCATCGGTGTTCTCAAAGACGTCCGCGTGGGGAGCTCCCAGGCAAAGCTCGTTCGGCTCGCAAATCTTGTTTCCATTATTCCGGCCGTAGGCGCCTTGCAAATGACTGGGGTATTCCGCGCCGCGATATTCGAATTGAAGCGATCCTGTAATTGCGTTCACTGAGAAGGCGGCCAGCGAGGGCAGACCCATCAAGAGGACCAGCCGCTTTCCGGTCTCGCTGTCCACACCCCGGCTTGTCAGTGAGTAATCGATAAATGTAAAAGGAATGGCTCCCGCAACCGCCGAAGCATTGTAATCCGCACAATATGTCTTAATACTGTTCAGATCGATTACACAGACATTGTGTTCGTTGGGAGCGAAGAAAGACAGCCAGTTGTCTTTCGAACCATCGCCGGTACCCCCGTTTTTGATTGCGGTAAAACGACCCGTAGCCGAGTAATCGACAAGAGTAGTGGTGGTGTTGGTCGAAAGTACATGTTTCACAACAGAAGCACCGGAAAAGAAATAGTAAATATCATCGCTACTGGCATCCCAGCGCGGCTGGTCCAGGGTCACTATGCCGGGGCGGGCACGGTAGACCACTGTGGACGAAGCCGTATCTACAATATCTGTTTGCTCGTTGTTGATCGACAGCATGGCATACTTACCGGTGGCGCTCAGCGGGAGCGGGGTCGAATAACCGTGTAGAGTCCTTGCGGGAGAAATCACTTTCACAACGGAACCAAAGGTGGAATCAACGTAGGAACCGCCTACCGCCGGCACGGCAAAAGGGGTAAGAGGCGATTCGCCCGGAACTGTACAAAGAGCAGGGTCAGCGAACTGAGATGGGGTAGTACAGCCCAGAGGGGCGGCGGGATATGTGAACGTCGGTTGGGCTTGGCCGAACAATACGCCAAAACTTCCAACGCAGACCACAAAAGATAAAAGGAGTGTTTTATATGAAATCTGGCGAAGAGTATTAATCATCACCAATAGGATACTGGACGTGTAATGAACTTCACTATACAGTGAATTCAGTGGCCAAAGTTAATCTGCGGGGTATTGTGGTTTTCACCAGTTTGTGATAGACCCGTCCGGGCGCTCAAAAATCGGCGTCACCCGATACCGCTCCGTTACCTCAGCCTGAAGCTGGAGTGGCTTGGTATCCAGCTCCACGCCTAGCCCTGGTCTTCGATTCGGTATGAGTTTGCCCTTGTTCCAATCCGCGCAGACGGGCAGATGCGGCTCTTGTTGGGGACCCGTGCCCGTCATTTCCATCATCACCGGGCCGGAAAACGCACTGCAGGCATGCACCAAGGCCGCCACACTCAGGGGACCTGTAAAATGCGGAATCAGGCCGACATAGTGCGTTTCGCACAGGGCAGCTATCTTCATGAATTCCGTAATTCCGCCTACATTCGGCAGCGTCATGCGGGAATAATCAATTAATTGCTGCTCAATTAAATCGTTCACGTCCCATTTGGATCCGAATTGTTCGCCGACGGCGATGGGAACCTTCACCTTCTGACGCAACTCTTTGTAGACCATGGGATTCTCTGAGCGAATCAGGTCTTCCGCGAAATACGGCTCCAGGGGTTCTATCAGGCTAGCCAGGCGAATGGCATCCGGCATATCCAGCCGTGTATGGAAATCGAGTGCCCAATCGCCATCCTTTCCAACACCTTCGCGAATCTGAGCGCAATCTTCATAAGTCTTGCGGACCATTTTGTGCGAATTGAACGGCTCCCCTTTGCCGGGATCGGCTGTGGCGTGGCGGTAGGCGCGGAAACCCATCTCCATGCAGGCACGCGCCGATTCTTTCAGGCTGCCGCGGCTGGGAAAGCTTGTGGCGTAACATTCGCAGTGATTGCGCTGCAAGCCGCCCAGCAATTCATAGACGGGAACACCGAGAGCTTTGCCTTTGATATCCCACAGTGCGAGATCGATCGCGCCCAGGGCGTCCAGCTTTTCACGGCCCGCGGGATAAAAATATCCGCGGTACATCATCTGCCAAAGATGATCGATGCGGGAAGGATCTTCACCGATAATCATCGCGGCGCATTGCTCTACCGTGTCTTTGGAACCGCCTTCGCCAATTCCCGTGATGCCGGCATCGGTCTCCACGGTAACAATGTTGTAGCTCTGGTTGAAGATAGCGCGGCCGCGCGGATTCTTGTAGAAGCGGATGCGGGTGATTTTCATCGGGCCGGGGCTGGCCGCCGCCTGAAGACGTGGGACAAGGGGTACTGCCGCGGCTGCCCCGGCTGCGGAAAGAAATGCTCGGCGTTGGATCATACCGTCAGATCGTATCCCAAACCGCGCATTCCGTCGATCACATTCGCGCGCACCTGAGTAACTTCGTCTGAAGAAAGCGTCCGCTCCTCTGAGTAAAGGGTGAACCGGAACGTCACGCTTTTTGTTTCAGATCTGGCGTACTGGCCCATGTAGGCGATGCGTTCCAGCAAAGGGCCAGCCAGCACCTGCATGCGCCGCTCCAGGTCTCCCACCAGTTCACGGGGCTTCGCAATCACGGAAAGATCGAATCCGCTGGAAGGGAACTTCTTGAGAGGCGGGTACTTCACGGTTTCCACTTCATGCTTTGCGAGTAGATTCAAATCCAAATCTAAGACGGCGGCGCGGCTGGAGCCTTCAAGGTAGCCAGGATGCAGTTCGAAGAGACGCCCGATCACAGCGCCGCCCGCCAGTACATCTACCGTGCGGCGGGGATGTTCAAAAGAGCGGGCGGTTGCCCCACGCACTTGAATGCCGTGCGCGAGACACTGCGCCACGCGTTTGAGTTCCAGCAACGCGCCTTCTTCCCCGTAGATTGCCAGTACCAGGTGCTGCACCTCTTCCGGAAGCGCGGGTTCCGGGCGCTTGTGAATCTCACGCCCTATTTCAAAAAGCCGAAAATGCTGAAAGTGTTTCCGGTTCTCTACTATGTTGGCGTACACCCCCGGAAAAAGGGAGGGCCGCATCAGGCTCTGATTCTGTGCAATCGGATTCAGCACGCGAACCAGATTTTCTGGAACGAACCCAAGCTGCAGAGCCTGCTCTTCACTGAGAAACGAATAGTTGTAGACCTCCGTGAAGCCCTGTGCGGATACCATGTTCCGCACCCGTCGCAGATAGAGCCGTGCAGGGGAATCTGGCGGAACCGTGGAGAGTACGGCTGGGGGCACCGGGGGAATGGTTTCATACCCGATCATCCGGCCCACTTCTTCCACCAGATCATCGGGGGTGTTGACATCTTTCGTAGCACGCCAGGTAGGAACCGTCACGGTGAGGTGAGGCCAGGTGCCGGAGATTCCGAAACCCAGACTTGTCAGAATGGACGCGACCTGAGCCGGTTCCACTTCGCGCCCGATCTTCCGATTGAGCCATAGCCCGTCGAGCGCAATGGGCTGAGGGGCGGGGCGTGCCACGTACCAATCCGCCAGTCCACCCACAAGCCGTGCTCCGGGACAAACGGTTTTCATGAGCGCGACCGTTCGAGCCAGCGCGCGTATGGTGTTCGCGGGGTCTTGCGCCTTTTCAAATCGCATGGAGGCATCCGTGCGAATCTTGAGAGCTGTCGACGTCTTGCGGATGCTGGAGGCGTGAAAGTTTGCGGCTTCAAATACAACTTCTGTCGTTGCATCGGAGATGGCGCTATCCAATCCGCCAATCACACCGGCAACGCCCACCGGACCCGCTGAATCGGCAATCACCAGATTCGCTGTCGAGAGCGCGTACGTTTCCTTGTTTAGGGCCGTCACCAGCTCGCCCTCTTTAGCCAGTCTGGCTTTGAGCTTGTTGCCATGCAGAAGCGCACGATCGTAAGCGTGCATCGGTTGGGCCAGTTCCGCGGCAACGTAATTGGTCAAATCCACCAGATTATTGATCGGGTTCATTCCCAAAGCGGTAAGCCGGAATTGCAGCCATAAGGGCGAGGGTGCAATGCGGACGTTTTCATAGACGATCGCGCTGAACCTGGGGCAGAGTTCGGCATCCCCCTCCACCTCGAAAGCGGCGGGGCCGGAAGGAAGCAGGGAGAGATCCACGGGGTCGGCCAGCGGATTCCCGGTGATGGCGGCTATTTCCCGCGCCATACCAAAATGTCCCCACAGATCCGGCCGGTGAGTGAGAGACTTGTTATCGATTTCGAGAATGGTGTCCGTGGGAGGCAGCGGTTCGTTCAGTTCCACAATCCCTGTGTGATCGCGGTTGATACCCAGTTCATCGCCGCTGGCCAGCATGCCGTCGCTTTCCACACCCTGGATGATTTTCCGGCCCAGCGGCAAATACACGGTTCGCAATCCGGCGCGGCAGTTGGGCGCACCGCACACCACGGTTTTTCTGCCGTATTTCTCAGTTTCCACAATCGCCAAGGTCAGTTTCGTATCGGGCACCGCTTCCGCGGAAATCACGGTGGCGATGCTTGCGCCCGCTTCGCCGTATTTCTCTAAACCTTCACATTCCGCGGTGCGCGTTGTAATCAGGTTCATGGTGAGCCCGGCATCGGCGGATAACTGCGCAAACTCACGGATCCAATTCAGGGAAAACTTCACGCGGCCACTCCTGCGGCGGGAGCAAGAAAGCGCAAGTCTCCGGACATCAACAGCCGGATGTCGGCAATCCCGTAGCGCATCATTACCAGACGCGTCAGGCCCAGCCCGAATGCGAACCCTCCCCACTCGGTTGGATCGATGCCACTTTTTTCGAGGACCTTAGGATTCACCAGCCCACAGGGCAAAAGTTCCACCCAGCCGCTCTGTTTGCAGACCGCGCAGCCGGAGCCGCCACAAATCAGGCACTGGATATCTAGTTCGAAGCCAGGTTCGACAAACGGGAAAAAGCCCGGCCGCAGCCGCACGGTCACCTCGCGGCCGAAAACTTCGCCCAGCAGGGTCTTCATGAAATAAATCAGATTGCCCACCGACACGTTGCGGTCAATCATCATGCCTTCCAACTGATAAAACGTGTGCTCGTGAGAGGCGTCGACACTTTCATTGCGAAACACTCGGCCAGGCGCGATCATGCGTAGCGGCAGCGGCAACGTTTCCATACCCCGCACCTGCACAGGGGACGTGTGGGTGCGCAGCAGTTTACCTCCTTCCAGCCAGAATGTATCCTGCATATCGCGCGCCGGGTGGTCCGCGGGAATGTTCAACGCGTCGAAGTTGTGATATTCATCCTCAACCTCGAACCCGTCCAGAATGGTGAACCCCAGTGAACGGAACAGGTCTTCAATTTCCTGCTGCAATCGCGTTAAGGGGTGCAGGTTGCCGGGTCGGATTCCTGGTGCCGGCAGTGTAAGGTCAACCCATTCGGATTCCAGGCGCTCCGCCAGAGCCGTGGCTGCGAACTGATCCTGACGGGCGGCGAGCGCCGCCTCAAGCGAGTTTTTGGCTTCGTTTAGTAATTTGCCGATGCGGGCGCGCTCTTCGGAGGCAATCTTGCCCATGTCTTTCGAGACAGCGGCCAGCGTTCCTTTGCGCCCCAACACCTCCACTCGAATTGCTTCTAAATCTGCGGGAAGCGCTGCTGCGGCAATACGTTTCAGGGTGCCGGCTTGTAGCCCGGCAAGGTCATTTTCAAGCATGAGCGGAGAACATTAATGTTAACTGAACCGCTTGCGGCAAGAACACCTAAGCCGCAAGCTGAGGCTGATAAGGTTCCCCGTCTTTTTCCAGTTCGAAGATCAAGTGATTGATGTAAAACAAAACGAGTGGTTCAGGAAACTTCCCCGAAAACTCCTGGTAGGCCCGCTCGCGCCAGCCGTCCGTCAGATACCGTTTGGCATCCAGATCTTTGACGAAAAAGCCCTCTTCATTCGGAATGCCCAGGAAATTCAGCACTGCCACGATCAGTTCCATGTGAGAAACCAGGATCGCCTGCGAAAGATCGGTGGCATATTCTTCGTCGTGCGTGAGCAGCCGGTCCCACAATCGGGGAGTCGCCTTGCGCAGGTTCTCGGTGTTTAATTTCTCTATGTGGGTGCGCAGCTTAAATCTCTCGTACAACTGAAACGTCCTCAGTTTTCCGAATGAAATGGAGCGCAGCAGTTTGGCAAAACGGTCCTCCCCCAGACTGCGGAAGGCGTCGGAAAGCAACATTTTCCGAGCGTAGCATCATCCGCGTCAGCAAATATACGCGTCAGCAAATATACGTCGCACCCATTCTCAACCCCACCATGACTCCCCCGGCATCAAGTGCGCTTTTGCGACATCAGGATTAATCTCGATCCCCAACCCGGGCTTATCTTGAATCGTGAAATACCCATCCTTCCATATCGGCCCTTCGTGAATCACCAAGTCGGGCCACCAATCCACCCACTTGGCCAACTCATGGATGCGGAACTCCCGCATGCTTGCCGCCGCATGGGCCGACGCGATGGTCCCCACCGGGCTTGCCGGATTATGTGCGGCGGTCCAGATGTAGTACAGGTCCGCCAAATCCGAAATGCGCTTCGATTCCAGCAGCCCGCCTGATTTCGGAATATCGATATGTACTCCCGCACATGCCTGCGATTCGATCAGAGTCCGAAAGCCATGCCGCCCGTATAGGTTTTCTCCCGTGCAGATAGGAATGTCGGTGGCCCGCGAAACACGCATCATGGCGTCCGTGTTCTCCGGTGGTACCGGATCTTCCAGCCACATGGGCTTCACGTGTTCCAGCGCCTTGGCAAACTGAATCACGTCGTTGGTGTCATAGCGCCAGTGGCATTCAATCGCCATATCCAGATCCGGCCCAAGCGCGTCGCGGACCGTATCCATCGCAGTCACCACGCGCCGGATGTCTTTATTGGTGACGTTGCGCGCGAAGGGATCATGTCCGGGCTCGCGGTACTGCGGGTCCGAATCGCGCTGCACGCCATCGCCTTGGAACTTGAAAGCGGTCCAATTCCACTTTTCTGCTTTTGCCGCCTGCACCTGGTCCCGCCAGCTTGCCGCCGAATTCACATCAGCCGGCGTCTGTAGTGTTCTGTAAAAACGAACCCGATCGCGAAAGCGCCCACCAAGAAGATTGCAAACGGGCGTTCCGAGAATGCGGCCTGCCAGATCCCAGAGCGCGATCTCAATGCCGCTTGCAGCCGTCACCGTTACTCCGCCTATGGCACCGGCTCCCATGCTCCTCATCAACATCTGCGTATAGAGCTTGTCCACGTTCAGCGGATCTTCGCCAATGATCAGAGGCTTCAACTGGCGCAGCACCAAATCCTTTACGCCTGGGCCCCAGTAAGCTTCACCGATACCGTAAAGCCCGGAATCGGTTTCAATTTTGATGAGGTTCCAATCCCACGTGCCCCGCACAATCATGCACTTCACATCGGTAATCTTCACTTTGTTGCGAAGGGCCGAAGCCGCCTTGGCCCATGGCCCGGTAAAGAGAGCGCCACCCGCGCCCAGCGTCTTCAGAAAATTTCTGCGATCCGTCAGCATGGGAGCCATAATATCCCCTATGCATCGTCGTCAATTTTTGGCTAGCGCATTATCGGCGGCATCGGCTGCTAAGTTATGGGCCGAGCGGCCCAATGGCAAGCTGAAAATCGCAGCCATCGAACTGCTGCAACTCAGCGGTCATCGTGAAACAGAGATGGGGGCGAACGCTCAGTATCAAGTGAACCCGCTCTACGTTTACGATGACCTCCGCCCTCCGGTCTACCAGGATAAAGCTGCCCAGCAGAAGTCCGCTCCGCTGGCGCAACTCTATCTTCGTATACGTACGGATCACGGCCTTGACGGGCTCTACGGACCGATCGACCGCGAAGCGGCCATCGTGGTTCAGGAACAACTGCGGCCTTTCCTGATCGGCAAAGATCCGCTAGCGGGTGAAACGCTTTGGGACCAGATGTACCGCTCGAACCGACATTCACGCGCTGGCCTGTTCTTGATGGCCATCAGCGCCGTGGACAACACTCTTTGGGATCTGCGCGGGCGCTATTTCGAAACCCCCGTCTACCGTTTGCTAGGCGGTCCGACGCGTGACTCCGTCGAGGTCTACGGCAGTTGCCTTGGCTATTCGCTGGAACTCCCGAAGGTGGTTGAACGCGCGCTAACTCTGAAAGCCGAAGGGTATCGCGCGCAGAAGTGGTTTCTCGCTTACGGCCCGGGTTCCGGCCCGGAGGGTATGCGAAAGAACGTGGAACTGGTTCGCACCTTGCGGGAAACTTTGGGCGATTCCACTGACCTGATGTTTGACGCGTTCAGCGGTTGGGACGAAGCCTACGCGCTTGCCTGGGCCAAACAGGTGGAACAGTACCGGCCCCGCTGGATTGAGGAAGCCGCCCATCCGGAGAAAATGGAGAGCTTCGTTGCACTGCACCACGGCACTTCAATTCCGGTTGCTTCCGGCGAACATTTCTACGGTCGCTGGGAGGTGGACCGGTACTTACGCGCAGACGCCGTGACCGTGGTGCAGGCCGACCCTGAATGGTGCGGCGGTCTTACGGAGTTGGTCAAAATCTGCGCGGTGGCCTCCACTCATGACGCACAAGTGATTCCACATGGCCATAGTATTCACGCCGCGCTGCACGCCATCGCGAGCCAATCGCCCATGACATGCCCGCTTGCGGAGTACCTGATCCTGAAGATGCGGAGCTACTACCATTTTGAGAAGCATCCGCCGCTGCCGGTCAAAGCTCGCATCGCGCTGCCGGAACGGCCCGGCTTCGGTATTGAACTAGACCCCGCCAAAGTGGAGAAACAGAGCATTTTCCAGCTAAGCACGTAGATTTTTCAGAATCTGCGCCGAAGCCCAGTACGAAATCGCCTGGATGGTGAGCGATGGGTTGAAACCGCCATTATTTACATGAACACTGCCGTCCACCACGTAAAGGTTATCCATATCGTGAACGCGGCAGTGCCGGTCCACTACGGAGGTCTTAGGATCGTTACCCATTCGGCATGTGCCCGCTTGATGCTGCCCACCGCTGAGGCCTGAACCTGGCAGCGCAAGCCAGGTGCGGCTGGCACCCGCTTCCTTTAACCACTCCTCACAGCGAAGTGCCAGAAACTTGCCTACTTTCGCATCGTCCGGATGCCGGTGCCCGCTCAGCCGAATGGTGGGAATACCGTATGAGTCTTTCAGGTCCGGCGTAATCTCAACGCGGCTCTCGAAGACGGGCATCTCCTGTATCGGGCTCTTGATCCCCACGGAACGCTTGTAATATTGCCGAACAAACTTCTTGTGCTCAGCGCCCCAACGGGGCGTGCCTGGAGGCAGCGATTGGCGTGAGAACAGGTAAGGCAAGCGGATAAACTCGTTCGCCATTACGCCCCCGCCGCGCATGCCTTCGGGCAAGCCATGGCTGAAATCGCAAGCAGCAACCCGAGCTGCCGGGCCCAGGCCATCGAATACCTCCTGCTCAAACAAGCCGTAAGCACCGGAGTACGAATGGCCCTGAAGATTTCGCCCCACCCAGTCATACCGGTTGCCCAAGCCGCCAGGAAACAACTTCGTAGCGGAATTCAACAGCAATCGCGGCGATTCCGTGGCAGAGCTTGATACCACCACCGCGCGGCAAGGCTGGGTATACAATTGGCCGCTCTGAATGTATTCAACGGCCGTCGCGCGGCCCTTGGAATCCACCACAATCCTGCTTGCCATCGCATCCGTCCGAAGCTGGCAATGCTCAGTCGCCAAGGCGCGCGGAATCGCAGTCACGGCCGTCGAACTCTTCGCATTCACCTCACAAGCAAAGCCCACGCAATGCGGGCAACCGATGCATGCGGGCCGGCCCATGTACTCCACCGAATTGATTGCCATCGGGATGGGAAACGGGTGCCAGCCCAGCTTGCGAGCTGCCGGAAACAGCAGCGAGGCTTCCGTATTGAAAGGCAGGGGAGGCATCGGGTAAGGCTTGCTCCGCGGGGGCTCGAACGGGTTTGCTCCCGCTTTGCCGCTCACGCCAATCTCCCATTCGGCCTTGGTGTAGTGCGGCTCCAGGTCCTGGTATGTGAGGGGCCAATCGGCAAGCGAACTGCCGGCGGGCGCGCCATAGACTGATTTCAGCTTAAAATCCCGCTCGAAGTACCGCCAGGCCATCGCACCGTAGCTCAGCGTCCCGCCGCCTACACAGGCTGCGACATTATTGTAGGCGCCTTCACTCGGCAGCACAGTGTGAAGCTTGCCGTTGGCGTCCTGAACTTGCCGAACGGAGCGGTCGTCCGCTGGCCCGAATGCGTTTCCGAGCACCGTTGTTCGCTGGCTCCGCAGTTCATCATGGCCGGTTTCGCTGAACTGCTGTTTCCGCCCACGCTCCAGCAACACGACTTCGAATCCACCCAGCGCGAGCTGCTCCGCTACTATGCCGCCGCCTGCTCCGGCCCCAACTACCACCGCGTCCACTGCCTGAAGAATCAATGCGTGTGCCCCCGCATCACGTCTTCGATGCCAAGCATCTTCCAACTCGCTTCGCCCTTGTTGCCACCGTGCTCCGGGCTCCCATAAAAGCCTTGCATCGTGTGATCCACCACCATTGCGAAAAAAGAGGTGTTCTCCACCTGAAGCAGATATTCTATTTGCTTCGCCGGATGGAGTTCATCGAAATACTTACCCATCCGTTCGCGGCAACCGGCGTAGAACTGGCCGATACCCATTTTGTAAGCTTCTCGAAACCGCTTCAGTGGCCCGGCTAGTTGTTTGTCGATATAGAAAACCACTCCAGCGGCAAGCGCTCCGGGCGTGTCATCCGCGGGGATGATGTGGTCAATTATTCCCGCAATCACCTTCGCCTCAGGATCGCTAAAGACAACCAGCGGTCCCGCATAGAGCGGCGCCGCAGCCGCCGAAATCAAGAACAGCCGTCGATCCATCTGCATCGGGATTCCTATTTTGCCGTGAGCGCCAGTACGGCGTAGCCTGTCGCTGCATCGCTCATGAAACGTCCGACATCGGAATCCAAGTCGCGCTTCTTGTTGAGCGAGTACCCGATCCACCGCCCATCGGCCGCTGCCTGATTCGTTTTTAACCACTGCAGTCCGCGCGCCAGCGAATCTTCTGAGCGGGGAACGCCCGCGCGCTCCATCGCATAGGCAATCAGCCCAGTGGCATACCCGTCGCTCACCGTCTCCAGCTGCGTCCCATCGCGCCGCTTCCAGGAACCGGCAAGGGCGGTAAGGCTCCAGCCGCCGTCTGCCTGCTGCAACTTGGCCAGATCGCGCATCAGGTCTGATTTCTGAACCGGTGCAAGAAGCTCAGGAAGGTTTGAGGCAGCCCACAACACGACAACGCGGTTTGCCAGCGATTGCGCGGCAAAACCGCGCTTCAGATAGTCCACTAAGGCAGCGGCTTTTTCACGGTCTGCTCCCGGTGCCATACCAACCGCAATGGCCGCTAGAGCACTGCCATAGTATTGCGAATCGTCCGCTTCCCAAGGCCTGTTATGGAAATCGAGCCACTGGAATGACCCACGGTTCGGGCCCACGTTAATTTGCGCCGCCCACAGATTGCGAAACGCCGAAGTCTTAGTCTCCTGCGGTACTTCTGACGAGGCCAGAATCAGGGCATTCAAAATCGCCTCCGTCCCACGCGATTCCGCAGTCCTCTCCGGTGCTGCCGGGCTACTCGGGTAAAACGGCTCCAAATCATTCCAAAGCTCTACCCGCTTCATGACATTTGCAGTCAACACCCGTTCCGGCGCACTGGGAGCGCTCTCTTCCAATGCACCACGCAACGCTGGACGGCTCAGTGCATACGGTACGGCCGTATGGCACGAAACACAAAACGTCGCGTGATCGCGCGATGCGGTTCCCCAAGTAGACCACCAAGCGGCGCGCCCGTCCAGATAAGAGGCCGCAGCCTTCGCATCCCAGGTTTTTTCGCCCGCAAAACCCGTCACAGCACATAGAGAGAATACGATTGCAAAACAACCTGGCATTCGAGTCTATTGATAATACGCGTGATAGCATCACGCTGTAATGGGACGCGTTTCCATGATTGCGGAAATATCCGAAACCGAAGGTCCGTTGCGGCTGTCTACGGCGCGTCCGCTTACACGCGCATACTTCCTGAAGTTCATAGCGGCCAACCCGGATTTGCGGACCAAACTCACCGCGGAAGGAGAAATGATCGTCATGGCTCCAGCGCACTCCCGGTCCGGTCACCAGAAC
>Ga0123337_10001444_pt1 | contig 30404 bp, 27 predicted proteins | sample frozenSSSSmetaG_FD_89792 | JGI IMG/M metagenome (GOLD analysis project Ga0123337, IMG submission 89792) | Glacier valley bacterial and archeal communities from Borup Fiord, Nunavut, Canada, to study Microbial Dark Matter (Phase II) -... | ecosystem: Environmental > Aquatic > Freshwater > Ice >...
AGAGCAGCCGATATTGCGCGCGGTAGCTCTTGAAATCCATATACACGCCCGTGATTTTGCCCCAAAGCCCTTGCAGCGGACCCGGCAGCCGCCGCCCGAACCAAGCGAGCAGCCCGCCCGTGAAATCCTGCCAGAGCAGCCAGATACCGAATACGGTCCCGATGAACAGCCCATGAACGAGCAGCGTCACGCCCAGCGGCAGGTCGTGGTTCGGGTAGAGCAGCAGCGCGAGGCTCCCCGCCGCGAAGAGCGCCAGCATCCCGCTCCCGCGCTCCAAAATCACCGCCGTAATGCTCTCCGTCGCGCGCCCGGTGTCGCGCGCCGATTCATACGCGCGCACGGCATCACCGCCCATCCCCGAAGGCAGAAAGTTATTGAAGAACATGCTGATGAAATAGCTCAACAGCAAATAGCGCGGCGTCATCACGATCCCGCGCCAGCGCAGCACAATCCCCCAGCGCCACGCTTTCGAGGCGACGCTCGCCACGCTCAACACCAGCGCGAGCAGCACCAGCGCGAAGTTCACGCCGCGCAAGGCGTCGATGAATTCCGGGTTGAGAAAAGTCGGGATGAGCAGCGCGATCAAGATGATCGCGACCGCGATGCGCAGCCAGCGGAAGAGCGAAGCGCGGGTTTGTTCAGTCACTTTTTGCGTGCAACGACGGTCAGCGACATATCGCGCTTGAGCAGGTCCGCGACGGGCGGGCGGGCGCGTTCACAAATGAAATTCGGTCCGAAGACCGCCACGATTTCTTCAAAATGGAAGGTGTGCTGTTTGCCAGGGACGAGCAGACGCTCCTGCAACTTTTGCCGAACGCTCTTCGAGGTGTGCGCTTCCGGGCGCTTGCCAGTGCGCAACCGCGTCACGAACGGGATCAAGCGTGAGCCGCCGGAGAGGACCAGCGCTCGCACTACGCGCGGCGAACGGCTGAGAACCTGTTGCAAGCCGAGTTCGAGCGCGCTCCATTTATTCGCGCCGAGTGTGTGAATGACCGCCACGCCGCCGGGACGCAGCACGCGCCCGACCTCGCGAATCGCCTTGAAGGGGTCCGGCACGTAATGCAGCACGCCCCACGACCAGACGACATCGACCGACGCCGAACGGTAGGGCAGTTCACTCAGGCTGCCTTGCAGGAACGGCACGCCTTGCGCCTTCTGCCGCGCGGTGAGCAGGCTGCCCACGCTCACATCGAGGCCGGACGCCGCGCCCGCGTTCATCGCGTGGAAAGCCGCCGAATAATCGCCATTGCCGCAGCCGCCATCCAACACGGCTTTGCCGGACCAGTCCTGCGGCTTGAGTATGGCGGCAATCAGCGCGCGGACTTCGACAGCGGCGGGGCTGGCATCCGCGCTCGCCGTGTCCCAAAACGAGGATTGCTCGCGGACTTCGCCCGCATGTTGATTATTGAACATTGGATGGCCTCACGAGCGCGCCCGGCGTGTAATCTTCCAGGACGCTGCCGCCGCAAAATTCGCGCAGGAGGGAGTCGCCCGGCACATCATCCAGCGGCGCGGGCTGCACCCAGCTCAGGAACGCGAGCAGCCGTTTGGCTTCCATTGAATAGGGCGAGGCGCGCTCGATTTGCAGCAGGAGCGGCTCCGCGAAAGGTTTTAATACAGCCAGTTCGTAGACGATGCTGCTGTTGAACATCGCATCCGCGTTCTCCTGATACGGGAAAATATACTTTTTCTCGCCGCGCCGCACGCTCGACCAGCGGCTGAGGGTCGCCAGTGCGGAATGCCCGCGCCCGGAATTGTCACGGACCATGCGCCGCAGCAGGCGTACATCGGTCGTCGGGATGCGGTTGTTACGGTCGATATTGAGCGCTGTCAACGCGGAGACGGCGATGCGGAAGACGCGCTCCGGCGGGATCAGTGGAAGCAGCTCTGGGTTGAGGCCGTGAATGCCTTCCGCAATGATCACATGTTCATCGCTCAGGTGCGCGAAATCGCCCGGCGTACTGCGTCCCAGCTTGAAATCGAAGCGCGGAAGCTGCACCGGGTCGTTCGCCATCAGGCTGAGAATGTCGCGGCTCATCCGTTCGCGGTCGAGCGCGCCCACCGCCTCGAAGTCGAAATTGCCCGCCTCGTCGCGCGGTGTCAGGTCGCGGTCCACGAAGTAGTTATCCATCGCGAGTGTGAACGGCTGGATGCCATAGGCCATGAGCTGTATTGCCAGCCGCTTGGAGAAGGTCGTTTTGCCCGCGCTGCTCGGTCCGGCAATCAGGACCAGCCGCGCGCCGCGCCTGTGCCGCTCCGCAATTTGTGCGGCAATCTCCCCAATCCGACGCGAGTGCAGCGCTTCCGCGATCAGGATTGTCTCGCGCAGTTTGCCGTCACGGATAATCCGATTCAAGCGCCCAATGTCTTCCACGCCGATCACGCGCAGCCATTCGTCCATTTGCCGAAATGCGCGCTCAACCAGCGGCGTTGGTCCAATCGGTTGCAGGCGGTCGGGCTGTTCCGGGCGCGGATAACGCAGGTAAAAGCCATCTGCTTCGGCGGGCTGCAAATCAAAGAGAGTCAGCATCCCGGCACTCGGCAGCATATAGCCATAGAAATAATCCGCGTAGCCGTGCAGCCTATAAATTGTCAGGTAGTCTTTTGTGCGATTTTCCAGCAACCGCAGCTTGTCGTCGTCGCCACGCGCGGTAAAGATCGCGACTGCTTCCGGTAATGGAATTTGCTGGCGCAGGATCGGCGCGTCTTCCGCGATGATCGCGCGCATCCGCTCACGCAGCGTCCGCAATTCCGCGTCGGTGAATGGCGCGCGGCTCGTCACGCGGCAGTAATAACCGCCCACCGTCAGCGCATTTTCGACTGCGACTTTCGCATCGGGGAAGCATTCATGCGCGGCGACGACGAGGACGAACACCAGCGAACGGCGATAAATACGCCCGCCGTCACTATCCGCGAGTGTGACCGACGCGGCTGCGCTGTCTTTGCGAATCGGAAACGTGAGTTCGCGCAGGTCGTTCTCGACAATCGCACCCACGACCGGACCCGTCTGCGCGTTGCCCGCCACGCCTGCTGCATGCAGCACATCCCCGATAGGCGTCCCGACGGGGGCGCTATACACCGAAGCATCGGGCAGCGTTACACGCACATCGTCGCGCGGCGCGGCGCGGATGATCGTCAATTGTGGGGAATGCACGTCAGACAACACCCAACCCTGCTTTATCGTGTTAAAATTCACAGGAACCCGCCGGATTATAACACGACCGGACAAACATGAGCGACGACATCAACCTCAAGGACCTTTCCACGCCCGACCTGCTCATGCAGATGGCCTATGATTTGTACGATGGCCTCATGCCGGAAGTCGAAGCCGAAGTGCATGAGCTGCTCTCGCGCGCAATGAGCGCTTACGACGTGATGACGCAGGGACTCGTCGCGGGCATGGAGATCGTCGGCAACGATTTTCGCGATGGTATCCTCTTCGTGCCGGAAGTGTTGATGGCGGCCAAGGCGATGAAGGCGGGCATGGCGATCCTGCAACCCATTCTCGCCGATACCGGAGCGCCGAAAGTCGGCAAGATGGTGATCGGCACGGTCAAGGGCGATATTCACGACATCGGCAAGAACCTCGTCGCGATGATGATGGAAGGCGCGGGCTTCGAGGTGATCAATCTCGGCGTGAACTGCCCGGTCGAAAAGTACGTCGCGGCCATTCGCGAACACGAGCCGGATTTTCTCGGCATGTCCGCGCTGTTGACGACGACCATGCCGTATATGAAGACGGTCATCACCGGGTTGAAGAAGGAAGGCCTGCGCGACAAGGTGACGGTGCTGGTCGGTGGCGCGCCGCTCAATTCAGCCTTCGCGGAAGACATCGAAGCGGATGCCTATTGCCGCGATGCCGCCGTGACGGTCGAAACTGCAAAGAAGTACATGGCGATCAAGCGCAGGGGTGCGGCGTGAACACAGGCGGCTTTCTGCTGCTGACCGTGATCTTCGCGTTCCTGCTGCTGATCGTGCAGCGCTCCGAGCGCAAGCGGCGCAGAGCGTCGTTCATCATCATGTTCAGCGTCGGCGTGATCATCTGGCGCTATGGCATCTACGCGCTGAGTCGTGAATGTGGCGCGGCGTGGCGAGCGATTTGCCAGACGACAGTGATGCAGCGCGCCACCGAAGCCTACGCCACACAGACGACATTCTATGCGTTGCTCGCCGCCGTCGTCGTGAACATCGTCTACTGGGCGCTGCTGGGGCGCTACAACCCGGTCGGCTCCAGCGATTCGATTACCGTCTACGGACGCGACGGCTTGCCGGAAATCCCGAAGCGCGAGCGCCGCAGGTTACAGGCCGAGGCCGCTGAACAGGTCGAACTCTAGCGGCTCGTTGGGGCGTTGGGGTGGCAATGCACGGTGGAAGCGCTGCACGTTATTCAGGTAGCGCTGCAACTGCCGCCCGCCGGGGAACTGCGAGCGCGGGCTGATCTGGCTGGCGTGGCAGGCTGCCGCCTTTTCTCCAAGGTCGAGATAGTGGCCGACCGTGACCTGCGCCGTGACGGTTGGTACATGATCCAATACTTCCTGAAAATCGAGGTCGCGGTTGACACCCATGTGGCGCGGGTCCTGCCCACGCAGCCGCATCAGCGCTATACCAATCTGGATGAACTGCTTCGGGAAGACCGCGTAGTAGAGCTTCTTCGGGCGCTGCGGATCGTCCTTGAGCAGTTCAAACGCGGCATGGGTCGCGAGGTGACATTTGATGTGGTCGGGGTGGCCGTAGCCGCCATACGCATCGAAGGTCAGCACGACTTGCGGGCGCACGCGCTGGATCACCTCGACGATGCGCGCCGCCACGTCCTCGGTTTTGGCCGCCCAGAGCGTGCCGGGCAGGTCCTTCGCGGCGTCCTGCATCATGCCGCTATCGCCATAGCCGAAGCGGATCACTTCTTTGAAACCGATTACGGCGGCGGCGCATTCCAGTTCCGCGATGCGCAGTTCCGCGATGCTCGCGTAGCCGGTCATCTTTTCCGGCGCGACGGTCCCCGCATCGCCATTCGTCGCGCAGATCAGCGTGACTTCTACCCCTTCGCGCGTCATTCTTGAGAAGAAGGGTCCGCTCCCGAACGACTCGTCATCTGGGTGGGCAAGAACTACGAGCAAACGCTTTGTATCGGCCATGTTGTCCTGTTTTATGTTGAAGGGACGCAATCAATCGGCGGAGTATACCCCGCTGTTGTTACCGATTTGCGCGAAAATGTAATCTGCGTACACTAACGCTTAACACACACGGGCTGTCCGCTACATAACGAGGAAGCCGATGAGCAGTAGACGTTCCCAACTCCGCGAGCGCGAATATGCACCACAACCGGAGCATAAAACAGAAAACGCTGACGCTCCTCGCGCAGCGGAAGCGCAGCAATCCGGCAGCCTGACGCCGGATCAGCACGCTATTCTCACCATGCAGCACGTCAGCGGCAACCACGCCGTCACGCGCCGCTTGCAACGCGAAGCACTGGAAAAGGTTCCAACCGTCAAGCAGCAGGCAATCAGCGACACGACGCGCTTTCGCAATGATCCGGCCTTCGCGCCCATCGCGGATGGAACGACGACGCTCAAAAAAGGCGTGCATAATGTCTCCGTCACGAAGGTGCAGCAGGCATTGAAAGACCTCGGCTATCTATTCCCGCAGTTCGGGATCGATGGTTGGTTCGGCAACGAGACGAAAGGCGCTATCGAGAAATTTCAGGGTGATGTCGGGATTACGAGTCCGCTCGGCGAGGTCGATAGCGCCACGCTCGACGCGCTGAACGATAAATACGACACGCGGCAGCCCTACGTCGATAACGCCGCTTTCGACCCGGCAGACCCCGACGCCGGGACGCGCAAACTCAGCGCCGAAGATCGCAAGAACGCGACCAATGCGCTTTCGCCGCGCCAGGTAGGAAAGGGCGGCAAGCCCGCCAAATTTCAGGATGATATCGGTGGCGACAAGTACGGCGATGAAATCCGCACTGAGTTAGGAAACCTGATCACAATCTTTCACAAGAAGCTGTTTGCCGACCGCGCACCGTTGCGCAGCGACGCAAACAACTTGTTCGATTGGAGTGTGATCGAGGGCATCGCAGCGGAGGCGAAAAAGAAAACAGATGGCATCTATGGCAGCCTCAAGACCAAAAACGCGGAGCTATCCAACAGCAAAGGCACGCTGGTCGATGTGTGGGAGGACCAGACCGCAAAGCAGGCTGGCGGTAACGACGCCGATCATCTCGTTCAGGCACAGCAGGGCGCGCAGTATCTGATCGAGAACAACATGAACGACATCCACAAGAAGCACTCGGCCAACCCCAGCGGCTTGCAAGAGAAGGCGATCATTCAGCCAATTATCAACGAGTTCACCGACTCGAAGGACAAAGTTCAAAAGCTGCTGGACATCGATACAGGGTGGGAAGGGATGCAGAACGAAGGGACCATCTTCCTGCAACGGTACAAAGCAAAGACCGCCGACGCGAACCGCTACAAGATGTGGGATTACTACTTCACGAGCATTCACGAATATCTGCACCTGCTCACGCACGATGCGTATATCGCCTATGCCAACAAACTCGGCGTGAAGGACAACACGAAGCGCAATACGCTGATCGAGGGTGGCACGGATTTCTTCACGTGGAACGTGCGCAGCCAGGTCAGCATCGATGAAGCGCTCCGCCAAAAGATCGAGGGTCCCTTCTACGATAAGGACACTGCGCCTGTGCTGCCGAACGATACCTACGACTCGATAGAGCAGGCGGAAGAACTCGTTTCCATCGTCGGCGTACATAACCTGCAAGTCGCCTACTTCCGGGGCGATGTCTCTAAAATCGGGGGAAGCTGATGGCCGAAAATTCATGCGCCGCCGCGCGTCTCGCCATTGAAACTCGCGATTTCGTGGGATGGCACGGCCTGCCGGAAGGCTGCGATCCGCACACAGTTTTCGCGAGTCTGCCAGCGCTGACCGAGCTGCCGGAAAAGCGGCTAGGCGAGGAGTATCAATCAGCATCGTTCGCGCTGCTGACGCTGCCCGGCTACTACCGTCCGCAGGCCAGTTTCCGCGCGGGGGCGCTGATGCTTTTCGATGGCTCAAACCCGGACCTGCATGGCGGCTATGAACGCCTGCGCGCCGATCTCGGTACGCCTGCCGCGACCTACGATTGGGAGTATGGCCTCCTACATATCACAGACGGCGAATGGGTCTACCCGGAGCGCGGTCTCACGCTGTTCGTGAACACGGATGCGACCCGCGCACTGCATATCGCGCTCTACCATCCCGCATCACTGACGGACTACCGGGCGCGGCTGCGGCTGCATCTCGGCACGACGAAGAAGCCACTCCGACGGGCATAAATCACTAACGCGGTTCTTGCGTGAATCCGCTATCATTGAGGTGTAGAATCAGGCACTTCAAAATGAATACGGACGCTCCGCACGGTCACGGACCCGGAGCAAAGGATGCGTTATGCCCGTTACAACTGTCACCTGTCCGAACTGCGGCACACCCTTTCAGGCCAATATCGAACAGCTTATCGACGTAGCCCTGGACCCCTCGGCGAAGGCGCGCCTGCTGAGTGGCCGCCTCAATGTGGTGCGCTGCCCGAACTGCGGATACACCTCGGCGCTCAGTACGCCAGTCGCCTACCACGACGCAGAGAAACAGCTATTGATCGTGCATGTGCCGATGGAACTCGGCCTGCCTAAAGAAGAGATGGAGCGCGTGATCGGCAGCTTCACGACTGCGGTTCAGCAGAGTTTGCCGCAGGAGCAGCGCAAAGGCTATCTCTTCACGCCGAAGCAAGCCTTCACGCGGCAGGGGATGATCGATACGATCCTCGAAGCGGATGGCATTACGAAGGAAATGATCGACGCGCAGCGCGACAAGATGAAGCTGGTCGAGCAATTCCTGACGACACCACCCGACCAGATTGCGGACCTCGTGAAAGCCAACGATGCACAACTCGACGCGGAATTCTTCACGCTGCTGCTCGCAGCGGCAGAATCCGGCCTCGCGGCGGGTCGTGAAGATGTCGCGCAGGCGGTGATCGCCATTCGCGAGCAGCTTCTAGCGCTGTCCACCTTCGGCCAAACTGCGATGGCGGGGCAGGAACGCCAGCAAACGATTATTCAGGAAGTCGCGGATCGGCTGAACGCGATGGGACCGAAGGCGACGCGCGATACGCTGGCCGATCTGGTCCTCGCGCTGGGTCGTGAAGATGACGAAAAGTTGCAGGTCGCGGTCGGCCTCGCGCGGCAGGCGATGGATACACAGTTCTTTCAAGTCCTGAGCAACCGCCTGATGAAATCCAAAGATGTTGCGGAGCGGCAGCAGATCGAGCAGGTGCGCAAACGCCTCTCCGAACTGACCGCAATCATCGATCAGCAGAACGAAACGGTCATCAAGCGCGCGACCGATACGCTACGTGGACTGCTCTCCACGCCGGACATCGACGCCGCTATCGAGCAGCGGCTGGAACTATTCGACGATACCTTCCTCGCTGTGCTGCAAGCCAACATTCAGGCCGCAGAAAAAGCCCGCGATGTGGCGGCGAGTGCGCGCCTCAAGCAGCTCTTCGAGAAGATCGTTGCCGCGCTGCAATCGACCGCGCCGCCCGCCGTGCAGTTCATCAACGAACTGGTCTCCGCGCCGACCTTCGAGGACTCGCTGGCGATGGTGCAGGAAGGTGCGGCGCAGTTCGGGCCGGAACTCCTGCAATGGATCGATGTGCTGCTCGAAGACCTGAGCGCTTCTGGCGAGGGCAATCCGGCGCTGGACCGGCTGGCACGGGTGCGCGTCGAGGTGGAACGTGCGCTCGCAAGTGCGGGACCGCGCGCTATCCCGGAAACTGCGCAAGCGAAGCCGCTCACCGATGCGCCGCCGCCATTCACGCCGCGCCTCGTCACGCGCGAGGAGCCGGAACCGCCGCCCACGCCGCCTGGTGGCAAGCCGATCATCGAACTGCCGTCGTTCCGGCGGGGTCCGCGTCGCGAGCGGTAAGGCCGTTCGGATGATGAGAGGATAAAGCCGGACAAATTGAAGACCGATCGGTCAAGCGCGACCGCATAGACAACAAGTTAAGGAAAGTGGGCAATCTAGAGCGCTAATCACAGCGACTAGAAAGCCCACACTCCATAACAACGGTAACCGAACTGAGCGAAAAACTACAACAGCTCTTCACGTGGCAGGCGGATCGGTTAGCAAAGCAGATGGGATTCGTGCAGCGGGAGCGGGTGATCAGCGGGTCGCGTGACGACAAGCGCTATTCGCCTTCTAAAACTCACATGCGCCCGAATTCTTTGGCGAGCTGATCCGCGCTCAGGTGGATCAGCGTCGGGCGACCGTGCGGGCAGCTACGCGGGTTCTGGCATTGTTCCAACATGCGGATCATCTGCTGCATCTCCGCGTAGCTGAGGACCTGCCCGGCCTTGACCGCCGCCGCTTTGCAGACGCGCATCAGGACCTTCGCCTCGATGCTGGCTGCGCCCGGCTCTGCGCCGTCTTCCAGATCATCGAGGATCAGATGTAAAACGCTCTCCGGGGAGCGTGTCGCGAGCATATCCGGTACGGCATTCACACGGACGGTTCGCTTCCCAGTCGCCTCGATCTCGAAGCCGAGCGCGTTCAGGCCGTCGAGGTGTTCCGCAATCAGCGCCGCCGACGCCGGGGTGACTTCGAGATCGATGCCGCCGAGCGTGCGCTGCGAATTGCGCTGCTGCGCGGCCTGCGCCGTCATGAATTGTTCAAAGAGGATGCGCTCATGCGCGGCGTGCTGGTCGATCAGGTACATGCCCGCCGGACCTTCCGCGATGATGTACGTCGCCGCGACCTGCCCGACCACACGCATCGGCGGCAGCTTGCGCACGTTTTGTCCCGTTGCATAGGGCGGTGGCGCGGTGACAGGGCGGTTCGGCGTAGCGGGGACGGGTTCGCGCAGGGAACTGGCGAGCGGCGGCTCTGGTGCTTCGTCGTCATCGAGGGCGGCACTTGGCTCATTCTCGCGTAGCTGGCGCGGACGCAAGCCGGATTCGCGCACATCGTCGCTGTAGCTGGTCTGCGAACCGTAGGACGAGCGGCGCGCTTCTCCGCGCAAGGGGGACGTAAATGTTGGCGTGTAGATCGGTGTGGGGTCAGGGCGCGGCGCATCATCGAAGAGCGCTCCGGTTGCGTTGGGGACGGATGCGTGCTGCGCGACCGCGCGACGTACCGCCGTCTGCACCGCAGAAAAGACTGCATCTGCGGAGCGGAAGCGCACCTCGGCTTTGGTTGGATGAACATTCACATCCACTTCTTCGGGCGGCAACTGGATGAGCAGCACCGCCAACGGGTAGCGGTCCGAGGGCATCAGCGTATGGTACGCCTGTGTGACGGCATAGGCGAGGCTGCTATCCTGTATCGCGCGGCCATTCACGAAAAGCTGAATATGCGAGCGCGTATTGCGGTTCAGGTGCGGCGCGCTGGTGTAGCCGGAAACCGCAATAGAAGGCAGGTCAGCGCGGCGGCGCTCGGTCGGCGTAACCTCGATCATCTCGCGCATGATGTCCAGCCCAAGCGTTTCGACAAGCACATCCGCGAGGCTGCCGTTGCCAGTTGTCTGGAAGACGAGCCGCCCGTCTTGCTTGAGCGTGAAACGGACGCCCGGATAGGCTGTCGCGTAGCGCGTGATGATCGCGTCGATATGACGGCGTTCGGTCGTCTCCGCTTTCAGGAATTTCAGGCGCGCGGGTGTATTGAAGAATAGGTTTTCGACGGTGAAGACGGTCCCGACCGGGGTTCCGGCCTGCCGCTTTTCCTGCGTGACGCCGCCGCGCACGCGCATCAACGTCCCGGTGGCTTCGTTGGCGGCGCGTGTCAGCAGCGACATTTGCGACACGGACGCAATGCTCGCCAGCGCCTCGCCACGAAAGCCGAGTGTCTGGATTTGATATAAATCCTCGACGGTTTGCAACTTGCTGGTAGCGTGCCGCACGAACGCGAGTTCGACTTCTGCCGCCGGGATGCCGCCACCGTTATCGGAGACGCGGATCAGGCCACGCCCACCGCCTTCGCTCTCCACCTGCACGACTGTCGCGCCCGCATCGAGCGCGTTTTCGACCAGTTCCTTGACGACCGAGGCTGGACGTTCGACGACCTCACCCGCCGCGATTTGCGCCGCGACGATTTCCGAAAGCAAGTGAATTGTCATTACCGGGTTCCAATACTAAAGATACCAGAGCAGTCTGTACACCGTCGTGTGGGGATGAGTCCGCCACGTTACTACGGTCCCGTGTTCGCTCGACCCATAGGCAGCAAGTTAAGGAAAGTGGGTAATCTAGAGCGCTAACCACAGCGCCTGGAAAGCCCACAATCGATGACAACGATAACCGAATTGAGCGAAAAACTACAACATCTATTCACGTGGCAGGCAGATCGGTTGGCAAAGCAGACGGGGTTCGTGCAGCGGGAGCGGGTGGTCAGCGGGTCGGGCTTTGCACAAGCACTGGTGTCTGGGAGTTTGGCGGAGCCACAGGGCACATGCAAACAGCTTCAGCAGTAGGCAAGACTGGGCCGGGCTGCGGGTGAGTGTGCAGGGGCTGGACCAACGCTTTATAGCAAGCGCAGTCTGCTGGAAGCGGGGTTGGAGGAAGTGGTGCAGAGTAGCGCGCCGCTGGTCATCTTGCCGCGCTTCAACGGGGTGTACCTGACCGACCGCACACGGCTGGTCTGGAGTACAGCCGGGGTGAAACTGGCGGTGCGTCTGGAGTTGCAGCACGGACAGCGACAAGCCAGCCTGGGCGAGTTGCTCGAACACGACCAGCGCGCAGCGGTGGTTCAACGTGCGTTGCCAGCAGGAGCGTTGCATCTGGGTGACCTCGGCTTCTTCAAGTTGAGCCAGTTTCGGGAGTGGACGGCGGCGGGTGTGTTTTGGCTGACCCGCTACAAGGTCGGCACGCGCCTGTATACCCCCGACGGTCAAATGCTCGACCTGCCTGCGCTGCTCACTACCGACCAACCGCTCACACTCGCGGTGCGTCTGGGCAACGGCAGTGCCCGCTTCGATGCCTTGCTGGTCGCCGCTCCACTGCCCCACGAGGCGCTCCTCAAGCGTCAGGCACGGCTGGACGCGCAAGCCCGCCACGACCAGCGCCCACCGTCCAAACGGCAAATTGACCTGGCGCACTGGACCCTATCTACCTGACTAATGTTCCCGACTTGTCCTTTGACCAGGCGCACACCCTCGCTCGCGCCCGCTGGCAGATTGAACGCCTCTTCAAACTCTGGAAGTCGCACGGTCACGTTCTGCGTTCCCGCTCGGCCAACCCCATTCGCCAGCAATGCGAAGGCGATGCCAAACTGCGCGGTCTCCTCGTGGCGCATTGGACCCTCCTCGTTTCTGGCTGGCCGCAGGACCGTCTCGGCGCTTGATGCCCTCCACCTGCTGCACTTGCACCTGCCCCGTCTGCTGCACGCCCTCACCTATCCCAGCGCTTTCGATAATTTCTTTTACTTCCTCACGCTTGACCTACGCTTTGCCCCACGCCGTTCTACCCGTCGCAAATCACCCTTCGCCTACCCATTCTGGTACGCCTTCGATCTCCCTGACCCTTAACTTGCTGCCTATGGGGTCGGGCTTGACCGACCCTACATAAGCCAGAGTGTGATTTATGTGGTGAAGATAGATCGGTCAAGCCGCGATGCCATGCTACCAAGCAGCCTGCGTATCTTGAAACAATGCTACTTCTCCGCTTCCATATGCTTCAAACGGCGCAACTGCGGCGCGGCCAGCGCCACCAGCGAGACGACAACAATCGTCCCGATCCCACCGATGACGACTGAACCGACCGTCCCGAACAGCCGCGCTACCACGCCCGATTCAAACGCGCCGAGTTCGTTGCTCGTGCCGATAAACACGCTGTTCACGGCGGAAACGCGCCCGCGCATCTCATCCGGCGTATTCACGAGCAGCAGCGTACTCCGAATCACGACACTGATTTGATCCATTCCACCGAGGACAAAGAGCATCGCCACACTGAGCAGGATATTTTGCGAAATCCCGAAGATGATTGTCGCGAAGCCAAACCCGGCCACCGCGAAGAGCAGCGTTCGACCGACATTCGGGATCGCGCCGCGCCGCGCGACCAGCAATGCCGTCAGCAGCGCGCCTATGCTTGGCGCAGCACGCATGACGCCCAACCCGGTCGGACCGACGCGCAAAATATCATCGGCATAGACGGGCAGCAGCGCGACCGCGCCACCCAGCAGCACGGCGAACATATCCAGCGTGATCGCCGCGAGGATAATTGGCGTGCGGAATACGAAACTCGCGCCCGCGACCAGTGATTTGAGGGTGACGGGTTCCCGCGCGCGGGCTTTCTGTTTGCCCCGGATCATGAGCGCAAGAGCCGCAAACAGGATCGCCGCCGCGACATCGAAGCAATAAATCTGCCACGCACTCCCGAATAACGCGATCAGCAGCCCGCCGAGTCCGGGTCCGATCACGCTCGCGAGCTGCCATGCGCTGCTCGAATAGGTGACTGCGTTGGTGAAATGTTCGGGCGGGACGGTCTGCGTCAGGAGCGCGCCGGAGGCCGGGTTGTTGAATGCCCGCGCGACTCCAATCCCCAGCAGGAACAGGTAGAACAAGACGAGCTGCGATTGGCCGATAGGCGTCAGGCACGTTCCGACCAGACAGCCCAGCCGCGCGACCGGACCCGCCGATACCGCAGCCACATTCGTCGCGGAGACGATCACGAGGCCGAGCGAACTCAGCGCCGCGAGGACCTGCGCAACGGCAACGACACGCTTGCGGTTGTAGCGATCCGCGACCGTTCCGGCAGGCAGCGAAAGGAAGATTACGGGCAGCACCTGCACCAACCCAACGAGGCCGAGGTAGAGCGTATCCTTAGTGCGGCTGTAGAGTTCCCACCCGACGGCAACCCCCGCCATCTGCTCACCAAGCACGCCGCAGAAGCGCGCCGTGATGAGCAACCGAAAATCGCGGAAACGCAGCGCGGCGTAGGGATCGTGACGCGCATTCAGATCAGACATCATGTACTTTCATGGATAGGCAAATCAGGTCGGATAGGGGAGTATCAGGTCGCTTTCGTCGCGGACAGCAAGACTGAGCAGCGAGTCGTTCTGGTAGCAGACCGCGCCAATGGAGAGGCCGAGGACGTAGCCATCGTAATCGGTCACGATACAACCGTCGTTCTTACCAAGCGGGCGGCCATAAATATCCGTCAGGCGCGCAACCGTATCGCCGTTGATCAGCGTTTCCCCAACCTTGACCAGATATTGAACAATTCCCGCTGCTGGCGCGAAAGGATGCTGCATTCGCCGGATCGGGTAGGCGGGGTTGAGGACGCGAATATCCGTGATCGCTTCCGGCTCGTCGGTCAGCATCCCGCCCCAGCGCATGACGTTGCGAATGCCCACCACCGCCGCGTTTACAATTGCCGGATCGACGCTCATGTAGCCGCCAAGTTCGACGGTAAAGGCCGGGATGCGCGCCGAATTAAGCGCAGCGCCGCTGACTGAGCGATGCAGCGCCTTTCGCAAATAATCCGTACTCACGAACTCATTAACGATAGTATGCCCGAAAACGGCGAGCATCTCCCCGATGCGCGTTTGCAAGCGTTGCGCCGCCACGCGGTCGCGTCCGTCGCGGTAGAAAATCGGGTCGCGCAGAGCGAAAGGCAACGATCCCGGCGAGAAATTGTGCAGATCGATCAGGAACGAGGCACTTTCCGAGAGCGTCTCGAAGAGGCGCTTGTAAACCGCTTCCAGTGGATTGAGCGGGCTGGTCTCCGGTCCGCTCGCCGCGCCGCGTACCGGGAAAAGGCGATTGGGATCGACGTTGCTGGCATAGTAGGCCGTCCGCGACCCGGTGCGCAGCCCTGCCGGGTTGAGCGTCGGGAGTGCGACCAGCGTACCGTGCAGGCTGCGCACGAGATCGGGCGTGATCAGGCGGTGAATGACGCTGATCCCGGTGTATTCGGGACCATGAATGCCCGCCGTGACCCACAGTGTCGGACCATCCTCGACGCCACGCGCGATGATCACGGGCAGCGCATCATACCCACCGCTGGGCAGCGCCACCCCCTCGTATGTGCCATAACTTATCTTGCCGGGTCGCGCGTGTGCCGTCCCGACTTCCAGCAACACTGCCATTTCGTCCCGCGCAATCAAGACCGGGAACGCGAACCGCGCTCCACAACAACCTTCAATTATACGCTTGCAGAGACGGAAAGCGCCAAAAGGAGTAGCTGCCACATGCCGCGCGCGACTGGCGGCAAATCAATAAATTCATCGAGGCGGTGCGCGTTGCCACCTGTCGTAATGCCAATCGTCACCGCGGGCAAGCCGACCGCCAGCGGATAATTCGCGTCGGTGCTGCCGGAGTGGAAGGCGGGTGTGGTCTTCGTTGCCTCCAGCGCTTCGGCGGCAGCACGTGCCAGCGGATGTGTGGTCAGGATTGACCCGGCGGGACGGTCGCCCACAACTTCGACCCGGAATTCAACGCCCGGCACGGCATTGGCATCGAGCAGCCTGCGCACTTCGGCTTCGAGCGTGGCAAGCGGCGCGGCAGCTTCCGAACGCATATCGAGCGTCAGGTTTGCATCGGTCGCAATGGAATTGACCGATTGACCGCCTTCGATCAGACCAATGTTATAGGTCGTTCGCGGACTGGTGGGCGGCGTAAGGTCGGTCAGGCGCGCGGCGAAGCGTACAAGCGCATGGACCGCGCTCGGCTGGCCGTAGTGCAACCACGAATGGCCGCCCGCAGTATGCGCGCTGATGCGCAGCCGCCGCACGCATATCCCCGCGGTGTAGACCTGCCCAAATGCCAGGCCTTCGAGAATGATGAACGAACCGAGCCACGGACGCAGCGCCGCCACCGCCGCACGTATCCCGCCCAGGTCGCCCAGGCCTTCCTCGCGCGTGTTCGCGACGAACCATATATCTGCGGCGCGCGGCACTTTCGCGAGCAGGCGCATCGCACCTAGTAGCGCGGCCACACCCAGGCTGTTATCACCGATGCCGGGACCAATGATGCGGCTGTTGCTGCGCTGAATTTTCAGATCAGTGTGCGCCGCGAAGACCGTATCCGTATGCGCTGCAATGCACAACGCCGGGAGCGCAGCATCGCGACCCGGTAAACGGCCATAGACATTGTAAAGCGAGTCCTGGGTAACATCGCTCAGACCGCACGCCCCGAATTGGGATTGTACGTAATCCGCGCGGGGACGTTCCGCGAAGGTAGGCGCGGGGATTTGCTGGATGGCGACCGCCTCATCGATGATCGCGGCAACCGAGGCGTTCAGAGCGCGCTGCAACTCGACCCCGCGTGCGCTGGCCGCGAATGCAGGGATCGGGTTCAATGGCTACTTTGTCGCTTCGTCGAGCGCGTTCAGGCGCTTCATCAGGCGCGATTTGCGGCGCGCAACATTGTTCTTGTGGAGGATACCCTTCGAGGTGGCACGGTCCAGCGCGGAGATAGCGCCGACGATGCTTTCCTGTGCGCTGGCAGCACTTGCGCCGGGAGCCGAGGCGGTGCGCGCCTTCTTGATAGCGGTGCGCGTGCTGGTCACGACGAGGCGGTTGCGGAGCCGACGGCGCTCCGAGGTGCGGATGCGTTTGATCGCGGATTTATGATTTGCCATGAGGCTACTTACTCTCTGTTACACTGGATTTTTGGGCAAAACGCGGTGGCAATCGTATCAGCATCGCGCCTGATTGTCCAGCCCGGTCCGTTTGATTGGTGTGCCGCTAAATCTACAATGCGGGTCGCGATGGGTTCTAGCCGCCCGCGCGCGGAGCCGTTGCAATGCCGAGATCACGATAAATGTGATTGGCCTCAAAAAGCATTCCGGCTCCGCGCGCGCGTTGTGTCGTGCGGCGGTAAAAGCGTTTGTAGTGCTGCCCCAATGCTTCGAGCGTCTGTGCCAGCTCGAGCCGGGACGCGCGTTGGCGTGCAGCCGAGAGCGCCCGAAGGTGTGCGTCGCGCGCGTCGTCCATCTGCTCGATATTCGTCTCAAGCGCAAAGGCGAGCGTCCGGTACAGTGCCGGGAGCGCGCGTAAATCCCCCAGATCACCCACCGCGCCCAACCCCTGCCGGGTCAATTTCAAGACTCTGGGAATGTCCTTTTCAAGCAGCGCGAGCCGTGCTTGCAGTGCGAACCATTCCGGTCGATACCAGAACAAGTACGCTTCATCGAGAAATTCACCCGTGCTGCGCAGGGCGTCGGCTGCCGCGCCGCGATCCTCGCACAGAATAAATAGCTCGGCCAGCGCAAGCCGCGCGGCAGCCTCTGCATAAGGCTGATCGGAACCCAGCAAATGGCGTGCCTGTTCAATCTCGCGTTGTGCGTCATCGTAGCGGCGCAGGTCCTTGTAATAGCGCATTCCGAGCGAGAGCGCGCAAAGTGCCTGTGCCAGCGGATCAACGTCCTCGCGCTGGCGCAATTGATCGAACCGGAATTTGCCGCGCGTATAGTAGCCCGCATAGCACAGGGCGAAGCCGATTTCCGTATCCAGCAGGTTCGAGGGACCGAGCAGCATTTCGGCCTCTTGCAGCGCGTCTACAGCTCCCTCCACTTCGCCCAAGACACTGCGCAACCGCCCGATCAGGACCACCGCCGCGCCGAGTTCTGCGCCACTGCCCATAGAACGCAGCGCTTCGGCTTGCGCTTCGGCGCTGGCTAATTGGGACAAGAGCGCCGTCGTAGTCGGCAGACCTGCGCTCTCGTCGAGCAACGCGGACGGGTCGAACATTAGCCGCGCACGCGAATGTAATTCAGTTGCGAGAGTTCGCGCACCTGCTGATCGGCACGGTACGAACTGCGCACGAGCGGACCGCTCTCGACCCATTTGAAGCCCAATTCGAGGCCAATCCGCTTGAGTTCGTCGAACTCGGCAGGCTCGTAGTAGCGGTCGATGGGCAGGTGCTTCTTGCTCGGCTGGAGGTATTGGCCGAGCGTCAGAATATCGACATTGAGCGCGGCCAAATCGCGCATCACCTCGACCACTTCATCGAACGTTTCACCGAGGCCGAGCATGATCCCGGTCTTCGTGAGTACCAGCGGGTCCATCGCCTTCGCGTTGCGCAGAGTCGCGAGCGCCCACTCGTAATGATCCTGCGGCTGCACCTTGCGGAAGATGCGCGGCACGGTTTCGACGTTGTGGTTGAGAATTTCCGGCTGGGCATCCATCACGATGCGCAGCGCATCCGGGTTCGCCTTGAAATCCGGGATGAGGACTTCGATGCTGCAACCGGGCTGCACCTTGCGAATGCGCCGGATGACCATCGCGAAAATTGGCGCGCCGCCGTCTGGTCGCTCATCGCGGTTGACGCTCGTGATCACGACATGTCGCAGGTTCATCGCGCGGACTGCCTCCGCGATGCGGATCGGCTCTTGCCAATCGAGCGGGCTGGGGCGACCTGTCTTGATGTCGCAAAACCCGCACGAGCGCGTACATGTATCGCCCATCATCAGGAACGTCGCCGTGCCGCGCCCCCAGCACTCACCGATATTCGGACACATCGCCTCTTCGCAGACGGTGTGAAGTTCCTTGCCGCGCATCAGCGTCCGCACGTTCTCATAGGTTTCGCCGCTCGGCGCGCGGACTTTGAGCCAGGGCGGGCGGCGCAGCGGACGATCGCCGGGAAGCGCATCGACCCGTGCGCGGTCGTCCGTGATCTGGTCCAGCGGGATGAGCATATCGGTCACGAGGAATGTTCCTGTAGAGGGTAGTATGACAATTATACCGCAAGCGCGGGACGCATAAGCTATGTAATCCGTTTGTTTTCCAGCACCCGGCCATGTACTCGACCATACATAATCTCTATGAGCCTACTCAGCAGATTTCAGATCATAGTGCCGTATACTATGCTGATTCGAATATTCACGCCTGCGAGGGGCAGTGGCACAAAACACGGCGACGCGCGTCCTTGTCATCGAGGATGAAGAAAAAATCGCAAATTGGCTGCGTGCGTTTCTGCGCGAGGCGAAATTCGAGGTGATGACCGCCGCGACGGGCAGCGCGGGACTCAAACTCGCGGCGACCGAACGCCCCGACGTGGTGCTGCTCGATTTGATGCTACCGGATATGGATGGGCTGGATGTTTGCCGAATGATTCGGCAGCGCTCCGACGTGTTGATCCTGATGCTCACGGCGCGCATCGAAGATACCGACCGCCTGATCGGGTTGGAAGTCGGCGCGGATGATTACATTACCAAGCCGTTCAACCCGCGAGAGGTGATCGCGCGTATTCGGGCGTTCCTGCGCCGCGCCAACGGGCTGCTCTCCATCGAGGGACCGGAACTCGCGTTCAATGGCCTTGTTTTGAACCCGGCGGCGCGCTCGGTTACGCTCAACGGTAAGGACATCGCCCTGACGCCAACCGAATTTCAAATCCTCGAATTGCTGATGCGGCGTCCGGGGATGGTCTTCACGCGCGAAGCGCTGATTACGGAGGCGCTCGGTTACGACTACGCCGCCTACGAGCGCACCATCGACGCGCATATCCGCAACCTGCGCCGCAAGATCGAGCCGGACGGTGGAGCGACATTCATTCATACCGTGTTTGGCGTCGGTTATCGCTTTGCGAGCAGGATGGAATAACGATGCGCAAACTTCGCTGGCGGTTGATGCTCAGTTATTTGCCCGTCGTGTTGATCCCGATTTTGCTGGTCGGGTTCGTTGCGCGCGGGGTCGCGGGCTATGGCATCAATGTCTGGGTGACGAACGAGGCCGAAAAGCGCGCCAAAGCACTCGTGAACGCTTATGCGGAATATTACGAAAGCAACGGTTCGTGGCTGGGCGTCGAAACTCTATTTCAGCAGTCATTCTACCCACCGGGTAAGGGTCAGCCGAGGCCGCCCGCCGGACCGCGCCCTCCCGACCAGGAAATCCTGATCACGGATGCGAGCGGGCGCGTGGTGAAGAGCGAAACAGGCAATTCGGTCGGGCAGGTGCTTTCCACCGATGCGATCAACAACGGCGCGAGCATCATGGTGAACGGCCAGCGCGTCGGTACGCTCGTGATCGGTGCGGCGCTCGGCGTGCTGGACCAGCAGCAGCGGCAATTATTGAATACGCTCAACCTTGCGCTGCTCGTCGCGGGCGCGGTATCGGCACTGGTCGCGGTGCTGATCGGGCTGTGGCTTTCGCACACGATCAGCGCTCCGGTGGCGCGCCTGATGACGGGAGTACGGGCGCTCTCCGGCGGCGAGTGGGGATCGCCGCTGCCCGTCTACAGCCGCGACGAACTGGGCGAATTGACCCAGGCATTCAACCGCATGGCCGCAGAAGTCACCCATCAGGAGCAGATGCGGCGGCAAATGGTCGCGGATGTCGCGCACGATTTGCGGACGCCACTGAGCATCATGTCGCTCGAAGTGGAAGGCATCCGTGCCGGGATGCAGACGCCCGAAGAGGCGACGACGAGCCTGCAAGAAGAGATCACCTGGTTGCAGCGCCTTGTCGAAGACCTGCACACGCTCTCCGTGCTGGATGCAAATCAGGCCACCTTGCAGCGCGAGCCGACGCCGCTCTCGCCTTTTCTAAGCAATGTTTGCGAGCAGTGGAAGCCGCTGGCCGACTCTGCGCGGCGCGTGCTGTGCTGCGAAGTCCCGGAAGGGCTACCGACGCTCTGCATCGACCCGTACCGGATGCGGCAGGTTCTCGGCAATTTGCTCGATAACGCGCTGCAACATACCGGACCGACCGCGACGGTTACGCTTGGCGCGGAACATAGCGGCGGGAACCGCGCCGCAATTATCATCCGCGATACCGGACCGGGCATCGCGCCTGCGGACCTGCCGCACCTTTTCGACCGCTTCTATCGCGCCGACCGCTCACGCAGCCGCAACAAACGCCAATCCGGGAGCGGGTTGGGGTTGAGCATCGCGCAGCAGTGGGTCAAGCTGCACGGCGGCGAAATCACGGTGCAATCTGCGCCCGGACGCGGCACGACATTTACGGTCGCTCTGCCGCTTTCGCCGGAATGCCGAGAAGTTCCGTAAGCCGCTGCGACCCCGGACTTTCGGGCAGGAACACATAGCGCACCGGGATCACGGTCGTTTGTGTGCCGCCGATACTGCGCAGATGCGCGACCGCCGCGAGCAGATGCTTACTATGGCAAATAATCGTCGCGCTGTACCATTGCCCATCATCTGATTCGCCCGTCGTGGACGCATAGATCGGCGCGACCGTCGGACCCTGCAAGCCGCTCGTGATCGGGTTCGACGCGACGGCGTGCGCGATGGCTTCCGGCGAATGGCCGCGAATATTCGCCGTGAGCTGGTAATAATTGCGCCCATTCAGCGTCGCGTCGATGATTTCAAGCAAGGTGCGCGCGGTTTCCAGCACTTCGGGGCGTTCGCGCAGCGCACGCGCATTCGCGACGAGGCACGCATTCGACTCAAGAATGATCCCATCGTTCAGCACCTTGAGGCCATTCTCGCGCAGTGTGGTCCCTGTTGCGCTCAGGTCCACGATCATATCCGCGTAGCCGAGCGTCGGCGCGGCCTCGATTGCGCCGTCACTCTCGATCAATGTGAAATGGTGAACGCCGTGCTGGTGTAAAAACTGCCGCGCCTGATTCATAAACTTGGTCGCGACGCGCAAATTGCGGCGCTTGTTCTCGCGAAAATCGAGCGAAATATCGACCACATCGGCCATTGCGTCGGCGTCGATCCATGCTTCCGGCACAGCAACGACCAGTTGACACCCGCCATAGCGCAGGTTTTCATGCACGATGATCAGGTCTTCGAGGTCGCCCGCCTGCTCATAAACCACATCCAGCCCGGTAATCCCCAGATCGATTGCGCCATCCACCAGTTTGTACACGATGTCCGTCACGCGCTGGAACAGCACATCGACCTGTGGCAGCGTGGGGATCGTCGCGGTGTACTGACGCGGGTTGGTTTGCAGCACTTTCAAATCGCACGAGCGCAGGAAGTCCATTGTCGGCTCTTGCAGCGCGCCCTTACTGGGCAGCGCAAGCGTCACGCGGCGGTCGGCACTGAGCATATTCACGGGCGCGGTTCCTTCCAGCTTGCGAGCAGTGCCTCCAGCGTGAGCATCGTTTGCGCTCCGCTGCGCGCATCGCGGACGGTAATTGTCTGCGCGGTGCGTTCGCGTTCCCCGATGACGACGATCTGCGTGATGCCGCGCCGCGCTGCATAGGTATATGCCTGCGTGGGGTTGCGCGTCGGCGGGGGATACAGCTCGACCGCGCAAGCCGTGCGCAGCCGCGCCGCAACCTGTACCGCATAGATGCTGTCGGCGCTGTCGATTGGCACAACCAGCACTTGCGGCGCGTTCGGCGCGGCGCGGAACCCGGCGCGGCGGGCTTCATCAAGCACGCGCTCCAGCCCATACATGAAGCCGACCGCGGGTGTATCCTGCGCCGCGCCGACCACCCGAATGAAATCATCGTAGCGCCCGCCGCCACAAAGCTGCTCGCCACCCGAATGAATTTCAAAGACGAAGCCAGTGTAATAATTCACACCGCGCGCGAGGCCGGGTTGCAAGACAAAACGCGCCGCATCGAGGCCATAGCCTTCGGTGAGCAGCGTCACCGTCTCGCGCCATTCGTCGAGCAGACTACGCATGGCCGCATCCATCGGGAAGAGCGCGTCGAGTTCGTGGAAGACGGCTTGCGGTGCGCCTTCGATCCCGACGACGCTGTGCAGAAAGTCGAGCGCGCGATGGATCGTGACCTGCTGGTTGGCGCGGCGGCTTTTGGTGAGCAGCCGTTGCGCTACGTCTTCGTTGGTGCGTCCGCTCCCGGTCGTGCCGAGATTTGCGGAACGCAGCAGCAATTCGAGCGCGTGCGCGATGTCTTCCGCGCTGGCCTCGTTTTCACCGAGCATCGCACGTTCGGCGACGAGGCTTTCCGCGTTGGCACTGAGCGCGACCATCTGCTCGAAGCGCTTTTCGACGTAAGCGCGGCCACGCTCCGGCCTGCGCAGGTTTTCGACCTGGCTGAGTAGAAAACGCTTGGTGCGGCGGTCCAGATCAAAGTGATCCAGGGCGCGGTTGAGCAGGCCGAGATGCCCCATATAGATCGTCGTCTCGCGGATGCCGAGCGCGCTCAATCCATCTGCCGCAAGGCCAACCGTCTCCGCATCCGCTGCCGCGCCCGTCGCGCCAATCAATTCCGTGCCGAGCATGGTGAATTGCCGCGAGTGGCCTTTGCCCGGCGACTCGTAGCGGAACACCGGACCTGCGAACTGCCAGCGCAGCGGCTTCGGCTCGTGTTGGAAGCGCTCGACATACAGCCGCGCTGCCGACGCCGTGAACTCCGAGCGCAGGCAGAGCTGCCGCCCGTACATCTCGAAGGTGAACAGGCGGTTGATTGCCTCGTCCCCGGATTTGGTCAGGAACAGATCGGCATATTCAATCACGGGTGTCTCGACCGATTGGTAGCCATAGCGCGACATCGCCGCGATCAGGACGCTGGAGACGGCGGCGGCTTCGGCAGCTTCGGCGGGTGTGCGGTCATAGACACCGGGCGGGCGCAGCGGCGCGGGCAAATGGCGGTCCTTTCATCGACGAAGACGCGCCGGATCATACCAGAAAAATCCAAGCTGAGTGTATTTTATGTTTATACCTTGACAGTTATATAACGTTTATAGTATACTTGCTGCATGATGACCCCATTCGAGGCGTTGGCAGACCCGACGCGCAGACGTATTCTCGATCTGCTCCACGAAAAGCCGCGGCTGGTCGGAGAGTTGGTTGACCTGCTAGGGATGAGCCAGCCCGGTATCTCGAAGCATCTGCGCGTACTGCGTGAGGTCGGGTTGGTCAGTGTGCGGCAGGATGCGCAGCGGCGCTGGTATGAACTGCGCACCGAACCGCTGATCGAGATCGATCTGTGGCTGGGGTCCTACCGCCACCTGTGGGCTGCGCGTATGGATCGTCTGGCTGAATACCTGAACGAGTTGCAAGAGGAGAACAAGCATGACGAATAGCCCGGTACAGAATACGCTGGTTATCACGCGCATTTTCGACGCGCCGCGCGAGCTGGTCTGGAAGGCGTGGACCGACGCGGAGCAGATGATGCGCTGGTGGGGACCGATCCCCTTCACCGCTCCTGTTTGCAAAATCGATCTGCGCGTCGGCGGCAAGTATCTGTTTTGCATGAGGTCGCCGGAAGGTCAGGATTTTTGGAGTACGGGGACGTACAAGGAGATCACGCCCGTAGAGCGCCTCGTCTACACGGATAGCTTTTCGGATGCAGCAGGCAACGTCGTAGCGGCAACAGAGTACGGCATGTCGGAGGATTTCCCGCTTGAGCAGATTGTCACGGTGACACTTGACGCTCAGGACGGCAAAACAAAGATGACGCTTTCGCACGCGGGCATTCCGGCGGGCGAAATGGAAGAGATGACGCGCGCGGGCTGGGGTACGTCGTTCGACAAGCTGGCGGCGAGCCTGCGCTAGAGAGATGTCTGCAACCGCCCGGCCATGAATGGACCGGGCTACTATGGCTGGTATTCCCTGATCTGGCAGACACCAGACCGTAATAGCGCGGCGGACTCATCCCGCGTGTCTAAATCGGCATCAACCCGCCATCCAAAATCAACGTCTGCCCTGTCATATAGCTCGCATCGTCGCTCGCGAGGAAGGCGACCACGCCCGCCACATCGCCCGGCGTGCCGAGCCGCCGCAACGGAACTTCCGCCGCGCGTTTAGCGTTGAATGTCCCCGGCGGCCAGCCCTCGCGTTCGCAGATTTTCGCATCGACGGTCATCTGCATATCGGTCAGGATCGACCCCGGCGAGAGCGCGTTGACGGTGATCCCATACGGTCCGAGATCGACGGCGGCGGCGCGCGTCAGGCCGATCAGCCCGGTCTTGGTCGTGCCATAGGCAATTGTTGCGGGGAAGCCGACGATCCCGGCCATCGACGACATATTGATGATCCGTCCGTAATGCTGCCTCATCATGAGCGGCGCTATCGCCTGAATGCACAGCATCGCGCCCGTCAGGTTGACATCCAGCGCGAGATGCCAGTCATCGAGCGGCATTTCGTGGATCGCGCCGCTGTGATAGATACCCGCGTTATTTACCCAGATGTCGATACGCCCGAAAGTATACGCGATTTCAGCCACGACTCGGCGTATCGAGCCTGCATCGCGCAAATCCAGAATACGCGCGCTATGCCGCTCATCATGCAGCCGCGCGGCGAGGTTGAGATCGAGCGCGACTACGCTTGCGCCTTCCGCGAGGAAGCGTTTCGCGATCTCCTCACCGAGGCCACGCGCCGCGCCTGTGACCACCGCAACTTTATCTTTGAAGCGTTCCAGCATGAAGTCTCAGTGGTGGAGAAGCCACAGCATCCCATACGGCGGCAGCGTCAGGGCTTGCTCTACGGGGTACTCTGCGCCGCTGATCAGGTCCGTCAGCGGCTTTTCACCAGCGGAAAAGCGCCCATTGACGACCTGCTTGTGTTCGCTGAAGTTTGCCAGAATTAACACGTTTTCGCCAATATTCGAGCGCTCGACGGCGAGAACGTATGGGTTCCCGCTTTCCAGCCAGTTCGCGTACCCGTTCGCGGCAAACGCCGCGTGTGCCTTGCGGACGTGGATCATGTTGAGCAGCGGCAGATAGTGCCGACCCGCGATGCTGGCCGGGTCGGTGCGCGCCGCCCAACGCGCCGCATTGAAGCGCGGACGGTGGACCCAGCGCGAGTCGCCCGCGTGCGCTGGGTCGTTCCGGTAGCTGTAATCGTTCAGCGCGCCGAGTTCGTCATTCAGGTATAGCAGCGGGATACCGCCCGCCGCGAGCGTCAAGCCCTGAATGAGCAAATAGCGCGCGATGCTCAGTTCAATTTGTGCGTCGTCGTGGTTTTCGAGCGCGGTTTCAAGCCCGTTCAGGCTGGCCGCCATGCCGCTGATCCGCATATCGCCTGTGCGCGGGTTGTAATTGAAGGGCAAGCCGCGCGCGTAGCTGCCGGGGAACTGCCCGGTATAGAACGCATTCAGAAAATTGCGATGCGCTTCGCCGTCAATGCCGAGTTCGGCGGCGTCCTCGTTGGCAAAACTCCAGCCAATATCGTCGTGCAGCCGGATGTAATTCACCCACGCAGCGTTTTCGGGAATGACGAAGCGCTTCGCCAGCGTGTGCCGTAACAGCCGCACCTCGTGCGTGGCGAGCGCTTCCCAGAGCAGCACCATCAGCGTTGGGTGATAGCTGATCTCGCATTCGCGCCCGATGTATTTTGCCACGTCGTCAGGGTGGACAATCGCCTCCGATTTGAAGATCGTCGCGGGCGCGGCCAGCTTGACGAGGATATTCAGCGCTTCGATAATCCAGTGCGCTTGCGGCAGGTTTTCGCTCGTCGTGCCGATTTCCTTCCAGACGAACGCGACCGCATCCAGCCGCAGGATTTGCACGCCGCGATTGGCGAGGAACAGCATTTCGCCAAGCATCGCATCGAAGACCGCCGGGTTCGCGTAGTTCAAATCCCATTGAAAAGTATTGAACGTCGTCCAGACCCATTGGCCGACTTCCGGCACGAACGTGAAATTGCCGGGCGCTTGCTCCGGGAAGACTTCGCGCAGCGTGCGTTCGTATTGATCGGGCAGCGTGCGATCCGGGAACATGCGGTAGAAGGCTTGATAATCCTTATCCCCGGCCTTCGCGCGCAACGCCCACTCGTGTTCATCGGAAGTATGGTTGAAGACCAGATCGAGCGCGAGGCTAATCCCCTCGGCGCGGAGTTCAGCCGCCAGTGCCGCGAGTTGATCCATCGTGCCGAGCGCCGGATTCACCTCGCGAAAGCTGCTTACGGCGTAGCCACCGTCGCTGTTGCCCGCAGGCGCTTTGAAGAGCGGCATGAGGTGCAGGTAGGTCAGGCCGAGTTCCTTCAAATAGGGGATGCGCGCCCGAATGCCAGCGAGATCGGTGGCGTATAAATCCACATAGCACACGCCCGCGACCTGCTTCTCGCTCTGATACCAGCGTGCGCCGGAACCCTCGCGCTCCACGTCGAGTGCACGCAACGTCGGGGTGCGCTCAAGATGGGCGTGGGCTGCCGTCTTGAGCAGCGCTTCGAGGTGATAGAAGAAGTCGTAGTGCGTTCCGTAGAGGCTGATCAGGAGTTCAAACAGGCGCGGGAAGCCCGCATCCAAGCGCGCCTCGAAAATCGGCCATGCGGCGGCGTCATCCTTGAACAGGCGCAGCAGCCAGGGACGCAGGCGGGCGAGCGAGCGATGCGCTTCTTCTTGAATATTCAACAAAAGACATTCCTTGCGGGTCGAATTACTGGCGCGGGGCGATTTTGGTCACGAGCGCGCGATTGATGGCGTCAACAATGCCGCGTTTGCGGAAGTTTTGCAAGCCTGTTGCTGATCAGCGGCTTTCGGCAACAGCGCGAAAAAAATGATGCTCGCAGAGCTGTCGAGCCTGAGCCGCGTGTTGCCCGCGCTGCGCCGAGGCTGCTAGGATACAGGTGAGCAGCAGAAGGCGCGCCGATATCCGAACCCAACGTGAGCGTGAGTCCCCCGGCATTGCCGGAAGTTGGCGCACCGACCAGTAAAAAACACGCGGTCCCCGGCATCTTCAAAATCCTGGGACCGGGCATCATCACAGGCGCATCCGACGACGACCCCGCCGCGATTGGCACGTTCGCGGCGGTTGGCGCGTCGCTCGGCTTCGCGACGTTGTGGCTGCCGCTGCTCACGCTCCCGCTGATGGCGACCGTACAATTCATCTGTGCGAAAATCGGCCTCGTGACGGGGCATGGGATCGCGGGTGTCGTCCACAAATATTATTCGCGCAAGCTGCTCTATCCGGTCGTCGCGGCGCTGTTCATCGCCAACACGATAGGCGCGGGTGTGGACCTCGGCATCATGGCCGCTGCGCTCAACCTGATTATACCGATCCCTGCGCCCGTCCTCGTCCCGATCCTGACCGCGCTGATTCTCACGGCGCTGCTGTTCGGCTCGTACAAGCAGATCACGGGGGTGCTGAAATGGCTCACATTGGCGCTCTTCGCCTATGTCGCGGCGGCGCTGCTCTCACGCCCGGATTGGGGCGAGGTGTTGCGCGCGACGGTGCTGCCTTCAATCCATTTCGACAAGGCGCTGATCGGCGCGGTGGTCGCGATCCTCGGCGCGAATATCTCCCCCTATGCGTTCTTCTGGCAGACTGAAACCGAAGCGGAAGAAAGACGGCAGCATGGCGAAGAGCAGCGCCCTAAAGGACGCGCGCGGCGCTGGCGTCCACGCCTGACGAACGATGAAATCAAATATGCTGCGATGGATGTCAACGTCGGGATGTTCTTCGCGAACCTCGCGATGTATTGCATCATCCTCGCGGCGGCGGCCACGCTGCACGCTTCCGGCAAGACGCAGATCAGTTCCGCTGCCGATCTCGCGGATGCGCTGCGCCCGGTCGCGGGGGATGGCGCGCGGCTGCTCTTCGCGGTCGGCATTGTCGGATCGGGGTTGCTTGCCATGCCGACGCTCACCGGGTCGGCGGCGTATGCCGTTTCGCAGGCGTTCGGCTGGAAGTATGGGCTGAACCGCAAGCCACATCAGGCGCGCCAATTCTACGCCGTGATTGTCGTCGCCGCGCTGATCGGGATGCTGATCAACTTCGCGGGCTTCAACCCGGTCGATGCGCTGGTCTGGGCATCGACGCTCTACGGCGTGCTTGCGCCGCTGCTGCTCGTCGTGATCATGCTGATCAGCAACAATCGCGAGATCATGGGGCGCCGTAAAAATGGGCGGCTGCTGAATATCATGGGCTGGACGGCGACGATAATCATGTTCGCGGCATCCGGGGCGTTGATCCTGACGCTGCTTACTCCCTGACGGACGATATAACATCTTGATCCGCTACACGGATAGCGAGTATCATTTTCGAATCCTCTGATCGTACAAAATCTGGAGACCAAAATGCAGGCACAATTCGCGACCACCACTGAGCCGAGTCTCACAGAGGCTCATCTGACAGCCGAACAGATTCAGTTTTTCGATGAAAACGGCTACTTGATCCTGCGTAACCACATCATGGGCGCGCTGCTGGAACGGCTGCAAAGTGCCGGACAGCACTGGATCGAGGCCGGGTTAAAAGACCCCGACAACAAGGATTTTACATTCGCCAAACGCGAAATAGGGCGCGTCCTGTATCGCGTGGATTACGTTCACAACAAAAATGAGATCGCGTCGCTCGAATTGCTGGGAGCGCCGCAGGTATTAGGCGTCGCGGAAAGCCTGTGCGGGTCGAATTTCGTCCCGACCTACGAGTCGATGGTCTTCAAACAGGAAGGTGATGGCGAGGCGATCCCCTGGCATCAAGACGCCGTGCATCCACGCGGGCATCGTATCTTCAATTATGATTTATATCTGGATCAGTCGCGCGTCGGGGCGGGAGCGCTGCGCGTCATCCCGAAGTCGCAAACCGGGCGAAATGATGTTTGCAAAATAGCCGAGATCTATGGCTGGGATCACCCGCACGCTATTTCCGTCGAGATGAATCCGGGTGATGTGCTGCTGCATGATGTGATGGTCGTTCACGGCTCGGAACGCACCGCCGGGAATGCGCTGCGCCGCACGATTTACTATGAATTCCGCGCCGCCGAAGAGATTCTCGAAGACGGTCCCTGGGATGCGGAATGGATCGAACGCCGGATGCGCCTGATCCCGCTTGGTCTGAGCGCCTATCAGCGTCAGTTTCCCAACCAGCCACAATTTCACTGGCATGTTTCCGACGCACTGCGTCCGGAAGCGCTCGGCGACGACGCACAGGAATTGAAAGTCGCGCATACGACCCATATGCAAGGCGCGTTTTGCAGTGCGGGTAATGCAGGCAAGGTCTAGAGAATATGCAAGAATGGCGTCCCTTTCCTGCGCACGGACGCCATTCTTATAGTATTTCGAGGACATTTCCGCTCGTGATCCCGATACGAACTACGCTTCCGGTGTAGGGATCGTGGCTTGCCCAACCCGTCCGAAGACGCGCTCCTCAGGATTTTTTACATTTCTGCAACACGGCGAATATATCCGCACGTTATTGTGACAGGGTTCGTCATTGTGTAATGGGAGTCGGAATCTGTGAATATTCAGTTTCACCGTGTGGTCAGCCTTCTGATCGCGTCCTGCCTCGCTGTCGTCGGTACAACGGCAGTCCATGCCGCGCCTACCCCGGACATCGCAGCGTATCAGGCTGCTGCCCTATATTCGGCCAGGCAAAACGGCGATGCGATGCTCGTTCTGAAAGGCAATCAGATCGTCTTTGAAACCTATCAAAACGGCTACGAGGCGAGCAAGCCGCATGTGCTGGCGAGCGCAACCAAGAGCTTCTCGTGCGCGATTGCCGTTGCCGCGAAAATGGAGGGTCTGCTCTCCTTCGATGAGCCAGCCTCAAAAACTCTGACGGAGTGGAAAGCAGACCCGCTCCGCTCCAAAATCACGGTTCGCC
>Ga0123337_10001448_pt1 | contig 30377 bp, 28 predicted proteins | sample frozenSSSSmetaG_FD_89792 | JGI IMG/M metagenome (GOLD analysis project Ga0123337, IMG submission 89792) | Glacier valley bacterial and archeal communities from Borup Fiord, Nunavut, Canada, to study Microbial Dark Matter (Phase II) -... | ecosystem: Environmental > Aquatic > Freshwater > Ice >...
ATGGCCACGCCGCTCGCAACAAAGGTGAGCACGAAGGTGCCCATGTCGGCCTCCGCGCCGCGCGCGAGCAGCCCCAGCCGCGCGAAGGCCGCGCACGAAAGCCCCACCATCACCGACACCAACCAACGCGGATAACGGAACGGTTTGATCTCATCGAGCCGCTGCGCGATACCCGCGAGATCCAGTTTCTTTTCCTCCGTCAAGAGCATCGCGCGCTGCACCTCGGTAACGACGTGCATGTTGATGCCGCGATCAATATTCCGCCGGACGGTCGTGTGGCACCGGCCGTCGCGGATGGTTGTCACGGTGATGCCGTTGGCCATGAGCGCGATCTCGACCGAATCCATGCCCAGCGCCAGCCCGAGCCGGCGCGAGACTGATTCCACGAGTGCGCTTTCCGCGCTGTGTTGCAGCAGCATGACGCCGGTCTGCACGCACAGGCGGGTGACCTCGCGCTGGTCGTCTTTGACCCAAGGCTGGTAGTCCGCGCTCAAGCGAGCCCTCCCCTGCCTGGCACGCTGAATCCGCACGCCTGCGAGTGCATGCTGCGGGTGATAGTGGTGTGGTCGGTGGACCGATACATGAGGCCGAGCATAGCGGGCTTGTTGGGCTTATCCTCTGCGTTTTTTGGTCAACCGCACGCAAATATAAATGCGATGCAGCCAAATCGCGCGCACACAATCCCAAGGAATGCCCCGCGAGGCTGGTCCTCCTTCGCTAAGCTGGCCATGCCATGCACGTTTCTTGTCGCCGTGTCCTCATCCTGAGTCTGTCCGCCTTACTCTCCGGTTCCGCCGAACCCGCTTCTCCGTGGAAAACCACGGAAAGCCTCACCGCCAAGATTGGTTATGACGACAATCTCTTCCTGCAGGACAAAAACCCCTTGTCCGTAAATCCCAACGGCGCGCCCGCCAATGCCGGCTCGATGGTCTACACCACGTCGCTGGCGCTCGGTGTCATCTGGTCGCCGTCGCAAGCCTTCGTTCTCGACACGAGCTACTCGCCCGAAATCACCCGCTACGACGGCGAATACTCCTCCGAGGATCACATCGATCACAATTTTGGCGCAGGCGTGAGCGGAAAGGTGTCCGCCTGGAGTTACGCCGCGAAGGGAAGCTTGCTCTCGGTGGATGGATCTAAAACCGCCCCCATCTTCGGACAGCTCGGCGGCGGGCCAGCCATCGGCGCCGCCCCGGTGCGCGACCGCCGCGCCCAAAACCTCATCAAGGCCTCCGCCAGGCTCGCGCGCGAGTTTGACCACGGCTTTGTCCGTGTCGGCGGCGCCTACTCCGACTGGGATTTTCTCACCGAACAAAAATCCACCGCCGGCTACTGCAACTACGTTGACCGCTACGAATGGTCCGTCGGCCCCGAGGTCGGCCGGTATGTGCGCAAAGGCTTCGCCGTCGTGGCCGGCGTGCGCGTCGGCGAGCAACGCCAGGTCACTTTGCTCGGCAGCCCCGTCCAGTATTCCAACAACTTCACCCGCTACCTCGTCGGGGTGGAAGGCAAGCCGGTCGACACCCTCAGTCTCGCCTTCATGGCGGGCCCTGACCGGCGTGATTTTTCTCCCGGCGCCGGCGTGACCATCGGCTCCAAGACCGCCCGCTACATCGAGGCCAGCGCCATCTGGACTCCGACCAAGGCGGACACCCTCACTCTTTCCGGCAAAGATTACCTTTGGCTCAACGCCAGCGGCAAAGGCGTTTACCAAAGCAGCGTTTACGATCTCCAGTGGAAACGCGCGCTGAACACCAGGTGGTCGTTTAATTCCGGTGCCAATGTCCAGGTCGGCGACAATCGCCCGTATAACACCGACGCCACCAAAGATCAAAACAGCTGGATTTACACCGCCTCGCTCGGTGCCACCTGCGCGATCACCGCCAAAACCCGGCTCGATCTCGGTCTCAACCGCTCTTGGAGCGATTCCTATCTCAACACACCCAAGCCCGGCCGTGAATACACCCGCTGGCAGGCCAGTCTCGCCGTTAAATACACGTTCTAAAATCAGCGCCGCGAGACCAACCTCAGTTCCGTTTGCAAAAGCTGAAACGCGCGTCCGCGAATCGCCACGAGATCGATGCTTTCCGCCGCGACCGCGTCGCACTGCCAGCAACCGGCCGCATCCAGCTCCGACTGATCGATGACCGCGCCCGCCGTCAGCTCGCGCGGGGCGACATCCGGCGCGGTAAGCGTCAGGCGCCCGCGTTTAAGATAAAAAAATGTGCGGCATGCTTTGCCGCGACGAAAAAGCGTTTCCCCCGCGCCAAGATGGACCGCCCGCAGAATATCCTCGGGCGGTGGGAGCACGAGACTAAGGTCCCGCGGGAAAACCAACTCGAATGTCCAGTCGATCATCACGCGCAGCTTGCGCATCACGCCGGGCAGTTTCGCCAGGTAGATCGTGCGCCACATGAACCACGCGGTGAACCCGCTGAACCGGAAGCCCATCACCTCCGCCACCGCCTCGCGCTCGCCGATGGTCGCAAGCTGGCCAAGATAACGATAGGTGAAGGGCTGCGGCTCTTCTCCGCGCAGCGACCGCGCAAGATTGCGTCCGAGCTGGCTGCCCTGGCGCAACGCGATCTGCGCAGTCGGCGGCGCGGGTTTCACAGTGCCGCGATCATTCCACGGCACCGCCGCGCAATCGCCCGCCGCCCAGAGCCCGGCGTGACCCGACACACGCAATGCGGAATCCGTCGGCACGCGGCCCTTGTCGGTTTCGAGCCCGAGCTGTTTGCACAGGTCGAGCAGGACGGGATGAGGCGCGTTGCCGATGGTCGAGACGACCGTGTGCGTCTCAATAAAACCGCCGTCGGTGAAAATCACCTTGTCCGCCGACACCTCGGCCACGCGTGTCTCCAGCCGCAGTTCCATGCCGCGCTTTTCCAGAACGCGCCGCGCATAGTCACCCAACTTAGGCCCGATCTCGGCCAGCAAGTGCGCCTGACTGTGCACCAGCACGACGCGGATCGGCGTCGTGCGAAGATTGGCGTAGTAGCGTTGCGCGCCCTTCACAAAATCGAGAATCTGGCCGGCCGTCTCCACGCCCGTGTAACCGCCGCCCACGACAACGATAGTGAGCAGGCGCGCGCGTTGCACCGGATCTTCGATAAGGTTGGCTTCTTCCAGCCGGTTGATGATGGCGGCCCGCAGACGCAACGCATCGGCCACGTTTTTCATCGGCCAGCCGTATTCTGCCATACCGGGCACGCGGCTGAGATCGGTCACGCTGCCGAGGGCGAGCACCAACTGGCCGAAGCCGACCTCGTGATCGCGCGTGAAACGCCCGCCGTCGAGCACGAGTGTTTTTTTTGCCCAGTCGATGTGCTGGATGTTGCCCTGCAACACATCCACGTGGCGGCAGAACTGGCGCAGCGGGTTTACCACATCGGTCGGCGCCAGCGACGAACCGGCGACCTCCGCCAGCATCGGCTGGAAAACGAGGACGTTGCGCTCGGCGATGAGTGCGACGCGTTTCTCACCCGCGCGGCCCAAGGCCTTGCCCAGCGTCTTGGCGCAATAAGCTCCCGCAAATCCGCCACCTGCGATCACCACATCGTAATGCATGCGGCGTAAAAATCAGCGCGGGCGGACAAGCAACAGCGTGCGGTCGTCGTTGCGTTGCGCGAGGGCCGAGAACTGCCGCAGGTAGCGATCAAGCTTGTCCACCATCTTGGCGAGCGATGTCTGGTCGTGGCGGGCAAGCGCCTGGGCGAAACGGTCACGGCCGAACTCGTCGCCGGCGGCGTTGGCCGCCTCGGTGATGCCATCCGTGTAGAGCGCGAGCAGATCTCCGGCCCGCAACTCCACCTCTCCTTCTTCCAAGACCGCATCGAAAACCGCGCCGTCATCAAAGCCGAGGGCGAGGCCGCCCGCCGCCAGCAACTCCGGCTCGCCGCCACCCGCCCGCAGCAACAATGACGGCTCGTGACCGGCGCGGACGTAGTTAAAGCGGTTCGTATCGAGATCAAGGATCCCGTAAAAAAGTGAGATGAACATGCCGCGCGGCATGTCCCCGTGGAGAGCCCGGTTGACGCGCTTGACGACTGCTGCAGCACGCGGCTCGTTCGCCGCGCACAGGCGCAGCGTGGCGCGGCACGCGGCCATCATGAGGGCGGCGGCCGGCCCCTTGCCGGCCACGTCGGCGATCACGAAACCCCAGCGGCGCTCATCAACCGCGAGCACGTCGTAATAATCTCCGCCGAGATGGGTTGAGGGCTGCGAAAGCGCCTCGATCTCAACCTCACCGATGTCCGGGAAAACGTGCGGACGAAGATGATGCTGCACTTCGCCGGCCAGACGGAGATCACGTTCGCGGAGGTCGCGTTCGCGATCTTCGGCGTCCTTGCGAACGGTGATGTCGGTGATGAGCCCCTCGTGGTGGGTCACCTGCCCGTGCGTGTCGAAACGGACCACCGTGTGATCATCCACCCAGCGGACAGAGCCGTCGGCGCAGACGATGCGGTATTCTTGATTGTATTCGTGGTGGCCGGTCGTGGCGTGGGCATCGACCTCGGCGCCGACCCGATCCCGGTCGTCGGGATGGGTGATGCCGCGGAAGCTTAGACGGCGGCCGGTGAAATCCTCGGGCTGGTAGCCGAACTGCCGGATGCTCTGCGAAACGAATTCCACGGGCCATTGATCCTGCTCGGATTTCCAGAGCACGACGACCGACGGCGAACGGTTGATGATCTGCTCCAGTTCCTCGCGCTTGGCCAGCGCGGCCTTGAGCTCGTCCTGCGCCTTGCGTCGGATGCTGATGTCGCGACCCACGCCGAAATAGGCGCGGCGGCCGTCGCGATCCGTGTAGGCGGAGCCGGTCGAGGCGTGCCATATCCAGTGGCCGTCCTTGTGGCGCACGCGATACTCAATGCCACCCGCGTTGGTGCCATGCTCGAGCGTTCCGTTCACAAAGCTGATGTAGACGGGCAGGTCGTCGGGGTGGACGAACTCGGTGTAGGGATGGCCGATCACATCGCCAATCTCGTGTCCAAGCTTGGAAGTCCACGCATCGGACACGAACTTGAACCGGCCCTCGGGCGTGATCGCGTAAAGGATCTCGCTCGCGGTCTGGAGGTAGGTGCGCCACCGCGATTCGCTGCGCTTCAGCTCCTGCTCGGCGGCGTGACGCGCCGTCACATCCTCAAGCATCGCGAAGTGGTGGGTGACCCGGCTGGATGCATCGCGCACGACCACCACGGTGAGATCGCCCCAGATCGTGCTCCCGTCCTTGTGGATATAGCGTTTCTGAATCGTGTAGCGATCGCCCTTTCCCTCGTAAAGCTGGCGGGAAAGCTCCTCCTGCTTGTCCCAATCCTCCGGGTGCGTGACCCGGCGGATGTTCTCGATGTCGCGCGCCTCGTCCATGGTCAGCCCGATGATCTCGCAAAAACGCCGGTTGACGTAGTTGGCTCCGGGCAAGCCGGCGGCGTCCATCTCGCGCCAGCTCAGGCCAAGCGGACCCTCTTCAAAAAATATCTGCAACTGGCTGCGCGCATCACGCAGCTGCGCAGCCTGCTCCGCGTAATCGTGGGCAAGGCGCGCGGTGGACTCTTCGGCGAGCTTGAGACGGGTGACGTCCGTGCGCAGTGCCAGGTAGCCGCAGGGCTTCCCGTCCGCGCCAGACATCGGCACCAGGGTGCTCTCGACCCAGTAAATGTCGCCGTTTTTGGCGCGGTTGCAGATCGTGCCGTGCCAGATGCGGCCGCCGCTGATCGTGCGCCACATGTCGGCAAAAAAAGCCGGCGGGTGCACATCGGATTTCACGATCCGGTGGGTCTGACCGATCAACTCCTTGCGCGCGTAGCCGGAAATCTCACAGAAACGGTCGTTGGCGTAGGTGATGACACCCTGCGTGTCGGTCATCGCCACGATGGCGTGCTCGTCGATGCCGCGCTTAAGCCAATCTGCATATTTCGCGTTTTCCTGATTTAAGGAAAACCTATCCGGGGACACAGGGGAATCTTCGGGCGAAGCCATGGAGAAGCAAAGGAGCCAAAGGTTTAACCCCGCCCATCCGGGCAATCCAGCCTTAACGCGCGATATCAAAACAACTCGTCTGGCCATTCGTCGGGTTCGGGATACGCTTGAGCCATGATCACCGTCGCCACCTGCAACAACCCCGCCCACGTCCAGCTGGTCAAATCCGTGCTCAACGACAGCGGCATCGCCGTTTTCATCCCCGATGAAAACACCGCCCAGACCGCGCCTTATCTCATTTTCGCCATCGGCGGTATTCGCGTGCAGGTGACCGAAGAAAACGCCGAGGCCGCCCGCACCATCATCGCCCAACTCGACGCCGTAGCGCCCGATAGCGACCAGGTGCCGCCGGCGTTTACCTGATCCGGACAGCCGCGCGTCACCCCTTCACCGCGCCCGCCGTCACCCCTTTTACCAGGTGTTTTTGAAGTGCGATGAAGATCACCAAGATCGGCACCGTCACAATCACCAGCCCTGCGAACAGCATGCCATAGTCGCTGCGGTATTGCGACGTGATCGAGAGATTCGCCAGCCCCAGCGGGAGTGTCCGCGCGCCCGCCCCCGCGTCCCCGCTCGTGAACATGAAGGCGAAAAAATATTCCTTCCAGATGCCGATGAACTGGAAGATCGCCACCGTCACCAGTCCCGGCTTCGCCAGCGGCAGCATCACCCGCCAGAACGCCGAAGCCTCCGAACAACCGTCCACCACCGCCGCTTCGTAGAGAGAACGTGGCAGCGCCTTGAAAAATCCCGCCAGAATGAAGATCGCGAACGGCAGGCCGTTCGCCGTGTAGACCAACACGAGCCCAAGCTTCGAGTTGAGCAGCCCGAGCGCGCGCAGCTCAAAAAAAAGCGGCACGATCGAAAGCTGCACCGGAATCATCAGCCCCGCGAGAAACAGCCAGAACACGGCTTTCCCCATCGGATGATAAAACCGAGCCAGCGCATACGCCGCCATCGCGCCCAACAACACGATGAGCGCCACCGACGAAATGGTCACGACGACCGAATTGAAAAAATAGTCGCCGAACCGCGCCTCGCGCCAAGCCCGCACGTAGTTGTCGGTCTGCAAGTCGCCGGCTGCCGGCAACGCGAACGCCTCGCGGAAAATCGCCTCGTCGGTCTTGAGCGACGAATACGCCACCCACGCCATCGGAAACGCCACCCACACGAGGTAGCCCACCAGAATAGAGAAGATTAAGATGCGTGAAAATTTCATGGGTTCGGCGGGTTGCGACGGATCACATTTCCACCGCTTCCCGTTTCAGCGCGCGCATCACGGCCGCGCTGCCGATCAGAACCAGAACGAACATCACCACCGCGATCGCAGTAGCCCGACCGATCTGGAACTCCTGGAACATCGTCGAGACCATGAGCGTGCTCAGCGTGTGCGATCCGCTCGCCGGATCTTGCGACGTGAGCAACCAGATCATCTCGAAAGCGTTCAATCCGCCGATCACCAAAAACACCGCCGAGATCACCAGCACCTCGCGAATGAGCGGCAGCGTGATCGTAAAAAACTGCCGCGCCTTCGATGCGCCTTCGAGTTCCGCCGCCTCGTAGAAATCGGCCGGAATGCCCTCCATCGCCGCCAGATAAAGCACGAGATTAAATCCGCACGCCATCCACAGGTAGATCGGGATCAGCGCGCCGTAGAGATGTCCCTGCGACAGCCACGCAAAGCCGTCGAAACCCGTGAAGCCGAGTTTCACGAAAGTCGTATTAACGAGCCCGCCATGCGGCGCGTAGGCGCTCATCCACAGCAGTGTCGCCGCGATGCCGCCAAGCATATTGGGAAACAGAAACACCACACGAAACACGCCCGCGCCCCAGACGCCGCGATGAATGAGCGTCGCAAAAAACAACGCCGCCGGCACCACCACGAGCGCGGGCACGAGCATGAGGTAGAGATTGTTTTTCAGCGCGAACCAGAACACGTCGCTCTCCAGCAGCAGCCACTTGAAATTAAAAAGCCCCGCCCAGGTTTGTTCACCCAACCCATCCCAGCGCGTAAACGCCCACGCGAATGACACCACGCCGGGCAAAATCACGAGCGCGCCGAACAGCACCAGCGCCGGTCCGACAAAGCCGACGGCAAAACCGCCGCGCAACCGGCCGAGGTGTTCGGAGGAGGCTGTGGCCGAAGGTAGGGCGCGACCGCTGGGCGCGCCGGTTGGAGACGCGTCTGTCGCTGCTGAATCGCGGCGGACCCAGCGGTCCCGCCCTACCTTAATCCACGTCCAGCCGATCCAAGCCACGAGCCCCGCGAGCACCAGCAGAAGGGCTGCGGTGGCGAAACTGTGGTTGATTTCCACGCGATCCGGATCGGCACGGCGCGCGCGCTCGGATGCAGCGGCGGCTTCGAGTTTCTCTCCGAACTCCTGCGGTGTGATGCGGCCGGTCATCAGCCGGTAACGCGCATCCGTCATGGCCTGGTTGATGAGCGCGAGCTGCGCGGCCGAAGCCGGCGGCGACGCGTCAAACGAGCCCGGACTGTGCGCCAGCAGTTCGGCCGTGTCGTGCATGGCCGGAGAATAATCAGCGGGCTTCACCGAGCGTAACGCGACCGGCGAATCAATCGTCCGCGCGAAGCGTTGCGCGCATGTGCGCGAGGTAAGATAGCGGAAAAAATCCACCGCCGCGCGTTCGCGCACGGGATCGCCGTTGGCGAAGAGGAAGTAGTAGGCGCTCTGCGTCTGAAGCGTCGCCGGATCGGCGATACCATCGGGGAAAACCGGGAAATTCATCGCACCCAGCTCGAAGTCAGCGGGGAGTTTTCCTCGCATCTCGTTTACGAACCACGAGGCAGAAACCGTCATCGCCGCCTGTCCGTTGATGAACGCGAGCTGAGCGGCGGTGTGCGTCATTCCCTCCCAGCCTTTGATGAGATAACGGGTCGTAAGCCGCTGCGTGACCTCGGCCGCACGGACGAAACGCGGATCGGTGCGCGCGCCGGGCGCGAGTTCGTTGTAGGCGCGGTAGCCATCGGGGCCGACGAGATTGTAGTGCGCGGCGCGCAGGAACGCATCGCCGTAGCGCATGACCACGCCGGGCAACGCGACGGGCGCGACGCCCTTGGCCTGCATGCGATCACAGAGCGCGAAAAATTCGTCCCACGTGCGCGGAACTTCCCAGCCGTTTTCACGAAAACGTTTCTTGTCGTAGAAAATCGTCCACACGGCGTGGGCGAAAGGCAGGCCGTAGATTGGGGGCGATTTCGGATTTAGGATTCCGGATTTGGGATTGGCTGAGTTGGCGGTCGCAATCGTCCAACGGTCGAGCACGCCAGGGAGAAACGTATCGCGCCAGCGGGCGTCACCCTCCCAATTCGGACCGTCGAGATAAGGCGCAAGATCAAGAATGCGCCCGGCGCGGATGAGGTTCGGGTAAAGCAGAACAGCATCGGTCGCGTCGGGATAATCGCCCGCCATGACGCGGATGCGCACCTGGTCGTTGATGCGCGGATTTCCGTGGATGCGGACCTTCACATCGGGTCGCAGCGCCTCAAACTCCCGCGCCGTCTCCTCGAAAAACGCACTCCCGTAACCTGCGACCAGCACCGGAACGTCGAGCGTGACGGGCGCTGGATCAGCGGCGCGAAGAAAGACCGGCGCCACAAGGCACCCGACCCAAAAAAAGAGAGGCATGAGCCGGCTCAACCGCATCGCGAAAGGTGTGCGCGCTGGCGGGAGGACGCGCCATCTCTTTTTCCAGCCGGCGCAAAAATGAACCTTGGCCAGACCAATGGCGGATTTTATTTCGCCACGTCCTTTTCAAACGGAGCCAGGATCTTTTCGCGGGCGGCAGCCCATTCGGCGTCGCTCAGCTTGCCGTCTCCATTGGTGTCGAAACGCTTAAGCATGCCTGAATTTTTCTCCATGCGACTGCGAAGAGCCTGCTCCATGGTGGCGCATTCGGCGGCGTCCAGTTTCCCATCACCATCCTTGTCGAATTCCTTAAGCCAGATCTGCTGGCGCTCCTTCAGCCGGTCGCGAATTTTTTCACGGTCGGTGCCGGCGGACTTGCGGTTTGCGTCCATGGCGGCGGCGACCTCGTCGTCATCGAGCTTGCCGTCGCCGTTTTTGTCGTAGCGCTTCAGGATTTCGGCATCGGCGGCGCTCATTTGAGGCCGGGTGGCTGGCGCGGGAGCCGGGGGAACCACTTGATTCGATCCCGGGGTGTCGCCGGCTACCCGGCCGGTTAAAACGAATAGCGTTGCTGCGAGGCAGGCGTGGGCTAAAAAATGACGCTTCATGGGATCATCGCGGTGGGCCTGTTGACGCGGACTTTGTTACCGGCATGACGCCGGTCTCGGGGCCGGGTTACGAAACCCACAGGCCGTCCCCTTTTCCCCACGTCACTTCACCATGTATCAGGTCAATTTTTCCGAACAAAGCATGCTGGAGCTGAACAAGCTTGATAAGCTTGTTCAGTTGGAGGTTGTCGAGCCGCTCATGTCCCTGAAGCCGGCCGATTTGGAGCATCCCCGCGAGCCCCTCGGCCACTTCAACCGCGCCGGCCAGTCCCTTTACCGGCTGCGTTGCGGCGATCATCGGTTTTACTTTGAGACCAGGGGTCCGGAAGCGCTCTACGTCACCTACATTTTACACAAGAACTCATTGGAAGACTTTTTGTTACGCAACAAACTCCCCGTTTCTGAAAGCCAATTGGTGGAGCAGCATTCCAAGTTCTGGAAATACCTCGAATCGCTCACCAAATAACGCCGCGCCATGGCCAACGACGACCTCCCCCAGTCTGATAACGATAGCGACAATCCTTACAGTGTCGCTCAGGCGAGCCGGATCTATTTTTTGCCCAACCTTATGACAGCGGGCAACCTGTTTTGTGGTTTTGCCGCCTGCCTCCATTGCATTGAGGCCAGTTTCATCGTGCGCGGCGCGGAGGCCGCCACCATCATCCCGCCCGATGCCATCCCGCTCTATAAAGAAGCGGTTTGGTATATTTTCGGTGCTATGGCGTTTGACGCGCTGGATGGCCGTCTCGCCCGCATGGGTGGAAAAGAATCCCTCTTTGGCGCGGAATTCGACTCGTTGGCCGACGTTGTTTCATTCGGACTGGCGCCGGCGCTCATGGTGTTTTTCCTCATCATGCGGCCCGCCCAAGGAGACCAGACGCTACTCAGTCTGGGTGGATTGTTGGGCTTTGTTTATCTCCTCTGCGCAGCCATTCGCCTGGCGCGTTTCAATGTCATCACCCACCCCCTGCTTTACCGACCCGAGGGCAAGCCAAGCAGCAAAGACTTCATAGGGCTTCCCGTGCCGGCGGCCGCGGGGACCGTCGCATCACTGGTCTTGTTTCTTTTGAATCTCGCCTCCCACGATAAGTCGTTTCAGGTATTGGCCTTAGGTCTTCCTCCTTTGCTGCTTTTGGTCGCGATTTTGATGGTGAGCACGGTGCGCTATCCCAGTGGCAAACAGATCGATATGCGCACCAAAACCAAGCTCACGACCTTGGTTATTTACGTTGTGATCGGTGCCGCCGTCGTGCGGTTCAAGGAATACGCGATGTTCATCGTGTGCTTGAGCTACATTTTTTACGGCCTCGTCAAACACTGGCGGAATCACGGCCTCACCAAACGCGCGCCGCTGGTGTGAACCGTTCTCCGATTAACCGACCAATAACCAACCAATAACCAGACCCCTGTGAACAACCGCCCTTTTATTGGCTGCTCAAAATGGAGTTCCTCGCAGGCCCGCGAACGCGATTTCACGAGTGAGAGCGACAGGGTTATTGGTCTTCCTCGCAGCCTATAATAAGACTGATAACATATCTTATTGAACTAGCTTTCTTTTATCCTTTGTTAACTTCCGCCCTTCTCAGCTCCCGCCTCCCATGAAATTCAAGATCAACCGCGATCACTTCAGCAACGGACTCGCCCAAGTTCTCAACGTCGTCGGCTCCAAAGCCACGATGCCGATCTTGAGCAATGTGCTGATCGAAGCCGAGAAGGACCACATCTCCCTCACGACCACCAATCTCGATCTCGGCATCCGTTGCAAAATCAAGGCTGAGGTCAAGGAAACCGGCTCCGTCACGCTTCCCGTCAAACGTCTCGCCACCATCGTTCGCGAGCTGCCGAACATCGACGTCGCTTTCGACGCCACGCCCAATCACCAGGTGAAACTCACCTCGGGCGGTTCTACTTTCCGCATCATGGGCATCGGCAAGGAGGAGTTCCCTCCCCTCCCGGAATTCGGAGACGACAAGTCATTCACCCTCGAGCAAGCCGAGCTGACCGCGATGATCAAGAGCGTGTCCTACGCCCAGTCGTCTGACGAGACGCGCTACATCCTCAACGGCGTGTATTTCAACTTCCGCGACGGCAAACTCTCGCTCGTTGCAACCGACGGCCGCCGCCTCGCCCTGATTTCGAAGGAACTCGAAGTCCCCGCCGAAAGCGCAGGAAGCATCATTCTGCCCGCCAAGACGGTCTCCGAGCTCACGCGCATGCTGGACAAGGGGGAGAAGCTCAAAATCGCTTTTAATGACCGCCGCGCCTCCTTCCAGATCAACACAGACAAGGACTCCAGTGGTCTCGTCGACTCGATCTACCTTTATTCGAAGGTCGTTGAAGGCAATTACCCGAATTATCAGCAGGTGATCCCCAAGGAAACCCACCAGCGCATCAAGCTGGAGCGGGAGCTCTTCCTTCAGTGCGTGCACCGCGCCGCCCTCGTAACGTCCGAGAAATCCAACTCGGTTAAGATCAAGCTCACCAGCAATCTTCTCGAAATCACCGCCCAAAGCCCCGATTTCGGTGAGGCCCACGAGTCCATGGCAATCGCCTACAGCGGTCCCGATCTTCAGGTTGCGTTCAACCCCGCGTTTGTCCTTGACCCGCTCAAGGCACTGACGAAGGACGAAGTCTTTTTCGAGCTGAAGGACGAAGTAAGCCCCGGCGTGTTCAAGACGCTGGAAAGCTTCATTTGCGTCATCATGCCTGTGCGCTTGAGCTAAGCGCCCTTCGCTTTTACTCTTTTACCCCTCAAGCCGTGCTTTTTGAGCCCGGCTTTTTGCATCCATGAACACGGATTACCCCCTCATCGTCGGCATGGTGCTGTTTCTTCTGCTCACGCAGTTGAACCAGCGCAATGGCTCGCCCGTGATCGCGATTTTCAACCGCTGGTTGCGCTGGCTGATTTTTGCTTTTGGCGGAGCCAAAGCCGCGCTCGAACTCGGCTGGACGGATCGGCCTTATCTCGCGGTGGTGCTGGCGTTTTTCCTTCTCTGGTTTCTTTTGGAAACGCTCTATAACTGGCTGGCCATTCACGCGCTGAGCGTGAGTCCGCTGCCGTTGTTTCCCAAGTTTACCGCGAACAATTCCGGCGAAGAATGGCCGACTAATCCGCGACTGCTGAAAGTCCGAAACTGGCTGCGCTCAAACGGCTTTAAGCAAGTGCAGGCGCTCAAGGCCGAGGTGGGGCCGAGTATTTATCTGCGTGTGTCTATTTATCAGGACGCCGAGGCGAGGATTCGGGCGCAGATCACGTTTTTTCCGCAGGCCAATGGATCGCTATCGGTCTGCTACAGTCTTTCGTCGAACACGGTGAGCGGCTACCGCTATGTGACTGATAATCTTTATCTGCCGTTCGCCGGTTTTTATCCCGAAAACTGGCTGGTGAAGCGCAGTCCCTGGACGCGTTCGTTGTCCAGGTTGATGGAAGCGCACCGGGACCGGCTGGCCCGGGCGAGCGCAATCTCGACGCCTTGGACGACCGATCCGCTGAATGATCTCAACTCGCAGCAGCGCGAGCTGGAGCAGATCAACACCGAGTTGGGTTTTCTTTTTCCGCACGCCGAGCGCGAGGAACACGGCAAGATCAGTCACGAAGGGCGTTATCGTGTGTGGAAGGAATACTGGCTGCTCAGCTATTTCGGCCGCAGCGTGAGGTATTGATTTCGGGCGATTCGTAGATCGGACAAACCATCGCTCCTACGCCCGAAAAGCCAAAGCAAGCTTCGGAGCATTACGACGCACAGAAATAAAAAAGCCCGGCGATTAAGCCGGGCTTGGTGAGAGAAAGCAAAAGCCGCTGGTTACCGGTTGCGGCGTTTGATGCCGAGCTGGGCGACCGCGAAGCGGACGATGCCTTCGAGGTTTTCCACTTGGGCCTCGTCCATCGTGCTCTTGTCCTTCAAGGCGTCTTGAGCGCGCTGAAGGGCGGTCTCGACGGCCGTCACGTCGATCTTCTCAACGGTGATGGCGCGTTCGGCGAGCACGGAGATCTTGTCGCGGTCGATCTCGACGAAACCGCCGCCGATCGCGAGGGAGAGCTGCTTGCCATCCTTGGTCACACGGAGTTCACCCTCGGCAACCTGCGCGACGAGCGCGATGTGGCCGGGCAGAATGCCGATCTCGCCCGCAGTCGTCGGGATGACGACCGTGTCGATGGTGTCGGAGTAAACCCGGGCTTCGGGCGTGACGATTTCGAGGGTGAGGGCCATGACGAGTGCTTACTTTTTGGCGGAGGCGGCGATCACTTCCTCGATGCCGCCCTTCATGTAGAAGTCGCCTTCAGGAACGTGATCGAGCTCGCCGTCGAGGATCATCTTGAAACCGCGGACGGTCTCCTTGACGGGAACGTATTTGCCGGGCGCGCCGGTGAACACTTCGGCAACCGCGAACGGCTGTGAGAGGAAGCGCTGGATCTTGCGGGCGCGGTAAACGGAGAGCTTGTCCTCGGGCGAGAGTTCGTCGAGGCCGAGAATCGCGATGATGTCCTGGAGATCCTTGTAGCGTTGAAGCACGCGCTGGAGTTCGCGGGCGACCTTGTAGTGCTCTTCACCGACGATCGAGGGCTCAAGGGCCTTCGACACGGAAGCGAGGGGATCGACGGCGGGATAGATACCGAGCTCGGCGATGGAACGCTCGAGCACGATGGTCGAGTCAAGGTGGGCAAACGTGTTGGCCGGCGCGGGGTCGGTCAAGTCGTCGGCTGGCACGTAGACGGCCTGCACGGAGGTGATGGAACCCTTCTTCGTCGAGGTGATGCGCTCCTGAAGGAGACCCATCTCGGACGAAAGCGTGGGCTGGTAACCGACGGCGGAGGGCGAGCGGCCGAGGAGGGCGGACACTTCGGAACCGGCCTGCGAGAAACGGAAAATGTTGTCGATGAAGAGCAGCACGTCCTGGTTTTTCTCGTCGCGGAAATACTCGGTCATGGCGAGCGCCGAGAGGGCGACGCGCATACGGGCACCGGGCGGTTCGTTCATCTGGCCGTAAACCAGGGCGACCTTCGACTTCGACAAATCTTTTTGGTCGATGACGCCGGCCTCGGACATTTCGTGGTAGAGGTCGTTACCTTCACGGGAGCGCTCGCCGACGCCGGCGAACACCGAGTAACCGCCGTGGGCCTTGGCGATGTTGTTGATGAGTTCGAGAATGACGACGGTCTTGCCGACGCCGGCGCCGCCGAAGGCTCCGGCCTTGCCGCCCTTGATGAACGGGCAGATCAGATCGATGACCTTGATGCCGGTTTCGAGGATCTGGGCCTTGGTGTCCTGATCGGCGAGCGCGGGGGCGGCGCGGTGGATCGGGTAGCGCTTGGTGTGGGGCACGGGGCCGCGGCCGTCCACGGGATTGCCGGTGACGTCGAAGATGCGGCCGAGGATGCCGTCACCGACGGGCACCGTGATCGGTGCGCCGGTGTCGGTCACGGTCATGCCGCGGACGAGGCCTTCGGAGGAAGACATCGCGATGGAGCGGGCGACGCCTTCGCCGAGGTGCTGCTGGATCTCAAGGGTGAGAACCTGCGCCTTGCCGGAGACCGTGAACTCGACGGTCAGGGCCTGGTAGATGGGCGGGATGGAGTTCTCTGCGAACTGGACGTCAACGACAGGGCCGATGACTTGGACGATTTTACCGGTGTTGCTCATGAACGGTGGGGAGGCGGGTTTTAGTTAAAGAAGTTGGAAACAGGTTACGCGGCCGAGAACGAAGCGGCGGCGATCTCCACGATTTCCTGGGTGATCGCAGCCTGACGGGCCTTGTTGTATTGGAGAGTGAGTTCGCCGACCAGAGTGGTGGCGTTGTCCTTGGCGGTCTTCATGGCGACCATGCGGGCGCTGTGCTCGGAGGCGCGGGCCAGCAGGACGAACTGATAGATTTCGCGGCTGATGTAGAACGGCAGCAGCGCGCTGAGAACGGTCTTGGCATCGGGCTCGAACTCGAAGGGCTGGTTGCGATTGTTTGCCTCGTCGGGTTGAAACACGCCACCGTGGCGCTGGGCGTTTTCAAGAAACTCGCGGAGGTTGTCGAGCGGCAGCAGCGGGCGCAGGACGGGCTCCTGCACCAAGGTGTTTTTGAAACGGGGGAAGATGACTTCCACCGTATCGATCACACCGTCGAGATACTGCTTGGCGATGAATTCAACGGCGACCTTCACTTCGCTGAAGGGCGCACGGTCCTGCACGGGAAAATCGGCGACGAGATCGCGTTTCGAGCGGGCGAGAAACTGGGTGCCCTTGCGGCCGATGGAGTAGAATTTGGCTGGCGTCTTGATCTCCGTGGCGAGCTTGAAGAGATTGGCGTTGAGCGGTCCGCACAGGCCCTTGTCGGAGGTGATGATGAGGACGCCGCGGGTCTTGACGGTGCGGCGTGCAAGGAAGGGGTGAAGCTGGTCGCTCACATGCGGGGCCAGGGCGGCGAGCATGTTGGTGAGAAGATGCGCGTAGGGCTGGCCGGCGAGGGCCGCCTGCTGCGCCTTCTTCATCTTCGACGCAGCCACCAGCTCCATCGCCTTGGTGATCTGGCGGGTGTTTTTAACCGACTTGATGCGTCGGCGGATGTCGCGTGTGGAAGCCATGGAGATTTACGATTTCGGATTTACGATTTGGGATTTTTAGCGACTGGCCGGAGCCAATCTTAAATCAGGAATCGATAATCTAAAATGAGCTTAGCCCGCGAAGGAGGGCTTCCACTCGTTCATCGCGGCCTCGATCTTGGCTTCGAGGTCCTTGTCGAGGGCGGCCTTGGTGCGGATTTCCGTGAGGAGCGCGTCCTTGCGGGTGGCGAAGAAATCGCGGAGGGAAACCGAGGCGGCGGTGACCTTCTTGAGTTCGAGGCTGTCGTAGTAGCCCTTCTGGATGGCCCAGAGGGTGACGACCTGCTGCTCGATCGGAATGGGGCTGAAGGCGAGCTGCTTGAAGAGCTCGACGATGCGGCCGCCGCGGTCGAGCTGGCCCTTGGTCTTGGCGTCCAGATCGGAGCCGAACTGGGCGAAGGCGGCGAGTTCGCGGAACTGGGCGAGCTCGCCCTTGAGTTTGCCGCCGACCTGCTTGGTGGCCTTGATCTGCGCGGCGGAACCGACGCGCGAGACGGAGAGACCGACGGAAACGGCGGGACGGATGCCTTGGTTGAAGAGATCGGTTTCGAGGAAGATCTGACCGTCGGTGATCGAGATCACGTTGGTCGGAATGTAGGCGGAAACGTCGCCGGCCTGGGTCTCGATGATAGGGAGCGCGGTGAGCGAGCCCTTGCCGTCGAGGCGCGCGGCGCGTTCGAGGAGGCGGGAGTGCAGGTAGAACACGTCGCCGGGATAAGCCTCGCGGCCGGAGGGGCGCTTGAGGATGAGGGAAATCTGGCGGTAGGCGACGGCGTGCTTGGAGAGATCGTCGTAAACGATGAGGGCATCCATGCCGTTTTCCATGAACCATTCGCCGATGGCGGCGCCGGAGAAGGGGGCGATGTATTGGTTGGCGGCGTTGTCGGAGGCGGTGGCGCCGACGATGACGGTGAACTCAAGGGCGCCGGCGGCCTCAAGGGCGCCGATGGTGCGGACGATATTGGAGTTCTTCTGGCCGACCGCGACGTAGATGGAGTAAACGGGGCGGAACTTGGGGTCGCCGGACGCGATGCCGACCTTGTTGATCTTCGCTTGGTTGATGATCGTGTCGATCGCGATGGTGGTCTTGCCGGTGCCGCGGTCGCCGATGATGAGTTCGCGCTGGCCGCGACCGATCGGGATCATGGAATCGATGGCCATGATGCCGGTGAAGAGGGGCTGGGAAACGGATTTGCGCTCGATGATGCCGGGAGCGATGCGCTCGACGGGATAGGTCTCGGTGGCGGCGATGGGGCCTTTGCCGTCGATGGGATTGCCGAGGGCGTCGACGACGCGGCCAAGGAGGGCTTTGCCGACGGGGATGGAGAGGAGCTTGCCGGTGGTCTCCACGGGGTCGCCTTCCTTGAGCTGGGAGACGTCGCCGAGGACGACGCAGCCGACTTCGTCGGTCTCAAGGTTGAGAGCGATGCCGATGACGCCGTTGGGGAACTGCACCATCTCGTTATACATCACGTCGGAAAGGCCGTCGATTTTGGCGACGCCGTCGGCGACCGTGCGGATGATACCGGTGTTCTTGCGAACGGCTTTGGTGGAAAGCTTCGCGATCTGCTGTTCGATTTGTTCGAGGACCGTGGACATGCGACGTGAGGGTTTGGTTTTAAAAAAGTATCAGGGGGCGGGAAATCAGACGGAGGCGGCCAACGCGGCGAGCTGGCCGGAGGCGGAGGACTCGTAAACATCGTCGCCTACGCGGATGCGGAGGCCGGCGAGCAGGGAGGCGTTGGGCTTGGCGATGGCGGTGATCGGGCGCTGATAGCGGCTGGTCATGGCAACGGTGATGGCCTGGATGGCGGAGTCGTTTACCGGACCGGCGTGTTCGACGACGGCCTGGCCCTTGGCGACTTCGACGGCGACGAGGCGGCTGTAGGCGCGCAACACGGCGACCGGCTTGGCGTGAGGGTTTTTCTCGACGTAGGCGAGGACGCCCGCGACGCGTTCTTCAGAGAAGCGACCGTCGACAAAGCTCAGCTTGAAAAGCTTCTGAGCGAGCTGGGTGATCTGTTTTTTGCCGGACGCCATGATGGATTAGGCCGAGGTGAGTTCACGTGCGGCCGCTTCGTTGTAGCGGCTGCGGTCGGCGTCGTTCAGCTCCTTGGCGAGAACGCGCTGGGTGGTGGCGACGACGAGGCGGGCGATTTCGGTGCGGGCTTCGGCGAGCATCTTTTGCTTTTCGAGTTCGATGGCCTGCTGGGCGGTCGTGATGAGACTGTTGGCGCGCTCGGTGGCGGCGGCGGTCTCGCGTTCGGCGACTTCCTTGGAAGCCTTGCGGGCCTGCTCGATGATGGCGGCAGCTTCGATCTGCGCCTTCTTGAGGGTGTCGGAGATTTCCTGCTGGGCGGAATCAAGGCGGGCCTTGGTCTCCTCGGCATAGCGGAGGCCGTCGGAGATCTTTTTCTGGCGCTCGTCGAGAGTCGCGAGGACGGGCTTGAAGGCGAACTTCCATAGCACGAACGCGACGATGACAAAATTGACGATCTGGCCGATGATCGCGGCCGGGTTCACGCCGAAGGTGTGCGTGATTTCCGTGATGGGGTTCACGGATGCGGCGTGGGCGGCGGTTGCCTCGGCGACTTGACCGGTGACTTCGGCGAGAACGGGCAGGGAGATCATGGGGAAAGACAGGCTGGAAAATGAACCGCAGCGCTAAGCGAAAGCCGCGCTGCGGTTTGAAGAGGTCTCTTACTTGATGAACAGAGCGTAGAATGCGACAGACTCGGCCAAGGCGATGCCGAGGAGAGCCTGAACAAGGATCTTGCCGGAAGCTCCGGGATTGCGGGCGACGCCTTCAGTGGCGGCAGCGCCGACGAGGCCTACGCCAATGGCGGCGCCGAGACAGCCGAGGCCGCTTTGAATGCTGCCGGTGATTTCAGCGATGGTGTGGATGGTCATGGTGGATTTGGTTTTGTTGGGTTGCCGCCGTGTGCAGTCGTCACACTCCCGGCGGAAAAGTAGGTGAACTCAGTGGGCTTTTTTGTCGTCGGCGTGGTCTTCCTTATGGTCGCCGCCCTCATGATTACAGATGAGGCCGATATAAACACTGATGAGCAGCGTGAAGACCAAGGCCTGAATCAGGCCCACGAGAAACTCCAAGAAATAGAACGGAAGAGGCAAAACCCAGCGGGTGATCCCCGACATCGTGTGGATGACATACTCGCCACCGAAGGCATTGCCGTAAAGTCGCAGCGAAAGGGAGATAGGTCGAATCATCATCGAAACCAGCTCGATGAAACCAATGACGAAAAAGACACCGAAAAGACCGTAATACAGGAAGGAGGGAACCTCGCCCTTGGTCGCCTTGTTGCCAAAGATATCCTTCAGGATGAGCTTGGGGCCGGCGTAACGAAGAATGAAATACAGCCAAGCCGTGATGCCGACGATGGCGAGCGCGATGGTGCCGTTGAGATCGGCATTTCCGGCGCGGACAAAGGGAACCCAGTTCCAGGAGCCGTCGATTTCTTGATGCTTAAACATTACCGTGCCCACGCCCGGAAGGAGGCTGCTCCAGTTTTGAATAAGGATATAGCTGAAGAAACCGATCAGCAGGGGGAAGACGTAGGGAGCGACCTTGGCGCCGACGACCGGGGCGGTGACATTGCGAACGCCGTCCAGAAAGTTTTCCACCACGGCTTGGCCGCGGGAGGGCACAAGCTGCGGACGACCGACGATGAAGCGGACGGCCAGAATCAAGACCGCCGAAACGATCCAGCTCGTAAGGATGCTATTGGTGACGGAAAGCGGACCGATGTTAAACAGCGCTTCAGCCGACTTGCTCAGGCCGTGCTCTTCACCGGCAAACACTGTCGCAACAGTGCCCGGCATGGAGAGGATAAGAATGAGTTTTTTGACTCGTGACATCGACTGTAAAGTGAGCGTGGAAAGGTGTGAAAAGGTTCAGCTAGGCAACCACGGGAAACGCCGTCAATACCTGAAATCAACCCGGCTAATGATGCTTTCCTCGCGTAAACAACACTCCGGCCAAGGCGGTTGGAAAATTTGGCGATAAATGTAACCCCGACGGAACATTCGTCCGTTTGAGGTCAAACCCTGATGGCGACGAGCGACTGATGGCTTTCGGCGCGCTGCTGGAAAACGGTGGGCAGCTCAAATAGCCAGGGCGCGGAGGCATCGAGCGTCCACGAGGGGTGTTGGGTGATGAGTGCGCCGACCTGCTCGAAGTATTGGGCGTGATCCGTACGGAAATACAGTCGGGCGCCCTGTCCTGCCCTGCTGGCCAGCAGGCTTAAAAAATCGGGCTGAACGACGCGGTTTTTCCAGTGGCGGCGCTTGGGCCACGGATCGGAGAAAAGAACGAAGATCTCTGCGAGGGCCGTGTCCGCGGGCAGTGCTTCAAGGAAGAGCGTCGCCTCGGCGTGCATCCAGGTGACGTTGGTGAGCTTGGCGCGGTTGGATTTGCGGGCGGAGCGTTCCAACCGGTCGCCAATCAAGTCGATGCCGATGCAAAGGCGCTCAGGGTGGGCGGCAGCGTAGGCCGTGAGAAAATGCCCGTGGCCGCTCCCGATTTCCAAGGTGATGGGCTTGGCGCTCGGCAACAACAGGGCAAGCTGCGTCCGAATTTCGGCTAGACGTGAGGTGGTAAGGGCTTGGGCGATTTCCAGCGGCATGAAGAAAGGAACACCATTATGAGTTGGGATTCGCGGCTCAACAGAGAATACGGGCAACCGCATAAATGCGCCGCCCCATTAAACCACGTTTTGCCCGCCTCAACTTCAGACCGTGGACAAGCCGGTGCTCAGGGGCAGGCTGAAGAAAAACGCGGTCCCCTGCCCTTGTTTGCTTTCGACCCAGACACGGCCGGCGTGGAGCTGGATGATGTGTTTAACGATGCTCAGTCCGAGGCCGGTGCCGCCTTTTTCGCGGGAGCGGCCTTTGTCCACGCGGTAAAAACGCTCAAAAATGTGCGGAAGATCGGCTTCGGGGATGCCTTGGCCGTTGTCGCGCAGGCAGACGATGACTTCGGTGGGGCCCTGCAACCGCGCTGACAGTCCTATACGGGCGCCCTTTGGCGTGTATTTAAGCGCATTATCGAGGAGGTTTTCCAGGACCTGGGTGAGCTTGAGCGGATCCACCTGCAGAAAGCCGATGGCTGGATCAGGGGTGAAATCGAGAACGTGCTCCTTGCCGGCAGGACGCGCGCGATAGTCGTCCATGATGGCATGCAGAAACGCGTTGAGATCCGTTGATTCGCGGCTGAGCCCGGGATTGATCGACTCCAGCCGTGACAGAACCAGCAGGTCTTCGAGGAGCGAGTTGAGCCGGTCGGTGTGGCGTTGGATGGTTTTGAGGAAACGCGCGCGGTCGTCTGCCGGAATTTCCTCGGCGCCGTCCACCAAGGTTTCAACGTAGCCCTTGATAACGCTGAGCGGCGTGCGGAGCTCGTGGGAGACGTTGGCCACGAAATCTTTTCGCACAGCCTCCAGTTTTTTCTGCTTGGTGATGTTGTGCAGGACGAAAAGCGTCCACGGGGCCTTTTGGCCGTTGATGGTCTCAATGCTGGTGCCCGTCACCTCAACCCAAGTGGACACGGGGCCGTCGATGAATTCGATCTCGTGCTGGGGCTGGGCGATGCCGCGCCGGACTGACTCAACGTAGTTAAGAAAACTTACGCTGTGCAGCACGAGTTCCAGCCGCTGCCCAAGGATGTTGATCGCACGGGGAAATATCCCCTGTAAAGCTTTGTTACCCAGAATAATGTAATTATTTGAATCGACGATGAGAACCGCCTCTTGGAGGCTGCCCAAGGTCGCTTCGAGCTGGGCGAGCTGGCCGTTGCGCAGCTGCTGAAGGTGGCCGACTTCGACGATCAGATCGTTGCTGAGCGTGCAAAGTTGGTCCCAGGAATGGCCCGAGGCGCCCGGCAGTTCTTCGCGCAAGAAGGGCTGCTTTTTAAGTAAGGCCTGATGCAGGCTACGCACGGCACGCCGATGGTCGAACAGCTTGAACAGGGTCACGCAGAGCGCGACGGCTAGAAAAAGCGTGATGACGATGAGCATGGCGGGGCGTTTAGCGGGTAATCCGCCGCAAATCCTCGTGCAGAACAACTCTCAACCGACAACGGGGTCGGAAAGAACAGGGATTGCACCGAGAGGCGGCGCTGAGACGGATCAGGGAGTCGTCTCCTGTACTTTGCGTTCGGCGAAGCGGTAACCAACGCCCCGGATCGTTTCGATCCAGTCGGCCTCGGTGCCCAGTTTTTCGCGCAGGCGGCGCACATGGGTGTCCACCGTGCGGGTTTCGATTTCCGTCTCGTAGTTCCACACGTTGATAAGGAGGTGTTCGCGGGTCTGCACGCGACCGCGACGCTCGATGAGCAGGCGCAATAAGTTGAATTCCGTGGCGGTCAGCTCGACGGGCTTGCCGTGGATGGTGGTTTCGTGGCGTTCCACATCGATCACGATCTGGCCGGCTTGGAGGCGTTTGGGCTCTTGCGGAGCGCCATCGGAAAGACGGCGTAAAATCGTCTGCACGCGAAGAACTAATTCCTTTGTGCTAAATGGTTTGCAGATATAATCGTCGGCTCCCGTTTCGAGGCCCTGCACGCGGTCGTTTTCCTCGGCCTTGGCGGTGAGGAAAATGACGGGGACCTTTTTGAGCTTGGGATCGGCGCGCAGCATCCGGCAGATTTGGATGCCGTTCAGGTCGGGCATCATCACATCAAGAATCACCAGATCCGGGAGAAAAGAGCGGGCAGTGCCGATGCTGCTGTTGGGATCATTCACGACTTCAACCTGAAAGCCTTTGGCCTTGAGGTGATAGGCCACGAGTTCGGTGACGTCAGATTCGTCGTCTACCAGAAGGATTTTCTTGGGTTTGAGGTCGGCCATGTTCGTAACAATAGCCGAAGCAGGCGGAAGCTCCCAGTGGATTTAGGGGTCGTTTCACAAATGTTACAGCGACACTGGAATGACGTGTGGCGTGTCAGATTTATGTGGGAGCGAGCTTGCTCGCGATAGGGGCGGTCTTTCGCGAGCAAGCTCGCTCCCGCGACGAACCATCGCGGCGTAAAGCCATTTGCTACAATTACTTATCCCCTCCCCTGCCCGCTTCGATTAAAACCATTAAGACGCTGATATCCGCTGGGTTAACTCCACTGATACGGCTCGCCTGGCCCAAGGTGTAAGGCTTGATTTCGGCGAGTTTGAGGGCGCTTTCTTTGCGGAGGCCGTGCACTTGTAGGAAATCGATATGTGGTGGGATTTTAATTTTTTCGATGTCGGCGAGCTTGTCGATTTGGCGTTGTTCGCGGGACAGGTAGCCATGGTAACTCACGCGGTAGATGACTTCTTGGCGAAGGGCTTCGGACTGGGCGGCGAGTGCGTCAGGGAAAATGGGCATCTCTCCCCCACCCGTGGTGGCGCGACGGATCACATCGCCAAACGTCCCCTGCCCGGCTGGAGCTTTTTGGGTTTGGAGAAACGTGATCCAATGTTCGGTCAGGCGTTTTTTCTCTTCCATACGTGCCAGGCGGTCCGGCGAAACCAGACCGTGGGCTTTGGCGTGATGGAAAAGGCGCAACTCGGCGCTGCCGTGATTGAACAACAGTCGGTATTCGGCTCGGCTGGTAAACATGCGATATGGCTCGTTGGTGCCTTTATTTATCAGGTCGTCGATGAGCACGCCGATATAGGCCTCGTGGCGGCCGATGATGAGCGGTTCTTCCTGGCGGACCTTGTGGACGGCGTTGACGCCGGCGATCAGGCCTTGCGAGGCGGCCTCTTCGTAGCCTGATGTGCCGTTGATCTGGCCGGCGAAGAAAAGGTTTTCGACCTTCTTGGACTCCAAGGAAGCGTAAAGCTGGGTCGGCGGGGCGAAATCGTATTCGACGGCATAGGCCGGGCGCAGTAATTGGGCGTTTTCCAGTCCTGGTATGCTGTGGACCATGTCGAGCTGGACGTCGAACGGCAGCGACGTGGACAGGCCATTGACGTAGTATTCGTTGGTCGAGCGGCCTTCGGGTTCCAGGAAGAGCAAGTGTCGGGGTTTGTCGGCGAAGCGCACGAACTTATCCTCGATGCTCGGGCAGTAGCGTGGGCCGACGCCTTCGATCTCGCCGGAATACATGGCGGACTTGTGGAGATTGTCGCGGACGAGCTTGGCGGTCTCGGCCGTGGTGTGGGTCATCCAGCAGGAAACCTGGCTTGTGCCGGGCTTCCAGCCGATGCGTTGTTCGCCGTTCTGTTCCACGTGGAACAAGTCTTCCGGTCCACGGGTGTCGTAAAAGGCGAAAAGGGTCGGATTGGTATCGCCGCGCTGTTCTTCCATCTTGGAGAAATCGAGGCTGCGGCCGAGAAGGCGGGGCGGGGTGCCGGTTTTGAGGCGGCGAAGCTCGATGCCCGCCTCAAGAAAGCTGGTTGAGAGGGTTTTCGCGCTAAAATCACCGAGGCGACCGCCTTCGTTCTTGTTTTGGCCGATATGCATCAGTCCGCGCAGGAAGGTGCCGGTGGTGACGATGACGGTCAGGCCGCTGAACTCGATGTCGAGGTTGGTGCGAACGCCCGTGACTTTCTGGCCGGTGAAGACCATGCCTGTGACGGTGGCTTGGAAAACTTGCAGGTTGGGCTGAAGCTCTAGGGTGTGCTTGAGGCGGAACTGGTAGGCTTTCTTGTCGCACTGGGCGCGGGGAGACTGGACGGCGGGGCCTTTGGATTCGTTGAGCAGACGAAACTGGATGCCGGTGACGTCAGTGTTGATAGCCATCTCGCCACCGAGGGCATCGATCTCGCGGACCATCTGGCCTTTGGCTTGGCCGCCGATGGCGGGGTTGCAGCTCATCTGGGCGATCGTGTCGATGTTGCCCGTGAGGAGCAGGGTGGAGGCACCCATGCGGGCGGCGGCGAGCGCGGCTTCGCAGCCGGCGTGGCCGGCGCCGCAGACGATCACGTCAAAGGGTGATTTATTATAAATCATTGAATTAGATTTATTTACCTATGCAAAATGTCTTGAAGAGGTGGTCGAGCATGCGCTCGTTGTCGATTTTTCCGGCGATTTCACCGAGGGCATCGAGGGCGCTGCGTAGATCGCTGGCGAGCAGCTCTGTCGGGCCATTGGTGGTGAGTTTGGCGAGGGCGGATTCCAGGCCTTCGCGGGCGCGGCGAAGGGCGTCGGCGTGGCGGCTGTTGATGGCGATGAGGTCTTCGCCTTGGTCTTGGCGGAAAGCTTCGGCGTGACGGATAATGGCGTCGGCGAGGGCGTCAAATCCGGTGCCGGTGAGGGCGGATACGGGCAGGCGGGGCAGGGTGGGCGTTGGTTGGGCGACGGGAGGACGGCCGGCGAGGAGGTCGTGCTTATTGAGCAGCACGAGGGTGTTGGTCGGTGTGAGGCGGGCGGCGACTTCGGCGGGCAGGGGCGGGCAGGGGAGCGTGGCGTCCACGACCCAGAGGAAAAGATCGGCCTCGGCGGCGCGTTCGAGGGTTTTGGCCATGCCCAGCTTCTCCAGGGCGGCTGGGTTGGGGTTGAGGCCGGCGGTGTCGATCAGGCGCAGACAGTGCGGCCCGAGAATCAGGCGTTCCTCGATGAAATCGCGGGTGGTGCCGGGCTCGGGGCTGACGAGGGCACGGTCGTGACCGACGAGGCGGTTGAGGAGGCTGCTTTTGCCGGCGTTGGGCTCGCCGATGATGATGGTTTTCACGCCGTCGCGGAGGAGTTCGCCGTAGCGGTGGGTGGCGAGGAGGCGTTTAGTTCCACGTAGAACACGGGTCAGTTCGTCTTGGGCGATGCGCCGGTCTTCGGGTGGGAGGTCTTCATCGGGAAAGTCGATGTAGGCTTCCACGCGGGCGAGCACAAGGAGGAGGCCTTCGGTGAGGTCGTGCATGTGCCGGCCGAGGCTTCCGCGTAGCTGTTGGTTGGCGGCGGCGAGGGCGCGTTCGCTGCGGGCGTGGATGATATCCATCACGGCCTCGGCCTGGCTCAGATCCATGCGGCCATTCAAGAAGGCGCGACGGGTGAATTCGCCCGCTTCAGCGGCGCGGCAGCCACGGTTAAGTAAATCTTGAAGAATGGTTTGGGCTATAAATGGATTTCCGTGGCAGGAAACTTCCAGGAGGTCTTCGCCGGTGTAAGAGCGGGGGCCGGCATAATAGGTAACCACGACATCATCGAGCAGTTGGCCGGCGGCGTCGCGGTAGTCGGCGTTGGTGGCGATGCGGGGCGGGGGAGTCGTCCCGAAGATGGCAGCGGCCAGTCGCGCGCAATCAGGGCCGCTGGCGCGCACCACCGCGAGGGCGGCGGTGCCGACGGGCGTGGCGAGGGCGGCGATGGTTTCAGCGGACATTCCGCCTAGGCAACGGGCCGCGCGCTTGAAAGCAAAACGAAATCCCGAGCCATCCGTCTGGGGTTCGCCCGCAAAAAAGCCCCGGCGTATCAGCGCCGGGGCTTTGAGGAAGCGAAGGAATCGCGTAGTTGTTTAAAAACTACTCGGCGGCCGGTGCGGCGCCGGTCACGGCGGTGCCACCCGTGACGGTGACCTTTTCCATGATCGCCTTGGTGAGCTTGTCGGCGAGGGCGGGATTGTCGCGCACGGCCTGCTTGGCGGCGTCGCGGCCTTGGCCGACGAGTTCGCCTTCGAAGGAGATCCAGGAGCCTTTCTTTTCGAGAATCTTGTGCTCGATACCGAGGTCGATGATCGAGCCGGTCTTCGAGATGCCTTCGTCATACATGATGTCGAATTCGCACTCGGTGAAGGGCGGGGCAACTTTGTTTTTGACGACTTTGATCTTGGTGCGGTTGCCGATGATCTTGCCGTCGGGCGTCTTGATCTGGTCCTTGCGGCGGATGTCGATGCGGATGGTGGAGAAAAACTTCAGGGCGCGGCCGCCGGAGGTCGTCTCGGGGCTGCCGAACATGACGCCGATCTTTTCGCGAATCTGATTCGTGAAAATACAGATACACTTCGTCTTGCTCACCACGGCGGTGAGGCGGCGCATCGCCTGGGACATGAGGCGGGCCTGGCTGCCCATGGTCATGTCGCCCATCTGGCCGTCGAGCTCGGCCTTCGTGATGAGGGCGGCGACGGAATCGATGACGATGACGTCGATGGCGTTGGAACGGATGAGCGTCTCGGTGATGTTGAGCGCGTCTTCACCGGAGTCGGGTTGAGATACGAGGAGGTCGTCGAGCTTCACGCCGACGACGCGGGCATATTTCGGGTCGAGGGCGTGTTCGACGTCGATGAAGGCGGCGAGGCCGCCGCGCTTCTGGGCCTCGGCGATGACACTGAGACAGAAGGTGGTTTTACCGGAAGATTCCGGTCCGTAAATTTCGATGATACGACCGCGGGGCAGGCCTTTGCCGCCGAGGCAGAGGTCGATGGCGAGGGAACCGGTGGAGACCGTTTCGACGGTCATCTTATGGTTGTCACCGAGGCGCATGATCGAGCCTTCGCCGAATTGTTTGGTGATGGCGCTGACGGCGAGCTCGACGTTTTTACGGGCGGCTGGATCGACGGTGGTGACGGCGGGGGCGGAGGAGACTTTGGCGGGAGCGGCTTTGGACATGATGCGGGAGGAACGGACGTTTTTATGGTTTAGGAAGCGGGGCAATCGCCCCGCTGCAAGAGGCTGTCAACGGAAGCGCGCACGTTGGCGGAAGCAAGCCAAGCGTTTAAAAGTGCGGAGATTTTCCGCAGGGCAGGGGGCGGTGGAGGTTAATGACCGCCGGTGGTGGCCGGTTTGAACGCGATGGCGAAGTAAACGGCTCCGATGATCAGCGCGAAACTGACCGCGTAGTTCCAGGTGAGCTTTTCCTTGAGGACGAACCAGGCGAAGACCACGAACACGCCGAGGGTGATCACCTCTTGGATAATCTTGAGCTGGTAGCCGGTGAACTGGCCGCTCTGGTAGCCGGCGCGGTTGGCGGGAACCATGAAGCAGTATTCAAGGAAGGCGATGCCCCAGGACGCGAGAATGACGAAGAGCAGGGACCGTCCCTCGAAGAATTTGAATTTCAACTGCCCATACCAGGCGATGGTCATGAAGATGTTCGAGAGGGTGAGAAGGAGGATGGTTTTCATCTGTGAAGGGTTAAAATCGTCGCTGCCGGGATGGTGGAAGGGTGGCGGCTGCGCCCCAAATCTCAAATGGCATCTTGGGAAAACGCGCCCTGTCGCGATGCGGTTGCATACGCCGAGCAGGCGAGCTTTGGTCCGTAAAAGGTCGGGAAAAACGAACCTTTCTCTTGAACGACCCAAACCTGTTCCTTTAAGTTGCACTGTTTTCCGTCCTAAGTTTCTTCAATGCATGAAAATCAAAGCCTATCTCAAACCGTCCTGTGGCTGGTCCAATGGTGTTCGCACGATCATGCGCAAATACAGCCTGCCCTTCGAGGACATCGACATCATCAACAACCGCGACAACTACGCCGAGATGGTTCAGAAGTCGGGTCAGCCGCTCTCTCCCTGCGTAGAAATCGATGGCGTGATGCTGGCTGATATCTCCGGCGAAGAGGTTGAAAATTACCTCGTATCCAACGACTTGGTTAAGGCAAATAGCAAACCCGCCGATGTGCCGCTCAACGCCGGCTGCTCCGACGAGGAACACGCCAAAATGGCCACGAAAACGATCCGCTTTTTCTAAGGCGTGGCCGCTCGGTTCCTGATTATTTTTAAAGCGGCCTCGTGATTGAGGCCGCTTTTTTTGCCCCCGATAGCCTTCAGGAACGGAGCTAATACCATCCTCGCGCCAAACATTCATTTTTACCCCTGCGGCTTCCTCCCGCTCAACTAGTCCGATTTCTCGTGAATATTCCTTGTTCTTCCGCCCAGCCCGCCCGCCCCGCTGCCGCCATTCGCCCGGTTAAGCAGGGCCTCTACGATCCTTGGTTCGAGCACGATGCGTGCGGCGTTGGCTTCGTCGCCGACCTGAAGGGCCGCGCGACCCACGAGATTCTCCGCCAAGGCATTCAGGTGCTCGAAAACCTCGATCACCGCGGCGCTGCGGGCAGCGAACCCAACACCGGCGACGGCGCCGGCATCCTTCTCCAAGTTCCCCACGCCTTCTGTGTGGAGGTCGCCAAAAAAGCCCGCATCACGCTCCCCGCCGCCGGCCAGTATGGCACCGGTCTGGCCTTCCTTCCGCGCAACGCCACCCACCGCCGCAAGATCGAGGAAAAGTTCGCCCAGATCATCCAAAGCGAGGGCCAGACCTTCCTTGGCTGGCGCACCGTTCCCACCGACAACTCCACTCTCGGCGAGACCGCCAAGGCCAGTGAGCCGTTCATCCGCCAGATTTTCATCGGCCGCGCCGCCGACTTGACCACCGAGCTCGCCTTCGAGCGCAAGCTCTACGTCATCCGCAAGCGCGCCACCACCGAACTCCGCGAGGAAGGTTTTCTCGGTGCCGAGACATGGTATCTGCCCAGCCTGTCCTCTCGCACACTCGTATATAAAGGCATGCTGCTGACCACGCAGCTCGCGGCGTATTTCCCCGATCTGCAAAACCCCGCCATGGCCACCGCCATCGCGCTGGTTCACTCGCGTTTCTCGACCAACACCTTCCCGAGCTGGGATCGCGCGCATCC
>Ga0123337_10001451_pt1 | contig 30317 bp, 20 predicted proteins | sample frozenSSSSmetaG_FD_89792 | JGI IMG/M metagenome (GOLD analysis project Ga0123337, IMG submission 89792) | Glacier valley bacterial and archeal communities from Borup Fiord, Nunavut, Canada, to study Microbial Dark Matter (Phase II) -... | ecosystem: Environmental > Aquatic > Freshwater > Ice >...
ACCCTCTATGTCGCTGGGGGGCAGAATGCGACTGGCTACCTGAACAGCCTCTACGCCTATAACGGGGCGGGCGGCTGGCAGGTGCGGGCGAGTATGCCGTTCACCATTGCGCGAGGTGCGCTCTCGATCTACAATGGCAGACTGCTCTATACTGGCGGCTACAATGGTAGTCGGCTGGTTGGCACCTACCTCTACGACCCGGCGGGCGATAGTTGGACGGCTGGCCCGCCGCTGCCTGCCCCGCGCATCTTCCACTCGCAGGCGACCCTGGCCGACCGCGTGCTGATCAGTGGTGGCGCGACCGATGCTGGCCTGACCAACTCTACCCTCAGCCTGCGTACCACCTGCCCCACCACCACGCCGAGCAGTACCCCCCCGGCCTCCAGTACGCCAACCAGCAGCCTGCCGACCGCTTCGGCGACCATCAGCCCGCTAGCTTCTAGCACGCCGACCAACAACCCACCAACCGCTTCGGCGACGACCAGCCCCCTACCAAGTGGTACCCGCACGCCCAGCAGCACGCCGACCATCGGCTCACCGACCGCTACCGAGCCGCCCGCTGCAACCTTCACTGCGCCCGTGCCAGCAACCGGCACCCCCTGCGCCAACTTCAGCGACGTGCCAGCCAGCAGCGTGTTCTACGACTATATTCGCCTGCTCACCTGCTACGGCTCTGTTAGCGGCTACCTGGATGGCCGCTTCCACCCTGGCTACAACGTGACGCGGGCCGAGATCGCCAAAATCTTCGTCCTCACCTTCAATCTCCCGCGCCAGACCCCGCTCACTCCTAGCTACAGCGATGTGGCAACCACACACTGGGCCTACGCATTTATCGAGACAGCCTATACTGGAGAGGCGTTGCGCGGCTACCCAGCTACCACCTGCGAGCGGCGTGGCCTACCAGCCGGGCGTAGCTGCTTCTTGCCCAACGAGCCAATGCGGAGGGCAGAACTGGCAGTGATGGTCGTTCGAGCGCGAAGCTGGCCCGACACTGGCTGGCCGCTCACCCCCAGCTACAGCGATGTGCCGCCCAGCCACTGGGCCTACCCCTACGTCGAGAAGGCGAATCGCTATCGGGTGATCAGCGGCAACGAAGGCCGCTTCCGCCCTAACGACTACCTACGCCGCGACGAACTGTGCAAGGTTCTCTACCTCTCCTGCGCCGCCGATGGTGGCCCTTGCAGCAACCTGCGCTAGAGGCCACAGCTACCCATCGCGTCAGCCAAGAGGCGCAGCCACGACCTGACTCTGTGGTAGGCACCCTACTCTCAGCAGCCCTAGAGCAAGCCCCCAACAACTTGTGCTACATTCAGGGCGTGATCGCAGGCCAAAGCGGTTGACATAGCTAGCCAGAAGCTCTATAGTGTTACTACCCAGCGTGGGGGATTGACCAGGCCAGCCAAAGTGAGGGCGGCGCAAGCCAGCACCAGCACCACGAACTTGAGTTGCCCGCTATGGGTGAGTGCGCGCCCTTGCTATTGGCTGGGCCTAAACTCAGCCGCTCGCAGCCGCTAGCATTGCTGCCTGCTACAGCGCGCTGCACCTACTGTCTCTCTAACCCAGCCTGCGCCGCCAAGAGGTTAGCTGCCTTCGAGCTGCTAGCCGTCAGCAGCAAGGGCGCACCAGGCCGTAGCCCAGCGGCCAGCCCGCAATCCCATTTGGCAACCAATACCAGCGCAGTCAGAGGAGAAGTACAATGACCCAACCAGCCGTTGACCTCGCCGCCGCCTTGTTCGAGAGTGCGCCGGTTGCGCTGATCTACTGTGATGACGATCTGCGGGTGCAGAGCTATAACCGTCAGGCTACCCTACTGCTGCCGGGGCTAACCTCTGGCCTGTTGCTAACCGACTTGCTGCCGAAGCTAGTGCCTGGCTTGCTAGCGGGGGGGCAAGTGGTAGAGCAGGGCAACGAGACCGCCACCCGCTACCTTAGCCTCAGCAGCGGATCGCTTGCTGGGCAGCAAGGCCACCTGATCGCCGCCACCGACGTGACCACCAGCGAACTGGCCCGCCACCATGCCGAGGTCGAGCGCGCCGCCCTGGCCGCCACTCTGGACAATCTGACCGATGCTATCTCGTTGGTTGAGCCGAACGGCGATGTGCGCTACATCAACCCAAGTGGCCGTCTCCTGCTCGGCCTCACCCCCGACCAGCCGCTCGGCGATCTCAGCCGCTACCTGGCGAGCGGCGAACTGCACGATGTGACTGGCAGGCTGCTGTCCCCCGCCGAAAATCCGACCGCCCGCGCTCTGGCTGGCGAGGTCTTCCCTGGCACTGACCTCTACATTGCTGGGCCGGATGGCGGCCATTACGTGGTCAATATCAGCGGCAGCAGCATCAAGAACGAGGCGGGTGAGGTGCAACTGGCGATCACCTCAGCCCGCGACGTGACCGCCACCCGCCAGATCGAGCGCGAGCTTGCAGCCAGCCGCGATGAGTTGCAGGCGGTGATCGACAACATGGCCGAGTCTGTGCTGCTCACCAACCCCGACGGCACCGTGTGCTACATCAATCGGGCTTGTTACAAGCTGATGGGCATCCCCAACCCTGCACTCGCGCCGCCCTTCGCCCAGTTCAGCGATTTTACGGTGATCAATCCTCGCTACCTGGACGGGCGGCCAATGCCAGTGACGGACTACCCGATCACGCGCTCATCGGCAGGTGAGGTTTACGAGGGCTTTGAGTTTCTGATCACAGGGCTTGACGGCTTGGAGCGGCGCATCAGTGTCAACGGCAGTCACCTGCGGAACGAGCAGGGGCAGATCGTGCGCGGGATCACCTCGGTGCGTGACCTGACCGATTTCTACCAGGCACAACAGGGCTTGCGCGATAGCCGCGACGAGTTGCTAGCTGTGCTAGAGCATATGCCCGACTCGGTGGTGCTGGTTGAGCCTGGTGGCAGTATGCGCTATCGCAACATTGCCCACCGCCACCTGCTGGGGCTAGACGAGCATGGTCAACTCTCTGCTGGCTTGCTGCTTACCAATATAAGCCTGGCTAGTCTCGACGGGCGCACTCTCACCCCTGAGCAGTACCCGATCAGCCGCCTTATGGCTGGGGCCAAGGTGGTCAACGAAGAAATGATCTTCTACCCGCCCGATGGTAGCACCCACTATGTTAGCGTCGGCGGCACCAGCCTACGGGACGAGCAGGGTAAAGTCCGCCTCGGTATCATCGTCACCCGCGATATTACTGAGCATCGCAAGCTCGAACAGGAGATGCGTGACAACCGCGATCAGTTGCAGGCTCTCTTTGACAACATGAGCGACCTGGTGATGCTGATGGAGCCAGACGGCACCATCCGCTACCTCAACCAGAGCGTCTTCGACCTGCTTGCGCTATCAGCTGACGCGCAGGCGCAGATGGAGGGTGCAAACTTCTCTACCCTCCTCGACTTCAATCTTCGTTACCCAGACGGTCAGCCACTCTCGCAGGCCGATATGCCGCAGGTGCGGGCCTTGCGGGGGGAAGTGGTCAGGTCGGTTGACTGTATGTTCACTGATACGGTTGGTCAGGATCATATTATTAGCAACAACGTGACGGTGATCAAGGATGAGCAGGGTAATCCCCGGCTGGTGCTGACTGTTGCCCGCGATGTCACCCCTCAACACAAGCTGGAGCAGCAGCTTCACGCCAACCGCGACGAACTGCAAGCTATCCTCGACAATATGATCGAGGGTGTGATCCTGATGCAGCCAGACGGCACCTTGAGCTATCTCAACCGGGCTGGACGACAGATGTTGGGCGTAGAGATGGACGAGGGCGTTGGTGAGCTTAGCGACTTTGCCAGCCTCAACCTTGAGATTAGCTACCCTGATGGTCGCAGCCTCCCCCTGACCCAGTACCCGCTCAACCGGGCAGCCCAGGGTGAAGTCTTCACCGATAGCGAACTGCTGTTTGGGCGGGCCAACGGTGGGCGGGTGCTGCTAAGTATCGGCGGCTCTGCTGTGCGCGACGAGCAAGGCGCGGTGCGGCTGGCAATCAATGTCTTCCGCGACATTACCAGCCAGCGCGAGATCGAAGACCAGATCGCCCAACTGCTGGTGCAGGCCGAACACGAACGGCAGCGGCTGCTTACCGTGATTGAGCAGCTACCCGCAGGCGTGGTCGTCTTCTCTGCCCCCGAAGGCGTGGTACTGGCCCACAATAGCTTCAGCCTGGAGATGCTGAAGCTGGACAGCGTGGCGCAGTTCGACAATGGCGACCAGGCTACTGCTCGCTACCTACTGACCTACCCCGATGGTAAGCCGCTGCCCGCTACCGAGGAGCCGGTGACCCGCGCCGCCCACGGTGAGCGGGTGATCAACGAGCAGTGGCGCGTGCAGTATCCGGATGGTACTAGCCGCGACCTGCTGATCAGTGCGGTGCCGATCTACGCTGCCGACGAGCGCGTGTTCGGGGTCGCAACCATCTTCCAGGACATCAGCGACCTCAAGGAACTGGATCGGCTCAAGGATGAGTTCATCTCGATCACCTCGCACGAACTGCGAACCCCCCTGACCACGATCAAGGGCTACAGCCTGATGTTGGCTCGCAGGCTACGCAAGCTAGAGCTGAACGATGCTGACCGCGCCGACTTCCAGAAGCCGCTAGACACGATCCTGGAACGCACCGAGCGCATGGTTACTATGGTCAACGACCTACTAGACGTGTCGAGCCTTGCCGCGGGTCGGTTTGAGATTATCAACCAGGCCATCGATCTCTCAGCGATCAACACCAGCCTGGTCGAAGAAGCTCAGGTGACGTACAAGTTGCCACTTGAACTGCACCTGCCAGACGAGCAAGTGTTGGTTCTCGGTGAGGGGCGGCTGATCGAACAGGTAGTCAACAACCTGCTCAGCAACGCAGCCAAGTACAGCCCGGAGGGTGGTACGATCACAGTGCGGGTTGCGCGCGACGACGCATTCGCGGTGGTCAGCGTCCAGGATCAGGGCATCGGCATCCCAGTAGAGCAGCAGGCCCACCTGTTCGAGCGTTTCTACCGCACCGAACACGGCAAGCACACAGCCAGTGGTCTTGGCCTCGGCCTCTACATCAGCAGCAGTATAGTTCAGGCGCATGGTGGCCGAATGTGGGTGGAGAGCGCGGGTGAGGGTACGGGTAGCACCTTCTACTTCACCATACCACTGGTCGGGCAGCCTGGCTTGGTGGACGTAGCTAGCCCAGGGTTGCCGTAGTCAAGCTGTCGCTCGCAGCTAGCTACCACCAGTGGTGGGCTACAAGTGACAGGCTGAAGGGTGGCAGTGAAGTGCTGGTGGGGTTAGCGAAGGATGGTGTGTACTGTATTGAGCAGATCGTCAACGCCGAAAGGCTTTGCGAGAAAGAACTTGGCCCCGTGCTGGCGAGCTTCCCTCTCACGTGCGCCTGCCGACATGAACAGCACGCCTGTCGGCGCGTGTATCAACCCGGCTTGCATCGCGCTGAACATCTCGTAGCCGTCGGGCTGGGGCATTTGGATGTCCAGGATCACCAGATCGAACGCCTGCTTGCCGAGCAGGTCGAGGGCTTCGCGGTCAGGTGCAGCAGATCGTGGAGCGCACACTGACCCTCAATGCTCAAATCCAGCGCATCAGCGAGGTAGTTAGCGTGGTAGCCAACATCGCTGCCGAAATCCACCTGCTAGCCCTCAACGCCAGCATCGAGGCAGCCGGGGCTGGGCTGCCGGGCGAACGCTTTAGCATAGTAGCGGTTGAGGTCAAGAAGCTAGCTCGCCGCACCCAGCAAGCCACTGACCGCATCCGCGAGTTGGTGCTGAAGGTGCAGCAGGCCAACACCGCAAGCGGATGGCGACAGAGGAGGGGCTGAAGGAGAGCGACAAAGGGGCGCGGCAAGCCCGCACTGCTTTTGAAGCTAACCTGGAGGTAATCGAACTGGTCGGTAGCACTACCACCCGCACCCACATGATCACTCTGGCAACCCAGCAGCAGCGCGGAGCTAGCCAGCAGGTGGCGGCCACGATGCGCGACTTGCAGATCGTAGCTAGCGATGTCGCCACTGCCAGCGGTCAGATTGCCACTGCCGTGCAAGACCTACGAACACTAGCCACAGAACTCCATCAGCCAACCGGCTAGTGGCTGAGGGCAGCCACCACCTGCGTCGGGCCTTTTGCTAGGGCCAGACTGACGCGCGGCCTATGACCAGCGGTTCGTCAGGGGCTGCCAACTGCAACGTTAGCCCGCTCAACTCGCGCACTGCGATCTCGATCTCCGTTGCCGCCGTTGCCACGCTGGTTGCCGTCGCCCTGGCAGGGCATAATAGTAATACATTTGGTGGGTTGGACTAGCCTATTGGTCAACGGTGCTGCAAAGCGTGGGTGGTGGCCGGGTTGAGCGGCCAGTGCAAAGTAGCAGTAGGCAATGTTCACCCACGTTCACCCTTATTCACCACTTGTACACCGCTCGCCACCGCCCCTACGACCAGTGGCGGTTAGTATTGAGTTAGCTCATGTATGGAGGAAGCAACTTATGTTCAAGCACATCCTTGTCCCACTCGACGGCAGCCCGTTCGCCGAACGCGCGCTCGGCGCAGCCATCGCAGTCGCTACCGCTCATCAGGCCAGAGTCACCCTGCTACAAGTCGTTAACCTCAACAGCCAGCTTACCACCAACCCCTGGGGGCTGGCATTTGACCCGCTCTTGACCGATGAGATGATCGGGTCGCTAGCTGCTGAAGCGAAGACCTATCTGGGGGCGGTGGCGGCAAAGTTGACCACCTGTGGGGTGGAGGTAGTAGCGGGCGAAGTGGCATACGGCGCACCGGCTGATGCTATCAATGCTGCTGCTGCTGCTTGCGACCTGGTAGTAATGAGTACGCACGGGCGCAGCGGGATCGGTCGCTTGGTGCTGGGTAGCGTAGCAGCAGCAGTAGTCCACGGCAGCGTGCCACCAGTGCTGCTCGTTGGCGGCAAGTCGCCAGTGGCCGACTATGCAGACTGTGCCTACAGCTTTAGCCACATCCTGGTGCCGCTAGATGGTAGCCAGTTGGCCGAGCAAGCCCTGCCCGTGGCGGCAACTATGGCCGAGCGCGGCAGTTCGCTGTTGCTGCTTGAAGTTGTGGCAAGTGCGACCAGCAGCGAGCCGTTCAATAGCGAGATGGGCGGTCTCCAGGGGACTGCTTCCCTGCACCTGACCGACAACCGCGACATCGCTGCTCACCACTACCTTGAGAAAGCGGCCCACCGCCACCTACCAGCGCACGTCGCCTATCACACTACTGAGCGCGGCGGCGACCCAGCAACGGAGATACTTAGTACCGCCCGCAGCGAGAGTTGCGACCTGATCGTGATTGCCACCCACGCTCGCGACGGAGTAGATCGCCTGCTACACGGCAGCGTAGCCGAGCGGGTGGTCAGCAACGCACAAGTGCCAGTGCTGGTGCTGCGTGGGCAGGTAGCCGAGCGGGCCGCCGAACAACAGCAGCTTGCCCCATCCCCACCCACTTGGCAACCGAGAGTCGCTTAAGGCCCAACCAGCGTAAGCCAACCAGCTTGCCAGCAAGAACCGCCCTGTGGTAGAATAGTGGGGCTGCCAACGAACCATCCCTATGTCAGTTGTGATCATAGTGGGTCTGCCAGCGAACCATTCCCCCAGGCCAGTTGTAATAGTAGCAAACCCCACAAGGAGAGCAACTTGCTAGCCAGAAGAACGATCCGCCGGTTGGGGTTGGCCCTGAGCCTCGCCCTGCTCCTGGGCGGCTGCGACGTGCGCGACCAGCAGCAGGAGGCCCGCGATGCCGCTACCCTCAATACTTCGCCCCTGCTCGTCCGCCCCACCGCCTACAGTGAGGCGGCCTTCCGCCCGCTCCTAGAGTTCGACCCGCTCAACTACCTGCTGCCGCCGCTCCTGGTTAGCTACCTGCCCAGCGGCAAGCTGGAAGCGAGCAGCTTCGCTGACCTGGACGGTAATGGCGCACCAGAGGTAATCCACACCAGCAGCTTCCTCAACCCTGGTGGGGATGAGTGGCTGCTACAAGTGCAGGTGATCGCCTACTACACGCCCACCGAGGGTGGCGGCTTGAGCGGCTGGCTACCGGTCTGGCCTGCTGCCTCCCGCGAACTGCTGACCCCAGAACCGCAGCCGAGCGACACACCTGCTCCCCCAACTGGCACTACTGCTGCCAGCCCGACTGCCAGCCGCACAGCCACGGCCACTGCCAGCCGCACGGCCACCGCCACCGCCAGCCGCACCAGCGCGGTTAGTAGCACGGCAGAGTTGAGTGGCACCACTGCCACTGCCACCAGTACCCACACTGCCACCCCGCAGCCTCCCACCCCCTACTACACGGCGATCCCGACCGACACGCCAACGGCAGAGCCGAGTGCTAGCCCCACTATCTTGGTCACGGCTACCCCGTTCTTGCCGCTAACGGCAGCGCAGCGGGCGGTGTTCGCGGCAGTCGGCACCGCCGAGCCTCTAGATTACAGCGTGCAGGGCGCGAAACTGCTGGCTGATGGCCGGGCCGTATTCGGTCTGCGCTGGCACACAAAGGCCGACGGCAAGCATCACCTCAAGCTGTGGGCCTGGCAGAACAACGACGCGACTGCCCTCAAGTTCGCTGGGGCTGCCGAGCTTGCTTCGGCCACCCAGATCGAGATTGCCGACCCCTTCGCCGACGGCCACTATACCCTCACCACCAGCGACGACGTAGGTAAGCTGCAAGCCTGGCGGTGGGACGGTCAGCAGTTCAACCTCGTTAAGTAAGCAGGAGACTAGCCGCTTGAACCGTGATAACTTCCTCAGCCGCAATGCTGCTCAACTGATCTTCGCCGCCTGTGTGGTCGTAGCCCTGCTGCTTGGCTTTAGCCGCAGCAGCCTCGCCCCGTTGCCCAGCCCCACAAACCAGCCGCTTACCGTCAGTAGTGTGGATGGGCGGCTAGGCGGTTTCGGGCGGCTGTTTGCCTACCAGCCGCCCACAGCACCGCTGATCTGCACGGCCACCAACGCCACATCCTGTGGGCAGCTAGCCCTGCGCGATAGCGGCCCCTCCCTGGTGCGCGACCTGATCGCCCTGATGCAGGTGGATTATGGCGGTGGCAAGCGCGAGCAGGGTAATCTGATCTTGCGCTTCTCGCAGGCAGAGGCAAACACGGTGTTGCAGAACGCGCTGGCCTTCACTGAGGGCAATCTTGCTCCCGGCAGCGACCAGGGGCGGGGCGGCCTTGCACTCACAGGCCGCTACCTCTACACTGCCGCCCTCGCTGCCTACCTCTCCAGCTTCACCACTGACCCAGCGGAGCAAACCCGCCTGCTCGACATCGCGCTCAACAAGTCCTATCAGACGCTAGTCGCCAATACCAACGACCCAACCAACCGCTACGACGCTGGCATCATCGAACTGCTGCTCGGCAACTACCCCACGGCTCTCGAACATCTGACCGTCGCCAACCGGGTTGCCACCGCCGACCTGCGCCCCCGCACCAGCTTCATGCTCGCCCTCGCTCTGATCCAGCAGGGACAGCCGCAGCAGGCGATAGCCACCCTACAGGCGGCTGGCTACGATCTCACGCGCAGCGACCTTGCCGCCAACACGGAATTGCTGGCTGATGCTGCCGTGCGGGCTGGCGACGCTGACCTCGCTCTTGCCACCTACGGGGGGCTACTGACCCAGGCCACTGCCGACCCCAGCCGCCCGATCTATGACTGGCAACTCTACGACAAGTACCTCGGCCTGGTGCTGGCGACCAGCCGCTATCAGGCTGGGGTGGCCCAGCTAACCCTCCTGCTCGGCAATCTGCGCGACCCGCAGGCGCAAGCCAAGCTGCTCAACGACAGTGCTGGTCTCAAGCTACTCGCGGGCAAGGGGGCAGAAGCGTTGGCCGACTACGACGCTGCCCTGAAAGCGGCACCCCAGGCAAGCGAAAAGGGATCGCCAATTTGGGCAGCCCAGGCTGAAGCCCTGCTCATAGCTGGGCAGAAGGACAAGGCATACCTAGCCGCAGGCTCTACCCTCGGCTCTGGCACGCCAGGGCAGACTACAAATGATGGTGCAGTTATCCAGGCTATGATCAAGCCGGATGCCGCCCTGCCACTCAGCAATTCACCCTTCAGCACTGCCCTGGTTCAGCAAGCTGCTGGCAAGTCGAACGAGGCAGCCACCGCTTACCAACAAGTCTTGCGTGGGGGCGACCAGCAGCAGGCCGCCGCTGCCTACGCCAATCTGGTCGCCCTCTACCTCGCCAACAAGCAGCCGCAGGCGGCCACTGCCCTGTTCGGCAGCGGCCTCTACGACGTGGGCAAGCCGCTCAGTGGCCCCCTCCCCTTCTACCCCTTTGTTAGCGCAGGGGATGCCTTCATTGCTGCTGGGCAGGTAGACAGAGCAGAGGCGGCCTACCAGCGGGCGATGGAAGCTGTAGCGCAGGGGGCAACCCTCAGCAGCACCCTCAACCTCTCGACCAGCCTCAATCTGGACAGCGAAACCGACTTGCAGCGCAGTTATGTGCAGAGCCACTGGGCCGACAGCTTGGCGCAGGTGGGCCGCAGCGAGCAGGCGGTCTACCACTATCGGGCGGCGGTAGCAGCCTGGCCGCTAGCCTACAGCACCTGGTACAATCTCGGCCAGAGCTACAAGCAACTGGGCAGGAACGACCTGGCGGCGGCTGCCTTCCTCAAAGCAGCAGCGATCAGCCCTGGCTACGGGCCAGCAGTGCAGCAGCAGGCGCAGGCGGCCTACGCGCAGGGTAGCTATCTTGGTGGCGAAGCGGCAAGCTCACGGGCGATCACAGCCCGGCTGGGGCAGCCCTGGGCCGCCAGCAGCCAGCCGCCCGATAGCAGTGCCGCTTATCGGCTGGCGGTCGGCAACGGCCTGAGCAACGACAGCAGGGCTGGCCTCAACCCGGCCTACATCGCCTTTGCCCTGATGCTGCTGCTGATGCTGGTCAGTAGCCTCAAGCTGTTCGGCGAAGACAGTGGCGGCGGGTTCGGTGGCCCAGTCTGGCTCTACGCCACAGCCGTCACCGGGGTGATCATCTTCCTGCTCGGCCCTGGGCCAGCGGGCAGCACTGCCCCTTCGCTGCTCGGTTTCCTGCTCTCTGGTGGGCAGGCGGCTGGCTTCTTCACCTTGCAGCAGGCGGCCTTCCCCCTGCTAGTCTACCTGCTAACCGCGCTGCTGACCGCTGCACTGCTTTATGGCGTGGGTGGCTGGCTGCAACGCTGGATGGCGCAAGGGCTGGGCATGGTCGCCCACCACCACTTCAACCTGCTCGAACTGATCATCGCACTGGCGACCAGTGTGGTCGGCGGCTTCTTCTTCGGCAGCCTGCAACAACTGAGCCTGACCGACCCGCAGGTAGATGAGGATTTGCAGGCCCAGGCCCTGCCAGCCACCACCCCCAGCCGCCGGGCGCGGGCTGCCAATCAGCAATCTAGCCTCACCCAGCCCCAGCGGCGTGACGAGCAGCGGGTGTCCTTGCTGGCAGAGAGTAGCCGTCGCCTGGCCCTACCCCACCTGTTGGGCCTCGGCTTCGGCTTCGCGGTCGCTGCCCTGTTCCTCGGCCTCTACCTGACCACCCAACTGAACCCCTTCCGCCTTGCCAGCATCATCGCGGCGGCCTACCTGGTCAGCAACGTGGTAGCTGCCAGCGGCGCATCTGGCGAACGGGTCGCAGCCTGGAACAGATGGCTGTGGCTGCTGCTAGCCCTTGCCGCCGCTGCCCTCTACGGCAGCCTGCTGCTGGGCCTGCTCTAAGCCGCTGCCGAAGGGGAGTGGAGGGCAAGCACTGGGTCTTGCCCTCCACCACTATCCTTGCTATAATGCTCCTACCAGGCGAATTGCAGCGGCGCAGCGACGAGTTGTGGCAACAACGGCAGCAGCTTGAACGGCACCGTCAGCACGACGGCAGATGAAACTTAGGAAGAACCAACACCCGTGAACGAAGATGAGATCAGCCGGTACATCACTGATATCTTCAAGGGCGTGGATGTTGTGGCTGCTATGGATGCTAGCTTCTTCTTTTACAACCCTGACAGTAGCGTGCCACCAGATCATATGTTTCCGATTGTGACGATAGTGACTACTGATGCCTATGACCAGTTCTCTGACCTCAACCGCCCGTCAGTCTTTCGATTGAACATTGGTGTTAGCAAGCAGACGTTTCGTTTGCTCTTTAGCTCTCCAAAGCTACCCTCCGCCACTGATAGTGCGGCTGAAAACGGTGATACAGACTACGACTTCACCGCCTTGGATCAGTTGATGCCTCATCCTGTTTATGGGCGGATGTACTGGGTCTGCGTACTCAACCCCAGCAATGAGACTTTTGAGACAAAAGTGCAACCATTGCTAGCTGAGGCTTATGAACAGGCGGTGAGCAAGTACGATAGGAAGGCAACCCCCAAATAAGCCCTAGCCTTCTTGGACTGCAAGCGGTTGGCTTGCCCTCCACCACTATCCTTGCTATAATGCTCCTACCGAAAGCAGGGGGCAACCATGAGCCAGTTCTACTACTCTACATATCCTTCTTATCTTGAGCTATACGCAAGCGGCGAATTGCAGCGGCGCAGCGACGAGTTGTGGCAGCGCGAGATGCGCTCTTGCCTGCTCTGCCCCCACGATTGCGCTGTGGATCGCGTGGCGGGCCACAAGGGGGTCTGCCGCTCGACTGCCGACCTGCTGATCACCAGCCACAACCTGCACTGGGGGGAGGAGCCGGGGCTGACCGGCACTGGCGGGGCTGGTACCATCTTCTTCGCCAACTGCCAGGGCCGCTGTATGTTCTGCCAGAACTTCAGCCTCAGCCAGTTCAGTCGCGGCAAGAAGCGCACGATCAGCGAAATGGCCGCGATGATGATCGATCTACAGCAGCGCGGCGCACACAATATTGATTTCGTCTCCCCTACCCAGTATATGCCGCACATCATCTCTGCCTTGCTCGAAGCGATCCCGCTCGGCTTCCGCCTGCCCCTGCTCTACAACAGCGACGGCTATGAGAACCTGCGCGCCCTGCGCTATCTGGATGGCGTGGTGGATATCTACCTGCCCGACGCGAAGTATGGTGACAGCGAGATTGCCAAGAAGCTCTCTGGCTTCCCCGACTACGTGATCCACAACCGCGCCGCCCTGAAGGAGATGTACCGCCAGGTGGGTGGGGTGATCGAGGACGAGCATGGCATAATTCGGCGCGGGCTGATCGTGCGCCACCTGGTCTTGCCCAATGGCCTCAGCCAGGTGCGCGAGGTGATGCAGTGGATTGGCGGTAATCTTGGCCCCGATGTGTACGTGAGCCTGATGGATCAGTACTTCCCCGCCTATCGAGCCGTAACCGACAAGAAGTGGGGGCTGAACCGTGCCTTGCGCTGGGACGAGTACGATGCTGCAATGCAGGCCTGGGAGGAAGCTGGCATCGAGCAGGGCTACATCCAGGATCACTTGAGCAGCGGCGAGGGGCTGGCCTGGTACGGCAACGAGGAAGCCCCCGCTAGCTACGAAGCTGGCGAAGGCGAGTTGACAGGCATCATCCCGCTGGTCGCAGCCGAGCGTTAGTGCAACGCAGACAGGAACACTTATGCTGGATAGGTTGAGACAGCTACTTGGTGGCAGCGGCGGCGGCAAGGAGCCAGAGGATGAGCGGGCCAGCGATCTCGCTGCCGAGTACTATGCGACGGCCCAAGAGGCGGCCAGTAGCGCCGACCCGGCCCAGGCCACCCGCTGGCTGGGCTTTGCTGCCGAACTAGACGACAGCTACCGCGTGCGCGCCCTCGACGACCCCGCCTTTGACAGCGTGCGTGGTGACGAGCGTTACCGCCTGGTGACAGTGCGGCGGCTGCCAGAGCAAGAGGCTACTGAACAATGAGTAGGCTGAAGCTGTGGACACCAACCTGCAAGATCGCCCGCCGCTACTAACCTATCCTCTCCCAGCCATGTTCATCATTACGCTGGCACCGCTAAGCTCTGGTACTCCTTGCAGCAGCACGAGAGCCCAGTAGCAGGTGGACAGTTGCCGCAGGAGCAAGGTTGAGGTGGCCCCCTTTATGCTATAAGGCAAGTGGACAATTGTCCACTCGTTCCAAGCGCATAAGACGCTACACCACAGAGGAGAACATAGATGGCTGAGATACAAGGGGCTGATGACAAGATTGAACTGCTACGCGGCTTGCGCCAGAACCGCTTCTTCCAACAGCAGTCGGTGCCGGATGAAGTGTTGGACAATATCCTTGAAGTTGCTCGTTGGACGGGTAGCGCAGGCAACACCCAGCCCTGGGAGTTCGTGGTCATCCGCGACAGCCAGAAGCTGCGTCAACTGGGGATGCTCGCCCCCAACACGCGCTGGCTGGCAGCGGGCGCACCGGCTGGCATCATCCTGGTGATGCACGAGAACGAGTACAAGGACGCACTGGCAGTTAGCTACGACGAGGGGCGACTGACAGAGCGGATCATGCTGGCAGCGGCAGCGCAAGGTTTGGGCGCAGCCCTGGCCTGGTTCAGCGGCGACTCGCCGACGCAGGTCAAACAAATCTTGGGTATCCCCGCCGAGGGCATGGTACGCACTGTGATCGCTATGGGCTATCCTGGCGAGCCACCAGCGATGATGGCGGGGCCGGGTGGAGTAGCAGGGCGTGGTACGCCGCAAATTGGCCGCAAACCGCTGAGCGAGACTGTCCACAACGAAAAGTATTAGCCGCTACCCTGCGCCCCTCCCTGCTCTATGGGGGGGACGGCTTGATTGGAGCTTGCCAATGGGCCAGTTTGAGAGGCACGTGTTTGTCTGCACCAGTGGCGAATGGTGCGTCGAGCAGGATGGTGACGGTGTGGGCGTGCAGAAGCGGCTCAAACACCTGGTCAAGCAAGCGGGGCTGACCGAGACGATCCGCATCAACCAGGCGGGCTGCCTCAACCAGTGCGGGCATGGGCCAATGGCCGTCGTCTACCCAGAGGATGTCTGGTACAGCGGCCTGACCGTCGCGGACGCGGAGGCAATCTTCAGCGAACATCTACAGGGCGGCCAGCCGGTAGAGCGGCTGCGCTATCAGGCCACCCCTGGCAACCACAAGCTCAAGCGCGATGGGCATGGCCGCCCGATCAGTGAGTAGCCAACAGAGCATCTAGCTCAGCCAGCTTGCTCTCGTGCTGCATCTTTGCGTAGAGGTCGCGAGCCACTTGCAGGCTGGCCTGGCTCTGCTGGTTGGCCTCCTCGCTATGCAGCGCAACCGCCACCTGCTTCAGCATCCTACCGTAATCCTCGTAGAACCAGGCAAGGTCGTAGCGGTAAGGGGTATCCTTCAGCGTTGCGACCACGACCGCAAAGTAGGGGGCTGCCGCTGCCCACTGCCCGCTGACGATGTGATAGATAGCCTCGACGTGCGCGAACTGCGCCTGCCCGATGCTCACCGAACGCGCGGCCAGATGCTCCCGCAACCAGGTGATGTACTTGCGAGCCTTCGGCCAGTCGGGACGGTCAAGGTAGTAGCGGGCTAGCTGGGCCGCAGCCGCCTCCTTCCAGTAGTTCGTGCCAGAGGCGTGGTTGAAGGCCTGGATCGCGCTGCTGTACCAACCCTTGTCATCTCCCTTGTAGCGGTTCAACTCGGCCATAGCGACCAGTACTCCATCTAGCCCCAACTTCCCCTCGCGCTGCTGGGCAAGGACAAGAGCCTTCTGGAAGCAGACCTCGGCCCGATCCAGATTGCCTGCGATCAGGTAGACGTGGCCGCAGTCGGAGAGGACGGTCAGCAGGCGAGCCTGATCCTCAATGCGCTCATGCAAGGCCATTGCCTCATCCGCGTACTTGAGACCAAGCGCGACTGGGCCGTACTCGGCGTGCAGTAGAGCCATTGCCCGCAGAGTTGCAGCGGCGGCGGCCACCTGCCCACCCTCCTGCGCCTCCTGCAAACTCTGCTCGAACAGCTTGCTGGCTTCCTCAATGCGGCCCAGGTCAATATAGACATTGCCAAGATTGCTCATCACGGTCGCCGCAACATTGTGGTTACCACAGGCCAAAGCCGCTGCACTGCTCTGCTGGTAGAGTAGCACCGCCGCCTCCGACTGCCCCGCCAGGTACTCAAGGTTGCCAAGCTGGTTGAGGATGCGGCTGAGGAGCGACTCTTGCCCCACCAGGCCCACCAGTTCGTGTTGGGCAGCCAACAACTCCTCGCGGGCCTCCTTCGTGCGGTCATTGTGGTAGTAGATCATCCCTTGCAGCCAGTAGGCACGGGCGGCCAGCGGGTGCCGCTCCGGGTGGTCGCTGGGCAGCGCGAATATCTCCTGGTCGGCCCGCAACAGAGAGCTACGCGCCTCGTCGTAGCGACCGGCGTAGACTTCGGCCTCCGAGCGTTCAAGGTAGCCCAGCAACCGAGCGGCTAGCTGGTCAGCCATCCCCTCGTCGGCTGGGTTCTTTGCTGCTGTCTCTTGATCTGGTAGCATGAGGGGTTCAAACCTGTGTCCCTAAAGTGGCTGGATGGTGGTCAAGGGCTATATTGTAGCACAGCACAGGGTGGCTGGCAAGCGTCAGAGTTGAGCCTGCTTCAACTTGTCAACCGCTAGCTCTGACCTGCTCTCCGGCTGCGGCTGGCGCAGGGCGATCTCCACCGCTTGCAAGCGACTCGGTATACCCAGTTGGCGGTAGAGGTCAGCAGCACGGCGTAGGGTAGCCTCGGCGTGGCTGGCTGCCGTGTGGCTGTTCTCGCTGCTGGCTTGCTGGCGTAGCATGGCAGCATACTCCTCGCATACTTCCGCCTCCCTGATCGGGTTGTCCTGCTCTGCCGCAACCTCTATCGCCCGCTGGAAGAAGGAGTCGGCCACGCCCCAGCTTTCTTCAGCAGTGTGCAGCAAGGCAGCGGCCTGGTTGTACATTAGCTCATCTTCAAGCTGGCGATCAGCGGCCAACGCATTGTTCTTCAGCCAGCGCACGTAGATGCGGGCCTGCTCGGCTTCGCTCTGGCTCAGGTAGTAACGCACCAGTTGCAGGGCGGCACTAGTCTTGCCCAGCGTAGTACTGGGATTGTTGAAGGTGCGGCTAGCATAGTTGAACCAGCGTTCAGTATCGCCCTTTTGTCTGCTCAACTCGATCAGATTGTTAACAATCTCCCATTGCAATAGCTTGTTGCCCTCGCGGCGAGCCTGGTCGTAAGCCTCGCGCAGGTACTGCTCGGCCTGCTCAAGGTCGCCATAGGTGAGGTAGAGGCTGGCAGCCTGGTTGATGATCTGGCAAACAACAGCCTGGTCGTCAATCTGCCCGCGCAGGCTAAGAGCCTTGTTCACGAACTCCAGAGCCTGACTGTAGGGGCCGATCTGCTGGTAGGTAGCAGACAGCAGGCGATAGCAGCCTGCCAGAGCCGTTGCATCACCACTCAGTTCTGCCTGGTGCAGGGCAGCATGGTAGAGGTTGAGCGCATCCACACTCTGCCCGTGCGCAGAATGGATGTTGGCGCGGTTGTTCATCGCACGTGCGGCGGCAGTGTGCGCCCCGGCCAGCACCGCCATCTCGGTAGCCTGGTCGTAGTAGCTAGCAGCTACCTCCATGTGACCCTTGTAATAGTTGATATTGCCCAGGTTGATCAAGGCTTGCGCGCGCAACCCCTCACCGCCTGTATAGCCTTCCAGCAGGTCGGCGGCCTGGGCCATCTCCGCTGCCGCCGCATCGGTCTGAGCATGATAGTAGTAAATCAGCCCTTGCAGCCAGAAGGCGCGTGCGCTGAGGAATTGGCGATAGTTGTCGCTGGCAGGTAGCTGCAAGAGGCCACCGTCCGCTTTCGCCAGGTGTAGGGCAGCCAGTTCAAAGCGGCCCTTCTTGATCTCTACCTCGGCACGATCAAGCTCCCATTGGGTACGGGCTGGGATCAGCGAAGCACTACAAACGGTGCAGGAGCGGACTCTGTCGGCATTGACGGCGTGGCAGGCGAGACATTCCATTGGATACCTTGCTATGTTGGAGGACCAGCCTACCTGAAGGGCTGCCCTGGGTTGGATAGAGGTTGGGCGCAACTGCTATTGTACAGGCTGTCAATCAGTATACCAGATTAGCTATGTGGATGCAAACTGGTCGAGTTGGCGAAGCTCTAGTTCCACTGCGGCTTGCCGCTGGTCAAGGCCCAGCCGCTGGTAGATGGCGGCGGCCTCGGTCAGTTGCTCGTGGGCTGCCGCCAGCTTCCCCCCTGCCGGGTCGCTAGCAGCCTCCCGCACGAGGCTAGCAGCATACTCACGGCGTACCAGGGCGAGGGTGGTAAGCTCGCGCATTGCCAGCAGCCGTTCAATAGCCGCCGCGAAGTTGCTGGCTGCTTCGGGCCAGCGGTTCTGGGCGGCGGCCAGCAGAGCCTCGGCCCGGTAGATACGATGGTCGTCGTTAGCCTTAGGGCCAAGCGCGTTCCGCAGCCAGGTGATGTACTTGCGCGCCTGCACCCACTCGCTATGGGTGATGAAGTAGAAGGCCAGTTGCAGAGCCGCCTCGTTGCGCCAGATCACCATCCCAGCCGGGTAGTTGAAGGCGCGGGAGGCGGCGTTGAACCACGCCTCGTTGCGCCCCAACTGACGGTTCATCTCGGCCAGACTGCTCAACACCCCATCCATACCCATGCGGTTCTCGGTTTGCTGCGTGATCTGGTAGGCATCACGCAGGTAGCGTTCGGCCTCCTCCAGCCGCCCAGCCGCCAGGTAGACATTGCCCGCGTCGCAGATGATGGTCAGCAGGCGACCGTCATCCTTCAGTTGTTCACGTAGATCGAGGGCTTTGCTGGTGTACTCGTAAGCGCGGGAGAAAGGGCCGCAAGCGGCGTAGAGCAAGGCCAGGGCCAGGTAGATGGTGGCAAGGGTAGGGCTATCGCCGCCTGCTATCGCTTCATTTATGCCACGCTCATAGTAGTAGACCGCCTGATCTATCTCACCATGGCTCAGGCTGATGTGGCCGAGGTTGCTGCTCACCTTGGCGGCCACCTTGTGCGCGCCCCCCTGGGTTGCCACTTCGCCACTTTGCTCGTAGTAGGCTTTGGCCTCTTGCTCATGCCCTTGCAGGTACTGCACATTGCCTAGCAGGTTCAGCACGTTCGCCTGCATCTCCTCCTGCCCAGTCAACCCAGCAAGCTGCTGACGGGCTGCCAGCAACTCTGCGTCAGCCTCGGCCAGCAAGCTGGTGTGATAGTAGATGCGCCCTTGCAGGTAGTAGGCACGAGCGCGCATCGCATCCCGCTGGCTATCGCCGGGTGGGTTTGCCAATAGCTCGCCGTCCGCTTTCGCCATGTGCAGGCGGGCAGCATCATAGTGGCTATGCCCAATCTCCTCCTCGGCGCGATCAAGATAACGGTAGGCGCGGGCGGTGGCAAGCGGCATCCCGCATCCCTTGCAGGTACTGTCGTTCTCCTTGTTGCTGGTCTGGCATTGCAGGCAGCAAAGCGTGCCGTTCATCTACCCACCACTTGTGGTTGGTACTGTTTCGCTAGCCCACTGGAGAGCATCAGGTAGGGATCGCCAGGCTCCCGCGTTGGCCGCACCTTGCTGGCGACGATCTGTGGCTGATCCGCCCCGTCGATTTTGGTCAACCCTGCCACGCCCTCAACCCAGACCCATTGGCCCTCGTTCAGGTGGTTAGCCTCGTCGGCTGCAACCAGCATACCGAGCGGGCGCGCTTCTGCCGCGCAGTGGATGGTAGCAAAGCGGGTGAGAACGAAGGTACCCTGCGGCAAACCCGCCTCGCGGTAGACAAAGCCGAGGACGTGCAGCGGCTTGCCAAGCGTAGCGTCGGCCTCCTGGTCGAGGGCTTGGCTCAACTGCACCAGCGTTGGCGACCAGACCCCCGCCGCGTTGTTGCTGCCCAGTTCCGGCTCTGGGGTGACGGTTGGCGCGCCGTCGAGACCGCTGAGTTGCCTGGGTGGCTTGCTCGCCTGAGCCTCCGCCGCCCGTTGCGGGTCAACCTGACCTACGCCGATCATCGAGATCGTGCCGCCAGTGCGGATCGTGTCAGCCCCGAACGAGCGTGGGGTAACAGCGAAGTAGAAGATGAGCGGAGAAGCCAACAACAGGATCGCCAGCCCACGCACAATTAGCGGCTGGTGGACAGGCGGGCTGCCGCGACTAAGCAGGTTAGCGGCCAGTTGAAAGAGGCCAACCAACAGCGCGATGCCGCCGCCGCCCGCCACTAGCCAGATCATGTTCGGCGCAATGTAGAGGTTGGTGTACTTGCCGAAGCAAACAGCGTAGGCTACCCCGCCCAGAGCCAGCCAGCCGAGCGCGCTGGTTAGCGAGTGTTCAGCCCAGTCTGGGTGGTTTGGTTCACTGGTCTGCTGCATGGGTTGCCTCCATCTAGTTGGAAGGTAATGTAACTGATTTTGCTGCTGCTGTCAAGCCTGGGCTGTCTAATCGGCTGCCCCTGCCAGCCCGAAACCGCAACATAAGCAGGGCTGTTGACATAACCGCAGGCGTGTGCTACAATAGTTGCACAAGGGCGGGCTACCGTCCATCCCCAGTCGAGGGCCACGACTGATGCTACTGCGCGAACCTGTCAAGCAGGCTGTCTCTGATAACGAGCCGGACGAGCGATTGCCGCTGCGTCTGCCTACCGCTCCCCTCAACCGCGAGGAGGAGCTTGATGTCTTGGTGCGCGCCCGCTATCCCCTACTCTACATCGTCTCCTGGGAGGAGGGGCGGGTGGAAGCCAGCCTGCGCCGCATCTGCCTGCGCCGCAGCAAGCACCTCTATGCCTGGACTGTGACCGAGGGTATCGTCAACCTGGATGGCCCAACCCCCCAGAGCGTAGACCCCACCGCCAAAGACCCGCTGCAAGTGCTGGATTACATCAGCAGCGCACGCGAGGCCGCGATTTTCATCCTTAAGGACTTCCACCCCTACATTGACGAGGGTAAGCTGGGGGCCAGTTGCGCCCCTGTCGTCCGCAAGCTGCGCGACGTGGCCGCCCAACTGAAGGAAAGCCACAAGACGCTGGTTATCCTCTCCCCCTTGCTGCGCTATCCCCCAGAGTTGGAGAAGGAAATCACCGTCTGCGACTATGCCTTGCCGAACGTGGACGAATTGGATGAGGCCCTGGGCCGCGTCCTCTCCTCGGTGCGACGTAGCGGCCTCAAGGTGCAGCTTGAAGACGGCAACCGCGCTGACGTGCTGCGGGCCGCACAAGGGCTGACCACTGGCGAGGCGGAGAACGCTTTTGCCCGCTCACTTGTCCTCACCCGACGGCTGGATAGCGGCATCGTCGCGGCTGAGAAGGAGCAACTGATCCGCCGCAATCGCGTGCTAGAATACTACAGCACCATCGCTGGGCTGGACGATGTTGGTGGGTTGGCTACGCTCAAGGGCTGGCTACACAAGCGGCAATTGGCCTTCAGCGAGGAGGCGCGACGGTTTGGCCTGCCAGAGCCACGCGGCATCCTGCTGCTCGGCGTGCAGGGTAGTGGCAAGAGCCTGGTGGCGAAGGCGGTCGCCAGCCTCTGGAAGCTGCCCCTGCTCAAGCTCGACCTGGGCAAGGTCTTCAGCGAGATGGTTGGCTCGTCGGAGGAGAACATGAGGGCGGCATTGCGAACCGCTGAGAGCATCGCCCCAGCGATCCTCTGGCTGGACGAGATCGATAAGGGACTGAGCGGCATCTCCTCTAGCGGGCGTAGCGACGGTGGCACAACCGCCCGCGTCTTCGCCAGTTTCCTCACCTGGATGCAAGAGAAGCAGTCGCCTGTCTTCGTGATCGCCACTGCCAACAACGTCAGCAGCCTACCGCCAGAGGCGATGCGCAAGGGCCGCTTCGACGAGATATTCTTCGTAGACCTGCCCACCGAGGAGGAGCGTGCCGCAATCTTCGCCATCCACCTGCACAAGCGGCGGCGCAACCCTGCCCACTTCGACCTGCCTGCCCTGGCCGACGCAGCCCACAACTTCAGCGGAGCCGAGATCGAGCAGGCGATCATCTCTGCCCTCTACGATGCCTTTGATGAGGGCCACGACCTGACCAACGCCGATATCCTCAACGCGATCCGCACGACAGTGCCGCTGGCGCAGACCATGCGCGAGGACATTACCACCCTGCGGAACTGGGCCAAGACGCGGGCGCGCAGCGCAAGTTAGGTATGATAGCTGGGCTTTTGAAGAAGGGACAGTACCTTCATTAACCAAGCAGCAGTAGATTTTGGAGCAGGTAACCACTGTGGTCACTAGCGTTTACCAAAAACACGAACTCGTCATTGGCAGGCTAGCCAGCGCAGGCGCACTAGCTGGGCTGGTCTACCTCAGCGGGCTGCTAGTCCTCTACCCCGCCGAGTGGCAGATGGTGGTGCCACTGGCAGTGTTCGTCGCGGGGACGTTGGCGACCCCTTGGGGCTACGCCTTCGCGGTGGGTAGCCTGGCTTATCCACTGTTGATGGTCTCTCCCTACCTCTGCGCCCTGTTCCTGGCAGTGACGGTCATCCCGCTCGGCTGGGTGGTGCGCCACATCTGGGTGGCGATCCTGGTGGCGGCCAGTCCGCTGCTGATCGGCTACGGCCTCGGCTTCCTCGCGCCCCTCCTTTGTGGTCTGATTATCAGCAAGCGGGCGGGGCTGGTTGCGGGGCTAGGAGCGCGGCTCTGGCTAACCTTGCTCGCTAGTTTCAGTTATGGGCCGGGGGCGAACACGCCGCAGGGAGTGGACGCGCTACGAACGCGCTTCGGCAATGCTGGTTCGTTCGGCACAGTGGCGAACATCATTGCCCCCTTCTTCCCTGGCTCCGTCGGCCTGCTCGCCAACATCTTGCAACTCGCCGCCTGGGCTGCCGCTGGCTATCTCGTCGGGTTGCTGGCCGATGTGGGGGCGCAGCGGGCAGAAGCGCGGGCGCAGTTCTCCTTCAGCCAGCCACAGAAGGGCGATACCCTGTTCGCCGTCGAGCAAATCGGTTGGCGGGCGATCATGCCGCTGCTGCTGGGGGTGGCAATCCTCGTTCTCGGTCTCAGCTACCTGCCCGCCCTGCTCAACCAGCCGCTCACCGGCGTGCAAACCGACCTCGCGGCTTACGGTCTGGCAGCGGCAAGCTCAGCCCTGGTCGCCCTCGGCTGCTGGCTGCTGCTCTGGTACCTGCGTCAGCCGGTAGCGGTACTCGGCTTGCGCGGGGCCGACTTCGGCATCAGCAGGACGGGCAGCATCGCCAAACCGAAGCAGCCTGCCGCTGCCCCGCAGCCGGTGCGGGTTGCTCCACCCACCACCCAGCTAGATCGCCCCGCCAGCCAGCCCCAGAAGCAGGCACTCAAGGCCCAAAGTAGTGACGAACGTGTTATAATGATCGAGATAGATTAGCCCAGAGTGGAAATCGCCGCTGGAAGTGGCGCGAGGAAGAAGATGAGCTTGCAACAGCGCAGCAACCAGAATCGCCGACAGGTGAACAGCAATCAGGGCGTACTTGGCGCACTGGGTGGCAATACTATGCTCACCCGCTTGCTGATTGGTGGCGTGGTGCTGCTGCTCGTCTTCCTCTTTCCCCTGCAATGGCTAACCCGCCCACGCATCGAGGTGAAGCCGCAACGCTCCGTCTTTTCGCCCGCCGCCAACCCTGCTGCCAACCCCGCCGCTAATCTGCCGAAGAACGTGGTCGTCAATTACAAGCTATCCGAGGCGGCGAAGATAGACGCGAACGTGATCAATGCCAACGGCCAGGCGGTACGCAAGCTGGCTAGTCAGCAGCAGCAGAGCGACGGCGACCACTGGCTGACCTGGGATGGGCTGGACGACAGCGGTTCGCTCGTCCCCGACGGCCAGTACAACGTCGAGGTCAGGGCGGGGGCGATGAGCGGCACCGATGGACAGATTGCAGGCTCTGCCGCCGTCACGGTAGACACCAAAGCACCGGGGGTGAACCTCGCTAACCTGCCCGACGGCCTCAAAACCAAGTCTGCTGACCTCAAAATTGAGGGGACGACTGAGCAGGGGGCGTTGGTCTGGCTGGACGATCCCGCCGACCAACTCTCCGCCGAGAATGGCACCTTCAGCCTGCGCCGCCAGCTTGTGCATGGCGACAACCAGTTCAAGCTGAACGTGCAAGACCGCGCTGGCAACATCGCGGTGATCGAGCGCAACGTCAGCTTGCTGGATCGCCCACCCGCGATCACGATCACTGCTCCGCTTGAGGGAGTCTGGACCAACAAGCGACAACTGACTATCGAGGGTAAGGTTGACCCAGGCAGCAGCGTGAAGGTGAATGGCACCGAGACCAATCCCCTCCCCGACGGCAGCTTCAGCGTAGACGTGCTGCTAGCCGCCGAGGGGCGCAACGCGGTAAAGGTGGAGGCGACCGACGCGGTGAACAACGTCGCCCGCCTGGAACGGCGCATCAACCTCAAGACCAGCCCACCCGCCGTGCGCGTGGAGAGTGTGGCTGATGGCACGGTGCTGCATGACACCCAGGTGCAGATTTATGGGCGCACCGAGCCGGGAGTCAAGCTGAGCGTCAACAACCAGCCGCAAACGGTGGACAATACTGGCACCTTCGCCTTCCCAGTGACGCTGGCGGCTGGGGTGAACACGCTGGAGATTCGGGCCGAAGACCTGGCTGGCAACGTCAGCACTATGCAGCAAACCCTGCGCTACGAGACGGCCTCCAACAACCCCAGCGTGCCTACCAACATCCCCACCGCCCTGCTAATCCTCGGCGCACTGGTGGGGATGTGGGTGCTATTCGGTGGCTGGCTCGGCTCTGTCAGCCTCAAGCTGTGGGCCGACCGCCCAGCCCTCGGCCCTGGCAGTGAACGCATTCTGATCACCTACTCACTTTCCCGCGCTGCCAGCGTCACCCTCAAGGTGGTGGACGAGCAGGGCTACGTGGTCGCTACCCTCTTGCGCGGGGTACGGCGCGATAGTGGAGACCATAGTATCGCCTGGGACGGCCACGGCTTGAACGGGCGCACGGCCACCGCTGGCCGCTATAGCGTGCAGGCCAGCGCACGCACGCTTACCAGTTCTGCTGCTGCCGCCTTGCCCATGGAGGTACAGGGGTTGCCAATGCCAGTCGGTCAGCGCGACCTCAACTATGGGCGTGTCCGCAGCGCAGAGTAGCCGAAACCTCCAGCCCCGCCGTTCGTTGCATATGTGCAAGCACCATGCGAGACGGTAATACTAACCTCACCGCAATGTGCTTGCGAACCGCCCCGCCAGTCCTTTATACTAGGGCGGGTACGCGGTTGTACCCCCTGTTTGTTCGTGTATATAGAAGGAGAGTAATTTGAAGATCGCTCGTAACCAACTCACCGCCGCGTTGAGCCTGCTGGCTGTCGCGCTAATGCTGGTCAGCAGCCTCGTGCCGACCCAGGCCGCCCCACTTGCCAGGCCGGTCGCCCAGGCCGCGCAGAGTACCGCCCTTGCTTTTGCCGATGCCAACTTCCAGGCCACCTGGAAGCGGACTGACAACCTGGTTGCCAGCGGCGCAGTCAGGCGCAGCTTCTACTGGGGGCCAGCCCCGATCTACAGCACGGGAGAGACTTACAAGGACGCGAAGGATGGTAGCCAGGTTCACCTGGTGCAGTACTTCGACAAGAGCCGCATGGAAGTGAACGACCCGAATGGCGACCGGGGCAACCCCTTCTTCGTAACCAACGGTCTACTAGCCGAGGAGTTGATCAGCGGCAAGATGCAGATCGGCGACAACGAGTTCCAACTGCGCTCACCCGCCGACATCCCGCTCGCCAGCGACCTGACCGACGGCAACGCCCCCACCTACCGCAGCTTCAAGGCGGTGGCTAGCATCGGCGGGGACGGTGCGCCCGCGCAGAACCTCGTCGGCCAGAAGGCCACCCTGACTATCAACAAGGCTGGCGCGGTCGGCAGCGACCCCAGCAAGAGCGGCTACGGCAACACGGTGGACGTGGTGTATTACGACCCCACAACCCAGCACAACATCCCCCGCGCCTTCTGGGACTTCCTCAATCTGGTTGGCCCGGTGCAGGACGCGAGCGGGCGCACCGTTAATCAGCAGCTAAGTAGCCCCTGGTTCTACACCACTGGCCTGCCGATCAGCGAGGCATACTGGGCGCGGGTGATCATCGCGGGGCAGCCTGCCGACGTGTTGATCCAAACCTACGAGCGGCGCGTCCTGACTTACGTTCCCTCCGCCCCTGTTGGTTTCAAGGTGCAGATGGGCAACGTGGGAGCGCACTACAAGGAGTGGCGGTACTCGGCGCGCGGCTCCTCGGTCAACCACCCATTGCAGGGGCCACACGTCGGCTATGGCTTCAACACCCAACTCTACTACACTGACCGCGACCGCGTGTTGGACATTGTGAAGGATGCTGGTTTTGGCTGGGTCAAGCAGCAGGTAGCCTGGCGCGACATCGAGGGGCAGAAGGGCAAGTACGCCTGGTCGCAGCTTGATGAGATCGTCAACTCGGCCAACGCGAAGGGGATCAAGGTAATCCTCAGCATCGCCAAGTCCCCCGACTGGGCGACGAGGGCGCAGGACAAGGGAGGGATGCCCGACGACCCGACCGACATGGGCAACTTCATGTACCAGATCACCACACACTACAAGGGGCTGGTCTCTGCCTACGAAGTCTGGAACGAGGAGAACTACCGAGTCGAGAATAGTGGGGCAGTCAATGCGGCCCAATACTTCGAGATACTACGCTACGGCTACTGGGGTGTAAAGTGGGCCGACCGCCGTGCCGTCGTCATCTTTGGCGCGCTGACCCCAACCGGGGTGAACGACCCCGGCCTGGCGATTGACGACGTGACCTACCTGCGCCAGATTTACGCGATCAACAATGGCGAGATTCGCCAATACTTTGACGCGCTGGGCGCACACGGTGCTGGGGCGGGCAACAGCCCTGACCAACTCTACCCTGACCAGCCGGGGGACGGTACCTGCGTGCCACCTTACATGGACTCGCGGGACTGCTGGCGCAACGACCCCAGCTTCTACTTCCGCCGCGTCGAGCAGCTACGCGCCGTGATGGAGCAGAACGGCGACTCCGCCAAGCAGATGTGGCTGACCGAGTTTGGTTGGCCGACCGCCACCGACGCACCCGGCTACGAGTACGGCAAGCTGATCTCCGAGCAGAAGCAGGGTGACTATCTCGTGCGGGCCTACCAGAAGGGGGTCAACGACTACCCCTGGATGGGTGTGATGTGCGTCTGGAACCTCAACTTCCAGACTATAGGCCTGCCCTCCACCGACGAGAAGTACCCCTGGGCTGTCCTCTACCCCGACTATTCTCCTCGGCCTGCCTACACCGCCCTGAAGAACATGGCGAAGTAAGGCGGCTGGGGAGCAAGGAAGCAAGGAAGCAAGCCAGGATAGGGGCGTGATCCGTACGGGTCGCGCCTCTTACTTCTATAAGAACTAGGGAGCTTAGCAGATGAGTGGCTGCCACCAGATGAGCCGCAGCGAAATCGAGGCTTAACCGTTGACATAGCGGCAGGCGGATGCTACACTGCCCCTGCCTGAACTACCGAACAAAGTAGCTGAAAGGATGTGGCGCAGATGAAAAGTCGTGTCTTCCCCCTGATCGCTGTTGTCGCCTTGCTAGCTGGCACCCTCTCCCTCAACAACGTAACCGCCGCCAAATCGGAGTGGCAATCGTCTGCCCCAGTCTACCACGCCGCCCTGGACAGCCGCCTCAGCGCACAGCTAGCTGACCCCAAACTGGCAGCCTCGTCCGCCATCCCCGCCTTCGTCTGGTTGGCCCAGGCAGACAGCCGCAACCAGCAGGCGGGCTTTGCAGCGCAGGGCGGCTACGTCTACGACCGCCTGCGCGCCGCCGCTACCAGCCTCCAACCAGCCGTCGCCAGCCAGCTAGCGGCATTGCAGGCGCAGGGGGAAGTTAGCAGCTATCGGGCCTACTGGATCGTCAACGGCTTCTACGTCGAAGGCAGCCGTGCTGCTATCGACCAGCTAGCCAGCAACCCGGCGGTGCTGCGGATCAGCGCAAGCAATACAGCCCGCCTGCAAGCAGACCCCACCTTCGCGCAGCGGCAGCGGAGCCTGTCGCCAGCCGCCACTGGCTGGAACCTCGACATCATCAACGCGCCTCAGGTGTGGGCGGCTGGCGACCGCGGGGCGGGGGCAACTGTCGGCGTGTTGGACAGTGGGGTAGCCGCCAGCCACCCGGCCCTCAGCCGCCAGTATAGGGGCGCAACCCTGTTGCCGGGTAACGACTACAACTGGTTCGACCCCCTCACTAACGCCCCCGCCCCGCTGGACGACAACGGGCATGGCACCCACAGCGCAGGGCTGGCGGTCGGTGAGGAGAGCGGGCTAGCCAACCAGGTGGGGGTGGCACCCGCCGCCAACTGGATTGCCTGCCGGGCCTTCGACGCGACTGGCCTGGGCAGCGACCCTGCGATCCTCGCCTGCCTGCAATGGATGCTAGCCCCCACCACCGTCGTGGGTGGCAGCCCCAACCCTGCCCTGCGCCCAAGAGTGCTGCTGAACTCCTGGTTCGTGCAGGATGGCAACGACAGCACGTACAGGGCTGCGGTGCAGAGCCTGACCAACGCAGGCGTGTTGGTGATCGCCCCCGCTGGCGACAACGACTTCGCGCAGCCAGCCTGTGCTATCGCTGCGCCTGGTAGCTACGCAGAGAGCCTGGCGGTTGGCGCGACCAACAGCGAAGACCGCATCGCCGATTTTAGTTGTGCTGGGCCGGGCCTGGCCGGGCCGAAGCCAGAGGTTAGCGCGCCGGGAGTAGGGGTGCGGAGCAGTGTGCCAGTCGGTTCCTGCCTGCTCTGCGACCCCAGCGGCTATCGGACGACCAACGGCACCGGCAGTGCAGCGGCGCATCTGGCGGGTGCGGCAGCCTTGTTGTTCAGCCGCAACCCGGCGATCAGCCTGGCCCAGGCCAGTTATGCGCTCACCACCACCGCCCACTTCAGCGCAGAGTGGGGTTTGCAACCCAGCCCCCTCTACGGCTGGGGGCGGCTGGACGTGCTAGCCGCCTACGCTGCGATCCCGGCTCCCGGTGGCGTGCTGGTCGGGCGGGTGACAGCGGCTGGCGGCGGGCTGAATGCGGCAGTGCGGGCTAGCGGCAGCGGTAGCTACACCACTGGTACCGACGCTAGCGGCTACTACACCATAGCCCTTGCTACTGGCAACTACAGCCTCAGCGTAAGCAGCTTTGGCTACATAGCGCAGGGGATCAGCGTCACGGCCAGTGTGGGGGTAACAGCTACCCAGGACTTCAGCCTGGCAGCCTCGCAACTCTACACCGTGAGCGGGACAGCGTTCGGCCCGACTGGGGCAGCAGCGGGTCTGGTCAGCGTCGCAGGTAGTAGCTACACTGGCACTGCCAGCAACGGCAACTTCAGCCTCAGCCTGCCGCAAGGTACCTACACTATCCGTTACTTGCCAGACGACCGCTGCCTCAGCTACGGCGAACGTAGCGTCAGCTTGCCGAACCCAGCAGTGGTTGACATCCTGCTCAACCAGCGGCGCGACTCCTTCGGCTATGGCTGCCGCGACGATGCCCCTGCGACCTGGATCACCGCCAGCAACGTGCTGACCCCCAATGCCAGCGACGACGGCTACGCCCAGGTTGCGCTGCCCTTCGCCTTCAGCTTCTACGGCCAGAGCCAGCAGACTGCCTACGTCTCCACCAATGGCATGATCAGCTTCGGCCTGCCGATCACCGACCCGCTTAATACACGTATCCCCAACGCTGCCGCCCCCAACAATGCCATCTACGGCTTCTGGGACGACCTCACCTTCCAGCAGCAGGGGCGCATCTACACCAGCGTACTTGGCGTAGCCCCCAACCGCCGCTTCGTGGTCGAGTGGTGGCGGGCGCAACATTACGGCCCGCAACCCTATGGCGAGTACAGCTTTGAACTGATCTTGGACGAGGGGACGAACGCGATCTCGGCTCAGTATCTCGCGCTCAGCGGCATTGACGGCAACGGCAGCAGCGCGACAGTTGGCATCGAGGCGCAGGGTGGCAGCACGGGCTTGCTCTACAGCTACAATCAGGCAGCCTTGAGCAGTGAACTGCTGGTGCGCTATACTGTCAGCAGTGCCGCGACTGCCACCCCGTCGGGCAGCGCAACCGTGCCACCTGCTAGCACATCAACGGCAACTGCCAGCGCAACGGTGCCGCCCGGTAGCACCGCCACAGCGACCGCTACCGCTTGCACCATCAGCTTCAGCGACGTGCCGCCCAGCTACCTGTTCTACAGCGACATCCAGTTCCTGGCCTGTCGCGGGGTAATCGGCGGCTTCCCTGGCGGCACCTTCCAGCCGAACAGCCCGACCAGTCGCGGCCAGTTCGCCAAGATCGCCGTTCTTGGCTTTGGCATCGCTGCGTACACACCCGCTGCGCCAACCTTCCGCGATGTTGGCAGCGGCAGCGTCTTCTACCGCTACGTTGAGGCAGCCAACCACGCTGGCGCGGTCAACGGCCTGGCGGCCAGCCAGTGTGTAGCCCTCGGCGTACAAACCCCTTGCTACGGCCCCAATG
>Ga0123337_10001454_pt1 | contig 30277 bp, 33 predicted proteins | sample frozenSSSSmetaG_FD_89792 | JGI IMG/M metagenome (GOLD analysis project Ga0123337, IMG submission 89792) | Glacier valley bacterial and archeal communities from Borup Fiord, Nunavut, Canada, to study Microbial Dark Matter (Phase II) -... | ecosystem: Environmental > Aquatic > Freshwater > Ice >...
GACGCCGATCACCACCGGCGGGCCGGAGCGTGCTGCCACAATTTTGTTTGGATCTTTACGCGAAAGCACAGCCAGCGCAAACACACCGGTGATTTCTCTGACACTGGCCCGAACCGCTTCCTCCAAGTTGCCTTTGAAATGCTTCTCAACCAGATGCGCGATGATTTCGGTGTCTGTCTCCGTCTTGAAAACGTGCCCTTCGCGCTGCAACTGTGCCTTCAGTGGAATGAAATTTTCGACGATGCCGTTGTGCACTACCACCACATCGCCGGTGCAGTCTCGGTGCGGGTGAGCATTCTCTTCCGTAGGCCTTCCGTGAGTCGCCCATCGGGTGTGTCCTATGCCATAACTGCCGTCTATAGGGTCCAGACGAACCGCTTCTTCCAGATTCCGCAACTTACCGGGCGCACGCCGGATTCCAAGCGTTTTATCGTCGCAATAGACAGCAATCCCCGCGGAATCGTATCCGCGATACTCCAGCTTTTTGAGCCCTTCCAGAATGATGGGGACCGCGCGTTTCTGGCCTACGTACCCGACTATTCCGCACATAGTCTTAAAGGTACTCGATCCGGTATTCTTCAATTACGGGGTTCGTCAACACTTCCCGGGCGATGGTCTCTAAATCGCAGCCGGGCTCTACTTCCATTTCGAACACTTTGCCTTGGCGGACATCCGAAATTCCGGTATGTCCCAACCCGGCTAGTGCCTGGCGAATGGCTTGGCCTTGCGGATCCAGAACCGTTCGTTTCAGCGAAACGGTAACGCGAGCTTTCATCTTTCCAGTGTACGAAACTACTGTTTCAAGGCCTGTGCCGCCATCTTCCGCTCCAGTGCCGCAATCAGGCGCTCATGAACGGATTCTGGAATCTCGCAAGCTTCCATGCCCTTGTAAACTTGAATCGTTTTTTTAGTAGTGTCACAGATCACCCAGCAGTTCGGGCACTCCGTCACATGCCGCTCCAGCTTGTTTCTGATATCGACGTCGGTCTGATCATCCAGAAACTCGCTCAGTTCGGAAAGAAACTCTTTACATGTAAGCAAATGTTCCCTCCACCTTCCGCTTGAAGTATTTGGTCAACTTATCTCTCAATTGCAAGCGCGCCCTTAGCAGGCGGCTCTTCACGGCGGGTATAGAAAGGTCCAACGCTTCAGCCGTTTCTTCCGTGGATAATTCTTCTACATCGCGAAGCACGAAAACTGTCCGGTACGCCGGCGCCAAACTTTCCACGGCGGTATTCAAAATCTCGTTCATTTCATCACGCGAGTAACGCTGCTCAGGGTTTTCATCCCAGGCAGCAATCTCTCGCACCATGATGTCTTCGCCGGTATCGATTCCTTCATCGATAGATACGGTCCGGTCCGTCTTGCGCTTGCGCAATTTCATCAGCGCCTGATTCACGGCGATGCGGACCACCCACGTGTAAAACTTCGAATTGCCTTGAAACTGATTCAGGTGTTCGTAGGCCTTCAGGAATGTTTCCTGAAGAACGTCTTCCGCATCTTCGCGGTTCTGGGTAATGTGCTGCGCCAAACGAAAAATCTTGCGCTCATACCGCTCCAGCAAATCGCTAAATGCGCGGGCATTCCCCAGTCTGGCTTGCGCAATCAGTTCCGCTTCGTCAGACACTTCCGCGAGATTGCCATTGGTGACAGTCGCCATCCCAGTAGCACCATGGTAATGCCGGGCGTTCGAACGTGTCCACCCCGATCTTCCCGGTTGGTATGACGCGCCCGAATTACATGCAAACAACGTGGCGCTCAAATCCGGCTCCCGTTCATGAATCAATCCCTAGTGACAAGATGCGCCTCAAGGGAAATTCGATGCGACGCGCTCTTGCGATACTTGAGTCCCATGCAGGTGATTCTGACAAACGATGACGGTATCGAAGCGCCGGGTCTTCATGCGCTGGAACAAGCGTGCCAACACTGGTGCCAGGTGGTGGTGGTCGCCCCGGACCGGTGCTATTCGTCCATGAGCCATCATGTGCAAACCGCGCTGGACATTCCTGTGAAAGAGATTGCGAACGGGCGTTTCCAGGTGGCGGGCAGCCCGGCGGATTGCGCGCGCCTGGCCCGGTTCGTTCTGGCACCTGAGGCGCAGTGGCTGATTTCCGGAATCAATCGCGGAGGCAACCTGGGAATGGATACGTGCTATTCAGGAACCGTTGCCGCCGCCCGGGAAGCCGCATTGCTTGGCTTGCCTGCCATTGCGATTTCGCACTATGTAGCCAGGGGCAGGGAAGTGGATTGGGCCATCGCTTCTATGCGCGCGGCCGGCGTAATTCATCAACTTTTCTCTAAACCCCTCAGTCCAGGTGAATTCTGGAATGTCAATCTACCCCATCCTGACGAAGGAGCACTGGAACCGGAGTTGGTGATGTGCTCTCTTGATCCATCGCCTTTGCCGGTAAGTTTTCGAAAAGTGGGAGACGGGTACAGCTACACGGGGAATTATCAAGCCCGTGCGCGGCTGCCCCAGCACGATGTTGCCGAGTGCTTCGGCGGCCGCATCACGGCAACCCGCCTATCTGCCACGGGCGGATTTTAGAACGGCGAAAAACGGGCTTTCCGTAGCTGGCGAGCGGTATCATTTCACTCAAAAGCATGATTGGCGAGGGCGCAGACCTATGCCGTCAATCCCCTGAAGGAGAATCGTCAGCAGCGGGCCAACCGACCAAAGGTCCGCGTTGAACAACGGCTCGGCGTGTGCTTCAAGACAAACCGCATGGACTAGACCATTCGCAAATACAAGAATTTTGATGAGATGAAGGCGGACGAATGCCCTTACTGGCGGAGCCGTCCGGTGCATGTGCGCGTGTCTGCAGTGGCGGAACTCACCGCGGGAGCTGAGCGGGCCTAAACAACTCTAAATCCCATATCTGAGCGGCAATGATCCTCGTGCGATTCGTTCGATCCGGGCCTGACGCAACAGTATGGCGGCCGATTGCGCCGATCCATCAAGAAATACGGTAGCTTCAACGTCCATCGCACAGGAACACGCTGGCAGCATGTAAATTTATATTCCTTTCTGTTTCAGCTTTCCTGGCACCGTTTGCATCCCTTTTCTATTTAATCGGGGTGAATCATTTGCAGGGTGCCGATGTCTCGATACCAGGACATGCTTTTATAAGCGCGTTTTTCTTCAGCACCCAAACCTTAACCACGGTGGGGTACACGGCAATCGCGACATCGGGCACCTCAGCCAACTCGCTGGCATCTCTCGAGTCGCTGCTCGGTCTTATGGGGTTCGCAATCGCGACAGGCCTGTTGGTCGGGCGTATATCCCGTCCTTCAGCCCGCATCGCCTTCAGTGAAAACCTGCTCGTGTCTTCCCACTAGGGGGGCACCAGCTTGCAGTTCCGCATAGCGAACCAGCGCTCGAACGGCCTGATGGAACTAGAAGCGAAAGTTCTGCTGATGACCGTGGATGCCACCTCACAGGGCCTGAAGCGGGATTACGCGGTGCTGAGGCTGGAACAATCCAGCGTCTATTTTTTCCCGCTAACATGGACTACCGTTCATCCCACCGAATCCGCGCAGTCCCCGTTGGGAGAAGACAGCCGCCGACCTCAAAGAACTGCGTGCGGAAGTTCTGGTTTTGCTTAAGGGCTTTGACGAAACCTTCAGCAAATGCGGCCATTCCCGGTATTCCTACCGCTTCGACGAATTGCTTTGGGGCGAATCCTTTGCTCCCGCATTCAATGTGGACGCGGAAGGCGATCTGGTCTTGCATATAGACCGCGTGAGCGCACTGAAGGGCAAAGCAGATAAGCCGCTAAAATAGTAACTATGAAAGCTACATTCGGCGCAGGTTGTTTCTGGGGCGTGGAAACCACGTTCCGCAAGATGGACGGTGTTCTTTTGACAGCCGTAGGCTATGAGGGCGGCAAGACTGACAACCCTACTTACAAGGACGTTTGCACTGATCGCACCGGCCATGCGGAAGTGGTGGAAGTGGATTACGATCCCGCCAAGGTCAGTTTCGATGCGCTTCTCGATGTGTTCTGGCAGAACCACAATCCCACCACACTCAACTCCCAGGGCCCCGATTACGGATCGCAGTACCGTTCGGCCATCTTCTATCACGATGATGCGCAACGCAGCGCGGCAGAGACCAGCAAGCAGCGCTGGCAGCCGAAATTCAAGAAGCCGATCGTGACGGAAATCGTGCCGGCGCAAACATTTTTCCGGGCGGAAGAATATCATCAGCAGTATTTGGAAAAGCGCGGTTTGGCGCAATGTCACGTCTAGTCGCCTTAGATGGCGGACGCATCGTAGAATTTCAGCGCGATTTGTTCGTGGAGCTTGCGGAATTGACGCGGCTGGGGTTTAAAAGTAATGAGCGCTGGAGCCTTTTGTAACACTCTTGAGACCCCGCGTCTCTGGCTGCATCCACTGGCCATCGCGGACGCCGATGCCATTGAAGAACTCTTTCTGGCTTGGGAGGTGCTCCGCTACCTGGCAAATCAGGTTCCCTGGCCCTAGTAAGGAGTAGGGTGCGCTAGTTTACGTTCGCGATCATGCAGTGCCTGCCATGGAGCGCGGAGAAGAGTGGTACTGGACGCTCCGGGTGAAGAGCGATCCGGAGACTGTGATCGGGTTGATATCGCTGTCCGTGAAGAAAAATATGAACCGCGGCTTCTGGCTGGGCATCCCCTGGCACCGGCAGGCTCTGATGACGGAGGCTGTATTTGCAGCGACAGATTTCTAGTTCGACGTGGTCGGTTTTCCGGTACTCCGCGCGCCTAAGGCGATTGCGAATGAGGCTTCGCGCCGCATCTCAGAACGAAGCGGTATGCGCGTGGTGGCAACAGAAAATCGTGAATTTGTTTCAGGCAAATTGCCATCGCAAATCTGGGAAATTTCAGCGGACGAATGCTGCAGGCACCGCTGCAAGCAGCTGAATTCACAATAAAAAACCCGGCCTTTTCGGGCCGGGCAAGTGAGACCGCAAGTGGCTCAGCTTTTATTGAGGAGCAATTTCAATCTGATTTCTAATCCGGTCGGGAAAAACAAACGCCTCAGCCTTCGCAGCAACAGAAGGTTTCTCATGTTTGGTCCACACCGGCCCCTTCAAAGTCACGTTTCCGTTCGTCGCCACAATCTTCACTCTGTGTGCGTAAGTAGAGAGTTTTTTATCCACCACCACGCTACGGCCGATGCGCCGTTCAATTTCAAGAACGCTTGGATTCTTCCTGCCCGTCAGCGGTGTGCTCCGAACGTGCCCGGCCCCATACTTTTCTGCGGCAGTTCTCCGCTGAAGGGTTCTTTGACGCGTCGCCGGAAAGAGGAACAGCCGAGACCGAAACATCACTCTCGTTCCACGCAACTTTCGAAGCACGCGGTGAACTCTCCATGGCTTGGGTGCGTATGGCGGAACCGAACCTGCGGAACTTAAACCGGGGTCGATCGTCTCCGTCTAGTTCATCTCGCTTGCGTTTCTGTTCCCCTGCGTCGACTTTTTCGAGCCACGGGTCCGCCCTTGCCGGAGAAGATCCGAATCTGTCGCATCAACCCCGAAGCCGCTTCCGGCGGCTGCACAGTGCCGCTTAAGATTTCAGCTTGCGAAATTTCCCGGCCATACAGCCTGGCATTCTCGTCCTTATCGGGGCGCAGCGTAGCGCCTTCCAGTGAAAGGCCCGCAAACACTCCACGCGATCGCGAGTAAGTCAAAATTTCAGCCTTCATCAGTACATCGGTACTCGCACTCACGTTACGACCCACAGGTCCGGCTGCGGCGTTCGCCTCGCCACCCAGCGTGAACTTATCGGCAGTCAGCTTCTGCATGCCTCCATCGTTCATCACCAGAAGAATAACGTCGGTTGCACTCCCGCCAAGCTGCAAACCAAAGCTTCCGCCCTCAATCCGTACAGCTGCCGGAGCGCTCCAGGTGCCCTTTGAAGTGATACAAGAGGCATAGCCCCTGCCGTATTTGCCGCCCCCGATGAATGCAATCTTTTTTAAACCGGGAACCACCACAATGCAATGAGCTTTGCGGCTCAAATCCTGCGGCACGCCTTTGTCGTCCGCGTGGGACATCTCGCGCAGAACCGTTGTTGTCTGGTTCAACCGCTTAGTGTCCCTGTAGCCGACAGCTACCAGCAGTGCTGGTGTCAACAAACCGGCCACAATAGTTTTAAGCACTTTGTACATTCCTCCGAATCCTGCCAAGAGCTAAAGCACTTCGCTCTCCAAACGGAGAGCCAGGCGTTCCAGCTAAACTGAGTGTTTACGAAATGAAACAAAAAATACGCTCGACGACTGTACTTTGCGTTCGGCGTGACGGCAAAGTAGTGATGGCTGGTGACGGCCAGGTCACCCTCGGTACTGAGGTTCTCAAGTCTTCTGCGAAAAAGCTGCGGCGACTTTATAACGATAAGATCATCGCGGGCTTCGCAGGCTCCACTGCGGATGCGTTTTCGCTCTTCGCGCGCTTTGAAGCCAAGCTCGAGCAGTTCAATGGCAACCTGCCGCGCAGCGTTGTGGAGATGGCTAAGGAGTGGCGTACCGATAAAATTCTGCGCCATCTGGAAGCTCTTCTCCTGGTGGCCGATGCGAAGAACATCTTCATCCTCAGTGGCAATGGCGACGTGATCGAGCCCGATGAATCGCTCGCGGCAATCGGCTCCGGCGGTCCCTTCGCGGTCTCGGCAGCCACCGCGTTGCTGCGCAATACCAAAATGTCGGCACGCCAGATTGTGGAGCAATCCATGGCGATCGCCGGAAAAATCTGTATCTATACAAATGATCAGATCACTATCGAGGAGCTTTCCTAGACAATGGTGATCTACCTTCCCACAAATTCGGTGAACGGAGAGCCCGCGCTCGATGAATTGACGCCGCGCGAAATTGTTGCCGAGCTGGATAAACACGTCATCGGGCAGCCGGATGCAAAGCGGGCTGTCGCTATCGCCCTTCGCAACCGTATTCGCCGCCAGAAACTTTCGCCCGAAATGGCGGAAGAAGTGAGTCCGAAAAATATTCTGGTGGTCGGTCCCACCGGAGTCGGTAAGACCGAATTGGCGCGCAGGCTGGCCAAGCTCGCGAACTCGCCCTTCATCAAGGTGGAAGCCAGCAAGTTCACGGAAGTCGGCTACGTCGGCCGCGATGTGGAATCCATGATTCGCGATCTGGTCGATATCGCAATTGACATGGTTCGTGAAGAGCGCCTGGAAGAAGTTTCCGATTCCGCCGAGGCCGTGGCCGAAGAGCGCTTGCTGGATCTGCTGATGCCGCCCCCTCCGGAGACGGCGGACCTGAACGACAAAACCCGCGAAAAGTTGCGCGAGCGGCTTCGTGACGGCAAGTTGGATGAACGCATGGTGGAAATCGAGATCAAAGACCGCCAGCCCAGTTTCGAAATTGCAGCTTCTTCGAACATGGATGAGATGGGCATGAACATCAAGGAGATGCTCGCGCCCCTGTTTGCAAACCGCACCCGCAAGCGCAATATGCGAGTTGCCGATGCGCTGGACAGCCTGATTCAAGAGGAAGAAGACAAGCTGATCGATATGGATCATGTCACACGCCTGGCGCTCGATCGCGTGGAATCGAGCGGTATTATCTTCCTCGATGAGATCGATAAGATCGCCGGCCGCGAAGGCGGGCATGGGCCCGATGTCAGCCGCGAAGGCGTGCAGCGCGACATCCTTCCCATCGTCGAAGGCACCACTGTAAACACGCGCCACGGCTTCGTGCGCACAGATCACATTCTCTTCATTGCAGCCGGTGCCTTTCACGTGTCGAAACCCTCTGACATGATCCCGGAACTGCAGGGCCGCTTTCCCATTCGTGTCGAGCTGAAATCGCTCAGCGTCGAAGATTTCGTCAGAATTCTGAAAGAGCCTAAAAATGCGCTCTCGAAGCAATACATCGCGCTTCTCGATACAGAAGGCATCAAGCTGACGCTCACTGACGATGCTTTGGAAGAAGTGGCCCGCTTCGCCGCCCGCGTGAATGAAACCGCTGAAAATATCGGCGCGCGCCGGCTCCATACCATCATGGAAAAGCTCCTGGAAGAAATCTCCTTCGAAGGTCCAGATCTGAAAAAGAAGATCGTCAAAGTAGACGCGGCTTATGTCAGGAAGCAGCTTGCCGACATCGTGAAAGATCAGGACCTCAGCAGGTACATCCTGTAAATGCGCCGCTGGTGGGCTGTCGTACCGTTGTTTCTCAGTGCCTGTGGCTATCAGGGCGATCCCCAGGCGCCGAGCCTTAAAATTCCTGTAGCCATCACGGATCTGTCCGCGGTGGAGCGCGGCTCGAAACTGATTATCGATTTCACCATCCCGAAGAGATCGACCGACAATCTGGAGCTAAAAGGCGAACCCTACCTGGAGCTTCACGTGGGCGAACGCAAGCAGCGCGTCCGTAGCGCAACTGCAACAGCGCACGTGGAAGTGGATGCCGCTCCCTTCTACACGCAAACCATCAAAGTGGCGGTGAAGGTTCAGAACGATCGCGGGCGCGATGCCGGATGGTCCAACATCATCGATTTGAATGTCGTTCCCGCGCTCGCAAAACCCGAAGAGTTCCGCGCTGTTGCCGTTCCCCGCGGCGTGCAACTCACGTGGCGCAGTGATGACCGGCAATTCGTCGTTTTCCGCCAAGGCCCGGAAGACACAGCGCTCATCCGCCTGGGCACAGCCGACGCCCGCGCTTACACTGACGAAACCACGCAGTTCGGAAAGACTTACAAATACGCGGTGCAGGCAATCGCCACGCCCGCCGAAAGCGACCTGACGGAAACAGTAGCCATCACGCCGCTCGATACGTTCCCGCCCGCGGTGCCAACCAACCTGAGCGTGGTGTTAGCCCCAGCCAGCGCAGAACTGGCCTGGGACCGTGTAACTGACGCTAACTTAGCCGGCTACCGCATCTATCGTGACGGCAGGCCGATAGCCGATACCGGACAAGGCCCAAGTTATAGCGATCGCAAGATTGAACCAGGCCGAAAATACCGCTACGCCGTCGCGTCCCTGAGTAAGTCAGGTATCGAAAGCGCTCAAAGCACCGTGGTGGAAACGAAGTAACAAAACTTTTCCCTACAGTCTCCGTTCCTCCGGCCTGATCGGCGCATCGTTGATGCTCGCTTCCCTTCTCTGCATCAATCCGTTGTCGGCAAACTCCCACAACTCGTTACCGTAGCTCCGGTACCACGTTCCACTATCGTCATGCCATTCATACTGGAACGCGACTGCCATCCGGTTCCCACGAAAGCCCCACAGCTCTTTCTTTAACTTGTAATCAAGCTCGCAGTCCCACTTTCGGCGCAGAAACGTAATAATCGCCTCTCGCCCGCTCAGAAACTCCGTCCGGTTCCGCCACTGACAGTCTTCGGTATAGGCCGCCGCTACTTGTTCCGGGTCTTTCGTGTTCCAAAGATCTTCAGCAATCTGCACCTTCTTAGCCGCCTGGTCTCTATCCTGAAACGGCGGAACAATCATTGTGGACATAGCACCTCCTTCCCTCCGTCACAATCCATAAAATCGAATCGCGGTTTCCCCTAACAACTCGTCCCGTACATGCTGCGGCAAGGGCCCGCAAGCCTGCGTAAACCCAGCCAGCACCTGCTTCCAACTCGCCGCCAGCCGGCATACCGGCCAGTCACTCCCGAACATGCAGCGTTTCGGCCCAAACACGCCAAGCGCGTGAGCCACATAAGGCTGCAGGTCCCGCGCCGTCCAGCTCTGCGGACTCGCCTCAGTCACCATTCCACTCAACTTACAAAACACCTGCGGCAACTTCGCCGCCTCGGCCAGATCTTCGGCCCAGCCCTCCACCAGATGATCCGCAATGTAAGGCTTAGCCAGATGGTCGATCACCATACGCAATCCGGGCACGCGCTCCGCCACCAACGGAACCAGCGGCAGGTGAATCGGACGCAGTAGCAAGTCATACGGGATATCGCGCCGGGCCAGCTCAGCCAATCCCAACAGCACATCGTCACGAACCAGCCACCGCGCGTCCTGCTCATCATGCACCGGGTGCCGGACTCCGCTGAATTTCGCATCGCGCTGCAACCGGTCCAACTCGTAAGGCAATCCTGAACTGGTTAAATCAGTCCACACCACAACGCCCTTAATGAATGAGTTCTCCCGGGCCAAATCCAGCAGCCACCGCGCCTCACCGGAATCCGTGGTCGCCTGCACCGTAACGCAGCCGTCGAAACGGTGCTCCTCAAGAACCGGACCTAAGTCCTCAGGAAGATAGTCGCGCTTCAACACGCTCTCGCCTTGCGGCATCCAGGCATAATCGAATCTCGTCAACTGCCAGAAGTGCTGGTGGGCGTCGATGCGCATCTGCTCATAATACGAGGGTTGATAATACGATTGAACTCTGAACCAATGGATTTCGTTCCTGATAATAGCCGCCCATGACTGCTGATTACGCAATCGAGACCCTCGGTCTCACGAAAAGCTTTTCCCGTGGCTGGCGCGGCAAGCCCTTTCTCGCGGTAGACGGAATCTCCCTGCGCGTCGAACGTGGCACCACCTTCGGCCTGCTGGGCCCCAACGGGGCGGGGAAGACCACCTTTGTCAAGATGCTGCTCTCTAGCGCACATCCCACCTCCGGGATGGCAAAGGTATTCGGGGAAGATACAAAGCTGCGGCGCGCGCGCCAGCGCATCGGCTACCTGCCGGAAAATCACCGCTTCCCCACCTATATGACCGGCATCGGAATGCTGGATTTCTACGGTGCCTTAAGCGGCATGGACGGCGCAACCCGCCGCCGCCGCATTCCGGAACTGCTCGAAAAAGTAGGCCTCGCCCAGTGGGGCGGAACCCGGCTGGGCAAGTATTCAAAAGGCATGCTGCAGCGCGTGGGCCTCGCGCAGGCTCTCATCCATGAGCCGGAACTCCTCGTCCTCGATGAGCCTTCAGACGGTGTCGATCCGGTTGGCCGCCGCCAGATCCGAGACATCCTCGAAGAGCTTGAACACAAAGGCGTCACCATCTTCTTGAACTCCCATTTACTGGCGGAGGTGGAAACTTTCTGCCGCGATGTCGCCATCATCCAAAGCGGCAAGGTCGCCCTCGAAGGTAAGATTTCTGACTTGACGGCGGGCAGTGGCTACCGCGTGGAAGCCGAAGGCATTCCGGAGCGCCTCGAAACGGATCTGCGCGCCGTCGCGAAGAGTTTCTCAAACGTGAACGGCACTGCGGGTGTGCTGTTTGACGACCGCGACCAGGCGAATCATGCCGTGGATCTGCTCCGCCGGGAAGGCTGCACAATTGAAAAGTTCGGGCGCGTCAACAGTTCGCTCGAGGAAATCTTCATAAGGACCGTCAGTGGCAAATAGAGCAGCACTTCAAACTCGCGCATTGGTTGTGGACACTTTTCGGGAAGCCTCCGCCCGCAAGATCATCTGGGGTTTCTTCGGCTGCTCCACGGTGCTCATCCTGTTCTTCCTGCTCATCGTCAAAATCGATGTCGTCCAGGGTGCCATCGCCACCATGACCATCTTCGGCAAAACGGGGCAAACGCAGGACGTGAACCGGGCCGTCCGTGGCGCACACGCGGGAATTGCCGCCCTGCTGTACGGCTTCGGCATGCTGCTCGCCATCCTGGCTTCCGCCGGCCTCATCCCCACCATTTTCGAACCCGGCCGCATCGAATTGCTCCTCTCAAAGCCCATCGAGCGCTGGCATATCCTGCTCGGGCGCTACCTCGGCAACCTGCTGGTCATCGCCCTCAACATCTTCTATCCTGTCCTCACCCTCTGGATTATCTTCGGCGTCAAGACCGGTGTCTGGACCGCCGGATTTCTTTGGGGCAGCATTCTCACTCTCTTCATGTTTGCCGTGTATCTCTCCGTGATTCTGCTGGTGGGCGTGGTTTGGGAAAGCGCTGTGGTCGCCACCATGATCACCTTCGGCATGATCATTCTGAGCCTGATCGTTTTCAATAAAACCATGATCGAAAGGCTGCTCAGTTCGGAGTGGAGCCGCGATATCGTGCGTGGCCTTTATTACCTGCTCCCTAAGGTCATCGACATCGGCCAGATTCTTGGCAAAATTGTTCAGGAGCAGCCGGTCGAAAGCTGGATGCCCGTCTGGAGCACCGCCCTCTTCGGCATGGCGTGTCTCGGCGGGGGATTATGGCTGTTCCAAAGGCGGAATTTCTAATGCTTCGGATCTTCGCATCAGGTGTCCTCTGTGTCGCTGCCGCTCATGGCGCGGAAAGGATAGACAACGTTCTGAAGCAACTGGTCCCACGCGATGCCGTAAGTCTCTTCGGCGCGCAGATGGATCAGGTCAAGACCAGTCCCCTGTATCAAAAACTGATAGCACAACAGAAACTAACGCAGTTGGATGAATTCGCGGCCGAAACGAATTTCGATCCCCGCCGGGACGTGCGGGAATTGCTGATCGCCTCGAACCTCACCAGGAAGTCAGGTGTCCTCCTGGCCCGGGGAAACTTTCATGTCGCGCCGGAAGCTTTCTCGAAAATTAAGGAAATGCGCCGCAGCATATACAAAGGCTACGTTCTGTGGACCAATCCCGCTCAGGAAGCCGGCTTCTGTATTCTGGATTCCACGCTGGCCATTGCCGGACCCACCGCAAGCATGCGCGCTTCTCTCGATCAATACCTCGCTCGCGGCAAAGTGGAGCCATCCTCTCTCCTGCAAAAGGCAATGGCCGTTCCCATGCGCAATCAGATCTGGTTGGTCTCGGATGGCGGCTCGGATTTCATCGGAAACAATATGCCGGAGACCGGCCCGGCCGCCAACTTCGCACGCATTTTCCGTAACCTCGAAAGCGCTCAGTTCCAGGCCGATCTAAGCCGCGGCTTGTATGCGTTCGTGCAGGGTTCGTGCAAGACAGACGCCGATGCCAAGTCACTTGCCGATGCCGCTCGCGGTCTGATCGGGTTTGGCCGGCTCAGAGTCCCCGAAAGCCAACCCCAGTTCCTCCGCGTGTGGGATGCGGTTCAGGTTTCGCAGCAGGGCCGGGTTTTATCCGTCACCGCTGATATCCCGTCCGATCTGGTGGAAAACCTTTTGCAACTCTTCGATTCCGCGCCCGCAAGGCCTAATGGCCGAAATTCATTTTATTCTTCGGAGGAGGAATCGCGTCACCCAGGATCGAAGCCCCGCCCTCACTAATGTAGTTGCGGTTCCAAGCTGGAATCATCACCGTCACATCGCCCTTTACGATCGCCTGGCATCCCAGGCGCGAACCCACCTGATAGTCCGCAGCCGTCTCGCACCGGTCCGCCTCGTCATCCTCTTCTTCAGAAAGATTCTCCGCCCCGGCTTTCACCACTACATGGCAAGTGGTGCAGGCGCAGTTTCCCCCGCAAGCATGCTCCAGATTAAATCCGTTGTTGATTGCGATATCCAGCAGGCTCTCCGGAAGCCCATGTTCGTGATATGGCAGCTTGCCCGTTTCAAATTCAAAAGTCTGGTTCGCCGGCAAAAAGGTTACTTTTGGCACTAACGGTCATGATAGCCTAACAGCTCCATCACAGTATTGCCGATTGAGTATCGGTGGTACCCTGAACCATTCATGGAAACTCACGCCAGGAGCATCGCCAAAGCGGTCACCTACCGCATTTTCGGTTCGGCTTCCACGGCGCTGATCGTCTTCTTCTTTACAAAGAATACCGGTGCCTCCCTCGGCGCCGCGCTCGCCGATTCCATCATTAAGATCGGGCTTTACTTTTTACACGAGCGCGCTTGGGAGTATATTTCTTTCGGGCGGCGGCCGAAGATACACCCGCCCGAGTATGAGATTTAGGCACCCTGGCGGCGATAAACTTGGTGAACGGCACCATATCTAAATCGATACTGGCCCTGTCCATCGCGTTCAGATACTCGCGCCGGTCCTGTACCCGGATCACGGTTCACTGGTAGCCGCCCGAGTAGCTCAGTGCCAAGGGGCGTTACGGCTCACTTAGAACCCCAGCTTTTCTTTCAATCCCCGTACACGGTCGCGCGCCACCGCAAGCTCCGTCTTCTTTTCATCCTTCAACCGCACCAAAGCTCCTCCGCCAAACCACGAGTCCGTTTCAAGAATCCAACCTAAATTTACAATCGTCGCCCGGTGCACCCGAAAAAACTTGCGTGGGTCTAGATTTAGTTCCAGCTCCGCAATCGTGTGGTCCACCATATGGTTCTTTACCTTAGTCGCGGCGTAAGTCACCTTGTCTTCCGCGAAGAAGTGAGTGACTCGGGATAACTCCACATACTGCACTTTCTCTCCCACTCGCGACGCCGCTATCCGATCGGGAAACTCCGGTGAATTCCGCTGCGAAAGCGCCGCCGCCAGCTTCCGCATCAATTCCGCTGCATCCGGACGCGCCGTCCCCATTCCCAAACGCTCCAGCTTCTTCAGCGCGCGCTTTAACTGGTCCTGGTCCACGGGCTTCATCAGGTAATCCACTGAATTCACCTCGAACGCCTTCAGTGCGTACTGGTTATACGCGGTCGTAAAGATCACTGTCGGTTGCGGATCCAGCATACCCAACATCTCAAAGCCATTCATTCCCGGCATTTCGATATCGAGGAACACTACATCCACTTCGTTCGATGACAGCCACGCAATCGCATCCATGGGATCGTTGCTTGTGCCCGCTACAGTAACGCGCCCGCTCTCCGTCAACAGGCGCGAGAGCCGCCGCAGCGCCAGGTCCTCATCGTCCACAAGAAACGCGCGAATCACCGCACCGCCCACGCGGAAGTAATATTGTCCACTTCCGCCGATTCAGTCCTCCCGTAACGCGCGTCCGGAAGGTGCAATGCAACACGCGTCCCGCCCGCGTCCAAGGTCTCAATCACCAGTGAAGCGTCGCTTCCGAACAGCCCGTCCATCCTGTTTTGCAGCAGCTCCAGTCCATGGCCAGGCTTCAGATGAGCTGCCGTCAACCCCGGTCCATCATCCACCACTTCCAGCACCGCGCCCGGCCCATGTACTCTCGCGCTTACCAGAATGCTGGCCCCTTCCCGCCGCGTGGAAACGGCATACTTCACGCTGTTCTCCACCAGCGTTTGCAGTGACATGGGAGGAACTCCCAACTCGTTCAATTGCTCGGCTATATCCATCGTGAAGCGCAGTCTTGTGCCGAACCGTGCCTGCTCAATCTCCAGGTAATCCCGCACAATCTTCGCTTCCAGCGCCAGAGGCACCAGGCGGCTCTGGTTCGCATCCAAGGAAAACCGCAGTAGTGCTGCCAACCGCTCCACCATCCCTTCAGCCGCTGACGGATCCTCCCGAATAAGCGCCAATATAGAATTCAAGGTATTAAACAAAAAGTGTGGCTGCACGCGCGATTCTAATGAGCTCAGCCGCGCCTCGGTTGCCGCTTGGCGCAACTTCTCGGCCGCCTCATCCCGCGCCTTCAGATCGGCTGTCGCTTTGTGAGAGCGCGCCACCAGCACCTCATAAAAAAACGCGGAGAGTCCGAACGTGAGCGTAATCAGAACACAGGTCTTCATTGCTTGAACGTAAATCGACCAAAAACCCGTCCCCAAAACTCGACCCGTCAGCAACAAGATCAATATGGCCGCGGCGCACCCCAGAGCGGCTAGGCCCACAATCACGGATACCAAAGTGAGCCACTTCCAACCCTGGGGCAGCCGGAGAATGGGCTCTGCAATCCGGGGCAGTATCACCGTGCAAAGCGCACCGATGCACCCCGCGAACAGCATGCCCTCCAGCATCTGATTAAGGAACTGGCGGCCGCTCGGATGCCCGAATATTGCATTCAGAACGGCGGGTATGCTGCCCGATACCGTGCTGATCCAGATATAACGCACCACCGGATGAATGCGTCGCATCCGCTGCGGTCCCGTTTTCTCACACTTCTTTTCGGGCATGCCGTCCCATTCTCTCCCGTTCATTTACTTCGAAGAGTGGCAGCCCGTGCAGGACATCGCACTTTTGGCGTAAGTCCCCCCTGCCAGCCACTGCTGTGCCTGCTTCTCGTGCCCGGATGCCTCGCCCACTGCCAGTAGCGCTTCGAACGCTTCGCGCGCCTCCGCCTTCTTCATCATGCGGTCATACCCGTCTGCTAAACCGAATAGCAATTCGCCTCTTGCGTGGCCCGAAAGCTTGTCGAAATATAGCTTCTGCAATTCTCTTACGCGCTCGTAATCGTTCACTCCTTGCTCCAGCAGCGCCCGCCCGCGTTCCGGCGGAACCTTGCTCGAAGTCACCAGCAACGTGGCACCGCGCGGTATCAGTACCGCCACATTCTGCGGTGCCAGCCGCACCGCCTCGTCCATCTCTTTCAACGCCTTGGTCCAAAGCTGGCCGCTGTTCTCGTAGTCGCCCTTCTGAAACGCCTGCCCGCTCAGAAACATATCGCCGCTTCCATGCCAGACCAGTGCTTCCGCATCTTTCGGGTTCTCACGAAGTGCCTCCTCGCAATTCTTCATCGCGCGATCGAGTGCCTCTCTGTTCCCGCCGAATCCTGAAAAAAAGTCTGCGCGCACCAGCATGTCGAAGCGTTCCGCCGCGTGCACAAAAGCGCCCGCAATCAGCAATGCCAGAGCAAATCGGGTAAACGTTTTCATGTGAGTAGCTCCTCTCGACACCAGCCTAGGGGCCCTCTCGCCCGGCTGCGCGCCTTTCCGGACAAACGGCAAAGAATACCGGATGAAAGGCTGCGTTGTCATCTGCACTCTACTTCCCCGATGGAAGGCCGGCGATGACGCCGCTCCCCATTCCCTCATGCCACTTGTCGAGTCCGAACTTCGCCGTCTCGCAGGTGGCTACATGCGCAGCGAATGCCCCGGCCATACGCTGCAACCCATGCAGAAAAACCCGGCTCAGGCTCCAAACCTCTCCATATAGAAGACGCTGCCAACTTCACGCCCGAACGATCCTCTAATCTGGTCTCTCTCGATGACGGCATGAACGAACTGGCCAGTTTCGATCCGCGCCAAGCTGAAATCGTAGAGCTGCATTTCTTCGGCGGTCTCACCTTCGTAGAAATTGCTGACTTCGTCAACATCAGCCGCAGCACCGTGGTCCGCGACTTCTGCAGGGCCCAGGAGCTACGTAACCGCTTAAGCCAAAAACGTCTCATCTTATCAGTCACAGAAATAAATAAATATTTCTCGCCTGCAATCACAAGCCTTCCGCCTCCAGTTCCACTCCAGCCCCAAATCTCCATGCTATTGCTGAAGCCGGAAAGGTACCTCACAATATGGCTTCGCCCGCACAAGTCCGCGCCAACACAGAAAACGCGCAACACTCCACCGGTCCCAAAACGGATTCCGGCAAACTCATCTCAAAGCTCAACGCTTTCAAACACGGCCTGACCGGCAACACGGTCTTGCTCCCCACGGAAGACATGCACCTCTATGAATCCTTCCGCGCGGACCTGATCGCATCCCTTGCTCCCTTAGGAGCGCAGGAACAACAGCTAGCGCAGAGAATCGCCGATACCAATTGGCGTCTCAACCGCATCCCCGCCCACGAAGCCAACCTCTTTGCCCTCGCTCAACTGGAGCCGCTTCCGGAGCACCTGGCCGCCCTCGAAGATTCCCCCGCGCGTACCGCTCTCATCGAAACCAACGCACTCATCACTCATGAGCGCCACCTCCGTAACCTCCATTTGCAGGAACAGCGGCTCAATCGCGAACTCCGTCACATTTCTGCTGAACTCAACCAACTGCAAGTGGCACGCCTTACCGCACTCTTCGAACAACGAAAACGCCACAATCTGAGCGAAGCTTTTTATCCGGACGCGACAGAGACGGAAGAACTCCTGGCCGCCGAGCTCCCCAAGGACGTCTTTAGTGAAGCGATCCCTAACGCCATCGATCACCTGCCAGCCGACGACGAGCCATTCGATCCCAACGCATTTGGGTTTGATTTTGCAAATGTTCCCGATGAAGAACTCGATTCGTCCCAACGCATAATGCGCCAGCTCCACCGCGCCACACTCGCGCGAATGAAGGCGCGCTCATAGCAGACAATAGAACCTGTGTTTCATCGCATCGAAAAACAGGTTCAAGAGCAGTTCCAATTGCACATCGCCGCACGTTACGGCATAAATCTGCCCGTCGTTATCGAGCAGCCGAAACAAAGCAGCTTCGGGGAACTGGCGCTGCCCGTCGCCTTCGCACTCGCGAAGCAACTCAAACAGGCGCCGCGCAAAATCGCGCAAGAGCTGATCGATGGCATAGGTCCTATCGAAGGCACCCTCCCCCCTGAACTGGCCGGAGGCGGCTACATCAACATCAGATTCAACCGCGCCACCTACGCAGCCAACCTCCTAAGTGGCGTGGGCCCCTCGCCCGGCGATCTTCCGCTCACCGGCAAAACCATCGTCGAACACACCAACATCAACCCGAACAAAGCTGCTCATATCGGCCACCTCCGCAATGCGGTCCTCGGTGATACTTTCGTCCGCATGCTCCGCGCCACCGGCCGCCACGTCGAAGTTCAAAACTATATCGATAACACCGGCGTGCAAGTAGCCGACGTCGTAGTTGGCTTCCACTTCCTTGAACACAAGTCCGCAGCCGAAGTACGCGAACTTTCAACAGACCCGTCCATCCGCTTCGATTACCTCTGCTGGGATCTCTACGCCAAAACCAGCCAGCATTACGCGACCGATCCCGAAAGTCTGAAGTGGCGCGCCGCCACGCTCCACGAAATTGAAGCCGGCACCGGCGAACTCTCCGAAATGTCGTTCCTCGTCGCGGATGCCATCGTCGAATTGCACCTCAAGACCATGCTTCGCCTGGGTGTCGAATACGATGTCCTTCCCCGCGAAAGTGAAATCCTGCATCTTCACTTTTGGTCCGCCGCCTTCGAAAAGCTCAAACAGTCGAAGGCTATCTATCTCGAATCCGAAGGCAAGAACAAGGGCTGCTGGGTCATGCCCGCGTCTGCTTTCTCCACCGAAGAAGGGTCCGAAGATAGCAAGGTCATCGTCCGCTCCAATGGCATAGTCACCTACGTGGGCAAGGACATCGCCTACCAACTCTGGAAGTTCGGCCTGCTCGGCAAAGATTTCCATTACCGCCCGCTTCTCACTTATCCCGATGGCCATGAACTCTGGGTATCCGCCGCCCACCCGTCTCACGCCAACGCCCCGCGCTTTGGCCAGGCCACCAAGGTCTACAACGTGATCGACGTCCGCCAAAGCTACCTGCAAGACGTAGTCGTCGCCGGCCTCAAAGCCCTCGGTGCCACTGAACAAGCCGAAGCCTCAATCCACTTCTCATACGAAATGGTCGCGCTCTCGCCCAGGTGCTGTATCGATCTAGGCCTCGATCTTTCCGAAGAAGATCGCAAGCGCCCCTACATCGAAGTCTCCGGCCGCAAAGGCCTCGGCGTCAAAGCCGACGACCTCATCGATCGCCTCATCGAAACCATGCAGCGCGAAGTCGATTCGCGCCACGCCGATTCCCCGCCCGGTGAGCGTCACCAGGTAGCCAAACAAATCGCGATAGGCGCGCTCCGCTACTTTCTCCTGAAGTTCACCAGACCCACGGTCATTGCCTTCGACTTTCAGGAAGCCCTCAGCTTCGAAGGCGAAACCGGCCCCTACGTTCAATACGCCGCCGTCCGCGCCCGCAACATTTCCCGCAAACTCGAAGAACGCGGCGAGTCCCTTCCCGACTTCACAACGCAGCTCACGCCCGACGCCTTCGACCGCCAACTAGCCTCCGAAGACTTCTGGCAAGTGCTTCTGCAAACTTCAAAAAGCGAACAGGTCCTGGACCGCGCCGTAAACGCCGGCGAGCCCGCCCAACTAGCCCGCTACGCCTTCCAACTGGCCCAATCTTTCAACGTCTTCTATCACGAACACCCCATCCTCAGCGAAGAAAACAAGGAAAAGAAAACCTTCCTCCTCTGGATGACCCAGTTCTTCCGCATCGAGCTGGAACGCACCCTAAGCCTACTGGGCATCGAAGTGCCGGAGTATATGTAACTCCGCTAAAATAAAAGATGTCCATGACACATCCAAACTCTTTTGGTGCGCTGGCGAACCTGCGCGTGGGTTCCGCCGATTACCGCATCTTCCGCATCAAAGTTCTTGAAGAACTCGGGATCGCCAACGTCTCCCGCCTCCCTTTCTCCACCAAAATCCTCCTCGAAAATCTCCTCCGTATGGAAGATGGCCGCAAGGTCCAACCCAAAGACGTCGAGTACGTGGCCCGCGGTGTCGATTCCGCCGACGCCAAAGAGATCAGCTTCATGCCCGCCCGCGTCCTCCTCCAGGACTTCACCGGCGTCCCCTGCGTCGTCGATCTCGCCGCCATGCGCGATGCCCTCGCCGCCCTCGGTGCCGACCCCACCAAAGCCAACCCCCTCCTCCCCGCCGACCTCGTCATCGATCACTCCGTCCAGGTCGATAGCTTCGGTTCCAAAGACTCCTTCTCCATCAACGCGCTGCTTGAAAATCAGCGCAACAACGAACGCTACATGCTCCTCCGCTGGGGCCAGACCGCCTTCCAAAATTTCCGCGTAGTCCCGCCCGATACCGGCATCGTCCACCAGGTCAACCTCGAATACCTCGCGCCCGTCGTCTTTGAGCGCCAGACGGCCGATGGTCTCGAAGCCTACCCCGATACCCTCGTCGGCACCGATTCGCACACGACTATGATCAACGGCCTCGGCGTTGTCGGCTGGGGCGTCGGCGGCATCGAAGCCGAAGCCTGCATGCTTGGCCAGCCCATCTCCATGCTGCTCCCGGCCGTCGTCGGCTTCAAGCTCCACGGCAAGCTCCGCGAAGGCTGCACCGCAACAGACCTCGTCCTCTACGTTGTCCAAATGCTTCGCAAGAAAGGCGTTGTCGGCCAGTTCGTCGAATTCTACGGCGCGGGCCTCAGCGCCTTAAGCCTTGCCGATCGCGCCACCGTCGCCAACATGGCCCCCGAATACGGTGCCACCATCGGCTTCTTCCCTGTCGATGACGAAACCCTGAATTACCTCCGTGTCAGCAATCGTTCTGAGCATCAGATCGCACTCGTCGAAGCCTATTGCAAAGAGCAGGGCCTGTTCCGCACCGATGCCCAGAAAGATCCGCTCTTCGCCAGCACCATCGAACTCGATCTCGCCACGGTCACCCCCAGCATGGCCGGCCCCAAGCGCCCGCAAGACCGTGTCGATCTCCCCGCCGTCAAAGCCAACTTCAAGGAAGCCTTCAAGGAATCGAAAACTTCAAACTTCGAAATGCATGGCGAACCCGTGCAGATGAAGTCCGGTGCAGTCACCATCGCGGCCATTACCAGTTGCACTAACACTTCGAATCCTTCCGTCATGCTCGCCGCTGGCCTGCTCGCGAAGAAGGCCGTCGAACGCGGTCTCAAGTCTAAGCCGTGGGTCAAGACCAGCCTCGCCCCCGGCTCCAAGGTCGTCACCGAATACCTGAATCACGCCGGCCTCTCGCCCTATCTCGACGCCCTCAACTTCAACCTCGTCGGCTATGGCTGCACCACCTGCATCGGCAACAGCGGCCCCCTTATCGATGAAGTTACCGCTGCCGTCCAGAAAGACAACCTCGTGGTCGCCGCCGTACTCAGCGGTAACCGCAACTTCGAAGGCCGCGTCAATCCGCTGGTCAAAGCCAACTATCTCGCCTCCCCGCCGCTGGTCGTCGCCTACGCCATCGCCGGCACCGTCGATATCGATCTTCAAAACGACCCCATCGGCAAGGATTCCGAAGGCAGGAACGTTTACCTCCGCGAAATCTGGCCCACCACCGAAGAAGTTCAGCAGGCCGTGCGCGCCAACATCTCGCCTGACATGTTCCGCAAAGAGTACGCCAAAGCTTTCGAAGGCGATGAAACCTGGAAGGCCATGCAGATCCCCACCGGCAAAATCTACGAATGGGACACGGCATCCACCTACATCAAGAAGCCGCCCTACTTCGACAACATGCCGCCCCAAGCGCCGGAGTTCATCAAAGATCAAATCCTCGGCATGCGTGCCCTGGCAGTGCTCGGCGATTCCGTCACCACGGACCACATCTCCCCCGCCGGAAGCATCGCCGTTAAGAGCCCCGCCGGTCAGTACCTCGTCTCACTCGGCGTCTTGCCCTCGGATTTCAATAGCTACGGCGCGCGCCGCGGCAACCATGAAGTGATGGTGCGCGGCACGCTCGCCAATATCCGCCTCCGCAACCAACTGGTCCCTGGCGTCGAAGGCACTTACACCGTCCATCTCCCGGATGGCGAACAGGCCTTCATCTATGATGCAGCCATGCGCTATGAAGCCGAAGGCGTGCCTCTCATGATCCTCGCCGGTAAAGAGTACGGCTCCGGCTCATCCCGCGATTGGGCGGCCAAAGGCGTCAAACTCCTGGGAGTCCGCGCCGTCATCGCCGAAAGCTTCGAACGCATCCACCGTACCAATCTCGTTGGCATGGGCGTCCTCCCCCTCCAATACCTGCCGGAAGAAAACGCGGCATCTCTCAAACTCAGCGGCAAAGAACTCTTCCACATCGAAGACATACGCAGCGCCATCCTGACCGGTACCAAAGTCAACATCACAGCGGTCTGCCCCGATGGCAGCCAGAAAAACTTCCAGGTCCTCTCTCGCGTGGATACTCCGCAGGAAGCCGAATACTTCCGCCACGGCGGCATTTTGCCTTATGTCCTGCGCCAATTGGCTGCCGCTTAGTCTCATCCTGCTGGCAGGCTGTTCGTCGCAACAGCCCCAGCCCGCATGGCAGTCGCCGGTCATACCCGTTAGCGAATGGAAGCTGCAAGCTCATCCCGAACGCGGACGCACTTACAACCGTGGTAACCATCGTCAACACTTAACCTTCCTTCGGAGTGGCATCGTGGATACCCTTACCGGCCCGAAGATAGAGTTCGCGTTTTCTCCCTTTGTTGTCATCGGTACAGTGCGTGACCGGCAAACCTATCTATCCGAAGATTCTCTGGGCCTGTATACCGAATGGGCCATTCAACTCGATAGCGTGTGGTCTCAACTCGATCCGCCACGTTTGAAGCCGGGTCTCACGATAGCAGTGAACCGGGTAGGTGGCTCACTGCGAATGCCCCCGGGCAATATCCAGACGTCTACCGTCTCCGGCATCGAAGAGCCACTCGGTCCGCAGGGCCGCTATCTCCTCTTCCTCCGCTATGACCATGAGGCCGATTGGTACGATCTAGACAAAGCCTGGGAAGTCCGCGACGGCAGAATGGTCCCGCTCGATCCGTGGGACCGGCAATCCACCTTCGCCGGGAAGCCTCTCGACGTCTTCCATCGCGCGCTCCAAGCCAGAGATAAGGAGTTCATCAGGTACTCTTCAAAACGCGGCTGATAAAGTTTAGATTGATGTCCATCACTCTGCACATACCGGATTCGGTAACTGCCAGCCTTCGGATTCCCGAAGCCGAGATGGTGGCTCGGCTAAAAGTGGAGTTGGCCGTGGCCTTGTACGGTCAAACTATTTTGTCGTTTGGCAAGGCAGGCGAGCTTGCTGGAATAGGCCGGCAGCAATTGGCCGCGTTGCTCGAACAGCGCGGCATTGCACGGCACTACGGCCTGGAGGAACTGGAGGAAGACAGCGCGTATGCGCGTGGTGAGTAATACCTCGCCGTTGTCGAATCTCGCCATCATAAGACGGTTGAATTTGCTGGAGCTGCAGTTTCACTCGGTTTGCATCCCGGAGGCCATTTCTAAGGAATTGAATTACTTACAACATTCGAACGCACAGAGGGCACTGTCTCAGGCGCGACGAAAAGGATGGCTTGTCGAAAAACCTTTGACTGGCAGCAGTTTTGTAAATGTGCTCTCGGGACACTTGGATCGAGGCGAAGCCGAAGCCATCGCCTTAGCGATGGAGACGAAGACGGACTGGCTCTTGATGGATAAGCGTGAAGGTCGCCTCGTTGCCCGTCAGGCCCGCTTAAAAGTTACAGGTGCTTTAGGCATATTGCTCAAGGCCAAAAAAGCGGGTCACATCGAATCGTTGCAGGACGAAGTTCGGAATCTGCGCAAAGAAGCGAGATTCTTTATAACTCAGGATCTCGAAATTGAGATTCTTCAACTTGCAGGAGAGGCTTGAGTATCCTGCAAAACGCGGCTGATAAACTCAAAGTTCAACACACATGCTAACTGCAGGAATTGTCGGCCTACCGAACGTAGGCAAGAGCACGCTCTTCAACGCCGTCACACAGACTCGCAAAGCCATGGCGGCCAATTACCGCTTCTGCACCATTGAGCCGAACCAGGGCATCGTCACCGTCCCCGATGAGCGTCTCGACGTGCTCTCGAAACTCAGCGGCTCCCAGAAAATCATTCCCTCGGTTTTCGAGTTCGTCGATATCGCCGGCCTCGTCGCGGGTGCCAGCAAAGGCGAAGGCCTGGGCAATCAATTCCTCGGCCACATCCGCGAAGTCGATGCCATCGTCCACGTGCTCCGCTGCTTTGAAAACTCAGACATCGAACACGTCATGGATACGGTCGATCCCCTCCGCGACATTGAAGTCGTCAACACCGAACTGATTCTCGCTGATCTCGACAGTATCGCCAAACGCCGCACCCGCCAGCAAAAAGTCGCCAAGGCCGGTGATAAAGCCGCCATCGCTGAACTCGAACTGCTTGACCGCCTCGATGCCACGCTCAACTCCGGCAAGCTGGCTGAAAGCCTGGACGCCAGCGCGGAAGAGCGCGCCATCATTAAGCCGCTATTCCTCCTCACCGCGAAGCCCATGCTCTTCGCCTGCAACGTAGCGGAAGATGAGCTCGCCAAGCCCGATGGCAACCCCTGGGTCGTCAAGGTGAAGGAATACGTCAAGCATCACCATGGCACCCGCGTCGTAGTCGTCTCCGCTGAAATCGAAAGCGAACTCTGCACGCTCCCCGCTGACGAGCAAGCGGAGTATCTCGAAAGCCTCGGCGTCACCCAATCCGGCTCCGGCCTTCTCATTCAGGAAGCCTACAGCCTGCTCGGCCTGCGCACCTACCTGACAACCGGCGAAAAAGAAACCAGAGCCTGGACCATCCACTCCGGCGATAAAGCCCCTGTAGCCGCCGGCGTCATTCACTCGGATTTTGAAAAGAGCTTCATCTCCGCCGAAACCATCGCCTATGCAGACCTGGTCGCAGCTGGCAGCTTCGCCAAAGCGCGCGAGCAAGGCAAGCTCCGAACGGAAGGCAAAGAATACGTCGTACAGGATGGCGACGTCATGGAATTCAAGACCTTTCTTTAGGCGGTCACCCGATCTCCAAGTCTATAATCGGCTCGCCTTCATGGGCTTAGCGCACGCCGGCACTTGCAGCCGCATAAACGGATGCTACGGTAGCGCAAGTGAAGCGCCGCCATCCTCAACCACCAAGCTCCCGCGCGATATCGGCACAAGCGCGTTTCAATAGCGGAAGCATGGCCCGAACCCGTTTCAAATCCATCCGAAATTCGGGTCCGGAAATACTCAACGCCGCCCCCGGCTCACCGGATCCCGCAATGCGCATCGCCACACAGCGCCCATCAATTTCATTTTCCTGGTCATCGACGGCGTATCCCTGCAAGCGAATGCGCTCTAACTCCGCGGTCAACGCGACCCGCTTGCCAATACTGTTCGCAGTCATGCGCGGCAAGCCTTTCACCTTTACCAGGCGCTTCACCGCCGCATCCGCCATGGTGGCCAGCAGCACCTTGCCGATGCCGGTCGTATGCACATGCCTCCGGTTCCCCACCTTTGAGGTCATGCGCACGGATTGCGGGCTCTCCGCCGTCGCAATCACCACCACCTCACCACCGTCGAGCGTTCCCAGGTTGACCGTCTCGCGGCACTCCGCCGCCAGGCGTTCCATAATCGCGGGTGCCACCCGTAAAAGGTTCTGGCCCGGTGAAGCATCGCGCTGCAACGCAAACAGTTTGCCCGCGATCCGGTACCCGCCATCCGCTTCACGGTCCAGATACCCGCGTGTTTCAAGCGTGGTCAGAATCCGGTACACCGTGGCTTTCGGCATGTCCACGCGCCGCGCCACCTCCGCCAGTCCGGGCCCGTTCCCGCCGCGTTTCAACTGCTCCAGAATGTCGAGTGTCTTCTCCAGCACAAGCACCTGTTTCGGTGCCGCCGATTTTTCTTTTCTCTTTTCACCCTGCACTCTCAATCGCCCACAATCATTTCACATTGTGAACCGCCGCAGTTTACCGAAATTGACATAATTGAGTGGTTGTGATTAAACAGTTGCGGTGCAAATGAAATTTATCGCATTTCTACCGATCTTTGCTGCAGTCTTCGCGGCAAGCTTGGCGGCGACACTTTCCGCCGCTATATTTCCGTTCGATGGAACAGCCCTGCAACCGGGTGCCATCACGGTTCTTGGCGAACTCGATGCGGCAACCGTCACTTGGCCCGATAAGGCCGGCCGCCCCTGTGTCGCCGTCTTCTCGCTCGATACCGCCAAGCCGCTCATCACCTCCATCTCTGTCAATGGCAAACAGGTGATTGACCGCGCACAGCCGATCTATCGCGCATCCACCGGTAAACGCCGGGGCAGCTTCGATCAATTCTTCGATTTTCCCGGCAGCCATCCCGAAGGCACCCGCAGCTTCATCGCCGAGTTTCACCCCACCGGTGGACGCGCACGCTTCGATGGCACGCGCCTCGATGTTTCCTTTGACGGTTTTAAGCTGGGCATCTTTGAGGGTACGCTGCACTATATCTTCTTCCCCGGTAGCAACCTGATCCAGCAGCGCGCCATCGTCTCCACCAACCAGCCCGATACTGCTTACTTCTACGATGCCGGCCTGCGCATGACCGTTGACGAAGACCGCCGCCCGGGCAGCACCATGGATACCGATGTCCACTACTTCGATACCGCCGGCAAGCTCACTCAACTGAAGAGCCCGCATGCTTCGGAGTGGAACCCGCTCGCGGTGCGGTACCGCTCCATCGCCGTGAAGACCGGTGGGGGTAGCGTTGCGGTTTTTCCACCGCCGCACCGTTACTTCATGGCGCGCGATTACACCACCAACATGGGCTATCTCTGGCACAATTCGTGGCGAGGCACTGTGTCGCTCGGCATCCGCCAACTCCCTGACGATAACTCGCCTTACTATCCGTGGATCAATGCGCCGCCCGGCACCGGGCAGGAACTCGATCTCTTCCTGCTGGTGGATGATAAGCCCGCGCCTCAGGTGCTGCAAGCGGTGCTGCCTTATACTCACAACGATCGCTATCCGGCACTGCCCGGTTACAAAACATTCGCCCCGCACTGGCACTATGCCTACACTGTGCAAGCCATGGACAAGGGTCTCAATTGGGTGCCGCCCTTCAAGCCCGTCCTGAAAGACATGGGCATCAACATCGCCATGATCATGGATTTTCACGGCGACGGCCACCAGAGTGACGTAACCGAAGTCCGCATGAAAGAGTTGAAGGCCTACTTCGACGCATGCCGCGCGCAGTCCGATCCAAGCTTTACACTCATCCCCAGTGAAGAGCTCAACACGTACCTGGGCGGCCACTGGGGCATCGTATTTCCCAAGCCGGTCTATTGGTTTGAGAAGCGCGGTCCGAACGATCCTTTCCAATCGGCTGACCCGAAGTACGGCACCGTCTATCATGTCGGCAGCGATAAAGACGCCATCGCTCTCCTTCGCGCCGAACATGGATACATGTATCAGACACACCCGCGGACCAAGGGCTCGACAGGCTATCCGGACAAGATCAAGGACAGCGAACAACTCAAATCGAGCTTCCACTTGGGCGCGGGCTGGAAGGCCATGAATGCCGATCTTTCCTCTCCCCGCCTGGGCAATCGCAGTTTCAAAACCGTTGACGATTTGAACAACTGGGGATTGCACAAGCGGCTCATGGGCGAAGTGGATGTGTTCCAACTCGATTCCACTCACGAACTCTACGGACACATGAATCTGAACTACCTGCGCTTGCCCGCGCAGCCTTCCTTTGAACGCTGGAACGAAGCGCTGGCCGCGATTGCGAAGGGCGATTACTTCACCACCACCGGCGAAGTCCTGCTGCCCGGTGCCGCGTTAACCGCTTCGGGAGACACGGTAACAGCGCGCGCCGAAGTCACCTGGACGTTCCCTTTGCGCATCGCCGAGATTGTGTGGGGGGATGGCAAAGAAACTCACTACGAAACCATTCCTCTCTCCACCACGCAGGAGTTCGGCAAGCAGGAGTTCATTTGGCGCGCCAAAGCTCCCGGTTGGACCTGGGCGCGTCTGGCTGTTTGGGACATCGCAGGCAACGGCGCGTTCACCACGCCAGTCTGGAAACCATGATCATGCTGAAAAGTTTCCTCACCGTTTGTTTTTGCCTCACCGCCGCACAAGCGCAAAGCGTGGTCGCGCTCGATAACTTCCACAACAACGAATCGAAAATGCCGGACCATTACACATGGGACGGCACCCGCAATGGGGGCTTCTCTGAGCTCGCGAAGGTTCTGAAAGGCCTCAACGCGGAACTGCGCACGGTGCAGAAACGCCTCACGCCCGCAACGCTGAATGGCGTGAAAGTCTTCATCATTGTCGACCCCGATACGCCCGCTGAGACTGCCGATCCGCAATATATTGAAACATCCGAAATCGAGGCAATCGAAACCTGGGTGCGTGCTGGAGGCTGCCTGGTTCTGCTCGGCAATGACAAAGGCAACGCCGAGTTCGAACACTTGAACCAGCTTGCCGCGCGCTTCGGTATCCAGTTCCTTGAAGAGACGTATCCCAAGTTGCAAGGTAAAGGCATTCTCATCGCCAAGGGCGAGGGTGCCTATTTCGAAGGCGCGCCGGAAGTTTACCTGGTGGAGGTAGCGCCGCTCAAACTTTCAGGCGATTCGAAGCCCGTGCTCACCGATCACGGCACCGTCATCATGGCCGAAGCCGCCGTGGGAAAAGGGCGGGTCTTCGCTCTGGGCGACCCGTGGATCTACAACGAATACATCGATAAGAAAGACAACCGCGCCATCGCCACCAAGCTTTTCCAGAACCTGTTGAGATAAGAGCCCAGCCGTCATATCTGATATTCTCGCTATACATTGAGGAACCAAGCCATGTTTCGCTACGTTGTTACAACTCTGTTCGTTACCGCCGCTCTTTACGCGCAGGTCCCGACAGCCGACCTTTCGGGCACTGTCACGGACAGCACCGGAGCTGCCGTCAGCGGCGCGGCCGTGACCATCACCAATACAGGTACTGCCGCAGCCCGCATTGCTACAACTAACGGAGAGGGCGGGTATAGTCTTTCCTCTTTGAATCCCGGAAATTACACGATGACGGTCGAAGCCAGGGGCTTCAAGCGTGCCGAACGTAAAGACATCGAACTGCAAGTGGGGCAGGCTGCGCGGATCGATTACACACTCGATATCGGCAACGTAAGCGAGACGGTTGAGGTGAGCGGTGGTGCGCCGGTACTCGAAACCGAAAACGCGACAGTCGGCACCGTTATTGAAAACCGCCGCATTGTGGAACTTCCGCTGAATGGCCGCAACTATCTGCAGCTTGCCTCGCTTACACCGGGCGTCACCACGAATGGGCCAGCCTCTTCGCAAGGCCAGCAGCGCATGGGTGGCGCGCGCAACTCATTCGCGCTGAATGTGGCCGGGCAGCGCACCAGTTTTAACCATTACTCGCTCGATGGCATTGAGAACACAGATCCGAATTTCAATACATATGCGTTTTTGCCGTCAGTGGACGCGCTGCAGGAATTCAAGGTGGAAAGCGGAACTTACGGTGTGGAATATGGCCGTGGATTGAGCCAGGTGAATGCCACCACCAAGAGCGGCACCAATGAATTTCACGGAGTGCTCTTCGAGTTCCTCCGTAATTCCAACCTGGACGCGAAGAATTTCTTCGATTCCAAGACCAAGCCCATTCCGCCATTCAAGCGCAACCAATTTGGCGCAACTCTGGGCGGCCCCGTTTTGATTCCGAAAGTATTCAATGGGAAGAACAGGCTGTTTTTCTTCTTCGATTACGAAGGCCTGCGCGAACGTAAGGCGTTGACACAAAATTTCAGCCTGCCTCCGGCGATCGATCGCACGGGCAACTTTTCTTCGTACAGTACGGTTCTGTATGATCCGCTGACGCGCGTTCTGGATGCGAACGGGGCGATTGTTTCGCAGCAGCCTTTTCCGGGCAATATCATCCCGCCGGACCGGATTCAGAAAGCGTCGCAAATTATGTTGCAGCGATACTTCCCGTTGCCTACCGGGCCCGGCTACAACAACAACTTCATTTCAAATGAGGGGCGGCGCAACGACGGCGATCAGTACACCGGCCGCGTGGATTACATCCAGAATTCCGCTTCCAGCTTCCAGTTCCGCTACAGCCACGGGGATGACAACGGCTATCTGCCGCTGACTACGCCAAACCTTGGCTACAACAATAA
>Ga0123337_10001456_pt1 | contig 30266 bp, 27 predicted proteins | sample frozenSSSSmetaG_FD_89792 | JGI IMG/M metagenome (GOLD analysis project Ga0123337, IMG submission 89792) | Glacier valley bacterial and archeal communities from Borup Fiord, Nunavut, Canada, to study Microbial Dark Matter (Phase II) -... | ecosystem: Environmental > Aquatic > Freshwater > Ice >...
AAGCCGGAGAAAAGTTGCAATGCCGAGTCGACGCGCAATTGCAAAATATTGCCAACGACAGTGCGTTGGTAAAGTCATTCTTTCGGCATCCATCTGTCTCCTATATTACTGACTTATGAGTAACAAGCCATTTTTTTGAATCCCTATGAAAGATCCCGACGTGAATTCAACCCCAAGCCCTGCGCTTTCCCCGTTCCGGATTGGCGAGGGCTGGGACACGCACGCGCTGGTTCCCGGGCGCAAGCTGATCGTGGGCGGCGTCGAAATTCCCTACGCCCTGGGGCTGCTCGGGCATTCGGATGCCGATGTGCTGCTGCACGCGGTCATTGACGCGCTGCTGGGCGCGGCCGGGCTGGGCGACATCGGGTCTCATTTTCCGGATACAGACGCGGGCTTCAAGGCAGCCAATTCGATGCTGCTGCTGCGGGAGGTCGGCCGCCTGCTGGCCGTGCGGGGTCACAGAATCGGCAATATCGACAGCACCGTGATCGCGCAGGCGCCCAAGCTGGCCCCGCACATTCCTTTGATGCGTGCGCGGATTGCCGAGGCGCTGGGTCTGGACGGGTCTCAAGTCAACGTCAAGGCCAAGACCGCAGAAAAGCTCGGTCCGGTGGGCCAAGGCTTGAGTATGGAAGCCCGTGCGGTGGTCTTGCTGTACTGATCGATTTGCTACTGTATTAATAGCTGCTAGTGCCCGATCTTGTTGGGCTGGAGCCGTATTTAGTCACTAGTCCAGGAGAAGGGCCGCTCCTCCAGCGCCTTCGTGGCGGCCCGCCGTTCTAACTTCTGCGCAGCCGGATGTGCGCGGCCAGTCCGCCCGAGCTGACGTTGGCCAGGCTGAATACGCCGCCCATGCGCTGAAGGGTTTTTTCAACAATGGCCAGCCCCAGGCCCGCACCGGATGCTGCGGTGCGTGCCGCATCGCCCCGAAAAAATGGGCCGGTGAGCTTGGGCAGCGTCTCGGGCGACACGCCTTCGCCGTGGTCGCGCACCTTGATCAGCACCCACTGGTCGCGGGTCTTGGCGGCGATCTCGACCATAGCGATGCCTGTTTTGGGCGTTTTGCCATAGCGCCTGGCGTTTTCAAGCAGGTTGGAAATCACGCGGGACAGCTCGACTTCATCGGCCAGGACGACCGTGTTGTCGGGAATGTTCACCGTCACGCGCATGTCGTCATAGTCGGCCACGGCGTATACCGCGGCATCGACCACGGAATTGAGCGATACCGGCGCCAGCCGCGGCGGCTCGGGCCGGGCGTAGTCCAGAAATTTGTCAATGATGGCGTCGAGCTGGCTGATGTCGGCCGCCATGTGCTCGCGCGCATCGGGGTCTGACACGCTCATTTCGGTTTCCAGCCGCAGGCGCGCCAGCGGTGTGCGCAAATCATGGGAAATGCCGGCCAGCATGATGACGCGGTCCTGTTCAATTTTGGACAGCTGCTGGGCCATGCGGTTAAAGCCAATATTGACTTCCCGGATCTCGCTGGTGGCAACTTTTTCGTCGAGTCGGCTGGCATCGAAATCCCCGTCGCGCATGCGGCTGGCCGCAAACGAAAGGTCCTTCAGAGGGCGGTTGATCAGGCGTGCGATCACTGCGGCGCCGGCCAGGGACAAAGCACCGGCGGTCATGAGCCAGATTACCCAGGTGCTGTTGCGCGAGGGCCCGACCTTGGAAGGGTCGGTGATTAGCCAGTAGGAGTCGCCTTCAATGGCAAATCCTATCCATAAGCCCTTTTGGCCGTTGACGCTGCTCGCCACCACGGTGTCGCCGCCCAGCTTGGCCTTGAGTTTTTCGGCGATGCGTTCGCTCAGCTTGTCGCGCTCGAACACGTCTACCTTGTCCGTCGGTTCACGCGGGGTGATGCGGACCTGTTCCTCGTCGGCCAGCGTTTTAATCAGCGAAACCCGGGCGATGGCGTCGGAATAACGAAGCGCGGCACGGCTCAGGTTGACCAGCGATGCCAGTTGCTGCGCGCTTTGAATTGCGCGTGGTTCGGATTCCAGCGCACGAAAAGTCTGCAGCCAGGCCACGATGGAGCCAAACAGCAACAGCGCCAAAAAGAAAAAAGTTCGCCAAAACAGGTTGAAACCCCGGCGCGGGCGCATCTCCAGCGGTGCTGGTGCAGTTTCAAGGGGCATCGGGCTGGTATCGTCCATGGGCGCAGTGTAAGGTCAGAAGGATCCAAAGATCGACGAGACCGACCCTGAAGCCGCTAACTGCAGCGCCCATCCACGCTTTGATCTGGGTGCCGGGCCGGCACGCAGACGATGGGATCGGCGTGCTGCTGCGGTCGCTGGACTTTAGTTGCTTCCGTCCGGTACAAAAACATAGCCCACCCCCCACACGGTCTGGATGTAGCGGGGCACCGCAGCGTCCATCTCAATCAGTTTTCGCAGGCGCGAAACCTGCACATCCAGGCTGCGGTCAAAGGGCTCGAACTCCCGGCCACGCGCCAGTTGCGCCAGTTTTTCACGTGAGAGGGGCTGGCGCGGGTGGCGCACCAGGGTTTTCAGCATTGCAAATTCACCGGTAGTCAGGGGTAATTCTTCACCGTTTTTATGCAGGGTGCGCAGGCCCATGTCAAACGAAAACGGGCCGAAGGTGATCACTTCCTGGTCACTGGACGGGGCGCCTGGCACTTCAGCCGTGGGGCGGCGACGCAGCACGGCATGAATGCGTGCCAGCAACTCACGCGGATTAAAAGGCTTGGCCAGGTAGTCGTCGGCGCCCACCTCCAGGCCGACGATGCGGTCTACGTCTTCGCCCTTGGCGGTCAGCATGATGATGGGGGTGCGGTCGTTGGCCGCACGCAGGCGGCGACAGACGGAAAGGCCATCTTCGCCGGGCATCATCAGGTCGAGCACGATCAGGTCGACAGCATCACGCAGCATGATGCGGTTCAGCGCCTTGCTGTCCTCGGCCAGGATGACTTCAAAACCCTCTTGCGCCAGGTAGCGGCGCAACAGGTCGCGGATGCGGGCGTCGTCGTCAACAATCAGGATTTTGTCGGCGCGAGTGCTTGTTAGAGAGGGATTCATGTTGGTCTTCAAATTTGTAACAGCGCCATTTTGAGTGCTAAATGCCTGAAGTGTCTCTTTTTTTAGTCACTTTGACAAAATATTACAAAAGTTTCTAATGTGTGCAGGTGATGCGTACGAGGGACGCATTCCTCGTTTAGGCTGCTCAGCTGAAGATAAAAAAACATCAAATTCCGATCGCTGATGGATCGCTGAAGTTCACCCTGTCTTCCTCTGAGAAAATACGCAAGATACCCTTTTGGCAGCGCTTGAATCCTTTGTCTTCCCCGCGTGTCATTCGCGCTGCTGCAACCACCGCCATGGCGGTTTCGGTCCCATTCTTTGTAGTTAAAACCCGGTATTCAGGGGTCTGTAGCCGGCTTGTTTCAGCCCATCCCGGCATGAGCGTATTGACAGGCCCGCCTGCTTTTCAGCTGTTTTATGCTTGTTTTTTAGCTCTTTTGCCTGGCGAAGACGGCAACGACCCGGCGGTCCGATTTTGTCAGCTCTGCGCCACCGGCGCCTGAGTCTGTTCATTGATTTTTCATTCTAAAAAAGGTAAATAACATGATTCGCACTGCAAAATTAATAGCTGCTTGCGCCCTGTTCGCCAGCGCTACAAGCGCATTTTCTCAAAATTCTCAGCGTGAGCCGCTGCAGAATGTGGCACAGCTGTCAGCCAGCGGTTCGGTCGAGGTGCAGCAGGATCTGCTGTCCATTTCGATGAACACCACACGCGATGGCACGGACGCCGGTACGGTACAAATCCAGCTCAAGCAGGCACTTGATGCCGCGCTGGCCCTGGCCAAGCAGGCTGCGGCACCCGGCCAGATGGACCTGCGTACCGGCAATTTCAGCCTGTACCCGCGCTATGGCAAGGACGGCAAGATCAATGGCTGGCAAGGTTCGACCGAGTTGGTGCTGGAAGGCAGGGACTTTGCGCGTATCACCAGTACTGCCGGAAAAATCCAGACCCTGACCATGGGCAACGTCAGTTTTGCGTTAAGCCGTGAGCAGCGCGCCAGGGTAGAGGGTGAAGCCCAAACCCAGGCGATTGAGCGCTTCAAGGCCAAAGCTGGCGAGATCGCCAGGAGCTTTGGGTTTACCGGCTATGCCTTGCGCGAAGTTTCCGTCAACGCCAACGAGCAGGGTTACACGCCGCGTCCCCGCGTGATGGCGATGCAGGCCAAGTCTGAAATGTCCGACTCGCCCATCTCTGTGGAAGCCGGCAAGAGCATGGTGCTGGTCAGTGTGTCGGGCTCGGTGCAAATGAAATGAGGCGCGCGTGGTGAAGCGCTGAAAATCAGCAACGCCCCGAGTGAAAGGGGCGTTGGCTGACAGACCTCGTGCGCCGCAGTGCTTATGCTGGGCGCATGAATTTTCCCGATACTTCTGCCCAGAACGCCGCGCGTTCCGGGCCTTTTTTTGTGGTGATCAATGCGGGTTCGGGCCACCACAACGCCGACGACGAGCAGCAGGTCATGGCGCGTGTTTTCAGCCAGGCCGGGCGCGCGTTCGAGTTTTTGCCGACAGGGGGCCCAGGGCAAATCAACGCCGTCGCCCGCCGTGCCGTGGCCCTGGCCCAGGCCCGCCAGGGCGTGGTGGTGGTGGCCGGCGGCGATGGCACCATCAATGCCGTGGCCAGCGCCGTGCTCGGAAGCGGTTGCCCGTTTGGCGTCTTGCCGCAAGGCACCTTCAATTACTTTGGTCGCGCCAACGGGATTTCGCAGGACACTGAGGCGGCCGCCACCGCGCTGGTGGGCGCCCGCATTTCGCCGGTTCAGGTCGGGCAGGTGAATGGGCGCATCTTTCTGGTCAATGCCAGTGTCGGGCTGTACCCCAAGCTGCTGGAAGACCGCGAAGCCTGGAAGCAGCGCTTTGGGCGCAGCCGTTTTGTGGCGTTTATGTCGGGCATTGCCACGCTGTTGCAGGCGCGCAAGCAACTCCATCTGCAGGTCGAGTCGGCCGGGCGGGTGGTGGCGCTGCGCACGCCCACGCTGTTTGTCGGCAACAACCATTTGCAGCTATCGCGTGTCGGCATTGACGAAAAACAGTCCAGTGCAGTCAATGCCGGTGAGCTGGCAGGCATCGTGGTGAAGCCTATCGGCACGCTGGCGCTGTTTGGCTTGCTGCTGCGCGGCTTGGCCGGGCGTCTGGGCGAGGCTGACAGCGTGGACAGCTTTTCGTTTCGTCGCCTGACCATCACGCCGAAGGGGCGCAAGCGCATCAAGGTGGCGACCGACGGTGAGGTCGCCTGGATGCAGGCTCCGCTGGTCTTTGAAGTGGCTGCCGAGCGCTTGCTGCTGCTGGTGCCCGCGCCTGCTGACCGGGTGGAAGTGGCATGACGCTGCTGCTCCAGATATCGGACCCGCATTTCGGCACCGAGCAGCCGCTTGTGGTGCAAGCGCTGGCCAACCTGGTGCAGGCGCAGCGCCCCGATGTGCTGGTGCTGTCGGGGGACATCACGCAGCGCGCGCGCGCATCGCAATTCCGGCAGGCGCGGGCGTTTTGCGACCGCCTGGCAATTCCGCATCTGCTGTCGCTGCCGGGTAACCACGACATTCCCTTGTTCAATCTGTATCAGCGGCTGTTCACGCCCTATGCGCGCTACCTGCGCGTCTTTGGACCCGCGCTGGAATCCTGTCTGAACACGCCATCGCTGCGCGTGATCGGCGTGAACACCACGCGGCGCTGGCGGCATAAAAACGGTGAGGTGTCGGGCGCACAGATTGACCGCGTGGTGGGGCTGCTGCAGTCGGCCGCGCCGGCGCAGTTGCGCGTGATCGTGGTTCACCAGCCGGTCTATGTGATGCGGGCCGAAGACGAGCACGATCGCCTGCGCGGCTGGGCGCCGGCGGTGCGTGCCTGGGCGGCGGCGGGGGCTGACTTGGTGCTCGGCGGCCACATTCACCTGCCTTATGTCTGCGAGCTGTCATCCCGCGTGGCAGGCCTGGGCCGGCGCTTTTGGTGCGTGCAGGCCGGCACAGCGCTGTCATCACGGGTGCGCTGGGAGGCGCCTAATTCGGTCAACCTGCTGCGCTACGACGTAGCCAGCATGCCGCTGCAGTGTCAACTGGAGCGCTGGGATTACCGGGCAGCGGTCGGGCAGTTTGAACCAGTCCATTCCAGCGCGCTGATGCTGGACCGCTAAAAATGCTGGCCAGCGCGTCGCGTTCAGGCGGCGGAAAGACGATTCTTGCGGGCAATGATGAGCGCCCGAAGGTGGTCGTAAGTCCAGTTGAAGGCAAAGGTATAGGGGAGGAAAAACAGCACGATCGCGATGTCCAGCACAAAGGCTTCCCACAGGCCAATGTCCAGCCACCAGGCGGCCAGCGGCACCACGGCCAAGACCAGGCCGATTTCAAACAACACCGCATGAACGGCGCGGGCGCCTATCGTTCGCTGAAAACCCATGCTGCGCTGGGCCCGGTCAAACAGGGCGTTGAACGCCATGTTCCAGGTCATGGCGATCAGTGAAATCATCAACGTCAGCACGCCCATGTGGGCCAGGGAATAGCCGAGCAGCCAGGCGCCCAAGGGTGCACAGATGACAAGTGCTAGCACCTCAAAGCCCAGGGCGTGAAAAAAGCGTTCCTTGACGGATTTCTGGAGACTCATGGCGCGGCTTTCTTGCGGGAACAGAACATTTTGGAGAAGTTGGCGTATTTTCATCGATATTTTCAATGGGTTAAAATCAATAACCATCGGTAAATTAGATGGATTTAATTCAAATCATGCGCCATTCCCCAGAAGCCCTGACTGCCTTTGCCGAAGCCGCAACCTTGGGGTCTTTTTCAGCCGCCGCCCGCAAGCTGGGCAAAAGCCAGTCGACGGTGAGCAGCGCGATTGCCAATCTGGAAATTGACCTGGGGCTGACGCTGTTTGACCGGAGCAGCCGCAAGCCCACGCTGACCAGCCATGGCCGGGTGATGCTGGGCAAGGTGCAGGAGATTTTGGCCGCCAGCGACCGGCTTGACCGCTCGGCCAGTGAACTGGGCGGTGGGCTGGAGGCCAAGCTCAGCGTGGTCTGGTCAGACACCTACCAGTCTGACCGCTTTGAGGAGATGCTGACTGCCTTTGAACAGCGCTTTCCCGACCTTGAGTTTGAATGCCTGATTGCCGAGCACGGGGACCTGGTGTCGCTGGTGCAGACCGGGCGGGCGCAGATTGGCGTGGTGGCCGCCCAAAGCACTTACCCGGCCGATGTCGGTTGGGCCACGATTGCGGAGCAGTCGGAGATCACGCTGTTTGTCGCCAAAACGCACGCCTTGGCCGGCCTGAAAGACGTCACACCCGAGACCCTGGGCCATTTCCGTGAACTGCGGCTGGACACCTACCTGGCGCGCATTGACCAGGCCACGCCGCCGGCGCGCAGCGCCTGGTCGGCGCCAAGCTACCTGATGCTGCTGGAAATGGCGGTACTGGGTTTTGGCTGGGCGGCCATTCCGCGTTGGATGGTCACGCGCTTTGCGCCAGGGACCTTGCACGAACTCGATGCGCGCGGCTGGCCGCAGCGCGTCCCGGTGGACGCCGTCTGGTCACGCCAGCGGCCTTTGGGCCGCGCCGGAACCTGGCTGCTGCACGAAATGCTGGCGCCGCCTGTGGGGCTAATTTCTCAAGATAAATAGAGGTTTTACGCAATAAGGACGGGCGCCGTTAGCTATTATTAATATAGCATTAAAGCAGGGGCTTCTCCATGAAAAAAGCCTGCAAGCCCAAAGGCTGGCAGGCTTGGCATGAAGGCGCTGGCAGCGCCCCCGCCGACTTAGAACTTGTAGCGCAAGCCCGCCGTGGTGGCGCTGACGCGGTCACGGCCACTGCCGGCGAATTTCAGGTCATGCGAGTCGTATTGCAAGACGGCTGACAACTGGGGGTTGAACGCATATTCGGCGCCCAGACCGTAGGACACGCCAAAGCCGCTTTCGCTGCCGGAGGCAACGCCGGAACCGGGGACGGACGACACGTCGGTTCGGCCATAGGTGGTACCCACTTTTCCGAGCAGGTTGAACGCTGGGCTCAGCGGCAAACGGCCCACCAGGCTCAGGTTAAAGCCTTGGGCCTTGGTGGTGCCGCCTGCGCGGTTGAGCTTGCCAAAGTCGGTAAAGCCCAACTCCATGCCCAGGTTGTTGCTGAAATAGCTGCCGCCGTAAATGCTGTAAGCCGTGTCCTTGTTCTCAGACGCAAAAACGCCGGTTCCGTTACCCAGCGAAAAGTCCGATTTCCCGGCGTTCAGGCCAATGTAGCTGGCGCCTGGTGCGTTGAGGGTGTAATTGCTGCTTTGAGCGTGCGCGCCTGCGCTGGCGGCGAGTGCCACCAAGGCTAAAGCAGTGGCTGAAAAATTCCGTGTCAATGAACGCATGGTGTTTCCTGTCGTAAAAAAAGTGAAAGAGGCTCTTTTTATAAGAGGCCTTTTTTAGTTAGAAGTTCACTTTAAAAGGGCGGAGTCGGCGCACCAGGGAGATGCGTGTAGGACAAACGGCGACCTGTGCCGATCGCCACAGGCTGAAAATAGGGAAGCTGTTCCCGTCAATATCCTGCTGCTAAAGTCGGGTCATGCAGCCCATTACCCATCTGCCAGGAAGCAGCGCTCTGGTTCTCGACTCCCCGCACAGCGGAACCGCTTATCCACCGGACTTTTTGTACGCGTGTGCAATCGCAACCCTGCGCAGCGCCGAGGACACGCATGTCGAAAAGCTCTACGACTTTGCCCCGGCCCTGGGTGTGCACTGGATAGAAGCGCACTTTCCGCGCAGCTATCTTGACGCCAACCGCAACACCACCGAAATCGACGTCTCGCTGTTGGATGCGCCCTGGCCTGATCCGGTGGAGACCGACCCGACAGTGCTTTCCAAGGTGCGTCTGGGCAAGGGGCTGGTCTGGCGCACGATGGACGACGGCGCACCGATTTACGCGCGCACGCTCAGTGTGGCGGAGGTACAGGCGCGTATCGAACGATGCTGGAAGCCCTACCACGCGGCCGTGGCGCAGGCCATTGACGCGGCGCACCAGACGCACGGCTACAGCATCCATATCAACTGCCATTCGATGCCCGCGATGGCTTCCAGCCATGCCACTGATTTTCCGGGTGAGGCGCATGCCGACTTTGTGGTCGGTGACCGGGACGGCAGCACCGCCAGCCCGGCGCTGTCAAGCCTGGTCTGCGAGCACCTGCGCGCGCTGGGCTACCACGTGGCTTACAACCACCCCTACAAGGGCGTGGAACTGGTGCGGCGCTACGGCCATCCGGCCCAGCACCGGCACAGCCTGCAGCTGGAGATCAACCGCAAGCTCTATATGAACGAAGAAACGCTGGCGATATTGCCGGGGTTTGAGTCCCTCAAGACCACGCTGCGCGGCTTGGTGAATGTGCTGCTTGAAACCGACCCACGGGTGCTTTAAATGGATCAGATCGATTGCGTGGTGATTGGGGCCGGTGTGGTGGGCTTGGCGGTGGCGCGCGCGCTGGCGCTGCAGGGCAGGGAGGTGATGGTGCTGGAAGCGGCTGACGCCATAGGAACCGGTACCAGTTCCCGCAACAGCGAGGTGATTCATGCGGGCATCTACTACGCTGAGGGCTCGCTGAAGGCCAGGCTGTGCGTGCAAGGCAAAGAGCTGCTGTACGCCTACTGCGCCGAGCGCGGCATTGGCTTTAGCCGCTGCGGCAAGCTGATTGTGGCGACCAGCGTCGCGCAGGTGGCGCAGTTGCACCTCATGATGGCCAAAGCCGCTGCCAATGGCGTTCATGACCTGGTGCTGTTGACGCGCGAGCAGGTCAGAGCGCTTGAGCCGCAGCTTGAATGTGTGGCGGCCGTGCACTCGCCGAGTACCGGCATCGTGGACAGCCATGGCTTGATGCTGGCGCTGCAGGGCGATCTGGAGAATGTCGGTGGTCTTGTAGTGCTTAATTCGGCGCTGGCCCAAGCTGAGTGTGCTCATAATGCTATTATTTTAATAGCTGAAGACGGCACGGAGCTGCAGGCCAAGACCGTGGTGAATGCCGCAGGCTTGCAGGCCCAGGCTCTGGCTGGGCGTTTTGCGGGATTGGCTGCGGAATTTGTGCCACCCAGCCATTACGCCAAAGGCAGTTATTTCACCTTGGCGGGACGCTCGCCGTTTGCCCGGCTGATATATCCCGTTCCTGAGGCTGCTGGCCTGGGCGTGCATCTGACGATTGATTTGGGCGGGCAGGCCAAGTTTGGCCCCGACGTGCAGTGGGTCAATTCGCCCGATGATCTGGTGGTGGACCCGTCGCGTGGTGACGGGTTTTATGCAGAGGTGCGCAAATACTGGCCGGCGCTGCAGGACGGCGCGCTGATTCCGGGCTATGCCGGCATACGCCCCAAAATCCAGGGGCCGGGCGAGCCGGCCAGTGACTTTTTGATCCAGGGCCCTGCCGTGCATGGCGTGGCCGGGCTGGTCAACCTCTTCGGGATGGAGTCGCCTGGCCTGACCAGCGCGCTGGCAATCGGCGAATACGTTCGCCGATTGCTGCCCTGAAGTTATTGCGCGGTCCAGCCGCCATCCATGTTCCACGCCACGCCGCGCACGTTGTTGCCGGCAGGGGAGCAGAAAAACACGGCCAGCGCGCCCAGCTCTTCGGGCGTGGTGAATTGCAGCGACGGTTCTTTTTCGCCCAGCAGTTGCTGCGTGGCCAGTTCATTGCTGATGCCTGCCGTCTGGGCTCTGGCATCGACCTGTTTTTGCACCAAGGGCGTCAGCACCCAGCCCGGGCAGATGGCGTTGCAGGTCACCCCGGTGGTGGCGTTTTCGAGTGCGGTGACTTTGGTCAAACCCACAATACCGTGCTTGGCGGCCACATAGGCCGATTTTTCTGCAGAACCGACGAGGCCGTGAATGGAGGCTACGTTGATGATGCGGCCCCAGCCCTTGCCGTTGTTGGCGGCCAGCATGGCGGGCAGCGCGAGACGGGTGGCATGAAAGGCGCTGCTCAGGTTGATGGCGATGATGGCGTCCCATTTTTCAACCGGAAAATTTTCGATTCTGGCCACGTGCTGAATGCCCGCGTTGTTGACCAGAATGTCGACCTGACCCAACTGGGCGGCCGCAAACTTCATCATGTCTTCAATTTCTGCGGGCTTGCTCATGTCCGCACCGTGGTAGGCCACCTGCACGCCCAGCGCAGCGATTTCCGCCTTGGGACCGTCCACATCACCAAACCCGTTGAGGACGATGTTGGCGCCCTGTGCGGCCAGGCATTTGGCGATGCCCAGGCCAATACCGCTGGTTGAGCCGGTGACAAGCGCTGTTTTACCTTTGAGCATGATGATTCTCCTTATGGTTTAGGATAATTGGAACGAGCTTTGAAGAGCGCCTGCAGTCGAGGCGCCAGAAAAGTTTTAAAACACATTATCAAGCCTCATACGCGGACTGCCTGCACCATGACCGAACCCAGCCTCAACTACGTAAACTGCCCGGACGCCGAAGGCGGCCATCGCATGGCCTATTGGCAGTGGGGGCAGTCCGACAGCCCGCATGTCGTGCTCTGTGTGCATGGTCTGACACGCCAGGGGCGGGATTTTGACGCGCTGGCGCAGGCCTTGTGTGCGCAGGCAGCAGAGCAGCCGGGTGGCATTCGCGTGGTGTGTCTCGATGTCGTGGGCCGCGGCGAAAGTGACTGGCTGAAGGAGCCCATGGGCTACCAGGTGCCCGCCTATGCGGCGGACATGCTGGTGTTGCTGGCCCATTTGCACGACCAGTCGCCCATCACCGCGCTGGACTGGGTGGGCACCAGCATGGGCGGCTTGATCGGCATGGTGGTCTGTGGTCAGCCAGCCTTGCCGCTCCCGGCACCGGTGCGCAAACTGGTGCTGAACGACGTTGGGCCGACCCTGCAGTGGCAGGCGATTGCGCGGATTGGTGCCTACCTGGGGGCGGCTGGGCATTTCAATTCCGTGCAGGAGGCGGCCGACGCAATGTGGGTGATTTCCGAAAGCTTTGGCCCGCACACCCCGGCGCAGTGGCTGGCGTTGTCGCACCCGATGGTCAAGCCTGTGTCGGCCGCAGCTGACAGCCCGTTTCGGCTGCATTACGACCCGGCCATTGCCGTGCCGTTCAAGCTGGCGACCGAAGCGTCGTCGCAGCAGGACGAAAAGATGCTTTGGCAGCTTTACGACAACATCAAGGCCGAGACGCTCGTGGTGCGCGGTGCGCAGTCGGATTTACTGAGCTCGGAGACAGCCCAGGCCATGACGCAGCGCGGTCCACGCGCCCGGCTGGTGTCGTTTGACGGTGTCGGGCATGCGCCTACGTTGATCGCAAAAGACCAGCTCGCCGCCGTAACGGGTTTTTTGCTGTCTTGATGTTGGGAAACAATGTGACTGGATTTTCATGAAAAGCCATGCTGTGGGGCCAAGCAGTCAAGCCAATACAGGCGCGCCAGGTGCCCCTTCGGCCTTACAGGGCAACACGGCCTCCATCGTGACGGCGACCGCTGACAGCTTGCCGGAGCAGCCGCAGGCCTTGGTCAGAGCGCGCGCCTTTGCCGAGCCGCTGATCGCCACCGAAACGTTGGACACCGGCGAAAACATCCTGGCGCACGCCGATGCGGTGGCTGCCATCCTGAAGGTGATTGGTGGCTCGGAAGCCATGCAGGCTGCCACCTACCTGGTGTATGCCTGCCAGCACCTCAACAAGCCGCAAGAAGTGATTGCCAAGGCCTTTGGCGCCAACTATGCCGCGCTGGCCGTCGAAACGACCAAGCTGGTCCAGGTGCAGCGACAGGCGCGCAGTGCCGCCGCCCACGCGCAGCTGCACGACGATACCGCGGCTCAGACCGAGAACGTGCGCAAGATGCTGCTGGCGTTCTCGCGTGATTTGCGGGTGGTCATGTTGCGGCTGGCATCGCGCCTGCAGACCCTGCGCTACTTCGCTGCGGTCAAGCAGACGGCGCCCGCATCGCTGGCGCATGAGTCGCTGCATGTGTTTGCACCGCTGGCCAACCGGCTGGGAATATGGCAGATCAAGTGGGAAATGGAAGACTTGGCTTTCCGTTTTTTTGAACCTGAGACCTACCAGAAAACAGCCCGCCTGCTCGATGAAAAACGCGCCGAGCGCGAGGAGTTCATGGAGGCTTTGCGGGCCAAGCTGGAGGGCGAGTTGAACCACGATGGCATTGCCGCGCTGGTGCAGGGCAGGCCCAAACACATCTACAGCATTGTCAAAAAAATGCGCGGCAAGTCGCTCGACTTTGACCAGGTGTTTGACATCCGTGCCTTGCGCGTGATCGCGGCCGACGTCAACGGCTGCTATGCGGCCTTGGGGTTTGTGCATTCGCGCTTTACGCCCATTGAAGGTGAGTTTGATGACTACATCGCCAAGCCCAAATCCAATGGCTACCAGTCCCTGCACACCGTAGTGCGCGATGAAGAGGGTAGGGCGGTCGAAATCCAGATCCGAACACAGGCCATGCACGATCACGCTGAACACGGCGTGGCAGCGCATTGGGCGTACAAAGAGGCCGGTACCAAAGGCTATAGCGGCGTTTCAGCCAGCAGTGAATACGACGCCAAGATTGCCGTACTCCGGCAGCTGCTGGCGTGGGAGCGTGATCTGTCGGGCCCCGCTTCAGCGCGCGCGCGCGAAGCCAACAAAGGCCTGTTTGAAGACCGCATTTACGTGCTGACGCCCGATGCGGCCATTGTCGAGTTGCCCCAAGGGGCTACCACGGTGGACTTTGCCTACAGCGTGCACACCAGCCTGGGACACCGCTGCCGCGGCGCCCGCATTGACGGCGCCATGGTGCCGCTCAACACGCCGTTGCAAAACGGCCAGACGGTCGAGGTGATCACCGCCAAAGAAGGCGGCCCGTCCCGCGACTGGCTCAATCCCGAGTTGGGGTTTCTGTCCAGCCACCGTGCAAAATCAAAAGTGCGCGCCTGGTTCAACGCATTGGCCATGGCGCAAACCGTGGCGAAGGGCCGGGAAGCCGTTGAAAAACTGCTTCAGCGCGAAGGCAAAACCGCCATGAAGCTGGATGATCTGGCCGCTCAACTGGGTTTTAAGGCGGCCGACGACCTGTTTGAAGTGGTGGGTAAAGACGAGTTGTCTTTGCGCACCATTGAAAACATGCTCAGACCCCAGGAGCCAGCGCTGTCGCAGGACGACTATGTGTTGGCCAAAAAAATACGCCCGCCTGACAAGTCCAGCAAGCGCGGCAAGGGCAGCGTTCTCGTGGTTGGTCTTGATTCACTGCTGACGCAACTTGCCAAATGCTGCAAACCCGCGCCGCCCGATGAGATTCTCGGGTTTGTGACCAAGGGCAAGGGCGTAAGTGTTCACCGCAGCGATTGCAGCAATTTTCGCAACATGGCCAGCGGCAGCCCGGACCGCGTGATTGAAGTCGAATGGAGTTCACCCAAAACGCCGGACGGCTCGGTTTACCCGGTGGACGTGGCAGTGGAAGCCGCCGACCGGCAGGGCTTGTTGCGCGATATTTCCGAGGTCTTTGCCAAGGAAAAAATGAACGTGATTGGCGTGCAAACGCAGTCGGTCAAAGACAACCGCGGCGGTGCGGCGCGCATGACCTTCACCGTAGAGGTGGCCCAATCGGGTCGACTCAATCAGGTGCTGGGCATCGTTGCCGAGGTGCCCGGGGTTCGATCCGCCCGGAGGCGTTAAGGTTAAATCTCAAAGCTTTTATTTTCACTATTTTCTGCATCAACGCAGGAACGCTGTTTTGCCCTGCTACAATAATTAGATCGAACAGTATTTAGGCGCGTAGCTCAGCTGGTTAGAGCACCACCTTGACATGGTGGGGGTCGTTGGTTCGAGTCCAATCGCGCCTACCAAAATTTGTTCAGAATCAAGGACTTAGCATCGCTGCTAAGTCCTTTTCTTTTTGTCCGATTGTGTTTGGATCAGCCGTAAACAGCGAAAAACCGGCAGTGGGCTGTCACAGTCGCAGTTCTTTGACGCGGGCCGTCATTCAGAGGAGCAAACAGTGCAAAAAAGCAATCCCACCAGCCTGAAATCCGGCGCGTCTCCTTCACAAGAAAAATCCTCTGCGAGAGAGCTTCCTGGCGCTAAAAGTGACAAGGGGATGGATGGCAAGGCGGCAACGATCCGTGTCGTCAAAAAGTATCCGAATCGGCGGCTTTACGATACCGAAACGTCGACTTACATCACGCTCGCCGACGTTCGGCAATTGGTGATGGACAGCGCGCAGTTTGTGGTGCGTGATGCCAAAACGAATGAGGACCTCACGCGCAGCATCCTGCTTCAGATCATTCTTGAAGAAGAGGCAGGCGGCGCCCCGATGTTCACCGAAGCCGTATTAGGCAACATCATCCGGTTTTACGGTAACGCGATGCAGAGCTTCATGGGCGCTTATCTTGAGAAAAACGTCCAGGCTTTCATGGACCTTCAGGTCAAAATGGCTGAGCAGTCCAAGGGCATGAGCCCCGAAATGTGGGCGCAGTTCATAAACGCAAAATCGCCCATGATGCAAGGCATGATGGGAAATTACGTTGAGCAGTCCAAAGATGTTTTTACGCAGTTGCAGGAGCAAATGCAAAAGCAAAGCGAGCAGATGCTCTCGGCTTTGGGTTTGAAGCGCTAAATTCTGGGCTTCTGCCTGAATCCCATGGGGGGTCATCCAGGGGTTTCGCGCTCCTGGTTCGGCCTGCTCTGAGACAATAGGGGTTATGAGTGAAGTTTTATTCCCCACCCCCCATGCAACGACGCCTTCCTCCATTGGCAAACCCGCACCGCGCGTCGGTTTTGTCAGTCTGGGTTGCCCCAAGGCGCTAACCGACTCCGAACTGATCCTTACGCAGCTGAGCGCGGAGGGCTACCAGACTTCCAAGACCTTCGAGGGCGCGGATCTGGTGATCGTCAATACCTGCGGCTTTATTGACGACGCTGTCAGGGAAAGTCTGGACACCATTGGTGAGGCGCTGGCCGCCAACGGCAAGGTGATTGTCACGGGCTGCCTGGGTGCCAAGGCCGGTGAAAGCGGCGGTAATCTGGTACGCCAGATGCACCCCAGCGTGTTGGCAGTGACGGGTCCACATGCCACACAAGAGGTGATGGATGCTGTGCACCTGAACCTGCCCAAGCCGCACGACCCTTTCGTGGATCTGGTGCCCAACAGCTTTGGTATTGCCGGCATCAAGCTCACGCCCAGGCACTATGCCTATCTCAAGATCAGTGAAGGCTGCAACCATCGTTGCACCTTTTGCATAATTCCTTCCATGCGAGGCGACCTGGTGTCGCGGCCAATTGGCGATGTTCTCAATGAAGCGCGTGCGCTGTTCGAAGGAGGCGTGAAGGAGTTGCTGGTGATCAGCCAGGACACCTCTGCCTATGGCGTGGACGTGAAATACCGTACAGGCTTTTTTGATGGCAAGCCGGTCAAGACCCGCATGCTGGAGCTGGTCCAGGCGCTCGGTGACATCGCAGAGCCCTATGGCGCCTGGGTCCGTCTGCATTATGTGTATCCCTATCCGAGCGTTGACGAAGTGCTGCCGCTGATGGCTACGGGTAAGGTGTTGCCTTATCTCGATGTGCCTTTGCAGCACAGTCATCCGGATGTGCTCAAGCGCATGAAGCGACCTGCCAGCGGCGAAAAAAACCTCGAACGTATTGCGCGCTGGCGCGAACTTTGCCCCGAAATCGTCATTCGCAGTACTTTCATTGCCGGTTTTCCGGGTGAAACCGAAGCTGAATTCGAGCATCTGCTGGACTTCATGCGCGAGGCCAAAATTGACCGTGCAGGCTGCTTTGCCTACAGTGCGGTGCAGGGCGCCACCGCTAATGACATTCCGGGCATGCTGCCGCTGGAGCTACGGGAAGAACGGCGAGCGCGTTTCATGGCTGTGGCCGAAGCGGTCTCAAGTGAGAAGCTGCAACTGCGCGTGGGCGCCACCATGCAGGTGTTGGTGGACTCTGCGCCGGCTCTGGGTCGAAAGGGTGGAACGGGTCGCTCCTACGCCGATGCACCCGAGATTGATGGCGTGGTCAAACTGCTGCCACCCGAGAAAATCAGCAAAACACTTAAGGTCGGTACGTTCACCAAGGCCCGCATTGTGGGAACTCAAGGTCACGACCTGGTTGCTGTTCCCGTCTGATCGGAATTCGTGGCGTGTGCGGTTAGCTGGCCCGAACATTTGTTTGGGCCACAGCCGTAATGCCTAGGGGGGCTAACTTGATGCCAGCGGGACCTTATTTGATAAGGTCTATTGGATCATCCCGGAAAACAAAAAAGCCACTGTAAAACAGTGGCTTTTTTTCTGACTTCACTAAAAAGACTTAGTGAGTTGTGTATCTGTGGTGCCCGGGAGAGAACTCGAATCTCCACATCTTGCGATACACGGACCTGAACCGTGCGCGTCTACCAATTCCGCCACCCGGGCACAGAAGGCAGTTTACCATCACCTTTGTGGCTTAATAGCTCACGTCGCTGAAATATTTCATTATTTTGTGAAAACTCGCGGCTCCACCATGGCGAGGGCTGCAGATGACCTGCGGATTTGTCAAAAATCTTGGCAACACCCAGACATCGCGCAAGTGAGTCACCGGCTTTTCATGGAGCACCACTAGTATTTGGTGTAAAAACTGATACAAAAGCCTATCGCGCTACGTTGCCAAGCCCATTATTTTTAAGCCCCTGGTTGAACTGTACGGAACCAGCGGTATTTCACAGAAGGAAATTCTTATCAAAACAACTTATCAAGCATCCGGCGCATCGTCCGGACTCCTCGTTGAATTCGAGGGCACCGTTTCTGGTCATCGCGATGGTCATGGCTTTGTCTTGCGTGACGATGGCGAGGCTGATATTTACCTGCCGCCCAACGAAATGCGCGCAGTGCTGCACATGGACCGGGTCAAGGCGCGCATTGTCCGGTACGACCGCAAAAACCGGCCTGAAGGCCGCGTGACAGAAATCATCGAGCGGTCGTCCAACCCCATCATTGGTCGGCTGCTGCAGGAAAGCGGCATCTGGCTGGTCGCGCCTGAAGACAAGCGCTACGGTCAGGATGTGCTGATTCCCAAGGGCGCTACGGGCTCCGCCAAAACGGGGCAGGTCGTGGTGGTTCAGCTTACTGAACCCCCGGCGCTGTTTGGCCAGCCTGTGGGCCGCGTTACGGAAGTACTGGGTGAGATGGACGACCCGGGCATGGAAATCGAGATTGCCGTGCGTAAATACGGCGTGCCGCACGAATTCAGCGACGAAGCGCTGGCCTTGGCCCGGACCTTGCCGGACGCCGTGCGGCCCGGCGACAAAAAGCATCGCGTCGACCTGACCGACATCCCGCTCGTCACCATAGACGGTGAGGACGCCAGGGACTTTGATGACGCCATCTACTGTGAGCCTGCCAAGGTGGGGCGCGGCAAGGGCTGGCGCCTGCTGGTCGCTATTGCCGATGTCAGCCATTACGTGGAAACCGGCAGTGCTATTGACATTGACGCCTATGACCGGGCCACCAGCGTGTACTTTCCGCGCCGCGTGATTCCCATGCTGCCCGAAAAGCTGTCCAATGGCCTGTGCTCGCTCAATCCTGCCGTCGAGCGACTGTGCATGGTGTGTGACATGCTGGTCAACGCCAAGGGCGAGGTGCATGCCTATCAGTTTTATCCGGCCGTGATGTTCAGCCACGCCCGCTTTACCTACACTGAAGTGGCCGCCATTCTGGCCAACACGCGCGGGCCCGAAGCCTTGCAGCGTAACGCGCTGGTGCCGCATTTACTCGACCTCCACGAGGTCTACCAGGCGCTGCTCAAAGAGCGCGGCGTGCGCGGGGCGGTGGACTTCGAGACTACCGAAACCCAGATCGTCTGCGATGACGCGGGCCGCATTGAAAAGATCGTGCCGCGTACCCGCAACGTGGCTCACCGCATCGTGGAGGAATCCATGCTGTCCGCCAACGTGTGTTCGGCAGACTACATTTCGCAGAGCAAGCATGTTGGCCTGTTTCGCGTGCATGAAGGTCCGACAGCCGAGAAAAAGGACATGCTGCGCACCTACCTGAAGACGGCCGGCGTGGGCATGACCATCAGTGACGACCCGACACCGGGTGAGTTTCAGCAGATCGCCATGGCCACCAAAGACCGGCCCGACGCGTCGCAAATTCATTCGATGCTGCTGCGCTCGATGCAGCAGGCCATCTACACACCGATGAATGAGGGGCATTTTGGTCTCGCTTACGAGGCCTACACGCACTTCACCAGCCCGATCCGCCGTTATCCGGACTTGCTGGTGCACCGCGTCATCAAGGCGATTCTGAACAAGACCAGCTACCAATTGCCGGTTTTGCCTACGCCGGGTGAAGCCGAGGCCAAGCTCTCCAAGCGGCTGGCCTCACGGGTCAAGGCGCCTGGCGAAAAACCCGCCAAAGTCAGTGTTGACCAGCTCGCCTGGCAAGCCGCCGGCCTGCATTGCAGCGCCAACGAACGCCGGGCCGACGAAGCCAGCCGGGACGTGGAGGCTTGGCTCAAGTGCAAGTACATGCGCGAGCATCTGGGCGAAGAGTTTGGCGGCGTGGTCACGGCAGCCACTGGTTTTGGCGTATTTGTGACGCTGGACGCCATGTATGTGGAGGGGCTGGTGCACATTACCGAGCTGGGCACCGAGTATTTCCGCTTTGACGAGGCCCGACAGGAATTGCGCGGAGAGCGCTCCGGCATGCGCTACGCCATCGGCACGCGGGTGAGGGTGCAGGTCAGCCGCGTGGACCTGGATGGCCGCAAGATTGACTTTCGTCTGGTGCATGAAGGTGAAGAGTTGTCGGGTCGGGGCGCGAAGGACAAGAGCGTGAGCCGTGCAGCAGAACTGCCTGCACAGGAGCGGGCTTCACCGCGTCATGCTGGCGGCAAGGGTTCTGGAAAACGTTCGGAGTCGCGTTCCGGTGGTCGCAGTGCCGGTTCGGCCAGCGGCGAGTCGGCCGCAGAAACCGGGGCTGGCAGAGCGCCCAAATCGCCGATTCAGGCGCTCAAAGCAGCGGTCAAAAAATCAGCCAGCAATCCAGGCCGCAAGCAAGGGAAAAAGCCCCGACACTGACCTGTTCATGACGTTTTCTTTTAATTTGCTTCGCATTCCCGGGAATTTATGCTGATTCGGATTCTGGCCTTTCTACTTGAAACGGTTTTCTTCGTGCTGATTGCGGCCGCACTGTTGCGGGCCTGGATGAACTGGGTTCGCGCCAGCCTGCGCGCGCAACCAGGCAGCTTCGTGATGGCCTTGACCGACTGGCTGGTCAAGCCGCTGCGGCGCGCTTTGCCCAAGTCTTTGACGCAGTCCCGGGTCGACTGGGCCAGCGTGCTGGCTGCCGCGGCATTCGCCCTAGCCTATGCCTTGTTATGGGGCCTGCTGTCTGGCCTGGATTTTTCGCCCATGGCTTTGGGGGTGCTGCTGCTGTTTGCGCTGAAAATGCTGCTGCGGGTGGCTCTTCAAACCCTGCTTATTTTGGTGCTGGGCTATGCCATCCTGTCATGGGTTCAGCCCGGCTCGCAGGCCTATGGCTTGCTGGCCCGTTTGACCGAGCCCTTGCTGACGCCGCTGCGGCGCGTGATTCCCATGATTGGCGGCGTCGATCTGTCGGCGCTGGCGTTGCTGGTGCTACTGCAGATCGGCCTGATGGTGCTGGGCTAGCAAGGCTTAGGCTTGGCTTGACACGCTGATGCCAGCGGCCAACGCCGATGCGGTTAGCGTCTGGCCTGGCCGCGCGGTGGCCCACGTATCAGCGGCCTGTCCGTGCGCAAACACGGCGCTGCAAGCTGCCTCAAAAGCGCTTTGCCTGCTGGCGAGGCGGGCCCCGAGCATGCCAGCCAGCACATCACCGGTGCCGGCTGTCGCCAGCAGGGCGTTGCCGCTGCTGTTGATCACGGTTGGCTGGCCGGGAGCCGCCACAACGGTGCCTGAGCCCTTGAGCACCACCACGCACTGAAACCGCTCCGCCAGTTGCCGCGATGCCGCCAGACGGTCCGCTTGCACCTCGGCCGCGGTTATCCCCGCCAGGCGCGCGGCTTCGAGCGGGTGGGGCGTCAGCACCGTGCTGTACCCGTCCTGATGGCGGGCCGCCAGCAGGGTTTGCAGTTGCGGGTCTGCCGCAATGGCATTGAGCGCGTCCGCATCCAGCACCAGACGGGTTGCCGTTGACAAAATATGGGCGATCACGGTTTTGACCGCTTCCCCGCCACCGCAGCCGCACACCACGACGTGGTGCTTCAAGTCCAGTGCGTCAGGCGCACGAAACATCAGTTCGGGCTGCTGGGGGTCAACCTTCGGCCCCGCGTTGCCCAGCAAGGCGACAAATACCCGGCCCGCGCCAGCGTGCAGGGCCGCGCGGGCGGCCAGCAGGGCTGCACCCGTCATGTGAGTCGCGGTGCCCGTGTCGGATTGACCGCCGACCACGGCGACATCGCCAAAGCTGCCCTTGTGGCTGGCGTGGGCATCGCGCGCTCGCTGCGACTGGCCGGCGCGGTCTGCGCCCAGCAGCCAGGCGCAGGGCGCGGTGTCCTCGGGCTTGATACCGAGATCATCCAGCCACACCTGGCCGGCGCTGTCGCGGCCGCTGGCCGTGAACAGTCCCGGCTTCAGGGTTAATAAACTTAAGGTAAAAATGCCTGTGGCGCTTATTTCACGTGCGGTAGCAGCTATCGATATCGTAGCGTTTGAACGGCCTGTGTCGGCATCCAGCCCGCTCGGTACATCGACGGCCAGTCGCGGCGCCCCGCTGGCCTGCATCCGGTTCAGCCACTGCTGCATGAGGTCGTTGCCCGCGCGCTGGGGATTCAGCCTGGCGCCAATGCCCAGCAGCGCATCGATGCAGAAATCAAAATTCGGCGGTGGCTCGGTCGCCATCGGCACGCCTGCGGCTAAGGCCCGCTCGCGCGCGGCGCGGGCATCCGGGGGGAGCTTGGCGTTGCCGGACGGCAGCCCGGTCCAGGTCACGCACACCGTTTTGCCCCACTGGTGCAGGTGCAGCGCCGCTTCGAAGCCATCGCCGCCGTTGTTGCCAGGTCCGCAGGCGACCCAGATGCAACGGGCATGTGGCGCCAGCGCCAGCGCCAGATGGGCCACTGAGAGTCCAGCGCGCTGCATCAGCGCGTGTGGCGGCAGGCTGGCTGCGGCCTGCTGTTCAATCTGGCGCGTGGCCGCAATGCTGTAAAGCGGCTGGCTCAAGGTGCTGGAAATTCTGTGCATCAGCACATTGTGAGGGCTGATGCGGCGGCCCGCCAGCTGGCCGGTTCAGTCCAGGCGACTGATGTCCAGCCCTTCCATGTCGATATCTGTGGGCTTGCCCGCCATCAGGTCGGCCAGCGCGCGCGCACTGCCGCAGCTGAGCGCCCAGCCACTGGAGCCGTGGCCCAGATTGAGCCAGAGGCCAGGCAGGCCGCTGTCGCCAATAATCGGTGGCCCGTCGGGCAGCATCGGGCGCGCACCTTTCCACTCCTGCACGCTGCCGTGGGTGTTGGAGTGCTGCGCAGCACCGGGAAACCAGTCGTGCAGCACCTTGTACAGCGTCTGCAGCGAGGAAGCGCGCCGGCTTTCAAGCGAACCGCCAATTTCTGCGCCGCCCGCCACACGCACGCGGTTGCCGAGGCGGGAAATCGCGACCTTGTAGCGCTCGTCCATCAGCGCACTGCGCGGTGCATTGAGCGGTTCGCGAATGGTGGCGCTGATCGAGTAGCCATAAACGGCCGCCATCGGGATCTTCAGGCCCAGCGGCCTCAGAAGTTGCGCGGAGGCCAGGCCGGCGCACACCACCACGCAGTCAAAGACGCGTGGAATTTTTTCGCCTGCTATTAAAATACTAGCTGCTTGCGCCCGTCCCAATTGCGCTACAGTCGTATTTAGCTCAAAAATTACACCCAGGCGCTGGGCTTCATTCTTCAGCATCAGCGCAAACTGCCGGCAATTGGCCACTTCATCGTCGGGCAGGTGAACGGCGCCTAAAAACGCCGTGTCAGGGTTGAGCGCTGGCTCGATCTGGCGGACCGCCTCGGGACTGATCTGCTTGAACGCTACCCCTGCATCGCGCAGCACCTGCAGGCCGGGCTCAATCAGCAGGCTGTCTTTTTCGGAGCGAAGAAGCACCATGTAGCCCGGGCTGCGTTCGTAGTCCAGTTGCAGTTCAGTGGTCAGGTGGTGCAGCCGTTCACGGCTGTAAAACGCCAGGCGCTGCAGGCGCGATCGATTGGCCAGATAGGGCGCCAGCTTGCAGGCGCGCAGCCATTTCCACATCCATGCCAGCTCGCGGCCTGACAAAGGCAGGCTGAGCTTGACCGGTGCGTGGCGGCTAAAAAGATAGCTGAGTACCTTGCCCGGCATGCCGGGCGCAGCCCAAGGCGTGACATAGCCGGGTGCGACGACGCCCGCGTTGGCAAAGCTTGTTTCTTCTGCCGCAGCGCCCCGACGCTCAAACACGGTGACTTCGTGACCGTCCGCAGCCAGCTCGTAGGCGGTGGTGATGCCGATGATGCCGGCGCCAATGACAGCAACCCTCATAGGGTGGCACCAGGCAGAATGGATCGGATGGATCGGATGGATCGGATGGATCCGGAGAGGTTGCTATTCATTATTTTTATACGTAAAAAGAGGCTCTAGCCCAATAAGAACGGGCGCTAGTAGCTATTATTATTGTAGTGAATTGGCCAGCGCCGACTCAATCTGAAGCGCCAGCTCCAGCACCGCATCGTCGTGCAGCGCTGCATGCCAGACCATGAGGCCTACCGGCAATTGTCCGGGGGCGTGGCAAGGCAGCGAAATGGCGCAACCGTCGAGCATGTTAACCACCGCCGTGTTGCGCAGCAAAAGCCCGTTGACCCGGAAGAACTCGGCATCATCATGGCGTACGCTGGCGATGGGCGGGGCCACGATCGGTACGGTAGGCGACAGCACGGCGTCAAAGCCGTCCAGGCGCGCCTCCATGCGCGAGATCCACCGTTGGCGTGCCGCCAGCAAATCGATGTAGTCAGCCGCACTCATTGGGGCACCGCGCAAAATACGCTGCGCCACCCGTGGGTCGTACTCGGCTTGATGGTCGGCTATCAGCGTCCGGTGCCAGGCATAACTTTCGGCGGCCGACAATCCGCCGCTGGCGTTGATCGCGGCCAGGTCGTTGATTTCTGAAAGGGCGATTTCTTCAATATGCGCACCTGCTTGGCGCAGCAGCTGCAGGCTGCGCCCGAACGCCTGGGCCACTGTGTTGTCCAGTCCATCCAGCATCTGCGTTTGCGCCACCGCGAGGCGGCAGGCGGACAGGGGTTTGTCGGCCAGCCGCACACGGCGTGCGGCGAGCACCTCATGGACGGTGACTGCGTCGCGCACCGAACGGGTTAGGGCGCCCACCGTGTCCAGGCTGGTTGACAGCGGCACCGCGCCGGTGGTGGGAACCAGACGTGCCGTGCTTTTAAACCCGACAATGCCGCACAAGGCTGCGGGGATGCGAAGAGAGCCACCCGTGTCCGAGCCGAGACCCACCAGGGCGGCCCCCGTGGCCACCGACACCGCCGCACCCGATGAAGAGCCGCCCGGAATCCGGTCTGTGCCGCGGTCGGCCGGGTTGACGGGCGTGCCGTAGTGCGGATTGATGCCGACCCCGGAAAAAGCGAACTCCACCATGTTGCTACGTCCTACCAGTACTGCGCCCGCCGCACGCAGTCGCGCCACGGCGGGGCAGTCGGTTTCGGCAGGTGCTGCCCCGGCTAGCACCGTTGATCCCGCTGCGGTGGTTTGGCCTGCTACATCAAATAAGTCCTTGACAGACACGGGAAGCCCCGCCAAAGGCAGCGCCGAAGGGCTGAAGGCGTCTTTCGTCAGCATTTCGACGCTGAAAGACGGGTTTGCTGCCGTGGCCGGCATAAAAACGTGGCGGCAGGCGTCGCTTTGGCCGATGGCGGCCGCGCGCTCAAGGATTTTTCGAGTGCTGGTCTGGCCCGCTTGCAGGGCTTGCCGCGTGGCATGAAGGTCGCCCGTGAAAGGGATCTGGGTTGGCTGGTTCATGGGGTGGGGGATGTTATACTCAGCGGGCTCTGCAGATGACGATTTTGTTATCTGCAGGGAAAATCGCAAATCAGCCACACAAGGTGTTGGCCAATAACTTTATTACCAGTGTATTAATGGTTGTTGGGCGATAAGCGCTGATTTTAGACACAACCTTTGGAGTTAATTATGTCCACAAACATGCGTGAAATGCTCGAAGCTGGCGTCCATTTTGGTCACCAAACCCGCTTCTGGAACCCGAAGATGGCTCCGTACATTTTCGGCCATCGCAACCGTATCCACATCATCAACCTGGAAAAATCGCTGCCGATGTACCAGGATGCGATGAAGTTCGCGAAGCAGCTTGCTGCCAACCGCGGCACCATCCTGATGGTCGGCACCAAGCGCACGGCGCGTGAAACCGTCGCCATGGAAGCCAAGCGTGCTGGCATTCCTTACGTTGACCAGCGCTGGTTGGGCGGCATGCTGACCAACTTCAAGACGGTCAAGACCTCGATCAAGCGCCTGAAAGAGCTCAAAGCCCAGCAAGAAGCCGGCCTTGACGCGATCAGCAAAAAAGAACAACTGACTTTCAAGCGCGAGATCGACAAGCTTGAAAAAGACATCGGCGGCATTCAGGACATGACTGCGTTGCCAGACGCCATTTTCGTGATTGACGTGGGTTTCCACAAAATCGCGGTTCTGGAAGCCAAGAAACTGGGCATTCCACTGATTGGCGTGGTTGACTCCAACCATTCGCCTATCGGCATCGACTACGTGATTCCTGGCAACGACGACTCGTCCAAAGCCGTCGCCCTGTACGCACGCGGCATCGCTGATGCCGTCATTGAAGGCCGCGCCAGCGCCGGAAATGATCTGGTCAAGACCGTGTCGGCCGAGAGCTCGGACGAATTCGTGGAAGTGCAGAACGCAGCCGCCTAAGTCAGGTCGCTGTTAGTTTTGGCGCTTTGCCAGACGCGAAAAAGGGGCTCGCGTAGCCCCTTTTTCGCAATTTGAATAGATAGACGACACCTGTGGCCGGCGCGACGTTAGCGCCCGCCCCCAAAGTCAATACGTTAAACGGAGAAAAAAATGGCAATTACCGCAAGCATGGTCGCTGAACTGCGTGCAAAAACCGACGCACCGATGATGGAGTGCAAAAAAGCGCTCACAGAAGCCGACGGCAATTTTGACAAGGCCGAAGAAATTCTGCGCGTCAAGCTGGGCAACAAGGCTGGCAAGGCTGCTTCTCGTATCACCGCCGAAGGCGTGGTGGCGACGCACCGCGAAGGCGATGTCGGTTCCCTGGTTGAAATCAATTGTGAAACTGACTTTGTCACCAAGAACGACAGCTTTCTGGCTTTCACCAAAGCTGTTGCAGAAGGCATCGTCAAGAACAACCCGGCCGATGTGGCGGCCATCGGTGCCATGCCCCTGTCGCTGGACGGCTTTGGCCCGACGGTGGAAGATGTTCGTAAAGGTCTGATCGGCAAGATTGGCGAGAACATGAGCGTGCGTCGCTTCAAACGTTTTTCAGGTAGCCCGCTCGCGGCTTACCTGCACGGCACGCGCATTGGCGTCGTGGTGGAATTTGAGGGCGACGAAGCCGCCGCCAAGGATGTGGCCATGCATGTGGCTGCCATGAAGCCCGTCGCGCTGTCCAGCGCTGATGTGCCTGCCGAGCTGGTCGCTAAAGAGCGTTCGGTGGCGGCGGCAAAGGCGGCTGAAGATGCGGCCAAGGCGCAAGCTGAAGGCAAGGCTGTCCAATCTGCCGAAATCGTTGCAAAGCGTATCGACGGTGGTGTTCAGAAGTACCTGAAAGAAGTCAGCCTGCACAATCAGACCTTCGTCAAGAACGACAAGCAGACGGTTGAGCAAATGCTGAAAGAGCGCGGCACTACCATCAAGTCCTTCACGTTGTACGTGGTGGGCGAGGGCATCGAGAAGAAGGTTGACGATTTCGCTGCTGAAGTCGCTGCCCAGATCGCTGCTGCCAAAGCAACCTGAACGGTCAAAGCTGCGCAAGCGGCTTTGTCGTCAGTCCAGTCGGCAAGCCGGCCAATGTCTTATTCATCCCCCTCTTAGAAAGCCCACGCATGCCAGCCTACAAGCGGATCTTGTTAAAACTGTCAGGTGAGGCCTTGATGGGGGATGATGCCTTTGGTATCAATCACGCCACCATCGTTCGCATGGTCGAAGAAATTGCCGAAGTCACCCGCATGGGTGTGGAGGTGGCGGTGGTGATTGGTGGTGGCAATATTTTCCGTGGCGTCGCCGGCGGGTCGGTCGGTATGGACCGCGCTACCGCCGATTACATGGGCATGCTGGCGACCGTGATGAACGCGCTGGCATTGGGCGACACCATGGACAAGGCCGGGCTGGTGCCCCGCGTCATGTCAGCGATTGGCATTGAACGCGTGGTCGAGCCTTACGTACGGCCCAAGGCGCTTCAGTACCTCGAAGAAGGCAAGGTCGTTATTTTTGCGGCTGGAACCGGCAACCCTTTCTTCACCACCGACACGGCAGCCGCTTTGCGCGGTGCTGAAATCGGGGCTGAGATTGTCCTGAAGGCCACCAAGGTCGATGGCGTGTACAGCGCGGACCCCAAGAAGGACCCGACGGCCACGCGTTACACCAACATCACTTTCGATGAGGTCATAGGCAGAAACCTTGAAGTCATGGACGCCACCGCCTTTGCGCTGTGCCGCGACCAGAAGTTGCCCATCAAAGTGTTCAGTATTTTCAAAAACGGTGCACTCAAGCGCGTGGTTCAGGGTGAGGATGAAGGGACTCTGGTTCACGTCTGATAGCAGTTCTGCGCCTCACTTTGTACTTTTTTTTTGAACCTAATAATCCGGAGAGTTGACCATGAGCGTTGTTGAAATCAAGCAGCATGCAGAGCAAAAAATGCAGCAGTCCGTGGACTCGTTCAAAGTCAGCCTGACAAAAATTCGCACAGGCCGTGCCAACCCGGGTTTACTCGATACGGTGCATGTGGACTACTACGGCTCCATGGTGCCCATCAGCCAGGTGGCCAATGTGTCCCTGCTCGATGCGCGCACCATCAGCGTCTCGCCTTGGGAAAAAGGCATGGCCGCCAAAATAGAAAAGGCCATCCGGGACTCCGATTTAGGCCTTAATCCGGCCTCTCAGGGCGAGTTGATTCGCGTTCCCATGCCTGCGATGACCGAGGAGCGCCGCAAGGAGCTCACCAAGGTCGTCCGCGCTGAAGGCGAACACGCCAAGGTGTCGATTCGCAACCTGCGACGCGATGCCAACGACGGCGTCAAGAAGCTGGTCAAGGATAAGCTGGCCTCCGAGGATGACGAGCGTCGTTCACAGGATGAAATCCAGAAATTCACGGACCGTTTCATTGCCGAAGTTGACAAACTGGTCACAGGCAAGGAACAAGACATCATGGCGGTTTGACCCCATTACGTTTGGCCTGAATTGACTTATGGCCTCGACAGAACCCGTCGTTCCGCACCACGTAGCCATTGTGATGGACGGCAACGGCCGTTGGGCGACCCAGCGCTTCCTGCCCCGCATCGCCGGTCACAAGCAGGGCGTCGACTCGCTGAACCGCTGCGTTCGGGCTTGCCTGGAGCGCGGCATTGGTGTCCTGACGGTCTTTGCTTTTTCATCTGAAAACTGGAATCGCCCTCCCGAAGAGGTGTCCGGCCTGATGGAATTGCTGGCGTTGTCCCTGTCCAGGGAAGTCCCGCGCCTGAACGCTCAAGGGGTCAGGATTCATTTTGTCGGAGATCGCCTGCGACTGTCCGAAAGGGTTCAGGCGGGCCTGGCGCAGGCTGAATCCAGTACGGCCGGCAACCATCGGCTGATTTTCAATGTGTGCTTCAACTACGGTGGACGCTGGGACATTGCCCAGGCGGCCCACAAGCTGGCCAGCCGGGGTGAAGCCATTACCGAGTTGTCGCTGGACCGGGCCATGGCACTGGCGCATGTGCCTGACCCTGACCTGCTGATTCGCACGGGCGGCGAGTTGCGCATCAGCAATTTTTTGCTGTGGCAAGCGGCGTATTCGGAGCTGTATTTCTCCAGCAAGCTTTGGCCCGAGTTCGATGCTGCAGCGCTGGATGAAGCGATCGCATTTTTTAACACCCGCGAGCGCCGGTTCGGCCAGACCTCGGCGCAGGTCAGCCGGAATCTCAAAACCCAAGATGCAGGAGCCGCCTGATGCTTAAGCAGCGTGTGATTACTGCAATTGTCTTGCTGGCGATTTTGTTGCCGGCGCTGTTTTACAAGACACCTTTTCCTTTCAGCGCTATCGCCTTGTTGCTGATCGCCGCCGGGGCTTGGGAGTGGGGTCGTTTAAATGGGTTGGCGCAAGCTGGCTCGATTGGACTTTCTGCGGCGTGCGTGCTGGCATGCGGCCTGTCCTGGTATGCGGGGCTGCTTGAAAAGCCCTTGCCGATGCTGTGGGCAGCCGCCGGTGCCGCCTGGGTGCTGGTCGGCGGCGGGCTGCTGCGTGCGGGTGTCGCCGGCTGGCCGCGCATTCCGAAGTGGCTGCGTCTGGCAGGCGGGCTGGTCGTGCTGTGGCTGGCTTGGCTCGCGATTGCGCAGGCCCGTGTGATTGGTGTCCAATTTTTGCTGTCGGTGCTGTTGCTGGTCTGGGTGGCCGACATCTTTGCTTACTTTGCCGGCCGCGCTTTTGGCGGACGTTTCACTAAAGGCAAGCTCGCGCCCTCCATCAGCCCGGGTAAAAGTTGGGAAGGGGTGTGGGGCGGTATGGCCGGTGTGGTGGTGTTGTCGCTGGCCTGGGTGTATGGGGGCGGCCAGACGCTTTACAGCCAACTGGCCGAGCGCCATGGCCTTGCCATGATGCTGCTTGCGGTGATATTCCTGGCGGCCATGAGCGTTGTCGGTGATCTGGTCGAGTCCCTGATCAAGCGCAGTGCTGGCGTGAAAGACTCCAGCGCCCTGCTGCCTGGCCACGGCGGTGTGTTGGACCGCGTCGATGCCCTGCTGCCAACCCTGCCGCTGGCGATGATGCTGGTTTCTTTTTAGGCCTTTTTTCGAATACTTCATGACCTTCAAAAAGCAGCGCGTTACGGTCTTGGGCTCTACGGGGTCCATCGGTGTCAATACCCTGGACGTCATTGCCCGTCATCCTGAGCGTTTTGAGGTATTCGCCCTTAGCGCGGCGACCCAGACTGACCTGATGCTGGCGCAGTGCGCACAGCACAAGCCCCGGTATGCAGTCATGGTGAGCGAGCCGCATGCCCGTCTTCTGGCTGAAAAAGTTAAGGCAAATCAGCTTCCCGTCGAGGTTTTATGGGCGGTAG